>ERZ772772.428-NODE-428-length-25846-cov-9.755845_pt1 | contig 25846 bp, 23 predicted proteins | sample MGYA00511484_ERZ772772 | MGnify/ENA primary metagenome ERZ772772 (study PRJEB29015, sample SAMEA2737913) | human oral metagenome | biome: human oral; feature: human-associated habitat; material: dental | place: China | collected 2088 ... | reverse complement strand
CCATGAATAAGGAGGCAGCGATATGAGAGAAAATTCGTTGTTGAAGGCTTTTACGGACATTTTCCATAAGGCTCTGTCTTTCCTGAAAAGGATTCTCTCTTCTCCCGTGGGGAGGCGGAGACTTCTCTATGGATTTTTGAAAAGGCTTCTTTTTCTTTACCTTCTGTTTTGGGGCTATGCTTTCATTGCATACCCTGAGTTTGTCCCGAGATCTCTCGCTCATCTGCCCGAGCTTTCCCTTATCCTTCCCTGCCTCTTCTCTCTTATCCTTGCTCTTCCTCTTTTCCCCCCATACCTTTTCCACATTTCTCCCTTTCTGCTGACGTACTATATCATCCTTATCTGCCTTTTCCTTTACTGGATTTGCAGCTTCATCTGGAAATACTGGCGGGACCCGCACGGTTTCCTGTCTTCCTTTGAGGGCTTGGAGGGAGAGCCGGAAAAAGAAAAAACCTTATTCGAAATTCTGGACAGCATTTCTCCGGAGGATGAACCATGTCAGAGAGTTCCTCTGCCGCCCTCGGAAAAAAAGAAAAGGCTCCTGCGAGGCTTCTGGAAAAGGCTGCTTTACATTTATCTTGCATTCTCGATTTATGCCCTGATTTTCTCTCCGTCTTCGATTCCGGGATCCATCGGAGGGTTGTTCGTTTTTTTTATACTCACCTTTTTTTATCTTATTTTTATACTTATCTATTGGCCTTTTCATCCAATGGATCTTTTTTTCAATAGCTTTCCGCCTATGTTCTGTGGTCTGTTTTATATCATTTTCCTTTGTTTTGTTTCTTACTGGATCTGGGATTTTATCCGGGATGGAAAGTTTCGGACCTATCTCCCCTGACTTTTATCATTCTTCAACGATGGGAACGATTCTCCCTCATATGGCAAAGGAAAGTTTCTGCATTTATCGGGGGAAGACATGTGGAGCTGGGAAAGCACTCTAACTCCGCCTATACGGAAAAGGAAGGAGCCAATGCATTAGACAATATTAGTAAGCGCATACCGGGCTCAGCAACAGAAGAGAACCAGCTTGCCGCTATTGTTATAAATGGACCGGAGATATATCCCCAGCCACAGCTGACTGTTTTTGTGTAAGGAGTTGAACAATGATTTTATGGAAGCATCTTGATCCAATAAGTCGAAAGAGATTTTTGAGGAATCTATTCATGGGCTGCCTCGCCCTGGAGATGATGTATACGCTTATCGTTTTTCATTCTCAGGCAATCGTCTGTTTTGAATGCCGCAATGAAAGGATGGAATGGAATCATTTTCTTTTAGATACACATCCGGACCAGCAAAAATATTTTGCGATCTTTGACGGAAGAGCCTATCGGATGACGAATTGGCAGTCTTCCCTTCTTGCGCATCGCGACGAAGATCCCGAAGGGGTGTCTTATTCAATACAGGTCTCACCCGTCCCTTCGGAATTTGAGGAAATGGATCGTACTCCAAAGGTACTGATAAGAAATGGACAGAAATTCCAGGTCCTGCTGTCTCCTGAGGATGAGAATTCCGATATCCTTTATAAAATGGCCGAAAGGATATTTAGATATGATTCTTCGTCCGATTCTTCCACTTCTATACAGGAAAACAGTTGTCTGCTTTTTAGATGCCAAAAGGGCTACATCATTGACTCCTATCCGGAATTATACTCCTATCACAATGGTATCCTTCGCAAACTGCCGGGTTCTGTCGGAAATTATGAGTTCGAGAAGATATATATTCGCTAGGAGATGAAAATGGAAGAGAATCCTCTCGACAAAAAAGTCGTTCAAGACTTCCTTTTAGGGCTCATGCTGCTTTATCTCTTGATTCGTATCAGTAATATACTGCTTCCTTCCTGGGAGCTGATCTCTTTTCAGAGTTTGACTTATTTTCTGATACTGGCAGTGAAGCTGATGATTTACATGCTTATCATTTTTGTACGGGTATTTTTATTTTTCCCCGGATTCGCACTGGTATTGGGCGGTGGAATTCTGATCCTTCTGCTGCTTCGCAGGTATCAAGCAAGGCGGGAAGAAGATGCCGCAGAGGAAAGTGAAGTGGAGGAAGATGAGGCTGAAGACTGAGTCTACAGTCTGCCATAAGCGGTGAATATTTGAGGGACGCAGTATTATGAAAGTCTTGCAAACCGCTTTTGGCGCAAAAATTGCATGTCGATAGTCCCTCGTAAAACTACACTTCACTAGTACATGAACAAAAAGGGAGGCAGCGATATGAGAGAAAATTCGTTGTTGAAGGTTTTTACGGACATCTTTCATAAGGCTCTGTTTTTCCTGAAAAGGATTCTTTCTTCTCCTGTGGGGAGGCGGAGATTTCTCTATGGATTTTTGAAAAGGCTTCTTTTTCTCTATCTTCTGTTTTGGATCTATGCTTTCATTGCATACCCTGAGTTTGTCCCGAGATCTCTTGCTCGCCTGCCCGAGCTTTCCCTTATCCTCCCCTGCCTCTTCTCTCTTATCCTCGCGCTTCCTCTTTTCCCTCCCTACCTTTTCCACATTTCTCCCTTTCTGCTGGCATACTATATCATCCTTATCTGCCTTTTCCTTTACTGGATTGGCAGCTTCATCTGGAAATATCGGCGGGATCCGCAAGGTTTCCTGTCTTCCTTTGAGGGCTTGGAGGGAGAGCCGGAAAAAGAAAAAACCTTATTCGAAATTCTGGACAGCATTTCTCCGGAGGATGAACCATGTCAGAGAGTCCCTCTGCCGCCCTCGGAAAAAAAGAAAAGGCTCCTGCGTGAATTCCGGAAAAGGCTTCTCATCACTTACATCGTATTTTTGGTCTATACTTTGCTTTCCACTCCGTACTCGGTCTCATTATCTATCGGGGGACTGTTCCATCTCCTCGTATTCCTTTTCTTTTATCTTATTCTTATACTTACTGTCTGGCCGTTCGATCCGGAAGGTTTTATTTTTATGATTGGCCCTCCTATGTTCTGTGCCCTGTTCTATATCATTTTCCTCTGTCTTGTTTCTTATTGGATCTGGGATTTTATCCGGAATGGAAAGTTTCGGACCTATCTCCCCTGACTCTCATTTTTCTTTGACAACGGGATTTGGGGCTTTTGACAGCCCTCTTTTCTTATGCTAAAATTTCAAGGATTATGTAAATGCCGAGGCTTCGGCGCCCCTCTCCGGGCCGCGGCCTTTTTTGCCGGGGGAGGGGATCCGCAGAGGATTTTTGGGGGAAATCATGAAGGGAATTATATTGGCCGGAGGCTCCGGCACGAGACTTTACCCGCTCACGAGGGTGACATCCAAGCAGCTGCTTCCGATCTATGACAAGCCGATGATCTATTATCCGCTCTCCGTTCTTATGAACGCCGGCATCCGGGATATCCTCCTGATCTCCACGCCGATGGATACGCCCCGCTTCGAGGAGCTTCTCGGTGACGGCTCGCAGTTTGGCATCCGCTTGAGCTATGCTGTACAGCCCTCTCCGGACGGGCTCGCCCAGGCCTTCCTGATCGGGGCGGACTTTATCGGAGGGGATCCCGTCGCGATGATTCTCGGGGACAATATTTTCTCGGGTCACGGCTTCCGGAAGATTCTGAGAGAGGCCTCCGCGAAGGAGAGAGGAGCGACGGTCTTCGGTTACTATGTGGATGATCCGGAGCGCTTCGGCATCGTTTCCTTTGATGAAAAGGGGAAGGCCGTCTCCATTGAGGAGAAGCCGGAGTTTCCGAAATCCAATTACGCGGTGACGGGACTCTACTTCTACGATAATCGGGTCGTCGACTATGCGAGGAAGCTGAAGCCCTCCGCGAGAGGGGAGCTCGAGATCACGGATCTGAACCGAAGCTATCTCGAGCAGGGTGAGCTGGATGTCTCTCTCCTCGGGCAGGGCTTTACCTGGCTGGATACGGGGACGCAGGAATCCCTGGTCGATGCCACGAACTTCGTCCACACGATCGAGACTCATGAGCACCGGAAGATCGCCTGCCTGGAGGAGATCGCCTATCTGAATGGCTGGATCGACCGGGACAGGGTCGAGAGTGCCTACCAGATGTACCGGAAGAATGAATACGGCAAGTATCTGAAGGATGTGCTGGACGGCAAGTTTATCGTACAGGACTGAGATTTTGCACAGGATTGAGCTTTTACGCGGGACCGGGGCTTTGTGCGGGATTAAGCTCTTGCGCGGGACCGGGACTTTCGGCTGTCGCCCTGCTCGTACGCAGGGCGGAGACGGGATATAGCAGGGAGAGTATCCGCTATATCCGGAAGAACCGCCCCGCTCGTCCGCAGGCCGGAGAGGGGATATGGCAGGGAGAGCATCCGCTATATTCGGAAGAGCCGTTCCGTCCGTACGCGGAGCAGAGGCGGGATATCAGAGAGATCCGGAGGACTGCGGGCAGCATCCGGAGAAAAGAGGAAAAGAGGATGAAATATATCGTGACCGGCGGCGCCGGCTTCATCGGCGGGAATTACATGCATTTTGCGGTCAATACCTATCCGGAGGATCAGTGGATCTGTCTCGATAAGCTGACCTATGCGGGAAACCTGGAGACGCTTAAGCCGCTCGAAGGGAAGCCGAACTATCATTTTGTGAGGGGGGATATCGCGGACAGAGAGTTCATCTTCTCCCTCTTTGAGAAGGAAAAGCCGGATTTTGTCATCAATTTTGCGGCGGAGTCCCATGTAGACCGCTCTGTGACGGATCCGGACATTTTTGTCAGGACCAATGTGATGGGAACCGTCACCCTGCTGGATGCGTGCAGAAGCTTCGGAATCCGGCGCTATCACCAGGTTTCTACGGACGAGGTCTATGGGGATCTTCCGCTGGACCGCCCGGATCTTTTCTTTACAGAGGAGAACCAGATCAAGGCCTCCTCCCCTTACTCGGCCTCCAAGGCCAGCGCGGATCTTTTCGTCATGGCCTATCACAGGACCTTCGGGATTCCGGTCACAATCTCCCGCTGTTCGAATAACTACGGGCCCTATCATTTCCCGGAGAAGCTGATCCCGCTTGTGATCTCGAGGGCGCTGAAGGAGGAGAAAATCCCTGTCTACGGAAACGGGGCGAATGTCCGGGACTGGCTCTATGTGACGGATCACTGCAGGGCGATCGACCGCATCGTCCGGGAGGGGAGATCCGGGGAGGTCTACAATATTGGCGGACACAATGAGAGGAGCAATCTGGAGGTCGTAAAGACGATTCTCCATGCGCTCGGAAAGCCGGAGAGTCTGATCGAGTATGTGAAGGATCGCCCGGGGCATGACCAAAGATATGCGATGGACCCCGCGAAAATAGAGAGAGAGCTCCACTGGGAGCCGGAGTACAGCTTTGATACGGGGATCCCCGTGACGATCGACTGGTACCTGAAGAACAGGGAATGGTGGGAGCACATCATCTCCGGAGAGTATCAGAAATACTTCGAAGAGCAATATAAGATCTGAGGGACAATATAGGATCAGAAGAGAAATATAAGACCTGAGGAAACAATGTAAGACCTGAGGAGCAGCAGGATCTGGGATCTTTGCTTTTCCCTTCCGGACCCAGACAGCTCTGGAAGGGCTCTGGCAGGATGAAGGGAGCACGAGCCAAGGAGGGGAAAATGAGAGTTCTTGTGACCGGTGTCGGCGGACAGCTCGGACACGATGTGATGAATGAGCTGTTCCGGAGGGGGATCGAGGGCGTGGGATCCGATCTGTCTCCGGAGTATAACGGAATATCGGACGGGTCCGCTGTGACATCGATGCCTTATCTCTCGATGGACATCACGGATTCCGAAGCGGTGTCCCGAAGGATGTCGGAGCTCTCTCCGGACGCGGTCGTTCACTGCGCCGCCTGGACGGCGGTGGATGATGCAGAAGATGCGGACAAGGTGGAGAAGGTCATGCGGATCAATGCGGAGGGCACGCGCTTTCTGGCGGAGGCCGCGAAAAAGGCGGGCGCGAAGTTTCTCTACCTGTCCACGGACTATGTCTTTGACGGAAGAGGGGAGAGGCCCTGGGAGCCGGATGAGAAGGACTATGCGCCCCTCAATGTCTACGGGAAGAGCAAGCTGGAGGGGGAGCTCGCGGTCTCCGAGATACTGGAAAAGTATTTCATCGTGAGAACGGCATGGGTCTTCGGCCTGAACGGAAAGAATTTTATTCGGACCATCCTGAATGTCGGCAGGACCCATGAGAGTGTGCGGGTCGTCAGTGACCAGGTCGGCACGCCGACCTATACTTTGGATCTTGCGAGACTTCTGGTCGATATGATCGAGAGCGAGAAATACGGCTATTATCACGCGACCAATGAGGGCGGCTATATTTCCTGGTATGATTTTGCAAAGGAGATCTACCGCCAGGCGGGTCTTTCGACAAAGCTCATCCCCGTCACGACGGCGGAGTATGGACTGAGCAAGGCGGCCCGTCCCTCTAACTCCCGCCTGGATAAGTCGAAGCTCTTGGAGCAGGGCTTTCAGCCGCTTCCCGATTGGAGGGATGCGCTCTCCCGCTATCTCTCAGAGCTCACGGAACACTAAATACGGGATACTGAATACCGAATGCCGAATACTGAATACTCTGAAAGAGAACTGCTTCTGTCAAGGCAGATCCGGGATGGATGGCAGGCTGATCCGCATAAATTCGACGGGACAGGAGATTTGGAGGGACAAAAGGATCGATCGGCGGCGCTGCGGTAAGTTCGTCCGGTGCAGGACGTTCTCGCTCCGGCCGCCTGCTCTGTCCGGCCGCGCGGGGGACTTATTTTGGAAAGTGCCGCTGAGTGCCGGGCCGGCTCCCGGATTGGCGAAGCAGCGGCAAAATGCCGGTAGCTGCCTCAAAATGTCGGCGGCCACCTATAGGGGAAGAGGAAAGTCCGGACCGGGCGGCAGAAAGCCCGCCTTGTGAATGCCTGTCGACGGCACAGGTGCTTTGTCGGCTGCAGGTGTGAAATCGCAGGAGAACTCTCAGCGTAGGAGGGGAGAGAATGGGAAAATATTTTGGTACCGACGGATACCGCGGAGAGGCCAATGTGGATCTCACGGCAGATGCGGCCTTCCGGGTCGGGAAGTTCCTGGGATGGTACTATCAGAAAAAGGGAAGAGTCGGGGAGAGATGTCGGATCGTGATCGGAAAGGATACGAGGAGATCCAGCTACATGTTTGAATACGCGCTTGCTGCGGGAATTACGGCAGCGGGCGCGGATGCTTATCTTATGCATGTGACGACGACTCCTTCTGTGAGCTTCATCGTCCGCTCCGAGGACTTTTCCTGCGGTGTCATGATCTCGGCCTCTCATAATCCCTTCCAGGATAACGGCATCAAGGTCATCAACGAGAACGGGGAGAAGCTCGGGGACGAGGTGATCGAGGAGATCGAAGCCTATCTCGACGGCAGGACAGCGGAGATCCCCCTTGCGAAGGGAGAAGAGATCGGCAGGACAGTGGACTTCGCCGCGGGGAGGAACCGTTACATCGGCTATCTCATCTCCCTAGCGACGAAGTCCTTTAAGGGAGTAAAGGTCGCACTCGACTGCGCAAACGGCTCCGCGAGCTCCTGCGCAAAGGCGGTTTTTGATGCTCTTGGCGCGGATACCCATGTGATCTCCGGCGAGCCGAACGGCTTTAATATCAATGAAAACTGCGGTTCGACTCATATGGAGAGGCTGCAGAACTTCGTCCTGGAGGAGCACTGCGACCTGGGCTTCGCCTATGACGGGGACGCCGACCGCTGCCTCGCCGTGGATCACGAGGGCAGGCTTGTGGACGGAGACCAGATTCTCTACCTCTGCGGAGCTTATATGAAGGAGAAGGGGCAGCTTCCGGGAAATACCATTGTCACCACGATCATGTCAAACCTCGGTCTTTACAAGGCGCTCGACCGGCTCGGTATCCGCTATGAGAGGACGAAGGTGGGGGACCGCTATGTCTATGAGTCCATGGCGGAGAACGGCTATGGTCTCGGCGGGGAGCAGTCCGGGCACATCATTTTCTTAAGGCATGCGACGACGGGAGACGGTATCCTGACCTCCTTAAAGATCATGGAGCTCATCCTCGATAAAAAGAAGTCCCTGCATGAGCTCTGTGAGGACTTCACCGTTTATCCGCAGGTCCTAAAGAATGTTCGCGTTTCGGACAAGGAGAAGGCGGAGGAGGATCCCGCCGTCCGTGCGGAGCTCAAGGCGCTCTCCGAGAAACTGGGAGAGGAGGGAAGGGTTCTGCTTCGCGCCTCCGGCACAGAGCCGCTGATCCGCGTGATGGCAGAGGCAAAGACAGAGGAGGAATGTGAGGACTGCGTGAACCGCCTCATTGCCGTGATGGAAAAATCGGGGCTTACGATCTAAAGGCAGGACGGCGGAGAGCTCTTTTTGCGTCGGCAGGCTGCATTTTCGGGAAGAGCGGAAGAGAAACGGAGGGAAGAGGATGCTGAATTATCAAAGGTACAGAGGGTTCCCCATTTTCCGGTATCCAAAGAGAAGCTGGACGGAGCGGGAGATCGAAAAGGCTCCGATCTGGTGTTCCGTCGATTTAAGGGATGGAAATCAGGCCCTTGTGGAGCCGATGAGCGTGGAGGAGAAGCTCGAATTCTTTCAGCTTCTCGTGGGGCTTGGCTTCCGGGAGATCGAGGTGGGCTTTCCCGCCGCGAGTCAGATCGAATATGATTACCTGAGGAATCTGATCGAGCGAAAGCAGATTCCGGAGGATGTGACGGTACAGGTTCTCGTGCAGTGCCGTGAGGAGCTTCTCGATCGAACCTTTGAGAGTCTCTTGGGGCTCGACAAGGCAATCGTCCACATCTATAATTCGACTTCCGTCCTTCAAAGGGATGTCGTCTTCGACAAATCCCGGGAGGAGATCAAGGAGATCGCGCTCCGGGGTGTCGAGATGGTGAAGCGGCATGAGAAGGATTTTTCCGGGAAGGTCCGCCTGGAGTATTCCCCGGAGAGCTTCACCGGCACGGAGATGGACTATGCTCTTGAGATCTGCAATGCGGTTATCGAGGCCTGGGACGTTCGCCCCGGGCGGGAGATCATCATCAACCTCCCCTCTACCGTGGAGATGCACAGCCCGAACGTCTATGCGGATCAGATCGAATTCATGTCCCGGAACCTTAAGAGGAGAGATTCCGTCATTCTCTCGGTTCATCCCCATAACGACAGGGGAGAGGGCGTCGCCGCGGCGGAGCTCGCTCTCCTCGCGGGGGCGCAGAGGGTGGAGGGCACGCTCTTTGGAAATGGGGAGCGGACCGGCAATGTAGACATCCTGACCCTGGCCTATAATATGTTTTCGCAGGGGATCGATCCGAAGCTGAATCTCGAGAACATCCGTGAGATTCAGGAGGTCTATGAGAGATGCACGAAGATGAGCATCCCGCCGCGGCATCCCTACGCGGGGAAGCTCGTATTCACCGCTTTCTCCGGTTCTCACCAGGATGCGATCAACAAGGGCCTCCGGGCGATGCGGGAGAGGAAGGGGACGATCTGGGAGGTTCCCTATCTTCCGATCGATCCCGCGGATATCGGGAGAGAGTACGAACCGGTCGTCCGCATCAATTCGCAGTCCGGAAAGGGCGGGGTCGCCTTCATCCTGGAGGACCGCTTCGGCTACCGTCTGCCGAAGGGAATGCAGAGGGAGTTCGCGGATTACATCCAGAAGATCTCCGAGGAGCAGGGAGAAGTTTCGCCCGAGCAGATCTTTGAGGTCTTCCGGATCGAGTATCTGGAGAGCCGGGAGCCGATCGAGTTTCGGAATGTCCGAAGCACCGATATTGAGAATGCGGACGGGAGCTACACCACCTTCGCGGATGTCACTTATCGGAATGCGGGCCGCCTCCACGAGTTCAGCGGCTTGGGCAACGGACCGATCGCGGCGGTGCTCTCCGGTCTGAATAAGGAGCTCTCCATGCAGGGAAAGGTCCTGGACTATTCCGAGCACGCGCTCAATGCGGGCTCGGATTCCAAGGCTGTCTCCTATATCCACCTCTTGGATGAGGAGAGCGGAAGGAGCAGCTACGGCGTGGGCGTCTCCTCAAATATCACGCGCTCCTCGATCCGCGCGCTCTTTGCTGCGGTGAACCGCCTTTTCTATCCGGAGGAGGCGGAGGAGAGCGGGAGAAGAAGAGTGAAGGAAGCGGAGGAGAAAAAGGCTTGAATATCGTTTATGCCTCGGATGACGGCTATGCCGCCTGTCTTTCGGTCTCCATCCTTTCCCTTATGGAGCACAATGAGTCAGAGGAGCTCTGCTTTCATATTCTCTCCGACGGCATCTCGGAGGAGCACCGCCGGATGCTCCGAGAGGAGATCGAGGATGAGGGGAAGAGCGTCATCTTCTATGAGCTTTCGGACCTCTCCGGGGAGCTTTCGGAGAGGGTCCCCGGCATGGATACCGGAAGGTTCCGCACGACGACGCTCGCCCGTCTCCTCATGGGATCGATCCTCCCGGAGACGGTCACAAAGGCGCTCTATCTGGATGCGGACACAGTCATCCTTCAGTCGATCCACGATCTCTACCGCACAAGGCTCGGACAAAAGGCGGCGGCGATGGCGCCGGAGCCAAGCATCTACCCGGCGCACAGGGATTTTCTGGGGCTCTCTCCGGAAGAGCCCTACTGCAATGCGGGGGTGCTTCTCCTGAATCTTGCTCTTTGGAGGGAGGAGGGCTGCGAGGAGCAGTGCTTTTCCTACTACCGTTCGATGCAGGGGAGGCTTCCTTTTAATGACCAGGATATCCTGAATGCGGTTCTTCGGGGGAGGCTTAAGCTTCTCCCGCAGCGATATAATTTCTTCAGTAATTATTATTACTTCCGCTTTCGCTCCTTCCTCTCGCGTTCCCCCTGGTACCGCAGCTGCGAGAGCGAGGAAAGCTTTTGGGAGGCGAAGCATCACCCGACTATCGTTCACTTTGCGGGGGATGAGCGCCCTTGGCTTTTCGGGAATCGAAGCCACTACCGGAGGGCCTATGACTATTTTCTCTCGAGGACTCCCTTTTCCGGCAGAAGGAGGGAGAGAGGGCGAGAGCTCTATCTGCAGCTCTACCACGGGATGAATCTGCTGAGCTTCTGTTTCCCAGCTCTTCGCTTTAAGATCGGGGATCGCTATTATAGGAAAAGCTTCCAGAGAGAGGCGGAAAAGGAAACGACGGAGAGGCAGGGCGGAAGATGAAGCTTGCGGCAGTGCTTTTAAATTACAATGACTATGAGGGGACTAGGGCGCAGCTGGACAGAATCCGGGACTTCTCCCTCCTCTCCCGGATCGTGATCGTGGACAATCACTCGACCGATGGAAGCGGGGAGAGGCTGAGAGAGCTTGCCGGAGGGAAGATCTGCTTCCTTTCGAGCCGGAGGAACGGAGGATACGGGAGCGGGAATGACCTCGGCATCCGCTATGCCGCAAAAAATTTCGCAGCGACGCATGTTCTCGTCGCAAATCCGGACGTTGTCTTCTCCGAGGACTGTCTCGGGGATATGGCGCGGCTTTTCATCCAAAAGGAAAAGGCGGGGGCTGCGAGCGCTGTGATGCGGGACCGGCAGGGCGGAGCGCAGAAAACGGCCTGGCCGCTCCGAGGCTTTTTGCCGGAGCTCCTGAATTCCGGACCGGTCTGCCGAAGGCTTTTCTCCCGCTTTATCGACTATCCACCCTCCTTTTTTCGCGGAAGAGGGGCGGTGAGGGTCGGAGTCCTGCACGGCTCTCTCCTCCTTCTCTCCGCCGAGGCCTACCTTCGTTCCGGAGGCTATGACCCGAAGGTCTTCCTCTATGCTGAGGAGAATATCCTGGCGCGGAGACTCTCGGAAAGGGGCTATGAGAGCTATCTTCTCCGGGGACAGAGCTATTACCATGAAAATTCCGGGACGATTTCCCGGAGCATCCGCACTCCGACGGAGCGCCAGAGGCTTCGCCAGGAATCGGAGCGCTACTACTACAGGCAGTACCTTGGGATCAAGCTCCCGGGGCAGCTCCTGACCCTGCTCTTCCAGTGGATCGTCCTCCTCGAGACCCGGCTTCTGGAGCGCTGCGGCGTACTTCGCTGACTCGGCCTGTTCTTTGCTCCGGGCGTCTTAGCTTTCGGATGCCCGATGGAGAATGCTGTCTGCTTTGGCCGTCACAGCCCCCGGATATATAACGCAGGACGCTCTCGCTCCGGCTGGCGCGGCCAGCGGCACGTAAGCGATTTATAAGGCCAAATCGCAAAGTGCCGGGGCGCCAGACGGCCTGCTTATAGACATCCGGGATTTTGTGCGTCCAGCTTTTTGGGTGGAGGCTCTCAGCCCCATACGTCAGGGCCCGGTCGCCGCAGTACCCGGAGATCCCACGCAGGACGCTCTCGCTCCGGCTGGCGCGGCCAGCGGCACGTAAGCGATTTATAAGGCCAAATCGCAAAGTGCCGGGGCGCCAGACGGCCTGCTTACGGACATCCGGGATTCTGTGCAACCTGCTTTTTTGGACGGAGGCTCTTGGACATGGATCCGGAGCCATTCACGCCCGAAAATTCGGGTGGGATTCAATTTCGGAAAGAATGGAATATATCGCGAATGTTCAAGATAAGTGAGCGGTCATTCATTGAGTGATCGACGAGAGCATAGAGAGTCTATTTGGCTTATGTGCAGAGCGAGCATTAGCACGCCGGGCCAGATACACGGCATTTAGAGCATAAGAATCTTGTGATCTGCCAGGAGGTGAACACTGATGGCGAAAAGGAGAGCAGACTTAAGATTTCCCGGCGTTGATAATGACTGGGAGCTGCGGAAGCTATCGGAGCTTGCCGATATAATTGGTGGTGGTACGCTGAGCACATCAAACTGCCTGTTTTGGGAGAACCCTCAGGGAGAGCGCCTTCGGATATCCTTCTTCATGAGCTTATGCAGAAGGATCACAGGGGTGCCGAAGAGAGAGTCTACAAGACAAATCCCGGAAAATATGGTACAATCGAGACGGTAAAAAAGTTTGCTTTTTAGTTTAAAAGGAGGAATTGATGATGTTCGGCAATCCATTCTCGGCAAATGTTGAACGCAAGATGACGAAAGAAGAGCTGGTACAGGCAATTCGCGCAGATCTCTCCGGAGAACTGGAAGCGATATATGGGTATGACGCGCATGTGCAGGCAACGGATGATCCGGTAGCGAAAGCGGTGCTGTCGGAAATCCGCGATGAAGAGATGGCGCATATGGGAGAACTTCTGACACTTTTGAAGTATCTTGATCCAAAGGAAGGGGATCTGTACGCATCCGGGGCACAAGAAGTTCTGGAAAAGCTGGAGAAGCTTGGGGTCAGTCCTGCGCCGATTCCGGGGGTCGATAATGTAACAGTTGGAAGTCTGAAGGAGGTCTAAATAATATGGATTTTCTGATGAGGAGTGATTGCAAGCTTTCCGATGAACAATGGAAAGTAATTGATGAAAAGGTGGTATCCGCAGCGCGTTCGGTGCTGACCGGAAGAAAGTTTCTGAATCTCTTCGGGCCGCTTGGGGCAGGAGTTCCGACAGTCGAGGTTACGAAAAGTGGAAAGAAACAGGTTGCAGTGCTATCCGAACTTTTTTCTGATTTCACGTTGACATGGAGGGATCTTGAGACTTCAGAGCGCCTGAATATTCCGATGTCCTATTCCGAGGCGATCTCTGCGGTGGTGGAGGTTGCCCTGAAAGAGGATGAACTTATCTTCCTGGGTAATGAGGAAACCGGCGTTGCAGGTCTGATCAGCGAAGCGGGGAAGACGGTGAAACTGCAGAACTGGGATAAAGACGAAAATGCCTTTGCGGCGATTTCCACAGGTCTTCAGTTCATGTTGGAAAATCATGCTTACGGGACAAAAGTGCTCGTAGTAAGCCCGGATGTCTTCGCAGTGCTGCAGCGGATTCAGCCCGGCACAGGGACGCTGGAAAGTCAGAGGATCAGTGCTCTGATTGAAGGAAAGATTTATCAGACACCGGTACTGCCGGCAAAGACCGCACTGCTGATTGCTTCAGATGAACAGAACATGGACCTTGCTATCGGTCAGGACTTTGTGACGGCATATCTCGGATCCTCGGATATGAACCATGATTTTCGCGTATTCGAGACGGCCCTTCTGAGATTAAAGAATCCGAACGCAGTAGTTGTATATAAGGATTAAGAATTGCTGATTGTGCTATATGCAAGAGCGGTGTACAAAAGTGGCTCCTGTAGAAAGGACAGTACTCTGATGGTGCTGGGTTTCTGACTGCAGGGGCTATTTTCGATATTATCAAAGATGCTTGACAGTCAGGCCAGCAAGACCTGCAGGGATATTCTTGTCGGTGATGCTTGCGATCATGTTCCAAACAGGATGGTGCAGTTGTAACGTCTTTCACCTCCCTCTAAAAATAAGTATGTGAAATCAGCCACGAGTGTTACAATTTTAGTATATCAGCTCATATTAAGCAGAGCCATTGGTGTCAGAGCCTCGGTATTCTGTTGATTTTGGCGATTTACATTATACCTAAAGGTTTGGCATTTGGCTCCTTTCAGTTTTTGGAATTTACATCATTATTATACGGGCTAAAGACCATGTTAATGAGCTTGTTCGTTTGGGAGGGAAACTGCTGATACATCGCAAGTTCCGGCTTTTGGATGTCTATATAAGCAGGCCGTCTGCCGCCCCGGCGCTTAGCGATTTGGTTTTTTAAATCGCTTATGCGCCGCTGGCTGCGGCAGTCGGAGCGAGAGCGTCCTGCGTTAGACATCCGGGAGCCGGGACGATCAAACACGTAATATAAAGCGCAAAACAGGCTCTCGTCACGAGTAGAAATCGCGGGGCGATTGTCGGAGCGATCAAACACATAATACAAGGCGCAAAGCGCATAGATCAAAGAGCAAAGCAAAGAAGGAAGCAAGGGAAGAAAGATAGGAAGTCGAGAAGGCAGAAAGGAGACAGGCTCAAACCATGATTCGAATCCTGCTGTGCAGCTATAACGGGGAGCGCTACCTCCCGGCTCAGCTCGACTCCATTCTCTCTCAGAGGACGGAGGAGGACTATGAGCTCCTGATCTCGGACGATTGCTCCGGGGATGGGACGAGAGAGATCCTCCGCAATTACCGGGAGAGGCAGCCGGACAGGGTCCGCCTCCTCCTCAGAGAGAGCCCGAGCGGGGGAGCGTGGCGGCATTTCCTGAGCCTTTTCACGGAGGGCCATGCCGCGGGGGCGGATTATATCATGCTCTCTGATCAGGATGATGTCTGGGAGCCGGAGAAGCTTTCGGAGAGCCTTGACGCGATGCGGGAAATGGAGAGAAGCTGTGGGGCGGCGCTTCCGATCCTGGTCCACTGCGATTCCCGGCTTGTGGACGGAGAGCTCCGGGAGATCGCTCCTTCCTTTACGGCCTACCAGAAGATGAGTCCCGAAAGGGACAGGCTGGCGCAGCTCCTCGTACAAAATCATGTGGTCGGGGCTTCTGTGATGATAAACCGCGCCCTCTCGGAGCGGATCAGGACGATGCCGGAGCGGATCGTCATGCATGACCAGTGGATTGCGCTCATCGCGGCCGCCTTTGGGGGGCTCCTCTACCTTCCGAAGCCGCTCTATCTCTACCGTCAGCACGGGGCCAATGTCCTCGGCGCCGAAAAGGGATCTTTGTTCTCGGAGATTTTGGGGAGGCTTGGGATCGGGCGGAAGGACGGAAGGAGCAAAAGAGAGATGGACGAGCATTCCCGCGCGGTTTATGCCGCTCTTTTTGAGCAGGCGGAGAGCTTTCTTCGGATTTACGGGGAGGAGCTCAGGCCGGAGCAGAGGAGGCTTCTCGAGGATTTTCTCAGAATCAGAGAGCAGGGGAGGCTTGGGAAGATAATCAATATATTGGGGCACGGCTTCACCTATAATTTGCTGCACCGGACGATCGGAGAGCTGATCTTCATCTGAGGGGAAGCCGCTTTTGGGGAGGGGCGTCTTTGGAATCTTTGGGAAAAGAAAAGATTTTTTCGGAGGCAAGGCGGAGGGCGGAGGATCCGGAGCTTCCCCTTATCAGCGTCTGCGTCGTGACCTATAATCACAGGCCCTATCTTTCCGACTGCCTGGACGGCATTTTAAAGCAGGAGGGGGATTTCCGCCTTGAGATCCTGATTCACGACGACGCCTCGGAGGATGGGGCGAGGGAGCTGATCGAGGATTATGAACGGCGTTTTCCGGAGATCATAAAGCCGATTTTACAGACGGAGAATCAGTACTCGAAGGGAAAGACGAATATCACCGGGATCTTCAACATCCCGCGCGCGAGAGGAGAGTTCCTCGCGGTGATGGACGGGGATGATTATTATTGCGATCCCCGAAAGCTTGAGAAGCAGATCCGATGTTTTCAAAGGGAGGAGGAGCTCGTATTCTGCTTTCATTCCGCGAAGGTTCTCCTCCCGGACGGAAGCTTCGGGAATTCCGCCCTGATGCGGCCCTACCGGGGAAGCCGGATCTTAAGCGGCGCAGAGCTTGTGGACCGAAGAGGCGGCGCGCCCTTTGCGAGCTTTCTCTTTCGGAGGGAGATCCTGGAAACGCTTCCGGATTATTATTTCGACTGCCCGGTGGGGGACCGGCCTCTGGAGTGGATCGCGGCGAGCTGCGGAAAGTCCTTTTATCTGGATGAGCCTCTCTCCGTCTATCGCTTTCAGCACAGCGGCTCCTGGACGAGGGAGCAGGGGGAAGGGGAGAGAGAAAAGAAGCAGAGGAGATACCGGGAGACGATGGAGAAAAGCTTCCTGGAATTTGACCGGGAGAGCGGCGGGAGATTTCATCCGGAGATCGAGAGGGCGATCGGAAGGCTTCGCTTCTTAAGCTATGTAAATCTCCGGTATTTTCCGGAGATCTATCGGAGAGGAAACAGGGAATACTATCGTGAGCTCAGTCTCCGGGACCGCTTCTTTTTGCAGTTTGAGAGAAGGCTTCCGGGGCTTTACCGCGCGATGCAGAAGAGATTCGGGCAGGGGATCGGATAGGGCTTTATAGGAGGATCTGCCGGAATTTCGCAGCTTGGACTGCGGGAAAAGTGATGCGCGGAAACGGCAATTCGGCAGGGATCTTCGTGATCGCGGATTCCGGTGAGGGACGGGGAGATATTTTCCGGGGGCTAAGAGGCAGAGAAACGGGAGGGATATGGCGGGAGAGAATCTGAAATCGAAGGTAGTGAACGGGCTTTTCTGGAAGCTTTTGGAGCAAAGCGGCTATCAGGGCGTCCAGGTGCTGGTCGGGATACTGCTTGCGCGCCTTCTCACAAAGGAGGAGGTCGGAACAGTCAGCATGATCGGCATTTTCATCACGATCGCAAATACCTTCGTTCAGTCCGGCTTCGCGACGGCTCTTATACAGAGAAGAAAGGTGAGCGAGGAGGATTATGATTCCGTTTTCTGGATCTCCATGCTTCTCTCTCTCGGCTGCTTCCTCCTTCTTTTTTTGCTTTCGCCCCTCGTCGCCGGCTACTACCGCGTGAAGGCGCTCTGTCCCATGCTCCGCGCGATGGCCCTTGTCCTTTTCCCCGGCGGCGTCATCTCCATTCAGACCGCCTGGATCTCCCGGAACCTTCGGTTTCGCGCCCTTTTTCGCGCCACCATGGGCGCGGTCCTTCTCTCCGGAGCGGCCTCCGTATCCATGGCCTTTCTGGGCTTCGGGGCCTGGTCCATGGCCTGGCAGCAGCTGATCTACTACTTCAGTCTGATGCTTTTTCTCTTTTGGGATCTTCCCTGGCGCCCCCGCGCGCTTTTCCGTCTCCGATCCGTGGAGAAGCTCTTTTCCTTCGGCTGGAAGATCCTGGTCTCCGGACTCATCGATACCGTCTGGCAGAACGTCTATGGCCTTGTGATCGGCCGGAAGTACTCCCTCTCGGAGCTCGGCGTCTATAATCGGGGGGAGATGTTTCCGAAGCTGATCTGCGCGACGCTTTCCTCCTCCGTACAGTCTGTCATGCTTCCCGCCTATTCGAAGCTTCAGTCCGACAGGGAGAGGCTTCGGGATGCGGCGCGGCGCTCGATCCGGCTCTCCGCCTTTTTGCTTTTTCCGATGATGGCCGGGATGATGGCGGTTTCCCGCCCCCTGATCCTCTTCCTGCTCACGGAGAAATGGATCTCCGTCGTCCCTTACCTCTGTATCTTCTGCTTTTACTATGCGATCTACCCCATGCATTCGATCAATTTGCAGCTTCTGAATGCGGCGGGGCGCTCCGATCTCTTTCTGAAGCTGGAGCTTTTGAAAAAGGGGATCGGAATCCTGGTTCTTATCGGAAGCCTTCCCTTTGGGATCCTCCCGATGCTTCTTCTGAAGGCGGGGGTGGAATATCTGGACCTCCTGATCAATGCCTGGCCGAATCAGAGGCTGATCGGCTACGGACCGCTCCCGCAATGCGTGGACATGCTTCCCTCCGCGCTCTGCTCGCTTTTGATGGCGCTTCCGGTTCGGCTCCTGGAAAATGCGGGCCTTGCGATACTTCCGACGCTTCTCCTGCAGTGCATCGCGGGGCTGCTTCTCTACCTCCTGATCTCCTGGTTTTTCAATCGAGAGCTTCTCCTCTACCTTATCGCTCTCCTCAAAGAGAGGATCGCCCCGGGGAGCGGCCAAAATCCCGCCTCTTCGGATCCATGATTTTTTAACGAGCTCCTTGAAAGAGGGGATCGCTTCGGAGAGAGGCCGGGGCGGCTTTTGCCTGCATCTATTTCATTCGCATGTCTGGATAGCTCAGATTTGAAAGCACTTTTGGAGTTCCTTATATTCTCCCAGGGCGAGAATGGTTAGATCTCTCGTTAAGACGAGACTCGGCGTCACCGTGACATTGGTCTTTCCGTCCTGCTTTGTGGCGAGGATATTGATGCCGTATTTTCTTCGGATATCCAGCTCTCCGATGCTCTTGCCGACCCAGGACTCCGGGATCTCCACTTCGAAGATCGCGTGCTGTCGGTCGATCTCGATATAGTCGAAGATATGGTCTGTCGTATAGCGCATCGCGGTCCACTTTGCGATCTGCTTTTCCGGATATACGACATGGTCCGCTCCGTTTCGGAGCAAAAACTTCTCCTGCACATCTCTCTCCGCTCTGGAGACGACGCATTTTGCACCGAGCTCCTTTAAGAGGGAGGTGGTTTCCAGGGAATCCTGGAAATTGTCGCTGATCGTCACGATGCAGATGTCGTAGTTTCCGATCCCGAGGGAGCGGAGAAATTCCGCGTTGGTGCTGTCTCCGATCTGCGCACTCGTCACAAAGGGCATGACCTCGTTGACCCGCTCCTCATTGCTGTCCACGGCCATGACCTCATGTCCGAGCTCGTTCAGGTGGACGGCGATATGCTTTCCGAGCAGCCCAAGGCCGATCAGGAGAATACTTTTCATAGATAAAGTCCTTTCTTTTCATAAGTGATAGGCGTATCGGTTATACGCTTATTCAGCCCACCGCGATCTTTTCCTGCGGAAGCTTCGCGAAGCTGTGGGTCCTTGTGGAAATGGCCGCGAAGATCAGGGTCAGCGCACCGACCCGGCCCAGGAACATAAGGATAATCAGGACCAGCTGGGAGAGGAGGTGGAGCTTTGGCGTGATGCCCAGCGTGACGCCCACGGTGCCGACGGCGGAGGCCGTCTCATAGAGGCAGGCGGAGAGGGGAAGCCTCTCGTATACGCTGAGGATGACAGCACCCGTAAAGAAGAGCGCGGCGTACATGAAAAAGATGGTCGCGGCAGTCTTTACCGCGCTCTCCTCCATCCTTCTTCCAAACATCTGCGCATCCTCCTTCTGGAAAATGGTAGCTACGAAATTCGCCAGGAGCACGACGAAGGTCGTCGTCTTCATCCCGCCCGCCGTTGAGCCGGGGGAGCCTCCGATCAGCATCAGAACGATCTGGATCGCCTGGGAGGGACCGGACATCTTCGAGAGCTCTACGGTGTTGAAGCCGGCCGTCCGCATGGTGACGGACTGGAGGAGAGAGGCCAGGATCCGGGATTGGAGCGGGAGAGAGGAGAGATCCTCAAAGAAGAAAAAGACCGCGGGCAAAAGGATGAGGAAGCCGGTGGCCGTCAGGATGATCTTGCTTTGCAGGCGGTAGCGGCGGAGACGGAAGCGCCAGGTATAGATATCATTCCAGGTCAGGAAACCGAGGCCGCCCAGGATGATGAGGAGCATGATGGTGAGATTTACGACGGGGTTCCCGACATAGGAGCTGATGGAGACAAAGGGAGCGGCGCTCGTTCCGAGGAGGTCAAAGCCCGCGTTGCAAAAGGCGGAGACCGAATGGAAGAGAGCCATCCAGACTCCGCGGATGCCGTAGTCCCGGAGGAAGACCGGGAGCAGAAAAAATGCGCCGAGGAGCTCGATGAGAATCGTGCCCCGGAGGATGAAGCGGGTCAGCCTGACGACGCCGCCGACCTGGGGGGCGGAGATCGCATCCTGCATGATGCTCCTTTGCATAAGGGAGATCTTCTGGTGCGAGAGCATCGTAAAGAGCGATGCGACGGTGATGACGCCGAGTCCCCCGATCTGGATCAGGAGGAGGATGACGGTCTGTCCGAAGGCGGACCAATAGCTTCCGGTATCCACTACGACGAGGCCGGTGACGCAGACCGCGGAGGTCGCGGTAAAAAGGGTCTTCGAAAAGGGGGTAATCCTCCCGCATTTAGCGGAAAATGGGAGCATCAAAAGCAGCGCCCCGAGGAGAATGATCGAAAAAAAGCCGAGGATGATGATCTGGGCGCTGGTGAGATAACGTATTCTCCGCCTGGGCTCAATGGGCATGGGACAGGCCTCCCTTCTCCCGAAGCTTCTGTCCGAGGTACTCAAAGACGGAGAGAAGCAGACAAAGTTCAATCGAGAGGAGACGGCGGGGGGGGACTCGGCGAAAGTCCGCCTTTTTCAAATGTCTCCTCGTACGAAGACCCTCGCGGAGCCCGGAGAGGTACTCCCTTCCAAAGCCCTTTTTCCAAAAGAAAAGGAGCTTTATGAAAAAGCCGAGAAGAAGCGGGACGGCATTCAGAACGAGAAGGGCAGGCGGCATATTCTTATAGAGGAGATAGATCGAATTTCTCGCGGAGAGCCGCACCTTAAAGGAATTATAGCGGCTGCCGCTCGTCCCGGAACCGACATGGAGTACCCCGGCGGAGGGCTCATAGCGGATCTCAAAGCCATAGAGCCGGGCCCGAAAGGAGAGGTCGATATCTTCAAGATAGGCGAAGTGGGCTTCATCGAAGAGGCCGGTCTCGGAGAGGAGGGAGAGGCGGTAGATCGCCGCTCCCGCACAGGCGGAGAAGACCGCTGCCGGTTTTTGAAAGCGTCCTTCGGGCTCCCCGTGTCCGCGCTGGAACTGCCAGCCGAGAAGGGTATACTGATCCCCCGCGTCATCGATTGTATCCGGATCGGACTTTTGCAGCATCCGGGAGGAAAGAGCAAAGAGCCTTCCCCTGCGGTCTTTATCCATGGCGCGGACCAGGTTCTCTACAAAGTCCGGAAAGACCTCGGTATCATTATTCAGGAGTATGGCATAGGAGAAGCCTTTTTGAACGGCAAAGCGGATCCCCCGGTTTACCGCGGAGGAGAAGCCGAGATTCTCAGGATTTTGCAGGAGGATATGGCGATCCCTGTCCTCTGCGGCCCAGTGGGAGAGCCAGCGGAGGCTTCCGTCCGTGGAGCCGTTGTCCACGACGATGGTCGAAAACTGATCCGTCGTCTCCCGGTCCAGAGCCGCCATACAGGGCGGGAGAAAACGGGAGCCATTGTAATTTGGTATAATGACGGCAGTTTTCATGAGGATTCTCCTTCTGCTTCTTGTGCCTTCCCGGACGATATCATTGCCTTAAGCTCATAAGGTCTTCCCTCCGCCTTCGCGATGCGGAGGAGAGAGTGCGGCGGCCGGATTTTTCGCAGGATCCCGCACGGCTTTGCTGCGTTGCAGCTCCCGCCGTGCTTTCTTTATTCGCATTCCCGTGGAGCTTCGCTCCACTCCATGCTCATAAAGGGGCGCGTCATAAAGTCCTCCCTCCGCCTTCGCGACGGCGCGATGCGGAGGAGAGACTTTTGACGCTGGGATCATTATAAGCGCATCATATTATTTAATCAATTCCCTGCTGGATATGGGAAATTTATGTTATAATTTAAGAAATTACGATTTTGGTATAGATATTTATTTTCAGGGAGGGACATTTCATGACTTCATTTTCTTTTCCGCTGACGGCTTTGATTCCCTTGCTCATCGTCCTGCTTGTTTTGTTTTTGCTTTTGAGAGGCTATGTCAAGGCACCGCCCGATAAGGCCTTCATCATCTCCGGTCTTCGGAAGAAGCCGAAGATTCTTGTGGGGCGCGCCGGAGTGAAGCTCCCTCTCCTGGAAAGGCTGGATGTCCTCTATCTCGGGCAGATGACGGTGGATATCAAGACGGAGCAGTCCGTCCCGACGACGGATTTCATCAATGTCAATGTCGATGCCGTCGCGAAGGTCCGGATCGCCCCGGACGGCGCCGGGATTGAGAAAGCCTCCCGGAACTTCCTCAATAAAAAGCCGGAGCAGATCGCTCTGGATCTGCAGGATTCCCTCCAGGGAAATATGCGTGAAATCATCGGAACTTTGACACTGAAGGATATCAATACCAACCGCGATTCCTTCTCCGATCAGGTGATGATGAAGGCGGCCACGGACATGGATAAGCTCGGCATCGAGATCCTGTCCTGCAATATCCAGAATGTGACGGACGAAAAGGGTCTGATCAACGATCTGGGGGCGGATAATACCTCAAAGATCAAGAAGGACGCCGCGATCGCAAAGGCGCAGGCGGACAGGGATGTCGCGATCGCGCAGGCGGAGGCCAATAAGGCGGCGAATGACGCGAGAGTGCTCGCGGATACGGAGATCGCGCAGAAGAACAATGAGCTTGCGATCCGGCAGTCTGAGCTGAAGGTGATCTCCGATACAAAGAAGGCAGAGGCGGACGCGGCCTACGAGATTCAGAAGCAGGCGCAGCAGAAGAATATTCAGATCGCGACGGTGAACGCACAGATCGCGAAGGCAGAGCGCGACTCCGAGCTCAAGAAGCAGGAGGTCGGCGTCATGCAGCAGGCTCTGGACGCCGAGATCAATAAGAAGGCGGATGCCGAGAAGTACCGCGTGGAGCAGGAGGCCGCCGCTGGACTCGCAAAGCGCCAGAGAGAGGCGGAAGCGAAAAAGTACGAGCAGGAGAAGGAGGCGGAGGCGAAGAAGGCTGTCGCGGATGCGGCGAAGTATTCCGCAGAGCAGGAGGCCGCCGGGATTAGGGCGAAGTATGAGGCGGAGGCCGCCGGAATCGCCTTAAAGGGAAAGGCGGAGGCGGAGGCGAAGAAGGCTGTGGGGCTTGCGGAGGCCGAGGCCATGGAGAAGAAGGCGGAGGCCTACCAGAAGTACAATAACGCGGCCATGGCGGAGATGCTGATTAAGGTGCTCCCGGATATCGCGGAGGAGATCGCAAAGCCGCTCGCCCAGATCGATAAGATCACGATTATCGGCGGAGAGGGGAGGGACGGAGGAGTCTCTCAGATGGCCTCCAATGTCCCCGCCGTGATGGCAAAGCTCTTTGAGTCCATGAAGGAGACGACCGGGATTGATCTCGGGGAGATCATGAGGGCCGGAAGCTATGATGCGAAGGTGAACCGGAACATCCATGTGACGGGGCTGGAAAATGCGATCCCCAGCCAGGAAAAGAGGGAGAAAAGCGAGGAGAAGAAGGAAGAGAAGGCAGAGCAGCCGGATACAGAGTAAATGCAGCGGCTGGAAAGGACGCGGCCCCGATCCGTATTGGGGCCGTATCTTTTGTGGATTTCAACAAGGGATCTTAGTCTTATCGCAAAATAAGTGGGAAATAGGATCAGCATCAAAGAAGGGGCCCCCGACCCGGATCTGAGTCGGAAGCCCCTTCTTTCTTGATTTTTACTTTTCTTAGTCGTGCGGCTCGATCGCACCGGCAGCCTTCTCCCTTGCGGCGTCTGCCTGCGCCTTTGCGACGGCCTGTTTATCCGCTTCAGACTGCTGTCCTACGATGACGGGATCCGTCGGATCGTAGTCCTGGCTCCTCGGGATTGCCTGATCGATGGCATCCTTCTCCAGCGGGCCCTTGTCCCAGGGATCCGAGTAGATCGTCACCGGGGTTCCGTTTCCGCAGTTATGGTAGACCCAGGCGGCGTCCCCCGCCTTCATGCGGATGCATCCCCCGGAGATTGCCTGATCCATATAGTTATAATTGATCGCATCAAAGGTATGCAGATCCGCCCTCGTATAAAGGAGGGAGTGGATCAGGAAGCCCTGATAGAAACGGGAGAGGAACTGCGTATAGCAGTCCTGATGCATGAAGTGCCAGCGGTATTTCTCATAGATCTTGAAATCCCCGAGGGGAGTGTCCGTCCCGCAGCTGATCATAAAGGTCTTGAAAGGGATCGTGAACTTTCCTGCGGAGTCTCTGGCGAGAATGGTGGCGGTGCGGGTCGCCTTGTTGATCCGGACGGCATAGCCCTTCTTCTGTGCGCCCATGACGGGTTCCAGATCCTTGACCGCGATGCCGTGCTCGCTGAAATAGCAGTTATAGCCGTCGATCGCCTTCCAGCCGGTCACGGGAGAGCCGTTTTCGAAGTAGAGCTGGTTGGAGTCCTCGTCGAAGGCCCAGCCGGTATAGGCGTGACCGTCCGCAGTGGCGTAGACAGGAGCACCGCTTTCTGTGCGGGTGAAGCCCTCGTTGTGCTCGTTGTCCAGGAACTTGGAGCCCGGATTTTCGAAGGGGACCTCATTCTTCCAGAGGGCGAGCTTCAGTCCGACGATGTAGCGGTCTCCGCCGATCACACCGCAGGCCTGCCCTTCCTTTGCCCAGTCTGTCATCGTGCCGTCGTTCAGGACAGCGCGGTAGTAGAGGGTTCCCAGTTTATGCGTATAGCCTTTGATCCGGAACTGGACCGCCTGTACGGTACCCCGGTCCGGCGTCTTTTCCTTGGAGGCCGCCCAGGGTCCCCAGCCGGTGCTGCTCGCATAGGTTCTGTAATACCAGCGGCCTACGTTCTGGTGCTCCAGCATCATACGCTGGAATCCGCCCTCCGCGAAGACGAAGGAATCATTTTTCTGAGTATAACCGTAGTCGATGCGGTCGCCGTTTCCATTATAGACATAGTAGGTTGCGAGCGGGATGAGCTGAAGCACGGGGTCTTCCGTCATATCCCCCGCGTGTCCGGTCGTAAACCTGGCGCGGAGAGTATCCACATCGACGCTCACCTTCGGAAGGACTCCGTTTACACTGGAATTCGGCTGCTGACTTTGTGCCTGATTCTGTGCCTGATTTTGTCCCCCCTGTCCCTGCTGATTCTGCCCCTGCTCCTGCGTCTGTCCCTGGCTCTCCGCCTGCGTGTTTCCCGCGCTCTGCGAGGACGCGGCATTCCCGGAGGAAGCCGCGGATTCGCTGCCCTGAGAAGAGGCACTGCTCTCTACCTGGACAGGCCTCATCCCGCTGATGACATTTGACTTCGCAAGAGCGGGAAGAGCCGCTGCCTGAGAAAGAGCAAAAATCGCGGCAAAGACTCCCGCCTTTTGGAACCTTATCATATCCTTTATGACCTCCTGATTAGTTTTTTGAATATTTATCCCTTTTGACCCATATGCCCTCCTATCATACAACGAAATCCCAAAATTGGCTAGCGCGGAAATACAGCGCCCCCGCAGGAGTTTACAATTTGACGGGGATCATATAGAATATGATTCCAGTGTATAAGCTCACTCCTCCGACTTATGCTCGCATAAGAGAGGAGGAGTGAGCTTAAGACACGCCCCGACATGAGCAGGAAGCGGTGCGAAGCGCCGCGGGAGTGCGAATGGCGGGGCGCATGACGCAAGCTGCGAAGCAGCGAAGGCATGCGGAATCATAAGGATGTCTCGGGGCGTCACAAATGCCCACTGCGATCGTCAAGAAGACATGAGCAGGAAGCGGTGCGAAGCGCCGCGGGAGTGCGAATGACG
>ERZ772772.427-NODE-427-length-25848-cov-6.832319_pt1 | contig 25848 bp, 19 predicted proteins | sample MGYA00511484_ERZ772772 | MGnify/ENA primary metagenome ERZ772772 (study PRJEB29015, sample SAMEA2737913) | human oral metagenome | biome: human oral; feature: human-associated habitat; material: dental | place: China | collected 2088 ... | reverse complement strand
TTCTATCCTGAACTTCGCCACATTCACTTCATTATCCCGACCTCCGTCATCATGGAGTTAAAGGGAATTAAACAACAAGATGGACTTGATTGGTTCACTGCTAAAGAGCTCTTGAATAGAATTCGCTACCTGCTTGAAGATACTGGATATCTTACTAGACCATCAAGCTATGGTCATGGAATGACTCCAGCCATCTACTATCAGGAAAACGATATTCTTTTTACCATTCTCCAAAACTTAAACCGATACTCAATCTCACGCGAATTTGAGCTGGTTGATCCAATTGAGCAGTTAGTTAGTTCGGTTGATCAAATCATCCACTCAATCAGGTATAGCACCCATCTGGAGCTTGAAGTAAACAGCGATATGATAACTATCTACAAAGATAGGTTCACTATCCTGTCAAACAGTCCAATAGTTTCGATTCGTGCTAGAGCTGAAGGGGTTCGCACAAAACCTTTTAGATCGCAGAGTCATACTTATACCGGTGTTAGAAATGTAATTGTACCATTTGATCTCTACAGTACATTTCTTGAATCATCAAATGGTATTAGCTATGAAGAATGGCAGTTCGCATTACCAGGAGAACCAGCTCTGATTGCCAATGAGTTCATCAACATGACACCGCAGTTAGAAGTAGGTGGCATTGATCAAGTTACACGTAGATTTGAGGCGTTCAGCTATATTGGACGATATGATTACGCACAAAAACGTATTGTTCATTTAAAATACTACAAAAATCTTGGCGTTCATCCTAGGAACGACGGACAAGCCATGTACGCAGAAGCAGTTGCCCACCCTGACATTTCAGTTGTTCTCGTTACAGGCCCAGCTGGCACCGGTAAAACTTTCCTTTCAACCATAGGTGCTATCAAGATGCAAGAAAACAATCAGTTCACTAAAGTAATTATCGTCCCTTGCAGCATTGATGTTCAGCAGGCGCTTGGCTTCTTACCAGGCGATTTAAACGAGAAGCTCAGTCCAAACATCGCTCCGATTAAAAATGCTATCGAAAACTATCTAAAGATTAGCGATAGCAAAATCATGAAAGCGATGAACCAGTCAAACAACGACCGCAAACGCCCAGATCAGCAAACAGCTCTGCAGAACCTTGATGCCACAGTTGAAAAAATCTACGAAAAAGTTTTTAAAACTGTAGCCTCAAGAACAGGTCTTTTTTGAATCTTATTTTTCTTTGTCTTTTCGTAGTCCTTTACAAAGTAACTTCCTTTTAATGTCAAGATTTTAGTGTAGATATTCATATATTACTCCTAAGATATAGCTATTTAAAAATTTTATTTTTACCTATATAATATCATAAAGTATTGTGAAATTTCAATAACTCTTTTTATAAATAATAGCTGAAACAGTAGCTTATAATGTATAGAATCAAATTTGACAAATTAATAAAATTGTGATAGAATTTCGAAGATTTGAGATAAAGTAATTTGTAATATCTTTTTCAAAGGAGTACTTTTATGAAAACATTGCTTAAAAATGGAAATATATTTACTTCTAAGGGTTTTGTTTGTGCTGATATTATTATTGAAAATTCTATTGCAGAGCTATCTGAAAAGGATAGTTCGTTTTTGTCTTTTGATGAGATTATTGATTGTACAAATTTATACATAACACCCGGTTTTACAGATGTGCATGTGCATTTTCGTGAACCGGGCTTTTTTTATAAGGAAAGTATAAAAACAGGATCTATGGCTGCAGCAAGAGGAGGGTATGTCAATGTATGCACAATGCCAAACCTAAATCCTGTACCTTCTGAATTGGAAAGCTTAAAAATTCAGCTGGAGTTAATAAAGGAAACTTCATGTATAAATATAATTCCTTATGGTACGATTACAAGAAAAGGAAATGGAAAAAGTGAACTTTCAGATATGGAAGAACTTGCTGACTTCACAATTGCATATACAGATGACGGTAAGGGAGTACAAACTCAGGAATTGATGTTTGAGGCCATGGAAGATGCAAGAAAATTAGATAAGATAATTGTTGCACATTGCGAAGATGAGACTTTGCTAAAGGGTGGATATATACACGATGGCAAATATGCTAAGGCTCACAATCACAAGGGTATTTGTAGTGAAAGTGAATGGATACAGGTAAAAAGAGATGTGGAGCTTGCTCAAAAACTTGGTACTAAATATCATGTATGCCATGTTTCAACCAAAGAAAGCGTAGAGATAATAAGAAATGCAAAAAAAATGGGAGTAAATGTGACTTGTGAGACAGCCCCTCATTACCTTATACTTACAGATGAAGACTTAAAGGAAGAAGGTAGGTTCAAGATGAATCCGCCTTTAAGAGATGTATCTGACAGAGATGAACTGATAAGAGGCATAAAAGACGGAACTATAGATATGATAGCTACGGATCATGCACCACATAGTTTGGAAGAAAAGTCAAAAGGTTTGGAAAAAAGTCCATTTGGAATAGTAGGATTGGAAATTGCATTTTCCCTGATGTATACACATTTAGTGGAAAAAAATATAATATCTCTTGAGAAACTATTGGAACTTATGTGTATTAACTCAATGAAAAGATTTGAAATAGATAAGTATATAAGTATTCAAAGACAACTTTTTGAAAATAATTTTGACTTTAAGAAAAATTATATTCCAACAAATATAGATTTTACATTTGAAAATTATAATGAATTTCTTTTAGCAAGAGATCAACTTTTATTAAAACAGTTAAAAAAAATATTACTTGAAAAGGAATAAATGGAGGTAATATATGCAAGAAAAAATAAAAGTTATAACTATTGGAGATTATAAGGATTCTACACTGGAAAATTATTTTAGAGATAATGAAAATATAGAATTTTTGGAATTAACTTTAAATGAAAATATAGAAAAATTAGATAATAAGTTATCTAATAGAGATATTGTATTTTTAAGAAGTAATGAATTAGAAACATTATTAGAAATAGGAAAGGCTTTAAAGGAAAAAGAAATTATCACTGTGATAGTTTTAGAAGAAAAGCTTGTTATAGAAAATAAAGAAATTTTAGAAAAATCTTTTAATACTATTTTTCCTGTAATTAAAAAAGATAATGTAGAAAATTTATTATTAGAACTTTTAAAAACAATTGATAATATAATATTTGGAATTTGTTTTATAAATCTTGATTAAAAATATGGTCGCACACTTGTGACTTCAGTCATGAGTTAGACCATTAAGTATAGTCAGCATATATAGAAATATGTATGTAGAGATAGCAACTTAAAAAAGCTATCCAATACTACTCGAATTGCTGGAAACCCCTAAAGCTAGTATAACTACAACATAGTAATCCTACTCCTTAACAAGTTAAGGAGATGGAGGCAGGTGTGAAAGTGGCGAAAGCAGAAAAAATATACTAGATGACATAAGGTTAAATCCTAAGTGTTAAGATAATGGGCAATCAGCAGCCAAGACCGAAAGGTAAGGTTCAACGACTATTCCTCCTGAGGGAAGTACACCAAAGCTGGTGGAAGTGGGCAGACCCAAACAGGTAGAGCTGTGGGATAAGATATAGTCTGTGCTTATGCGAAAGTATAAGAAGTTCATAGGAGAACTGCACAAAAAGTAGCGAATTTGTGTGAACGCCAACCTCTAAAACGACTAAAGTTTCAGGTTCATATATTTTACTTTTTCCTTTGTTTTGAATGTAAAAAATGATATAATATATTCAAAATCAAAGGAGGTGAAATCACTTGGAAAAAGCGTATAAATTTAGATTTTATCCAACTAAAATACAAATAGAGAAGTTAAGTAAAACTTTTGGATGTGTGAGATATATTTATAATTATTTTTTAGATTTAAAACAAAAACTGTATGAAACTGAAAAGAAATCAATGTCATTCAACAAATGTAGTAAAGAATTGACAATTTTAAAGCAGAAAAAAGAATGGTTAAAAGAAGTTGATAAATATTCTTTACAAAATTCTTTAAGAGATTTAGATAGAGCTTATAAAAACTTTTTTAGTGGAAATGGTTATCCAAAGTTTAAATCTAAGAAAGATAATAGAAAATCATATAGAACTAGTTATACTAATAATAATATTGATTTTTTAGATAAATGGATAAAAGTTCCTAAATTAGGAAAATTAAAAATAAGGGATAAAAATTTTAAACCACAAGGAAGAATACTGAATGCGACAATATCTCAAGAACCTAGTGGAAAATACTATATCTCTTTGTGTTGTACAGATGTTGAAATTGAAAATCTAAAAACTTCAAATAAAGAAATTGGAATAGATTTAGGAATAAAAAATTTTGCTGTAACAAGTGATGAAACCACAATAGAAAATTCAAAATATTTGCAGAAATCTTTGGAAAAACTGGTATTATTTCAAAAAAGACTGTCACGAAAAACAAATGGTAGTTCAAATAGGAATAAGGCTAGAATAAAAGTGGCAAAATGTTATGAAAGAATAGCAAACCAAAGAAAAGACTTTTTACAAAAATTATCAACAAAACTAATAAAAGAAAATGATACAATTTGTATAGAAAATTTGCAAGTTAAAAATATGGTAAAAAATCATAAATTGGCGAGAAACATATTAGATGTATCGTGGAGTGAGTTTACTAGAATGTTAGAATATAAAGCAAGCTGGTATGGAAGAGAAATAGTGAAAGTGGATAAATTTTTTGCAAGTAGTCAGATTTGTAACTGTTGTGGATATAAAAATAAAAAAGTAAAAGACTTAAGCATAAGAAAATGGACTTGTCCAGAATGTAACACCAGCCACAATAGAGATGTAAATGCAGCGAAAAACATATTAAAGGAAGGATTAAGAATACTAGAGGCTTAAGTAAAAATATATGAACCATAGGAACTATGGGGATAGCTTGGTAAATTTAGTTGGCTAACAAAAGTAACTATTACCCAAGAATCCTGCAACGTAAGGAGTGGGAGGTTCAGATGACGGAAGGGCAGATAATAAAATGGAATAAAAAAGAAGGGGAAAAGGTAGAAGAAGGGGAAATTTTACTTGAAATAATGACAGATAAGACAAGTATGGAACTGGAAGCAGAAGAATCAGGATACTTGATAAAAATAGTAAAAGGAGATGGAGAAACTGTACCTGTTACAGAAATTATCGGATATATTGGTGCAGAAGGAGAAGTGGCTCCAGAAGCAGGTTCGGCAAATCCAGCACCAGAAAATACAGCTTCTCAATCAGCACCTGAAAAAGCGGCTGCGGCTAGCGAACCTAAAAAAGAAAAAGCAGAAGATGAATTTGATATTGTTGTAATCGGTGGAGGGCCTGCTGGATATGTAGCGGCAATTCGTGCAGCTCAGCTTGGTGCAAAAGTGGCAGTTGTGGAAAAAAGTGAATTTGGTGGAACTTGCCTGAACAAAGGATGTATTCCTACAAAAACATTCCTTAAAAATGCTGAAATTATCGAAGGTATCGAAATGGCAGGCAAAAGAGGAATTATTTTGGAAAGTGAAAAATACACAATTGATATGCCAAAAGTTGTACAGTTAAAAAATGAAATTGTTAAAACATTGACAAATGGTGTAAGAGGACTTCTAAAGAGCAATGAAATTAAAATGTTTAATGGAGTTGGAAAAATCAATAAGGATAAAGATGTCGTTGTAAATGGAGAAACTGTTTTACGAGCTGATAAAATTATCTTGGCTGGTGGTTCAAAAGTTAGTAAAATTAATATTCCTGGAATTGAAAGCAATAAAGTGCTTACAAGTGATGATATTTTAGACATACAGCAAATTCCAAAATCACTTACTGTAATTGGTGGAGGAGTTGTTGGAATCGAACTTGGACAAGTATTCTTATCATTTGGAAGTGAAGTTACAGTTGTGGAAATGATGGACAGAATTGTGCCAGGAGTAGACAGAGAATCTTCAGCTGTACTTAGAAAAGAACTTGAGAAAAAAGGAATGAAAATATTAACTTCTACACAAATTAAGGAAATTGTGGATGATGGACATAATTTAACAATTAAAGTTGATAGACACGATGACATTGTTTCTGAAAAAGCGTTATTGTCAATAGGAAGAGTACCTGATTTGGAAGCTGTTGGAGAGCTTGAACTGGAAATGGAAAAAGGGAAAATCAAAGTTGATAAATACATGGAAACAAGTATATCAGGAATTTATGCGCCTGGAGATATAAATGGAATTAAGATGCTTGCTCATGCAGCGTTTAGAATGGGAGAAGTTGCGGCTGAAAATGCGGTTCAAGGAAATCATAGAGAAATCAGACTTGAAACAACTCCATCGGCAATATACACAGTACCAGAAGTGGCAATGGTTGGACTTACAGAAGAAGAAGCAAAAGAAAAATACGACATCAAAGTTGGTAAATTCCAGTTTGCAGCAAATGGAAGAGCATTAGCATCTGGAGAAACAGCAGGATTTGTAAAAGTTATTACAGATAAGAAATATGGAGAAATTTTAGGAGTGCATATTGTAGGGCCTTCGGCTGCGGAAATTATTAACGAAGCGTCAGGGCTTATGGCGATGGAAATTACAGTAGATGAAGTAATCAAAACAATTTATGCTCATCCAACTTATTCAGAAGCCTTATTTGAAGCATGTGCAGACGCACTTGATGAAGCAATTCATTTGCCTAAAAAAAGAAAATAAAAGTAAGAAATAAATTTTGAAAGGAATTTAAAAAATATGAAATATTATGTTAATAATTCCAATAATCCTGCGTTTAATATCGCTTTGGAAGAATACTGCTTTAAACAGCTACGTGACATTGATGAGATATTCTTGCTTTGGATAAATGAACCAACAATTGTTGTGGGAAAATATCAGAATACAATTGAGGAAATTAATACAGAATATACACGTGAAAAGGGAATCCACGTTGTCCGTAGAATTTCTGGCGGAGGTGCAGTTTACCACGATTTAAACAATTTAAACTATACAATTATTTCCAATAAGCAGGAAGATAAAGAGGGCTTTAACTTTAAGGAATTTTCAAAGCCAATTATAGAAACTCTGGCAGAATTGGGTGTAAAAGCTGAATTTACAGGTAGAAATGACTTGGAAATAGATGGACAGAAATTTTGCGGAAACGCTCAGGCATACATAAAAGGGCGTGTAATGCACCATGGCTGCCTATTATTTGATGTAAATTTTGGAGAATTGGGAAATGCATTAAAAGTTTCAAAGGATAAAATTGAATCAAAAGGTGTAAAATCAGTAAGAAGCCGTGTTACAAATATCCTTCCTCATTTGAAACAGCCAATCACAGTAAACGAATTTGGTGAAAAAATAATGGAGTACATGAAAAAACATTATCCAGAAATGGAAGAATACAAATTTACTCCAGAAGAGTTAAAAATAATTGAAGAAAATGCAGAAAAGAAACATAGAAACTGGGAATGGGTTTATGGAACTTCTCCAGAATTTAACATAACTCGTGAAAAACGTTTCACAAACGGAAAAATTCAAATTTTTGCTACAGTAGAAAATTCCAGAATTAAGAATATCAAATTTTATGGAGATTTCTTTGGAAAAAATGAAGATTTGAGTGAAATTGAAAATTTATTGAAAGATACGAAATATACAAGGGAAGCTGTGAAAGAAAAACTGGAAACAGTTGATATTGGGGAGTATTTTTCTAGATTTACGGTAGATGAAGTTGTGGAAGTTATTGTTGGATAATAATTAATAAAGTAGGCACTTTGGAGACAGAGTGCCTTTTTTCTAAAAAAAATAAGACTAAACAGCCTTATTTAAATATTTTTTACACAAATATTGATAAAATTTATTTTCAATAAAATATTTAGTCAAATTTGAAACAAAGAATACTATTAAAAAATAAATTGCAAAATCTGCGTGAGTTCGTATTTCTCCTATAAATTTTTCAAATAAAATATACAATGGTCTATGCAAAATATATATTGAGTAACTTATGCTTCCAAGATAAATAAAGACTTTATTTCCCAAAAATTTACTGAAAAATCCATTATCTAAATACAGGAATATAATTAAAGGTATAAAAGATAAGGAAATAACAGTAGAATTATACGGCAGAAACTTATTATATGGAGCAAATAACAAAAATATAATGTAAATTATTGTAAAAAATGAATAAATATTTCTTTTTTTAATATTTTTTATTTTATCATAAAGCAACATACCGAGTGTAAAAGTGCTAATGTACATAAGAGGATTGTATTTTATAAATTCAAGGACTGTTCCACTGTTAGAATTTAGCTTGAAAAGATAATTGAAAAAATAATAGACGTACAGATTGATAATTAATACAAAATATGTAAAATATTTATTTTTCCTAAATTGTAATAATGCTGGAAATAATAAAAGTAAAAAAGCTAGTACAGAAAGATACCACGCAGATGAATTGTAACTTAGTGATCTGTTAAAAATCCATGACTGTACCAGAAGCATATTATATATAATTGTTCCTTTAAATTTTAGTGTTAGTATGAGTGATAAAAGGTAGACAGGATAAAATTTAAAAAATCTGGTCTTGTAAAAAATCCGAGTATCAAGATTCTTATTTGAGTAAACGTATGTTAAAAGAAATCCTGAAAGTAAAAAAAAGAAAAATACCCAAGCAATCCCATGTTCTAATAAAAATGGAATTTTTCCCAAAGAAAATGAAGAATGCACTGTAGCATGATAATAAAGCACTGATAATGCTCCGATAAACCTAAAAATCTCAAATTGATTATATTTTTTTATAATCACCCATAATCACTCTCTTTCTTTTTAAAATATATGATTGCATTATATCATATTTACAATTAAATTTCATTAATTTTTTTAAAAGATAATTAGATTTATTTAATATTAAATCAATAAAAATCAAATTTTATTAAAATTTTAAATTATTATGATTTTGAAAAGATTTTGCTGTAATGGAAAAATATTTATTAGAAACGTAATAAATGATACACTTTTTTTATACAAAATATGATAAAATAATTTTGAAAACCAAAGTATTTTTTGAAAATATAAGTTGAAAAGGAAAAGGTGATTATTATGGCAGGAGATATGAAAAAATATTTGAATCTAGATTTTGAAAAAATAGAGAAAATGACACAAATTAAGAAAGATTATATTGAAGGAAAAACTGATTTTGAAACTACAAAGAAACTTGTAAGAGAAAATTTCGACAAAATGACAGCAAGTGAATTTGCTTATTCAGAGCAGAAAATTAAGGAACTGGGATTTGATGATAATACTGTTCACAATAAAATGAATGATGTTTTGGGGCTTTTTGAAGATATTATTGTAAAAGATGAGTTTACTTTGCCTGAAGGACATCCAATAAATACATATATTCTGGAAAATAAGGCGGCTAGAAAGTTAATTGAGGAAATGAAAGAAGAATACGGCAAAAAGTTTATTAAAAATAAATGGCTAGAATTTTATGATAAACTGTCGCAATTCAATCCGACGCATCTGGCAAGAAAACAGCACCAGCTTTTTTCAATTTTGGAAAGTAAAGGATTTGACAGACCGTCGAGAATAATGTGGAGCTTTGATAATGGAGTTCGAGATAGTATAAGTGAAGCGAGAAAACTTTTAGAGAATGACAAAATTGAAGAATTTTTGGAAAAACAGGAAAATGTGTGGGAATTGACACTGGATATTATGCACAAGGAAGAAGAAGTGCTATTTCCAACATCAATGAAAATGATAAGTGAAGATGAATTTAAAGCGATGCGTGCTGGAGATGATGAAATCGGCTACTTCCTCATTGAAAAGCCTAAAGGCTTCTACCCTGAAAATTCGGAGCAATTAAATGATACTTTAGCTTCAAATTCAGAGCATAATATCTCAGAAGCTCAGAATATTGTTCAAAATACTCAATCAGCTGGAAACTTTATGAATGATCTAGCAACCCTTATGGCAAAATATAATATGGGAAATCAAAAGGAAGAAAACGAAGTTTTTGATGTAAAACAAGGAAAATTGACACTTGAGCAAATTAATCTGATTTTTCAGCATATGCCTGTAGACCTTTCTTTCGTAGATGAAAATGAAATTGTAAAATTCTACACAGATACAAAACATAGAGTTTTCCCAAGAAGTGCTGGAGTAATTGGACGTGATGTGAAAAATTGCCACCCAAGAGAAAGTGTAAGTTCTGTACTTGAAATAATTGATAACTTTAGAAGTGGAAAACAGGATGAAATTGACTTCTGGCTGGAAATGCGTGGGAAATTCATTTACATTTACTATGTTGCCGTAAGAGATGAAAATGGCGTATTTAAAGGTGTGCTGGAAATGATGCAGGATGTTACAAGGATAAGAAGCCTAACAGGTGAAAGAAAACTAGTAACTTGGGAATCAGAAGGAAAACAAGAAAACTATGAAGAAAATAAAAATGAATTTAAAAGCAAATATAATTTTACTGGAAAAACAGTAATAGGAGATATTGTAAAAAAATATCCATATATTAAAGAATATATGCCATTAATCTCTCCTGAATACAAAAGACTTTTAGATCCTATTCAATATATGATGATGTCTAAAATAGCGACTCTCCAAATGATTGCAATGCGTGGGGAACTGGAACTTGATTATTTGATTATGATGATTGAAGCTAAAATTGATGAAGAAGAAAATAAATAAAATCTAGAATATAAAAAAGACTACTTCAATAATTATTTTATTAGAAATAGTCTTTTTTGTTATTAAATTTTATTTAGATATTTTCTGATTAACTTTCAATATAATCTTGTACTTGAACTGGCTCAATATTCCAAATTTCTTTCGCATATTCAGCAATCGTTCTATCTGAACTGAATTTACCTGCATTTGCAATATTTTTAAGAGCTTTTCTAGTCCATTCTCTTCTATCTTTGAAAGCATTTTGAAGTCTATCTTGAGCTTCTCTGTACGATGCGAAATCTTTTAATAGGAAATACACATCTGGACGAGAACCATCTACTCCATATAATAATGAATTTTGTAATTCTCTGAAGATTCCTGTATGGTTATCATCATAAGTTCCGTCACCTAACTGATCCACAACTTTTTTAAGCCCTTCTACGCTGTTATATTCGTCAAATGGATTGTACCCTCCATGTGCTTGATAATTTTCAACTTCCTGTGCAGAAAGTCCAAAGATAAAGGCATTCTCAAGTCCAACTTCTTCAACAATTTCCACATTTGCTCCATCCATTGTTCCAAGAGTTAATGCACCGTTTAGCATAAATTTCATATTACCAGTTCCAGATGCTTCTTTACTTGCTGTAGAAATTTGTTCTGATACATCTGCTGATGGGAATATTTTTTCTGCAAGTGAAACTCTGTAGTTTTCAAGGAATACAACTTTGATTTTTCCGTTAATGTCGCTGTCGTTATTTACTTTTTCTGCAACAGCATTGATTAATTTGATAATTCCTTTCGCACGTCTATATCCAGCTGCTGATTTTGCTCCAAATATAAATGTTCTTGGTTCAACATCCAAATATGGATTTTCTTTTAATCTATTGTACAAGTCCATAATATGAAGTACATTTAATAATTGTCTCTTATATTCGTGTAATCTTTTTACTTGAATATCAAAGATAGAGTTAGGATTTACTTCAATTCCTGTTGTATCTTTAATATATTTAGCTAATTTTTCTTTATTACGAAGCTTAATTTCAGAAACTCTGTTTAATATGTTGTCATCATCCAAGTATTGTTCCAATTTTTTAAGTTCGTATAAGTCTGTAATCCATTTGTCTCCGATTAACTCTGTAATTAATGCTGCTAATTCAGGATTTGCTTTTAATAGCCATCTTCTTTGAGTAATTCCGTTTGTTTTATTTAGGAATTTTTCAGGATATAATTCATTCCATTCTTTTAATTCACTGTTTTTAAGAATTTCTGTATGCAGTGCCGCAACTCCGTTTACTTTGTGCGAACCTACGATTGCAAGCCATGCCATTCTAACTTGTCCATTTCCAATAATCGACATTTTGTTGATTCTTTCCCAATCTCCAGGATATTTTTCCTGTAATTCTGCAACGAATCTTCTGTTAATTTCTTCAATAATTTGATAAGCTCTTGGCAATAATGGCTGGAATAATGAAATATCCCATTTTTCCAAAGCTTCTGACAAGATTGTATGGTTTGTGTAAGCAAATACATTTTTACAAATGTTCCAAGCTTCATCCCATCCTAATTTTTCTTTATCCAAGAAAATTCTCATCAATTCAGGAATTGCAACTACTGGGTGAGTGTCATTTAATTGAATTGCAACTTTATCTGCAAATTTAGAAAAATCATTTCCAAATACAGATTTATATCTTCTTATAATATCTTGCAATGAAGCTGATGTAAAGAAGAACTGCTGTTTTAATCTTAATTGTTTTCCATCTTTTTCAGTATCGTTTGGATATAATACTCTTGAAATATCTTCAGCCTGTACTGCTTTTGCAGAAGCCTGTAAATAAGTCTGGTCATTAAACAATTTTAAGTCAAATCCTTCAGGCGATCTCGCTTCCCATAATCTCAGTGTATTTACAGTATCGTTTCCATAACCGATAACAGGAACATCGTAAGCCACAGCGTGAACTGTTTCAGTATTTACACGTTTAAAGTATTCTTTTCCAAATTCGTCACGATGAACTTCAATTTGTCCTCCAAATTTTACTTCAAATACTCTGTCCATTCTTTTAATTGACCAAGGGTCACCATATTTTGTCCAGTCATCTGGATATTCCATCTGGAATCCATTTTCAATTTTTTGCTCAAACATTCCGTATTTGTATCTAAGTCCGTATCCATGCCCTGGTAATGATAATGTTGCAAGGGAATCAAGAAAACATGCGGCAAGTCTTCCAAGTCCTCCATTTCCAAGTCCTGCATCCATTTCACGATCTTCAATTTTGTTAATATCTACACCTAATTCATTCAATGTTTCTTTAATAACCTCATTAATTTGCAAGTTAATCAGATTATTCCCCAAAAATCTTCCCATTAGGAATTCTGCTGAAAAATAGTACGTTTGTTTTACCTGTTTTTTAGCATAAGTTTTTTTAGTATTGTACCATTTTTCCATTGCGTAATCCAAAGCTACTTTTGAAATTGCATTGTATAGCTCAAATTCATGTGCTTCCTCAAGGGTTTTACCATATTGTCTTCTTAGTTCCATAAGGATATTTCCCTTTAATTCAGCTTTATCAATTTTCATATTTCCTCCTAAATATTTTTTTTCACTTCAACTGTAACACTTTTTTTGTATTATTTCAATACCTTTTTCCTAAAATTAATATCATTTAGCATTTTTTTTAATTTTGTATAGTAAATCATTTTAAAATTAAAACTTCATAAATTTAAGTAATTATTGATTATCTCATTGGCGTAATTGCCGTTAATTCCCACTTATGAATTCCCTCATCTTTTTTTGATGAATCATATCCAATGTACACATTTTTTAGCCGTTTATTTACTGGATAAAGTTTATATCTGTACATTAATGGAACTTCTGCTGCTTGTCCGATGTAGTATTTTTGCCAGTTTTTGTAGGCTTCCACTTTATAATTTGGAACTGTCAGTGATTTTTCTCCTAATATTTCACCTATTAATCTATCGTTTTCATCCGAAACAAAACGTGAAAAGTTAAGCTGGGATTTTCTTCCTGCCGAACCAGTCGGGTCTAGACTTGTTCCAACTCCCCATGCTCCAAAGAATACATCTATATCTTTAGAATCTCCCTGCACTTTTTCGTAAAAATTCTGAAAAGCTAGCAATCTTCCTGATGTAAGAACAGCTTTTATTCCTATTTTTTTCCAGCTTTGAATATAATTTTGAGCAAGTGGCTCTGCCACATCTCCTCCTGCCATAAATGCCATCTTTATTTCAAAAGGTTTTCCATTTTTATCTTCACGTATTCCATCGCCATTTACATCCTTGTAGCCTGCCTCATCCAGCAACTGTTTTGCTTTTTCAGGATTATACGGATAACCTTGCAAGTCCTTTGGAAAATATTTTTTGAAAACAGGAGGAATTGCTGAAGTTGCTTCCTGTCTTAACCCAAAATAAAATGCCTGTGCTATTTCCTCAACATTTATACCGTATGCAAGTGCTTGCCGTAGTCTCACATCTGACATCTTGGCATTCGGATCTGTCACATTTTCACCTTTAGCCTTGTCATAATGCCCCAATTTAAAGGCTAAATACGAATAATACAAATCCTGCTGTCCCAAAGTTTCTATGTTTTTTAAATCTTTGTAATTATTGTAAAGAGAATCGGGCATGCTCATTACAAAATCATATTTCCCAGCTTTTAACGCAGCCACTATTGACTGCGAGTTTACCACTTGCACTATTGCCTTTTCAATTTTCGGCTTTCCTTTGTAATAATAAGGATTTGCTGTAAATTCTAGACTTTCTCCACGTGAAACTTTTGTCAAATTATATGGACCCAATGTTACTGGTTTTATCCTAATTTTATCCGATGAAATCAAGTCCTTTATCGGAATACCTTTTAAATAGTGTTTTGGTATTGCATTTCCGGATAAACCGTTTGCAACTGTGTAAATACTTTGTCCCAGTTGTAAAAAGGAAATTTCCACCGTTTTATCGTCTATTTTTTTTATTCCTGAAATATTTTGGGCTTTCCCATCGTGATATTCTTTCATCCCAACAATTTTCTGAGTTTCTTCAGTATATCTCACACCTGTATAATCTTTATTTCCTATAATTTCATAAGGGAAAATAATGTCATCAGCTGTTAGAGGCTGTCCGTCAGACCATTTTATGCCATCTTTTATTTTTATTGTAGCTTTTTTATTTTTTGCGTCAACTGTAAGAGTGGCAGGTCCTGTATCTGTTATCTCAAAATTTTCATCCACTTCAAATATACTCGAACTCAAAAACATTGAGATAATTTGGCCATCATAGCCATCTGAATAAAATGTTTCATTAAAAACCCCAACCAATGGATCATCCTTTACTATTGCCACTTGCAAAGTTCCGCCTTCTATCGCAGGCTCATTGTTTGATGTTTTTTCTGGAAATAATGATAAATTCAGTTTTGCTCCTGGCATTTCACTTCTCTTTTTACCAGGATTGCACGAAACTACGAATATCAATACAAGAAGCGTGATTATTAATTTCCATTTTTTCATACTGTTCTCCTTTTTTATTTTATCCTCTTCTCTGTTTTGCGTCAGCCGCCCTGTTTAAAGCCTGTCCGACATAATTGATACAAAGCATCATAATTAAAATCAATATTGACGCTGGGAGCCAAATCCATAATTTTGTTGACAATACTTCCGGATCCGCTGCATAACCAACCAAAGTCCCAAGACTCGGTGTAGAAAGCGGTAATCCAAAGCCAAGAAAACTAAGCCCTGTTTCAATTCCAATATTTCCAGCAAATCCTAATGTCAATTCCACAATTATAATTGAACTCAAGTTAGGCAGTATTTCCCTGAAAATTATCGTAAAATCCTTTGTTCCCATAGTCTTTGAAGCCAAAATATAATCTTTTTGACTTTCGGCAAGTGCCTTACTTCTAATCAGCCTTGCTGCTCCAACCCAGTAAAATGCACTCATTATCAGCACAAAAGTTGCTATAGTGTACTTTGGAACAATAGTAACAAACACAATAATTATCATAAGTGTAGGCAGAATTGTAATAAAGTCGATAACCCTCATAATTACATTATCCACCCATTTTCCATAATATCCTGCAATCAGTCCAAAAAATATCCCAATTCCTGATGTCAAAATTGTTATTGTAAAACCAATAATAATCGAGTTTCTAGCACCTAGTATCAGTTGCCCCAATATTGAACGCCCACCAGAATCAGAACCTAGCCAAAATCCCTCTTTCATAGGAATGGCATATTTATCTAGAAGGCTTATTTTCATAATTTCCTCCTGATTTGCAAAAAGTGATCCAATAAAAATTATTCCAAAAAGAATTACAAGAATAATAAGCGAAGCAAGTGCCAATTTATCTTTTAAAATCTCCCTCACAATAACACTAATTCCAGTCGGCTTGCTGCTTTTCTTAATTTCATCAAAATTTTCTGCTTTTTCATTATTTTCCTTTAAAATTTCATTATTAGACATTTTTTCACCACCTACTCTATTCTAATTCTAGGATCAACAATGCTAAGAATAATGTCTGAAAGCAAACTTCCAAGCAATGTTAAAAATCCAAACAGCAGTATTAATGCTGTAACAACGCTGTAATCCCGTGTTATAATTGAATTTACAAACAGTCCTCCCATTCCAGGATAACTGAATATTTTTTCAATAAAAATCGAACCTCCCAGAAGCCCTGTTATCGAATAACCAAAAAACGCTGCAATCGGTAAAATCGAATTTCTGAAAATATGTCTAGAATAAACCTTATTTTCAGGTACTCCCTTACTTTTCGCCGTTTTCACATAATCCAGATTCTTAGCGTCAATTACTTCATTTCTCAAATACTGCACAATCCAAGTTGTTCCCAGCAACGCATACGTAATTGCAGGCAATATAATGTGATAAATCCTGTCCAAAATATGCCCAAAAGTGCCAGTATGAAGTCCAGCCGTCACCGATCCAGTTGTCGGAAACCATCCAAGCGTATATCCAAAAAACCAAATCATTATAAGCGAAAGCACAAAAGTCGGAATCGCATAGCTCACATAATTATAAAATGTGACAAATTTATCAAGAAATGAGTTCTGATAACGTCCAGCAAGCATTCCAAGCGGTATTGCAATACAATATGTCAAAATAAGGCTAAGTAGCGACAAAATAAATGTGTTTACTGCACGTTCCCCAATAAGCGTCTTTACAGGAACATTATAAGTGTAGCTCATTCCCAAATTTCCAGAAACGGCATTTTTTAGCCATCTTACATACTGAATATGCCAAGGATCCAGCAATCCTGCCTTTCTTCGTAATTCTTCAAGTGCCGCAGGATCAGTCTGTGGTGTAATCAGCCCAGTAAACGGATCTCCCGGCATAAGTTTTGCCAAAATGAAGATTAATAGGCTAAGTATAAATAGTTGCGGTATCATAACCAGAATTCTTCGTAAAACTGTTTTCCACATTGATTATTTTCCCCCTTTTCCGTTATTTTTCATTATTTCATCTTTAAGAGCGACAAAATGGGTATCTGTCAATTTTTTCAAATCAAAGACACGTCCATTTTCATCATAATATTTTTTTTCATTTTTCAAATATTCCTTTTCAATTTCTATCCTTCTTTTTTTATTCTCCAGCCTTTTTTCAGGATGTACTTCTGGAATTGCAGCAATTAGCCGTTTTGTGTAAAAATGTTCAGGATTTTTATAAATATCATTTTTTGTCCCAGTTTCCACAAACCTTCCACGATACATTATAAACATATAATCGCACATATGCTTTACAACTCCCAGATCGTGAGAAATAAAAAGATAACTAAGCCCAAACTGCTCCTGAATGTCCTTCATATAATTCAAAACTTGTGCCTGAACCGATAAATCAAGTGCCGATACAGGCTCATCCGCAATAATTAACTTAGGTTTTGTCGCAACAGCCCTTGCAATTCCCAGCCTCTGTCTCTGTCCACCAGAAAATTCATGTGGATATTTGTAAATATCTTCTCTGTTCATTCCTACAATTTCCAGCAGTTCTGACACCTTCCTCTTTTCCTCATCTGAAGTCAAATTCTCAAAATTTCTCAAAGGCTCAGAAATCAAGTCAATCACTCTCTTCTTAGGGTTTAAGCTAGATAGCGAATCTTGAAAAATCATCTGCACATTTCTATTATATTCACTTCTTCTATTCCGAAACTTACCATCAATTTCCTTACCTTCATAAATAATCTTTCCACTTTTTATCTTCTCCAGCCCAATTATCGCTTTCCCAATCGTAGACTTCCCAGACCCCGACTCTCCCACAAGTCCATAAGTCTTCCCTTTCTCAATCGTAAAATTGACACCGTCTACAGCATATACGTAATCAATTACCTTATTGAAAAAGCCCCCACGAATAGGATAATGAACCTTCAAGTCTTTCACTTCAATAAAACTCATATTTCTATTTATTCCCTTCTTTAATATTATTTAATAACCTAAATTTTAAAATATTTAATTTATTTTAATTAATAATTTTTTTCTTTTATATTTTTAGTTTTTTAACGCAGAGGTATCAAACGCCATACCTCTGCACTCCCGCTTTACGCAAAACTTTCTTATAAAGAAAAAATAAAACTCGATTTTGAATTAAGATTATTTCAACATTTATAACTGTATATAATTTAAAATTTAATCCAAAATCTCAAACAGTTATTTTTTCTTTAACGAAATTTTGCTTAATTTTTATTTTAGTTAGATTATTTGCATCAATTAAACTAAAAATTGTCATGATTTTTTGAAAATAAAATTAACTAAACATATTTATATGTTTCTTTCGTCATAACTTCTATAATAAATCCGTTTGTAGAATTAAATTCACTTTATATTTGTGAAAGTGAGCGAAGTTTTACACAGCGAGTTTAGATTTCGCTTTCAAAAAATGCTTAGACAAGCCAGGATTGTAAAAGGGGACGAATTATCCCCCTTTACTTATAAAAAAAGAAAATACAGAAAAAATATTTATTAACAAAAAGTTTATTATATTAAAACTTTAAAAATAAGTTAACTCTATGGTTTATTTTTCAAAATGAAAATTTTTCCAGCAAGTACATCTTACAAAATGCTCTTTTTCCACTTCATGCAATATTGGATTTTTTTCGTGCTCACTTTCCTTTATCCATGGGATTCTTTGAGAAAAACGGCATCCTGTTCTAGTTAATTTAGTTAATGACGGAACAATTCCCTGAATTACGTGTAATTTTTCAGTTTCTGTATCAAGTTGCGGAATTGAGTTTAGTAAGGATCTTGTGTAGGGATGTTTTGGATTATTGAACAAATCATTTACGTTTGCGATTTCTACAATTTCTCCAGCGTACATTACTGCCACTCTGTCCGCCATTTCGGCAACAACACCCAAATCATGTGTAATCAGTATAATTCCAGCGTTTATTTCACTTTGCAAAGTTTTTAATAAATCCAGTATTTGTGCCTGTATTGTAACGTCCAATGCTGTTGTCGGCTCATCGGCTATAATAATTTCAGGCTTGCAGGAAAGTGCTATTGCAATCATTACTCTTTGACGCATTCCTCCAGATAATTCGTGCGGAAATTGCCTTGCTACACGTTTTGGATTTTTTATTCCTACATTCTCCAGTAATTCCAGCATTCTGGCTTCTCTTTCAGTTTTGGACAATTTTGTATGATAAATCATTCCCTCCTCAATTTGTTCTCCTATTCTCATAAGCGGATTTAAAGCCGATAGAGGATCCTGAAATATCATTCCAATTTTATTCCCCCTAATTTTATTGTATTCTTCCTCGTCAATTTCTACCAAATTTTTCCCTTCAAAATTGATTTCTCCTGTCAATTTGGTATTAATCGGATTATGCAGTCCAATAATAGATGTCGCAAGCGTACTTTTCCCACATCCTGACTCTCCCACTATCGCTAATATCTCATTTCTTCTAAGTTCCAGCGAAACATTATCCACAGCGGGAAAATATTCATCTTTTATCCGAAAACTTGTAACAAGATTATTGATTCTGATTAGTGTTTCAGTCTGTTCCATAATTTTCTCCTTATATAAAATTTTTATTAAAATTCAACTTCAAAATTGATAAAAATGATTCAAACATAAAATTATCATAATTTTTTCTTTCAATTTTAAAGAAAGATTACTATAACATTGTAACATATTTTTTATTTTTTTACCTGTAATTTTTTATTTTTCTCAATTTGTCCTTAATAATTCTTATGCGATAAATTTTCGATAATTCTATTTTTGTTGTGTGCCAAGATACTCTCAAAGCTACTTATTAATAAAAATGAGACTGTTTCATAAATTAGTCTTATAAGACAGTCCCATTTTTTATTATTAGCTTTCGTATTTATTTATAATATGTATAAGATTTCAGTATGCGCTCAGTTAAAGAAGAATTTTTGGAAACATCTTTTGCAGGTTGTGAAATCTGTACACAATATTTATTTTCTTTATATCCTATGAAACACATAGTAATTATAGAAATACCTGATGAATAATTAGTAAAAACATATTCTCTGGATTTGGAATCATAGGTTGCTTTTGTAGTATTGGAATCATCTACTTTCCAAGTTCCTTTATCTGAACTGTAAATATTGTCAAAGCTGGCAGTACTAGGATGAACAGAAATTTTTACATTCACATTTAAATTCCTGTCTTCAAAATTTTGATAATTATTACCTCCATTTCTCGATTCAAAACCACTTGGCAAGTCTACTGAACCGATACCTTCACGAGAAAATGTTTGTGCAAATCCTAAAATAGAAGTAAAAAATAAAGCTACAATTATAATAATTAATTTTTTCATAAAAACTCCTCCTTAATGAATATATTTTTATAATGTTTCCCTTCATTCTATTAATAATATTATACCTTACTTTTATACAATTGTTGTAAAATAATTCCATTTTTTGATTGACATTCTAAAATTTTCTTTGTATAATAAAAAACGAAGTATTTATTTAAATTTGTGCGAGTGTGGTGGAATTGGTAGACACGCTATCTTGAGGGGGTAGTGGCAGTAGCCGTACGAGTTCAAGTCTCGTCATTCGCACCATTATAAATAAATATAAATTCTAAAATAAAAAATCTTAGTTCTTAAAAATTATACTTTTTCAAACAAATCTAATAGCTTAAATTATGCGAGTGTGATGAAATTGGTAGACATGCTATTTTCAGAGAGTAGTGGCAGTAGCCGTACGGGTTCGACTCCCGTCATTCGCACCATTTACCTAAATTAAAATTATTAAAAAATATCATTTCTAGTAACCTTTGAAATGTTAAATTTTCATACACAGTCTAGTTTAATGTGAATATATTTTACTAGATTACAAAAAAAACTCTCCTTCATTTCTGAAAGAAAGTTTTTTATTCTATTTTTAAATTATTGTTCAATTATTTTAGATTATTAAAATCCAAATGAGTAACCTACTCCTAAAGTAAGTGTTCCATGGTTAGTATTAAATTTACCTTCTTCTTTATATCCAGGCCTATTAAAGTTATATTTTGTTTTCATAGTGTTTACATTGTATGATAAGTCAGCAACAAAGTTTTTGTATTGAAGTCCAGTTCCTATTCCATAGTAAACTCCTGAACCAAACTTTAAACTTTCCTTAGCAACTAAATTTTTACTTTCTACTTTTCCTGAATTAATTGCAAGTCCTAAATTACCTTTTACGTAAGGTGTAATTTCAGAAGCATTTTTAAAGTTATATCTAGTTGTAAAGAAAATAGGTACTGAATTAATCCCTTTCATAGTAAGTTCTGAGTAATTTTTATTACTTAATTTGTTGAATTTATAAGAGATTCCTCCACCAATTTCAAGGTTTTCTGCAATTGGCGTTCTGTATTCTCCAGTGATTTCAAATCCATTTTTTAAAGCATCGTCATTAATTTTCCAATTTTGGTTATCAGTATCTTTAAATGTTGCACGGTTTGTTAGGTCACCACCTACTCTAACTTCGATTACATCTGCCATAGCAATTGAGCTTACTAGTGCACCTAATAGTAATAATTTTTTCATCAAAATTACCTCACTTTCAAGTTATAAATTTTTATTTTGTTAAGCATTTAATTTATAGCAGATTTTTAATGTTTTGTCAAATTTTCATTTAAAAAAATAATATTAAAAGTTAATAATCTGATGTTACTATACAAAATTTTACTAAAATTAATATCTATTCTTAGAATTGGTAGGCGAGACTTAGTTTACATCAGGATATTTTCTGACAACTTTTGTAACGTTGCAAGCCCCTTCAATCACAGGAAACATCATAACTGCCCCAGTTCCTTCCCCTAGTTTCATATTCATAAAAAGCATTGGTTTTAAATCCAGTTCTCGCATAATATATTTCATTCCAGGTTCTTCACTCAAATGTGAGGCAATCATAAAATCTTTGCAAATTGGACAGATTTTATATGCAACAAGAGCGGCAACTGCCGAAATAAAGCCGTCTATTACGACTGGAATCCGATTTTCTGCACATCCTAAGAACGTTCCTGTCATTCCCGCAATATCTAATCCTCCAACTTTTGCCAGGACATCTATTATTTTTTGTTTATAGATTTCTTCGTTCATTTTATTTTTTTCATTTTTACTAAAAAAATTTGTCAGTTCATTAATATCAATCGCTTTTTTTACAACATTTTTTTTATGTTCCAAAGTTTTATCATCAATACCGCTTCCATAACCAACAATATCATCTAGCGGCAAATTTGTCAGAACCTTTAAAATGGCACTGCTTGTCGTGGTATTTCCAATCCCCATTTCTCCAGTTGCAAACAAATTATATCCCTCTTTCACAAACTTATTAACTAGCTCAATTCCTGTGTTTATAGCTTTTACAGCTGTTTCATAACTCATTGCGGCTTCTTTAGCAATATTTTCAGTTCCAAATTCCATAAGTTTTTTTTCAATAGTTCCTGTAAGATTAATTTCTTTTTTTGTATCTGAACGTTTGTCAATTCCCAAGTCAACTACTTTTACATCTGCATTGTAAACTGCTGCCAAAGCATTAATCGAAGATTTTCCGTTTAACATTGCCTCAACTACATATTGTGTGATAACACGTTTTGATTTGCTTATTTTTTCACGTTCTACTCCGTTGTCAGCTGCCATTACAAGTACCATCTTTTTTTTTGGTTTATAATTTTCACTCATTCCTTCAAGTTTGATTGCTAGCTCTTCCAGTTTTCCGAGTCCTTTTGGAGTTTTGAGCAGTGAATTAAGTTCGTTTTCCTTTTTTTTCATTCTAATTTTATCCAGAGGTTTAATTTTTTTTATTGTGTCAAATAAAATTTTTTCTGATTTTTCCTTCATTTTATTTTTCCTCATTTTTTATTTTTTCAGAAATTTTTTCAAAAGTTTTTTCTACACCTGTCAAAAATTTTTCCATATCTTTATCATTATGGACATAAGAAACAAAATGTGCTTCATATTTTGAAGGCGGCACAATTATTCCATTTTCAAGCATTGTATCAAAATAAATGCTATAAAATTCATCGTTTGAGGAAATTGCTTTTTCCAGAGTGTCGACTTTTTCCTTTGAGAAAAATATTGTGAACAGGCTTCCAAAATGATTTACGCTTGCTGGAATGCTGTATTTTTTTATTAATTCATTAATCTGATTTACTAAATTTTCTGTTTTTGTATTGATATTTTCATAAATTTCAGTATTTTTTTTCAAAATAGAAATTGTTTCTATTCCAGCTGCAACTGAAATTGGATTTCCAGAAAGAGTTCCAGCGTGATAAACATTTCCGACAGGGGAGATTAAGTCCATAATTTCTTTTTTTCCGCCAAAACCGCCAACTGGATAACCGCCACCAATTATTTTTCCTAAAACTGTCAAATCAGGCGTAATTCCAAATACTTCTTGAGCTCCACCTAAAGAAATTCTAAATCCTGAAATCACTTCATCAAAAATTAGCACAACTTTTTCTTTTTCTGTAATTTCACGTATTTTTTCCAAATATTCCTTTTTCGTTTCAATAAGCCCCATATTTGCTGGAATTGGCTCAATAATCACACAGGCAATATCCTTCTCACTTTCCAAAGTTTCCTTCAATTTTTCAAAATCTCCAAAAGGCAGTGTTATCGTATCTTTTACAACTCCTTCTGTAATTCCATTACTATCCTGATGTGCAAACGTCAAAAGTCCCGAGCCAGCCTTTACAAGAAGCGAATCAGAATGTCCATGATAACACCCTTCAAATTTTACAATTTTATTTTTTCCAGTAAATGCACGAGCCAGTCGTACACTAGCCATAGCCGCCTCCGTTCCCGAAGTAGTAAGTCTTAATTTTTCAATCGAAGGAAAACAGCTTTTTACAAGTTCAGCCAGCTCCACTTCTTTTTTCGTCGGCAATCCAAAGGAAGTCCCATTTTCCAGCTCCTTTTTCACAATTTCCAAAACTTGCGGATAATTATGTCCCAAAATCATAGGTCCCCAGGAACCAATCATATCCACATATTCATTACCATCTTCATCATAAAGTTTGCTCCCATTTCCACTTTTTATGAAAATTGGATATTCTTTATCTACAGACTGAAATGCTCTGACTGGGCTGTTTACACCTCCTGGAATAGCTTTTTTTGCTTTTTCATAAATTATTTTTGAATTGTTTGTATTCATTAAAAATTTCCTCTTTTCTAATAATATTTTTATTTCTTTTCATTCTATCATATTTATTTTAATTTGAAAATATGTTTGAATTCTTTTAATACCAATCAGATAAAGTGTTTGAAAATTTTATAATATACGGTAAAAATTTAATTTTGAAAAAACAAAAAAAAATAACCACATTTCGTAGTTATATCTTTTTGACATTATTTATCACTAATCAATTAATGGAGGCGACAACCGGATTCGAACCGGTGTACAAGGTTTTGCAGACCTCTGCCTAAGCCACTCGACCATGTCGCCACTTGACTTTGATTAGTCTACCATATTTTTTTTACTTTGTCAAATATTATTTTTGATTTTTTGAATGTTTTGTGATATACTGTTACCGTAATTGATCTACTAAAATGGGAAAGATTGGAGGACAAAATGAGCGAAAAAAACTTGAAAATTTTAGGATGGATTGGAACATTGCTTTCTGTAATAATGTATGTGTCTTATGTTCCGCAAATAATGGGAAACTTGCATGGGAATAAAACATTTTTTCTACAGCCTTTAGCAGCAACGATTAACTGTACAATATGGACAAGTTATGGACTTTTAAAGGAAAAAAAAGATTATCCTCTTTCAGCAGCAAACCTGCCAGGAGTAATTTTTGGATTACTTGCAACAATTACAGCGTTTTAAATAATTTAATTTTAAAAATTTATTATTAAAAAGTTCATTTGAATGATGTTTGATCATTTTAGTGAGCTTTTTTTGTTAATTTTTTTATATAAAGTAGAAAAAAAATTATCTTTATGCTAAAATATGATTTGTAAAATGAAGAAATTTAAATAAAAAATATATAAAAATTAAAACAGGAGGAAAAATAATGCCAAATGAACTGAATAAAGTTTATTCACCAAATGAGATAGAAGATAAATGGTATAAAATATGGGAAGAAAAAGGGTATTTTAATGCACAGCACAATGCAGAAAAGCCAGGATATTCAATTGCCATTCCGCCACCAAATGTTACAGGGATTTTGCATATGGGGCATATGCTTAATAATTCAATACAGGATACGATTATTAGATATAAGAGAATGAGCGGTTTTGATACGCTTTGGATTCCAGGGATGGATCATGCTGGGATTGCTACGCAAAATAAAGTTGAGAGAATGCTGGCTGATGAAGGAACTTCTAAAGAGGAAATTGGATATGATGAGTTTTTGAGAAGAACTTGGGAGTGGAAGGAAAAACACGGTGGACTGATTACGAAACAGCTTAGAAAACTGGGAGTTTCGCTGGACTGGACAAGAGAGAGATTTACTATGGATGAAGGGCTTTCGGAAGCTGTAAAGGAAGTATTTATCAAACTTTACAATGATGGGCTTATTTATCGTGGAGAATACATTGTAAACTGGTGTCCGCATGATAAGACGGCACTTGCTGATGATGAGGTGAATCACGAGGATAAAAATGGAAAAATCTGGGAAATTAGATACCCGATTAAAGATAGTGATGAGGAATTTGTAATTGCTACAACTCGTCCTGAAACAATGCTTGGAGATACAGGAGTTGCAGTAAATCCTAATGATGAAAGATACAAACATCTGATTGGAAAAACTGTAATTTTGCCGCTTATGAATAGAGAAATTCCAATTGTGGCAGATGAGTATGTAGATATGGA
>ERZ772772.425-NODE-425-length-25955-cov-8.226486_pt1 | contig 25955 bp, 24 predicted proteins | sample MGYA00511484_ERZ772772 | MGnify/ENA primary metagenome ERZ772772 (study PRJEB29015, sample SAMEA2737913) | human oral metagenome | biome: human oral; feature: human-associated habitat; material: dental | place: China | collected 2088 ... | reverse complement strand
GATATCATGCCACAGGGCACCCTCTCGCGCCTGCCCGGGCGGCCCCTGCGGCGCGCTACGCCTTGAATAAATCAGTGCTTCCCTAGAGATCACTGACGTCAGTGGGTGGAGCAGGCGAGCCTTTGAGGATTACGTTATAGGATGCAGGAAGGTAGACGATGATAGGATCCAATCCTCCCTTCGACATCAGGTTGATGACGGTATCGAGCCGGTGCTCTTGGGAAAAAACGGGCGCTGGCTGTTACGTGGTAGGGCGTCTGCTGCCTTCCTCAAACGCCTTGAGGAAGGCAGCAGGAAAAGACTCATCGAGTTTGATCATGCGAGGCAGCTATTTGATCAGGGGTTACTGATGGGGCCTGACCTCTGTTCCATATTCTGTGATTGGCAAGGGTGTCCTGTGGACTTCACGAAAGCTGATCTCTCAGATGAACTGGACTCCATTGCGTGTGACCTTCGTGCCCGTCTCTGTAACACTTTGCCAGGGTGGGAGGAGAGTTGGGAGTTTTACCTAGAGCATGAGGAATTCTGGGGTTTTCGTACATTGCGCAATGTGGTCGAGACGGCTACTGCCCTTGGCGAGTGCTTTAACTCGCACGCTACCGCTCGGTTGGGCACAGAGCTCTTCAATTCTCTTGATGCTGCCACTGGGGCAAACAGCACCGTAACTATGCTATCACCTGATATGACACTCGTTAAAATGGGGCTTGGATTTCCATCACATGGGAGTTTGTTCGTGGATGCTGCCCGTATCTACAATCCTTGGCACCAAGCTGGCCTTCGTCTGGGGTCAGGCAGGTATCCACGGATGCGGGAAGATAGTGCCCACTTCCTTGCACCCGAGCTCATCTCTCATGTATGTCATAACGGAGAGTCCTCCAAGTCAGGCTACCCACCCGCCGCTCGCCTATGGTCGCTTGGTACATTGCTCACCTACGTTCGAGCAGGGCATGTACCTAATGATAGCGTACGTTTGGTGGGGGAGCAGGCATACCTCAAGTGTGGGCCGATTTCGCTCGAGAACGCTCTTGAGGAGGTGGGTCTCTCTTGGGATGATGGGGATGGAGTACTTGCACGGGTGATCGAGGATCTCACTCACCCTGTCCCTCAGTGGCGTCCTAGGCTCATTGCTGTGCACAACAAGCTGGCAGACATTGCTGATGGCGAGAACGCGCACGTATCCTCGCATAAGCGGCTTGTTTGTAGACGGTAACGTGATTTACCGCGCGTGAGGTAAGGACTTCTTCCGGGGCGCGGTAAGCAGATTTTCCAAGGGCCCGGTAATCGGTTTTTCCAGACGCACGGTAAGCAGGATTTCCCACGGCGCGGTAGGCGCTTTTTCCGTCGGATACGCTGGGAAGGAGGAATCGTCTGGCATCCTAGCGGTCGCACGCGACCAAACGGCGACCGCTAGGAGCAGAACAGATGATACAGGACAAGATGATCGAAGAGATACAGGAACTCAAGCTTTCGGGCTTCACGCTCGACGAGGTGTACGACCGCCTGAAGGCGCACCGGAAGAAGGTCCCCTGCAAGAAGACGGTGCGCAGGTACTACGACATGGACGGCGCGCCCGCCGACAACCATGCGAAGGTGAGGAAGGAGATGGCGTTCGACGTCGAGCCGCTCAGGACGGCGGTGATCGACATCGTGTCGGCCAACCCGAAGTGCAAGATGAGCTCGGCCTGCGACGTGCTGGTGGAGAAGTACGTCGACGGCGGCGATTACGACAGGCTCCCGGGCAACGAGCAGACGCTCAGGAACTTCATCCACCGGCTCGAGGGCGACGGCGCGATCCCGGGGCCGGACGACGCCAGGCGGAGGTACGACGTGATCGAGACGCCGCCGCCGGGCGAGAAGGCGCAGGTCGATTTCGGGCAGTTCCGCTTCCCGAACGGCTTCGTGCTCCACTTCGTGTGCATCCTGCTGTGGCACTCGCGCCTGCTGGGCGTCTACCCGCGGGACCACAAGTTCGACTCCCGGGAGGCGTGCCGCGCGATACACCGCTTCAGCTGCAGGTGCGGCGGCCGCGTGAGGACGCTCGTGATCGACCAGGACAGCGTGTTCGTCGGCGAGGAGGCCTGCGGCGAGGTCTTCGAGACCCAGGTGTTCAGGGACTTCCTCGACGAGCAGGAGATGGGGCTCTGGGTATGCAACAGGGCCGACCCCGAGAGCAAGGGCTGCATCGAGAGCTCGGTGAGGTACGTGAAGTCGAGCCACTGCTCGGCCCGCACGCCGTCCGGCATGGACGAGGTCGTGAAGACGCTGCCGGGATGGCTCGACCGCGCCAACCGGCGCATACACCAGGGCACCCACAAGGTGCCGCCGCGCGTGCTCGAGGACGTCGGGAAGGCGGCGCTCAGGCCGGTGCTGCCCAGCGTGCACGAGGCGGTGCCGACGTTCCTGGAGGCCACGGCCGTGAGCGGCCAGCCGTACGTGCCCTACGGGTCGGCGAAGCACTCGGTGCCGTGGGAGATGCGCCACTCGCGGGCCTACTACCGCGCGATCAAGGGCAAGCTGCACGTGTACGACGAGAGGCGCCGCCACGTGCGCACGCGCGACATATGCCCGGTGAGGGGGCCGTTCACCCGCCTGGAGGAGCACAGGAGGCAGCCCAACGGCGACTGGCCCGACACCGCCGAGCGCATGCGGGAGAGGTGGAACTGCACCGACTCCCGGCACTTCGTCAACGGCCTCAAGAGAGAGAACCCGGAGCGGCACCTCCCCCGGCAGCTCTCGGCTGTGGAGCGCTACCTCGACGAGAGGAAGCCGTCGCGCGCCGTCGTCGCCGAGGCCATGGCGATATGCTGCCGCGACTTCAGGTACAGGTACACGCAGTTCAAGGCGGTGTTCGACCTCGTCGAGGCGCGCCATGCCGGCGGCGGCCCCGATGCCGCCGACGCCGACGCCGACGCCGTTGCGGCGAACGACGTGGAGAGCCGGGGCCTGGAGGGCTACCGGAGGGCGTTCGAGGAGAGGTGCGCATCATGACCGCGGAGATGATGCAGATAGGGACGCTCACCGCCGCGCTCGAGGCGTTCGGGATCAAGCACGCCGCGAGGCAGCCGGCGGACATGCTCGAGGTCGCCGAGCGCAACGAGATCGGCAACCGCGAGTTCCTCGCCAGGCTGCTGGAATGCGAGGTCGACGGCAGAAACGCCCGCAAGCGCAAGCGCAACTACGCGGCCGCCCACTTCCCGCCGAGCGTGAGGCCGATCGAGGAGTTCGACGCCTCGGAGCTGGAGGGCGGCATCTCGGCCGGGCAGGTCGAGCAGCTCGCCGACCTCTCCTGGCTCGACGCGCACGGGAACATAGTCCTGGCCGGGCCCCCGGGCCTGGGGAAGACCATGATCGCGCTGGGGCTGGGCCTCAAGGCCGTGGACGAGGGCCACGCCGTCGCGTTCGAGAAGATGGAGTCGTTCATCAGGATCCTCGACACCGCGGAGGTGGACCGCAAGGCCGGCTTCAGGCTGCGCTACCTGAGGAGGGCGCAGCTGTGCATCGTCGACGAGATCGGCTACACGCCGATCACCAAGAACCAGGCCAACCGCTTCCTCGGCTTCGTCTCCGACGCGTACGAGAGCTCCAGCATGATCCTCGCCACGAACAAGGAGATCACCCAATGGGAGGAGCTGATGGGCGACCAGGTCCTCACGACCGCGATGCTCGTCTAACATAGAGAAAATAATAGAGTTGTAGTGACGATTAGAAGCGGAAGTATTTTGATCTTAGTTATATTTAACTAAGAAATGATAGAATACGCTTAAGGTAAATGTCTATTATTCTGATGACCGAGGGGTTTTTCAGAGGGCTACTATGGATCATCTATCTCGTCATCTTTATGCGCCTGTGAGGTGCCTTTTGACCCGCCTACACAAGCATATACAGAATAAAATAGATTATGTGCAAAGTGGGGTTTGGCTGAGTGACAAGCGTAAGAAAGGGGACATTGATGGTAGATACAAAGTCAAGAATCTGGCGCTCTTGGTGCATGTTCATCGTTGCAGCATTTCTTGCCTGCTTCTCGGGCTTCGGTGTGTTGAGTGCGTTTTGGTTGCTAGCCAAACATGATCCAGCACTCCCTGGACTCTACCACTACGCGGCCGCAACTTGGGGAGATGGACTTTTCCTCAGCATGGGCGCGGGTGCGTTGATCGGGTGGTTCACCCTATGCGAACCCATCGACACACATGAAAAACGAGGGGCGATTGCTGTTGCCTCTGCCTCCGGACTCCTTGGCATGGCGGTACAAGCATCCTGGCTCGCAAGGAATGATACGGCTCTCAACTGGACGATACCCGAGCCACACCGCTTCAATGCAGCAGGATGGTACCATGCGGCCTTCTTTGTGGCGGCGTTTGCTTTCTTCTTCGGCGCAATATGGCTCTTCTGGAGGGTGTCTCGCAGAAGGCGACCCCCAGACGGTGTGGCGAGAACGTTCGAAGTTCTCTTTTGGGCCGCACTATCGGGCTATAGCCAGCTTCACATGCTCGACGATCACGCTACCTTGCTCATCTCGCCGTGGCGGTCTGCAGTAACTGCGGCGGCCGTATTGCTAGCCGCTGCACTCTTTTACCGGCGTGCCCACGAGAGTAGCTGTGCGGCTGGCATTGCACTTGCCATTCCCGGGACGCTCCTTGGAATGGGTGTCTCGCTCGCTGTGGACCCGGCATACGCTATGTCCGGCGAGATCGTGTTCCTGTGCCTGGGGCTTGTCTTGATTGGTATGGCAATGCTGCTTGTCGACAGCACAGGGAGGCGGAGTCTCGGGGCGGAGGCGCTGGCACTCGCAATTTCGAACCTTGGCATAGCACTTACGCTCGCCTGCACACCGCAGGTGGAGGGGATGCTTGAGAGATTGCCTTGGGCTGCAGGCGACATGTGCGTGCTCGGGCTATTCGTGTCTGCTGTCTGCTCCTCCGTATGGTCAAGCGGGCGCAGGCAGGCCCCCTTCAACCCATCGAAAAAGAGTCCCTACGAGCCAGTGAGACATCAGATGGGCAGGGTCACCGCAGCCTGCGGAGCATTGCTCTGCTTCCTTATAGTTGCAGGAACGGCTCCAGCCGACCTTGATGGTCTGGACGAGCTTGTCTTTGCAACTACTCTGTTTGGCTCATTCGCGACGAAGATGCGCTGGGACGTACGTTTTGTCCACTCCCAAGAAAAATGTGGTTCCGAAATCGATTCTGGCAGAATCAGAACAACGGTATACTCGCTCATACCTGTTGAGGGTGCAGGTTTCACCATATTCGCAGCGTTCTTTCTCATGAACGTCAAGCCCGGCTCACTTCGTGGTTCCCTGAATATAAACGTCACGAGTATCTTGCTGCTTGTTACAATGTGCATTGTGCCTTGGCTCGTCCTGCGGAAACTAATCAGAGTTGCTCCCAAAGCACGGGTACTGTTGGCGGCTGTAGTGGCGCTCTGCTATGTCTTCGTCCTTGCAGTTTCCTGTGAGTTGAGATCGCCTCTTGTTGCGTCTTGTCCCTATCTTGTTTTTGCACCCGCCATTGTTGTTGGTATCGCTCTCTTTCTCTATGATGCATTCGTATCCAACTGCTTTCTGTTGCGCGGAGTGAGGCCTAGTGAATGGGACTTGGTAATAGCGAAGGTCATTGCTATAGGCTGTGCCCTTGTCACCTTGGCGGTAATAGCGCCCTCCGAAGGCGTGGGCGTATCTATCACGCCAACATTCCTATCTCCACTCATGGGTGGAGCGTGTATGTGCGTAGCCTACCTTGTGATCCCCGCAATTGTGGCGGAGTCCCTATCACCGGGGGAGGAGCACCAACACCTCCCTTCCGCAGTCACAAACACCGCCAAGGGAGGTGTCATGCAGAACGGCATGGCGACAACGATTGTGGTTTCCCTTGTCGGCTCAGTCCTCATCGAGACGCTGACGAAGGTCTGCATGTTCACAGACAACTCCATTTCAATGCTAGAGCTACTCATAGCACTGGTCGGCATTCTTGCGGGCGCACTCTTCCCACTCAAGATCAATAGTAGATTTCTGGAAGACTCAATAAGGCAGGATGGATGCAAGGACGATGAGAGTGGTGTCGAACTCATCTCGAGACATCTCCAGCGCCAGGCCCTCTGCGTCATGCTCTGTACCTTTCCCTGGTCATTGTCCATCCTATGCAAGGCCAAGTTCCTAGAAGTGATGCCTGAAGAGCAGTACATGAAAGAGCGTCTGATGCAGGAGTACCTGTTTAACATGTCCCTAACAAGCGCTTGCACGCTATTCTCTGAGATAGGCATTGGGAAGGCAACCCCTGTCAAAGAGCTGACATCAGTCGCTCATGAGGCGATTGCCGTCGTGAGGCAGAACACCACCAGTTCTGAGTACTCCTCTGAAACAAGCGATATATCAAGATGATTAAAACTTTTTGAATAAAAATCGACCCTTGCAGCGCTCAGCTCTCCCGACGCTGAATTGAGCCGTGGGGGCAAGCCGGCGAACTATAATGAGGGTCTGCTCGGAATATTATATCCGCAGGTGAAAGGCCATTTGCTGGTATAATGTGCGCAAGGGTCCGACCCCTGAGACGGCCAAAACCCTCGCGCCTGTCCAGCGCCGAGAGGCCCGACTACGGGGGATCTGGCCTTGTACAAGCGCAAGCCAGCCCAGACGTCCCTCGACGAGTTCGTGTTCCCGTACGGAAGCCTCAACCCCAAGAACCGCTGGGTCGTCCTGGCAAGCCTCATCCCATGGGACGAGGTCGAGGCGGGGTACGCCAAGCAGTTCGTGGACAACGGCGCGCCCGCGCACCCCGCCCGGATGGCCTTCGGCGCGCTGGTGGCCAAGCATGTGCTCGGATGCAGCGGCCGCGACCTCGTCTCGGCCGTCGAGGAGAATCCCTACCTGCAGTTCTTCGTCGGCCTCCACGAGTTCTCGGACGAGTGCCCGTTCGGCGCGTCGACCGCGGGCGGCTTCCGGAGGCGCTTCCCCGCAGGCGAGGTGAACCGCATCAACGAGATCGTGATGAGGGCGCAGGCAGGGCGCGAGCGCAAGGACGAGCCCGAGGACGACGGCAACGACGAGCCGCCTGCCAGCGAAGACGCGCTCGGCGGGGGCTGGGAGGCCATGGCCGCCGAGGACAACGAGGGCACGCTCGCCCTCGACGCCACGGTCTGCCCGCCCGACGTCAGATACCCGCAGGACGCGGGCCTCCCCGACGAGGCCAGGGAGAAGCTGGAAGCCATCGTCGACGACCTATGCGAGCAGGGCGTGTGGACGGTAGGGTGTTTTTACCGCAATGAGGTAAGGACTCCTTCCCGACCACAGTAAGCAGTTTTCCCAAGGGCCCGGTAATCAGAATTTTCCTGGATTCGGTGGGGAGAATTTCCCTCTCGCGGCAAGCAGCTCTTCCGTTTTCCGCAACGAGAGGAGGATTCGTCTGGGAACCTCCTAACGACTGTCCGACCAAGACATCGCTAGGAGGCAAACCAGATGATACGGGACAAGATGATCGACGAGATGCAGGAGCCGAGGCTGTCGGGCCTCAGCCTCGAGGAGGCCTACGACCGGCTCAGGGAAAAGCACAGGAAAGCCCCCCACATCAAGACGGTGCGCAAGCACCACGACATGGAGGCCGCGCCCAAAGACAACCACGCCAAGGCGGGCAGGCGGATGGCGTTCGATGCAGAGCCGCTCAGGGGCGCGGTCATCGAGATCATGGCGAAGAACCCGGGCTGCAAGATGGGCCCGGCCTGCGACGTGCTCGCGGAGAGGCTCGTCGACGAGGGCGATTGCGACAGGCTCCCCGGCAACGGGCAGACGCTGCGCCACCTCGTCCACAGGCTCGAGGACGAGGGCGCCATGCCGCAGGGCGCAGATGCGCGCCGACGCCACGACTCCCCGGGCGCGCCGCCCGCAGGCGAGAGGGCCCGGATGGACTTCGGCGAGCAGAGGTGCGAGGAGGGCCTTGTCGTCCACCTCACGAGCATCCTGCTGTGGCACTCGCGCCACCTGTGGGTCTGCGCCCAGGACCACAGGCTCGACTCCGAGGAGGCCTGCCGCGCGATCCACCGCTTCACCTGCAAGGTGGGCGGGCGGCCCAGGACGCTGGTCATCGACCAGGACAGCGTGTTCGTCACCGACGAGATCTACGGCGAGGTGTCCGGGACGGCCACGTTCAAGGACTTCCTGACCGAGCAGGACCTCAGGCCCTGGGTCTGCGGCAAGGGCGATCCGGAATCGAAGGGCGCCATGGAGAATACCGTCAAATACGTGAGGTCGTCCTACTTTTCCGCCCGTCGCATCGCGAGCATCGAGGAGGCCTGGCGAACCCCTCCCGCCTGGAACAGGCGTGCCAACCGCCGCATCCACCAGGGCACCTACAAGATCCCCCAGGTCGAGTTCGAGGACAGGGAAAGGGCCGCGCCCCGCCCCATGCTCCCAAGCTTCTACGAGGCAGCGCCGCCGGGCTTGAAGGAGGTGTCGATCGATTCGCAGCCGTACGTGCCCTGCAGGTCGGCGAGGCACCCGGTGCCGTGGGACATGTGCCATGCGAAGGCGTGCCACCGCGCAATCGGGCCCAAGCCGCATACCTGCGACGGGAGGCGCCGGCATGTCTGCGTGCACGACATCAGCCCGGTGAAGGGCCCTTCCGCAGGCTCGAGGGGCACAAGAGGCATCCGGCGAGCGACTGGCCCGGCATCGCCGAGCGCATGCGCGTCAAATGGAACCGCACCGACTCCCGGCACCTCGTCAACGGGTCCGAGAGGGAAGACCAGGCGCGCCACCTGGGCAGGCAGCTGGGGGCGGCGGGGCGCTATCTGGACGAGAGAAAGCCGTCGCGCGCTCTCGTGGCGGAGGCGACGGGGATCTGCTGCCGGGACCTCCGTTACCGACACGCCCACCTCAAGGCCGTGTTCGACCTCGCGGGGGCCAGGCATGCCGGCGGCGGCGCGCCCAACGCCGTCACGGCCGACGCGACGACGGCAAACGAGGCAGAGGGCAGGGGGATGGAGAGCCACCGCAGGGCATTCGAGGAAAGGTGCGCATTGTGACGGCGGCATCGACCATACAGATAGGCCATCTCGCATCGATGCCGGGGGCGTTCGGGGCAAGGCATGCGGCCAGGCAGCTGCCCGATATGCTGGAAGCCGCGGAGCGCAACGAGCCCGGGCATCGCGAGTCCCTGGACATGCTGCTCATGGCGGAGGCGGGGGGCAGGAATGCGAGGAGGCGCAAGAGGAGCTGCCCCGCCGCCCACTTCCCGCCGAGCGTGCGTCCCATCGAGGGGCTCGACGCATCCGAGCTGGAGGGCGGGATCACGGCAGGCCAGATCGAGCAGCTCGCCGACCTCGGCTGGCCAGGCGCACACGGCAATGTGGTCTTAGCGGGGCCTCCGGGCTTGGGCAAGACGATGATCGCCCTGGGCTTGGGGCCCAAGGCGGTGGACGAGGGCCACGCCGTCGCCTTCGAGAGGATGGAGTCCCTCATTGACATCCTCGACAGGGCCGAGGTGGGCCGCAAGGCGGGATTCCGCCTGCGCTACCTGAGGAAGGCGCAGCCCTGCATCGTGGACGAGATAGGCTACACGCCCATCACCAAGAACCAGGCCAACCGCTTCCTCGGCTTCGTCTCCGACGCCTACGAGAGCTCGAGCATGATCCTCGCCACCAACAAGGAGATCACGCAGTGGGAGGAGCTGATGGGCGACCAGGTGCTGACGACGGCCATGCTTGACAGGTTATGTGAAGCTTCACATAAGCGGTCTAATGCGAAGTTCCACATTATGCGAAGTTGGGCGCATCGAGGCCGCTCGACCTGCGATTCCGCTGCTCCGGACTTCGCATAACACCAGCTTACCTATCCTTCGAATATGGGAATCCACGAAGGAAGGGGCTGATGCCATGTACGATCTCGACGACCTTATCCGCAAGGGGAAGGAATACCTGCTTGAACCCGATCATTCCCAGTCCTCGCTCAGGCACTACCGCATCGCTTGGGAACGACTCAGGACCTGGTGCGAGGAAGACGGAATTCGAAGCTACGATGCGGACGTCCGGAGCCGCTGCTTCGCCTACGCGGGGTTGGGTGAGGCCAGCAATCCCAACAAGCGCCTCCGCAGCGTGCGCGGGTTCATGGAGACGCTCATATCGCTGGAGGAGACGGGCGCGCCGCCGGGGCGGGCCGCCCATGCGAAGCACGCCGTCCCCGACGGATTCAAGGAGGCGTTCGCCGATTACGAGAAGGAGCTTGCGTCCAGGGGCCTGAAGCCTTCGACGACATGCGGTCACCCTAGCGTCGCGAGACGCCTCTTCGCGAGCTGCGGGGAGTCCGAGCCGGCTGACCTGACCGCGCGCTCGGTATCGAGGCTCGCCCGATCCATAGAAGGCAGCACGCCCCAGGCCAGGGCGTCGAGGCCCTACGCCGTCCGCGACATGCTCAAGCTCCTCGCCGGCATGGGCGAATGCGCGCCGGAGGTCGCCGGCTGCCTTCCCCTGATGCCCGGGCGCAAGCACTCATCGATCCCCTCGGCGCACTCGCGCAGCGAGCCGTCCTCGCTGCTCGCGGACAAGGGGCCGCCCGGAACGCATCCCAAGCCGAAGGGGAGCCGGGCGATCATGCTGCCCGCGGGCATCCTCGGCATGCGGGCGTCAGGCATCAAGGGGCTGAGGCCGCAGGACATGGACTGGCACAGAAAATCGCCGTCATTCGTGCAGGGGAAGGCGCGGGTGGGCGTCATCCTGCCCATGCCGGGGGAGGCGTGGCCCGCCATCGCCGAACATTTGCGTGACGAGCGCCCGGGCATCGACAGCGACCGCGTCTCCATGGCCTCGTGCGCCCCGTACCGTCCCATCGACTCGGCCCATGCGCTCCACCGCGAGCTCACGCGCGCGTTCGCCGCCGCCGGGATCGACACGTCCGGCAAGCGCCGCGGGACGCGCGGCCTGCGCCACCCTGCCGCCACGAACATGCTTGCCGACAAGATCCTGTACCCGACCATCTCCGCAACGCTGGGGCACAGCCCCACGAACGTCACCGGGCGCCACCCCTCGATGGGCGTCGAGTCCCTCCGGCCGATGGCCCTGGGGGTGCCGCGATGGGGAAGATGACTGCGCTCTTTGGCCCGTACGCCGACATCCTGCACGATTATGTCGCCTTCCGGCAGAACCTCGGCTCCGTGATGCCCCTGGGCCCCCAACGATGGCTCGCGCGCATGGCCGAACACCCCCACACGCCGCCGCTCATCCCCGAGGTCATCGGCATGGGGAGGGCCGGGGGGATCGCTTCCGGGTGCCCCGGGGAACCAGAGGGCGCGAGGAGGTCGCGGCTCACGGCCATGCGCAGGCTCTGCATCCACCTCGACCGAACCGGCATCGAGGCGTTCGTGCCGCCGCCGGACGCGGTGAGGGGCCGCAGGACGCTCGTTGCGCGGATCGTGGGCGAGGGCGAGATGGCCCGCATGATGGGCGTCGCCGATCCGGAGGCGCCGCGCTGGCCGCCCGTGGCCCTGGAGATCCTGTGGCGCGCGGGATCGGGGGTCGGCGAGGTCGCCGCCCTGAGGGTGGGAGGCCTCGATCCTGACCAGCGCTCTTTGCACGTCGCGCACGCAAGGCACGACAGGTCGCGCGTGGTCCCGATCCACCAATCGCTCGCCGACGACTTGGAGGGGCACATCGGCCGATATGTCGTGGGCAGGCGCCCGGAGGCGTGGCTGCCGCCGGGCAAGGGGCCCGGCACGCACCGCGACAAGGTCGCGATCGGCAACAGGCTGCATTCCGCATGCCTCAAGGCCGGCGTGCTCACCCCAGGGGGCAAGCCGACCAGGGCCCACGACATAAGGCACTCGTTCGCGATAAGGGCGCTGGGGAGCATGGTGGGTCGCGGCGAGGACGCCTGCGTCGCGCTGCCGCCCCTGTCCGCCTACATGGGCCACGCCGACGTCTCCGGCACCGAGCACCATCTCAGGCTCCTACCGTCCCGGCATCAGGAAATGATCGGCTGCGAGGCCGAAGTGTCCCGCGCCGTCTTCGGCGGTGATGCGCCATGAGGACGTTCCAGCAGCTCCTGGCCGGATTCCTGCTCGAGCGCATCCCGCGCCGAAGGAACCTGAGCCCGAACACGGCCAAAGGCTGCCGCGACTCGCTCGCTCTCCTCCTCGAATGGCTTGCGGCGGTCGGCGGCATCTCCCCAGACGCAATCGGCATCGGCGATCTGGGCAGGGAGAGGATCGAGGCCCTCTGCGCATGGCTGGGGGATGTGCGCGGCTCCGCCCCCGCAACCGTGAACGTCAGGCTGGGCGCGCTGCGCTCGTTTGCCGGCTACGTCAGCCTCGCCGAACCGGCCCACATCGAATGGGCGAGCGGCATCAGGGAGATCAGGCTCCCGAAGGCCCCGTCGCGGGAGGTCGGGTTCCTGGGCGCGGATGCGGTTGCCGTGATGATCGGCAGCGCCGCAGGCGATGCGAGGGGGCATGCGCCCCTGTCCCTGCTGTACGATTCGGGCGCGCGCGTGTCCGAGACATCCTTCGCCGCCCGCAGCGACATGAGGCCCAAGTCACCAGCGACCATACGGCTCATGGGCAAAGGGGCGAAGGTCCGCATCGTTCCGCCCTGCAGTCAGGTGGCGGAGATCGTCGGACGCCACATGGATCGCTACGCCGGAGATCCGGAGGAACCCCCGTCCGAGAACCGCTTCGGCAAGCCCGTAGGAAGGGCTGGCATAGCGTGGACCCTCTCCAAGCACGCTGATGCGGCCCGCGAGAGGGATCCGGAGCCGGTGCCCGCAGGGGCGCATCCCCACACCCTGAGGCATTCGAAGGCGGCCCATCTGCTGGAATCAGGCGTAAACCTCGTATACATCAGGGACTTCCTCGGCCACTCGTCGGTCACCACGACGGAGATATACGCCAGGGCGAGCACGAAGGCGAGGAGGGAGGCGATCGAGGAGGCAGCGGCGAACGTCATCCCCGAGAGCGCTTACACCAAAGAGGAAAAGTCGAAGCTAATCGCCTGGCTCAAGGACTTGATGTGACAGAGTTACGTTATGCGAAGTCCGGAGCAGCGGAACCGCAGGTCGAGCGGCCTCGATGCGCCCAACTTCGCATAATGTGGAACTTCGCATTAGACCGCTTATGTGAAGCTTCACATAAGCGGTCAAGCATGGCCGTGACCAGCGCCTGGTCGCCCATGAGCTCCTCCCACTGCGTTATCTCCTTGTTGGTCGTGAATATCATCGACGCACGCTCGTATGCGTCCGACACGAAGCCGAGGAACCGGTTGGCCTGCTGCTTGGTGATGGGCGTGTAGCCGATCTCGTCGACGATGACGAGCTGGCATTTCCTCAGGTAGCGCAGCCTGAAGCCCGCCTTGCGGTCGACGTCCGCGTCGTCGAGCGTCCTTATGAGCGACTCCATCCTCTCGAAGGCGACGGCGTGGCCCCCGTCGATCGCCAGCAGCCCGAGGCCGAGCGCGATCATCGTCTTGCCCAGCCCCGGCGGCCCCGCGAGCACGATGTTGCCGTGAGAGTCCAGCCAGTCCAGCTCCTTGAGCCGCTCGATGTGCGCGGCGGTGATGCCGCTCTCAAGCTCCGAAGGGTCGAACTCGTCTATCGGCCTCGCGCCGGGCGGGAAGTGGGCCGAGGCGTAGTTGCGCTTGCGCTTGCGCGCGAACCTCCCGTCGGCCTCCGACGCGAGCAACCGCTCGAGGAAATCCCGATCGGAGAGGCCCATCCTCTCGGCGAGCTCGAGCAGGTCGGGAAGAGACCTCGACGCGTGCCTCGGCCCGAACGCCTCCAGCGTGGCGGCCATGTGGCCGATCGGCATCCCCGTCATGACGCGCACCTCTCCTCGAACGCCTTCCCGTAGCGCTCGAGCGCGCGGGTGTCGACGTCGGTCGCTGCGACCGCGACGACGGGGCGGCCGATCGACCCGCGCTGGGACCCCATGAGGTCGAACACCGCCTCGAGCTGGGTGTGGCGGTAGCGGAAGTCCCTGCAGCACGCGGCCATCACGTCGGCCACAAGCGCGCGGTCGGGCCTCCTCTCGTTCAGGCAGCGCCCGACTGCCGCGAGCTGCCTCCCGAGATGGCGCTCGGGGTCCTCCCTCTTGAAGCCGTTGACGAAGTGCCGGGAGTCGACGCAATTCCACTTGACGCGCATGCGCCCCGCCACGTCCAGCCAGTCGCTGGCGGGCTGGCGGCGGTGCTCGTCGATCCGGATGAAGCTGCCCTTCACCTCGCATATGTCGTGGGTGCAGACGTGGCGGCGCCTGCCGTCGCAGATGCGCGGCTTGGAGCCTGAATATTTGCGCGCCTCGTGACCTCCGTTTGCACGGTATGTTACCGCTCTCCTAAATCCCCGTCTTCAAGTATCGTCACCATGCGTTTTCACGCTCGGTGACCACTGCATCTGCGCTTGCCATCCTCCTTTCGCCATGTCCCCAACACGACGAAAGGAGAATCAGAAACATGGCAAGGAAGATAAGGGCGAGGCTGATACCGCAGCTCCGTGCGGCCGGGCACTCGCGCAACGCGATAGCCAGGCCGCAGAAGATGGCGAAGGCGAGCGTGATCGCGGTATTCGACGCCGCCGACGAGCCCGGCATCGCATGGGAGGGCGTCGAGGGCAAGACCGATGCCGAGGTCTACTCGACGCCCTTCCCGGGGAAGTACCCGGCAGAGGGCGTGCTCGAGCAACCGGATTGGGGCTACGCCCACAAGGGGCTCGGCAAGACCGGCGTCACGCTGGAGATGCCGCACGCGGAGTACGCCGACGCGTGCGCGCGCGAGGGCAGCGTGCCGATGTCGTACACGACCTTCTGGCGCGGCTACGGCAGGTTCGTCGAGAAGAGCGCCGTGACCTCGCACATAACGAGGAAGGCGGGCCGCTCCGTGGAGGCGGGCTGGGGCGGCCCGACCATGTCGCCGGTCGATGCCGCGACCGGCGAGATCGCCAAGGTCGATCTCTTCGTGGCCTCGCTTTCCCACAGCAGGTGCGACTACGTGGGGCCGACGCTCGACATGAAGCGGGACACATGGCTGCCGTGCCACGTGCACATGTCCGAGTCCTTCGGCGCGAGCGTGCCCAGGATAATCCCGGACGACTGCAAGACCGCGATCGTCAGGCACCCGAAAGAGGGCGAGGTCGTCCTGGACGACGCGTACCGCGAGACGGCCGCGCGCTACGGCGCGGCCGTGCTGCCGGCACGCGTCAGGAAGCCGAGGGACAGGCCGGCTGCCGAAGGCCCTGTCGGCAACATCGCCACCGGCATCATCGCCGCGCCGCGCAACGAGACCTCCGCGTCGATGGCGCGGCTGAGGGCCGCCGTCGCCGAGAGGCTCGACGAGCACAACGCCCGCCCGTTCCAGAGGCGCGAGGGCTCGAGGAGGTCGGCCCTCGAGCGGGAAGAACGCCCCCAGACGCAGGACCTGCCGGCCGTACCGCACGAGATCTGCCACTGGCTCTGCGACCGCAAGGTCGCGCCGAACTGCCACGTCGCCTACGCCCGCAACCACTACTCGTGCAGCTGGCGCCACGTCGGAGAGGATGTCGACCCGCGCGTGACCCAGACGACGATCGAGATCTACGCGAGATCAGGCGAGCGCCTGGCCACGCACCCGCCGAAGCCCCCCTACGTGAAAAACGAGCACTCGACGCACGACGAGGACATGCCCGACGGCAAGGTGTGGCGCGAGTGGGACGGCGACAGGATACGGCGGTGGGCCGGACGGGCCGGACCTCTCTGCGAGTCGTGCGCGAACCGCATCCTCGAGTCCGCGCGCCTCGAGGAGCGGGGCCTCGATGCCGCCCTCGCGCTCATCAGGCTGTCGAGGAGGTACTCGGCGCAACGGCTTGGGAGGGCGTGCGAGATCGCGCTCGATAAGGTCAGGGCGCCGAGGTACGGGCACGTGAAGGCGATATCGGACGCAAACGCGGATGAGACGAGCGCGCACGCCGAGGCAGGGCCGGGGACCGGCGGCCACGTCCGGGGCGCGAGCTACTACGGAAAGGGGCGGGAATGATCATCGACGACGAGACGAGGCGCAAGATGCGCGACATGGGGCGCACGGGGCTGATCGAGGCGCCGGAGGCGCAGGACGACGCCGCGTTCATGTCGGCAAGCCTCGAGGACGGGGTCAAGGTCGCGGCGGACGACGCCTACCCGGTGCTCGTCGACGGCAAGGTCAAGAGGCTCGTCAAGCGCGCCAGGCTCCGGCACGACTACGCCGACATAAGGAGCGTTGACCTCGACGATGAGCGCAAGCCCGACCGCGTCGCGCTCATGCAGCCCGCGACGTGCGCGTTCGTGCGCACCTGCCCCCAACGTGATACTCGAGGGCCTCACGGGCCCGGGCAAAGGCCACCTCGGGTGCGCGCTGGTGAAGGAGGCGTGCCGCAACAGGATGCGCGGTGTGGACGGTAGGGTGTTTTTACCGCAGTGGGGTAAGGACTTCTTCCGTTCCACGGTAAGCAGTTTTCCAAGGGCCCGGTAATCAGTTTTTCCAGCGTCCGGTAAGCAGAACTTCCCTCCGGCGGTGAGGAGAATTTCCATGCCGAGATGGGAAGGAGATGTCGTCTGGCATCCTAGCGGAAGCACGCGACCAAACGTCGACCGCTAGGAGCAAACCAGATGATACAGGACAAGATGATCGATGAGATACAGGAGCTGAAGCTTTCCGGCTTCACCGTGCAGGAGGTCTACGACGACCTCAAGCGCAGGCACAGGAAAGTTCCGCACATCAAGACCGTGCGCAAGTACTACGACATGGACGCCGCGCCGGAGGACAACCACGCCAAGGTGAGCAAGCAGATGGCGTTCGACGTGCAGCCGTTCCGCGACGCCGTCGTCGAGATCGTCGCCCGCAATCCCAATTGCAAGATGAGCTCGGTCTACGACGTGCTCGTCGAGAAGTACGTCGATTCCGGCGAGTTCGAGCGGCTGCCCGGCAACGAGCAGACGCTGCGCCACTTCATCCACAAGCTGGAGGACGAGGGGGCGATCCCGCAACCCGCCGACACACGCCGCCGCTACGATGCGATGGACACGCCGCCCGCCGGAGAGAAGGCGCAGATCGACTTCGGCCAGCAGGGGTGCGAGGGCGGCCTCACCGTCCACCTCATGAACATACTGCTCTGGCACTCGCGCTACCTGTGGGTCTGCGCCCAGGACCACAGGCTCGACGCCGAAGAGGCGTGCCGCGCGATTCATCGCTTCACCTGCAAGGTGGGCGGCAGGCCGAAGACGCCGGTCATCGACCAGGACGGCGTGTTCGTGACCGAGGAGATATACGGCGAGGTGCTCGAGACGGCCACGTTCGAGGAGTTCCTGTCGGAGCAGGAGATGGGCCTGTGGGTCTGCACCAAGGCCGATCCGGAGGGCAGGGGCGCGGTCGAGAACACGGTGAAGTACGTGAGATCGTCCTACTTCTCCGCGCGCCCGCTGGCGACGATCGACGAGGTGCTGCGCACGCCGCCCGCGTGGAACGACCGCGCCAACCGCAGGATCCACCAGGGGACGTTCCGGATCCCGCTGGTCGAGCTCGAGCAACGTGAGAAAGCCGCCCCGCGGCCGCTGCCGCCGAGCGTCTACGAGGCAGCGCCGCTCGATTTGAGGGAGACCTCCGTCGACTCGCAGCCGTTCGCCCCGTACAGGTCCGTGAGGTACCCGGTCCCGTGGAAGACGTGCCACTCGAGGGCGTTCCACCGCGTCATCGGCAGCAAGCCGCACATCCACGACGCGGACCGGCGGCACGTCTGCGTGCACGGGACAAGCCCCGTGAAAGGCTCGTTCCAGCGGCTAGAGGAGCACCGTAGGGAGCCCGAGAGCGACTGGATCGACATTGCCGAGCGCATGCGGTCCAAGTGGAACTGCACGGACTCCCAGCACCTCATCAACGGCTTCAAGAGGGAGAACCAGGCCCGCCACCTGGGAAGGCAGCTCGCCGCGGTCGAGCGCTACCTCGACGAGAGGAAGCCCTCACGCGCGCTGGTGGCCGAGGTGATGGAAATCTGCTGCCGCGACTTCCGCTACCGGCACACGCAGTTCAGGGCCGTGTTCGACCTCGTCGAGGCCAGACGCGCCGGAGGCGGCGCCCAGATCGCGGCGGAGGCCGTCCCCGCCGCCGACGCGGACGGCAGGGGCATGGACGGCCACAGGAGGGCATTCGGGGAAAGGCGCGCGTCATGACGGCGGAATCAACGGTGCAGATGGGCCAGCTCGCGTCGATGCCGGAGACCTTCGGCGTGAAGCACGCGGCGAGGCAGCTGCCCGACATGCCGGAAACGGCGGAGCGCGACGGCATCGGCCACCGCGACTTCCTGAACATGCTGCTCATGGCGGAGGTCGAGGGCCGCAACGCGCGCAAGCGCAGGCGCAACCACGCAGCCGCGCACTTCCCTCCGAGCGTGCGTCCCATAGAGGAGCTCGACGCAGGAGAGCTGGAGGGCGGAATCACGCAGACGCAGGTCGAGCAGCTCGCCGACCTGGGATGGCTGGACGCCCACGGCAACATCGTGCTGGCGGGCCCTCCCGGGCTGGGCAAGGCCATGATCGCCCTGGGGCTCGGTCTGAGGGCGGTGGACGAGGGGCACGCCGTCGCCTTCGAGAAGATGGAATCGTTCATCGACACGCTCGACAAGGCGGAGGTCGACCGCAAGGCCGGGTTCCGCCTGCGGTACCTGAAGAAGGCGCAGCTCGTCATCGTGGACGAGATCGGCTACACGCCCATAACGAGGAACCAGGCGAACCGGTTCCTCGGCTTCGTGTCGGACGCGTACGAGAGCTCGAGCATGATCCTCGCCACCAACAAGGAGATCACGCGGTGGGAAGAGCTGATGGGCGACCAGGTGCTCACGACTGCGATGCTCGACAGGATCCTGCACCATGCGCGGTGCTACTCGCTCAGGGGAGAATCCTACCGGCTGAAGCACCCGGAGCTCTACGCGAGCGAGCTGTAGCCGCCCGGTAAAAGAGCGGAGAGTCCGGAAAATCGACGGCGAAGGCCGCGCGGGGGACGAACCCCGCGCGGCCTTCTGCCTGCCCTGCTGGAAAAAGTCCTTACCGTGGGAGGGAGAAGCCCCTTACCGAAACGGAGGAGAAACTGCTTACCGCAGGAATGAAGCAGCGCTTACCCTACCTATGGAAAAAGTGCTTACCTTACCAGGGATATAGTTCTTGACATTTGCAACACGCTCTACGTCCAGTCGGAAGAGTCGCTGCGGGCGTACGACCTGACACGAGACTGGGCGGAGCTGGGCGAGACGCAGATCAGCCACATCGACCACCGCTTCAGCTACATCTCCGGGATGCTGGCGACCGAGCAGCGATGAGGAGCGGTCGTCGCAGCAACGAGAGGACGCGCCTCGGTTGGGTCGCGGCGCCCAGGCCAGCTGTTCCTCGGGCGCCGCGATGGTCTTGTCGCCCGTCTCGGGCGTAGTGGCGCCGAGCAGGTCGCGCCTGCGATGGCCCCATCCGCGGTCAGACGTGCGCCGGCCCCTGCTCAGCGCACCTCCGTTGGTAGCAGCCTACCATCCCGCATCGTGAGCACGGCGTCGTAGCGACGGGCGCGGCCCTCGTCCAGGTGATGCGTGACCTCTATCATCGTCACGTCCCCAAGGGAGAGGAGCACGTCCTCGACCTTGGCCGCCGTCGCCTTGTCCAAGGCCGATGTCGCCTCGTCCACCAGCAGCAGCCCCTTGCTGTGCAGGAGCGCCCTCGCGATGGCCACGCGTTGCCGCTCCCCTCCCGAGAGACGCGAGCCGCCCTCGCGCACCCGCGTGCCCAGGCCGTCCGGCAACGCCGCGACGACGCCGGCAAGGCCCGCGCGCTCGATCGCACGCTCGACCTCCTTGCGCGGGAACTCCTGATAGAGCGTGATGTTGCTCCTCAGGCTGTCATCAAAGAGGAAGACGCCCTGATGGATGAAGGCGGCGTCGGGAACCCTGCCCGCATGGCCGTCGACCAGCAGCTCACCCCTGGCAGGCCTGAGCTGTCCCGCGACCAGCTTGAGGATGGTGCTCTTGCCGCTCCCGGACTCACCGACGATGGCATACTTCCTCCCCCGCTCGAAGCGCACGGAGAGGTCGCTGGCTATGGGCTTGCCCGCACGGTCACCGGCGGCCGCGCCGCCCACATCCCGCCCATAGGAGAAGTCCACGTCTCGCAGCTCGATGGTATGGCGCATCACACATGAGGAAGGACCCGCAGGGGTATCCAGGCGCGCAGCCAGGGCATCGACCTTGTCGAGGATGGGGTAGGTGGCCTTGAGCTGACCCAGCTTGCCGGAGAGCTCCGCCACGGGTGCTATCGCCTGCCCCGAGAGCTGCGTGACGGCAACGACGCTGCCAATCGTCACGAGACCGTGCACGGCAAAGACGCCCGTGAGGCCCATGATGGCAAACTGGACGATGGCCCCAGCGGTGGTCGCCGCACCTGAGACCAGCACCATCGTGCGGGCCAGGCTGGCCTTGTCGCCCTCCAACAGTCGGGCGGCCGCCCGGTGCAGCGCCCCCATCGCGTCCTCGACATGAAAGGACCTCACGACCTCCCCACCCTGAGCGGCATCGCGCACCCTGCCGTTGTAGGCCGTGGCGCTCGCGATGATCTTCCGCTGCTGGGCACCCAGCCGCTTGGCGAACAGCCGTGGCACCAAGGTGGGGATGGCCATGCCGACCAGCGAGATGACGGCCACGAGGGGGTTGATGTACACGAGCGTGGCACAGGCGACGGCAATCTGTAGGCAGGACGCAAGCATGTCGCACATCCCCTTGAGCCAGTCGCTCTCGAGCGTATCCATGTTCTGACCGAGGAGCGTCAGGTGGTCGGCGCTACCGCCACATATGTCGCCTGTGGCGCCCGCCACGAGCAGGCCCTCCATCACCCGCTGGCGCATGCTCACCATGACATCCCGGACGAGCGCGGCCTTGAGGTGCCCGCAGACGATGATAAGGAGGCCCCACACCACCATATAGGCACAGGCGATGAGGGCCACGCGGCCTATGGGCTCGACGCCTTTCGTCGCGATGGCCGCAGAGATCGCGTCGAGCAAGGCACTCAGCAGCAACGCGATGCCCACGCTCAAAATGCTATGCGATGCCTCGACAAACACGAACAGGGCGACGCGCGTCGTACCGACCGCACGCCTGATGTATGAAAAACCGCGCATAGGATTTCCTATCCTACTAACTAGAGAGAGTCGTTAGAGCCAGTTACAATATCAATTGAATAACACCTTTCAATAGCCCTATGCAGCCAATCCCCATCAGGATCAAGGCGACGGTCCTCTGTCTTCTTGATTCTTTCTCTCTCCTAAACATGAGGACAACAAGCCCGACTATCAGTAATGCCATGCTGGCAATAATATTTATTTGTGGGCTGATACCACCAAGCAGCCCTTCAAGTAAATCATCTATAAAGTCTTCCATATTATTCAACCTCCATATTTGCTACCATTTTCATAAGTGTTACTGATATCACCATTCCTGCTAGGGTTGTGATTGAGATAAAAATGGTAACAGTCATATCGCTTTTAACAGCATCGCTTGTCACGTTGAGCATAATATTGCAGAACAACGAGGATAATAGAGCAGCGGATATAATTGTCGCTGGAACAGACTTCTTAATGAAGCCAACCCCCACTGCCATAATTCCGATTTCGGCAGCAATGATTGCCATAATCGTAGCCACTCTAAGCGCCCTCAAAAGCGTTTGCAAAGACAGCGCCTCATCTACCAAGGGTGCAATCGTCTCTGATACACTAAAAATTCCGAACGCTAACAGGCTACTTAATGTCATGGCAAAAAAGACAAACAAAAACACGACGGCTAACTTCGCGAGCATGATTTTGTCTCTTTCCACCGGATAAGATAGGAGGAGAATTGCACGTTTTCCCTTGTATTCTTCAACCACGAATCGAGAGTACATTGTGGCTGAAAGTGTGGCAAATATGGCCATATTTACGGCAGAGAACAGCAGGGTCAGATTTCTATATCCAATAAATATTTGTAAATCAGGGTCGGAATCAATATGTGGAGCATAGGCAAGCAGAAATAGAAACGCCGTCATAGTAACGCTAGTGACAATGCTGACGATTACATATGGTCTCAGCTTGTTTCTCCTAAGCTCCAGCTCCATGAGCCTAAACATCTCGTTTCCTTTCTGCCATGATATTGAAAAAGTAATCTTCTAGACCATTTGGATACTGCCCCTGAACAACAGATGGTGTGACCTCTTGGGCAATCACCCCATTCACCAGAACCCCAACGGTGTCTGCAGTCAGCTCAACCTCCCCAAGAATATGACTGGATATGAGTATTGTCATATGGAATTTTGTCTTTAGCGTCAAGAACAGCTCTCGCATTTCACGAATGCCAAGAGGGTCAAGTCCATTGATTGGCTCGTCAAGAATGAGTAGCTTAGGCTTGTGTATCACCGCCCTTGCAATACCCAATCGTTGCCGCATGCCCAATGAAAACTTCGATACAGGCTGGTTGTTGATGGAGGTAAGGCCAACCATATTCAAAGCTGCGGGGATGTCTCCCGTGAGCCCCATATACTCCAGATGGATTTCCAAATTACTACGCGCAGACAAATGGTCGTAAAAAATTGGAGTCTCTATGATGCTGCCAATATGCCTCATCACCTCATCTCTATGCTCGCTAACGTCCATACCAAAGATTCGCACCCTCCCGGCGGTAGGTGCTAATAGCCCCATCAGCAATTTGAATAGCGTTGTTTTTCCTGCGCCATTTGCTCCGATCAGCCCATAAATACAGCCGGCAGGAATGGAAAGGCTGCACCCTTTAATAACTTCATCTCCCGAAAATGTCTTGACAAGACGTTCGGTTTTTACCGCCAGCTTACTATTCATGATTTATCTCCCTTGCTATACAATTTGTGCATCAGCCCCATGCACTCTGACAAGAAATCATCACTGATCACATCCGCCCCCATATTGGCCATAAGCTGCTGCAGACACTTAAAACGCATCGTCAGCCGAAAAATGTCGCATCTAAATATCGTAGGATCACACCACATGTTGAGTAGCAGCAGAAATAACTCGGCACACTCATCGGGAAAATCTGTCGTAATCGTGCCATCCATTTGCCCTTCCCGCATAATACCTGCAAGGAAGGGGGCGGTGTTATTTATACTTTCTCGTATACTAGATAATACAAATTGCGGACTTTGTGTTTGTGACGAAAGGATATTGTCCAAGGCGTGGGCTTGAAAGGTGTGTAGATTTCGATTCAATATACCAATCAACTTTTCCCGAGCAGTACGACCTTTCATCTCCTCCATCCACACTTGCAATTGACGTTTCATATACTCGGACTGCCTGCTCACGGCAGCGTCAAGAATTTCCTTCTTCGACTTGAAGTGGTAAAAGATAGCCCCTTTCGACATTCCCAGAGCTTCTACAATATCTTGCATGCTTGTTTTTTCATATCCTTTCTTTGCAAACAACTCCAAAGAAACGACGATGATTTTCTCGACTGTCCCTTTCGGGTCATTTTTTCGCGGCACAGCAGCCCCTATCAATAAAAACCGACCGTAGGTATTTTTATTGTAGTCTTGTCACCTCTGTCGATTAAGGACATTCTCTACTTCTCCACTAAACGCCTGCGTACGCGAGAGGGATGGCGCCGCGCAGTCCCCTCGGGTACGCTGATGCCGTGACAAGACGCGGTGCTACTCATCCTCGAACTCGATATCGACCTCAGCCGCCTCGTAGAGGGCAACACGCTGGTCGATGTCGATGCGCTCGACGATCCAACGCTGCGCCATGCGCTGTTGCATGAGCTCGTTGATACGGTTGACCCCATTGACCTCACGCAACGTGACCACAAGTCCGAAGGCCAGGTGTCTGGCACCGGCACGGTCAGTGCGCTCGGCGCGGCCGAGGCGGACGGCGCGGTCGATGGTTACACGGCGTCCACCATCGGCTCAGCGGGGTGCAGGCCATCTCGCGCAGGTCGGCCATGCCGCCCGAGTCGGTCGTGGGTTGTCATGGGGCGCCCCTCGCGGTCGTCGCCCTTCCCTGGGACCCGCCCCTCGCCGACACAGATTCCAGGGCGGCGGCCGTCCCCTCTCTGGACCCGCCTGCACCAACAATCCCGACGTGACCGGACGAGTCCCTAGCGTGCGGGTGTTAGCGCCAGGCGATATCAGCCCCGAATAGTCAGAAGATAATAGCCACTCCCGGTCAAGCAGAAACGGCCATTGCGCCGTCGAGCGGCCTACACTGGTTTTGCCGATGCGCCAGTGTGAGGAGGACTATGGAGAGCAGACTCAACGAGCGCAATGACCTGCAGGATATTATAGACAAGGCCCTTTCGGACATGGCCGAGGACGCTGGGCACCCGATCGACCTGGCGGACGTGAACCTCGCCGAGCTGCGCAGGAGGACCGGCCTGACCAGGTCGAGGCTCAGGACCATTCAGAAGAACGGCTTCAAGGTCAGGCCCCACGCCAACACGGGCAGGAAGGCCGGGGTCACAAAGATGACCGGCCACGAGCGAGTTGCCGACGAGCTGCTCGCGAAGGGGGTGACCAACTCGTCGGTCGTCTACGAGCGCCTCGTCGCAGACGGCTACAAAGGTGGCCTCGCCACGGTCAAGAACTACGTCAGGGCGCACATGTCCCTGGTGCCGGCGAAGCGCAAGACGACGGCGCCGCAGGGCGGCCGCGGGCAGCGCTTCCACACCAAGCCGGGCCAGGCGTACCAGATGGACCGGGGCTTCGTGAACCTCGAGGACAAGGCCGGCGTGAGGTGCAAGATCGCCTGCCTCGCGATGATCTGCCACCACTGTGGTACCTGCTATGTGGAGTTCTTTCCCAACGCCAGGCAGGAGAACCTGTTCATCGGCATGGTGCACGCGCTCATGGCCATGGGCGTGCCGGAGCACGTGCCGACCGACAACATGAGGAGTGTCGCGCTCCACCGGGACTCCGAGGGACGTCCCGTCTGGCAGACCGACCATGCGGCGTTCATAGCCTGCGTCGGATTCAGGACGAAGCTCTGCAAGCCTAGGCACCCATTCACCAAGGGCAAGGTCGAACGCCTGGTCCGCTACGTGAGGGACAACTTCCTGGCGGGTCGCGACTTCCACGACGTCACCCAGTTCAACGAGGAGGCGCTCGCGTGGTGCGCCCGGCAGGGCGGCAGCTGCCACCGCGCGCTCGACTGCGTGCCTGCCGACGAGCGCGGCAGCAAGTGCCTGCCCGCCGCGGGCGCGCTTGCGGTCGGTGACGAGGTCGCCATGTACCTCTGTCCCAGACGCCGCGTCACGTCTGGCGGATTCGTGAGCTACGAGGGACGCCGCCTCGGCGTGCCGTACTGGTACGACGGAAGCGTGTGCCGAGTCAGCCGCGAGGGCGAGTGCCTGCACGTATACAGCGAGGACCTCGCGCGGGAGCTTTGTGTCCACCCCGTCACCTGGGGAAGGAAGGACAGCTTCTGCGAGGACCAGCACGTCGACGCGCAGCCCTGCGAGGTGCCGTCACAGCCGGTGAGGGCGACCGTCCCGCGCGTCGAGCTGCCCGCGGGCAACCCGGCGCTCGCGAAGTTCGACTTCGGGGGGATGATCGAAGATGGCCGATGAGAGCACGCTCGCGAGCGCCTACGAGGCCATCGGCGCCGACGCGGCCGCGTTCGAGGTCGACCTGCCCGCGGAGGAGGTCGCCGTCGTCGCGGAGCGCTGCGGCTTCGGAGACGCCGAGTTGGCCGCGGTCGGCGAGGTGTTCGCCTACCTGGCGAAACGTCACCACGAGAGCACGATCGCCACGCTTCTGCGGCTGAGCAGGCTGCCGCAGAAGGCGCCGAAGACCTTCGGCAACTTCGACTTCGCCAGGATGCAGGGCCGCGACGCCGCCGCGCTGCGCGGCCTTCCGGCGCTCGCCAACCTGCACGCGCGCAAGGACATCGCGTTCGTGGGGCCCGGCGGCATCGGGAATTATGCTGAGAAACGGATTATGTCGGGGAACGGGCTGCCGCCGCAGGTC
>ERZ772772.422-NODE-422-length-26020-cov-3.791450_pt1 | contig 26020 bp, 32 predicted proteins | sample MGYA00511484_ERZ772772 | MGnify/ENA primary metagenome ERZ772772 (study PRJEB29015, sample SAMEA2737913) | human oral metagenome | biome: human oral; feature: human-associated habitat; material: dental | place: China | collected 2088 ... | reverse complement strand
ACACGGGTAGTATGTCGAGTAACGGCGTGGTCGTCGATAGGCACGTCCATCCCGGCGACAGCGGCGGCACGACGGGAGAGCCGAAAAAATGATGAATGCGGAAAACGGCCGCCTGATGCCGCTGCGAGGGCATCTGTCGCAGTCGATACGGAACATCCTTTTCACACGCATCGGCACGCGCGTGCAGCGCGAAGAATACGGCAGCCTGCTGCCGCTGCTGATCGATATGCCGCTGAACGAAATCACCCTGCTGCGCTGCGCCTCCGCCACCGTGATGGCGCTGGCAGCATGGGAGCCGCGCTTCACCGTCACCGCCGCCGCCGTCACCCCGCTTGCCGACGGCAGCGGCCGCGTGCGCATCGCCGTGGAAGGCGAGCTGAACGGCCGTACCGAAACCTTCATCGTCAATATGTGAACCGTCATGAGCCAAGAAATCGACCTGACCCGCCTGCCCGCGCCCGATGTGATCGAAACCGTTTCTTTTGAAGACATTTTCGCGCGCAAAAAACAGCGCCTGATTGCGCTGATGCCCGCAGCCGCCCGCGCCGCTGTGGCCGCCGCCCTCGAACTGGAAAGCGAGCCGCTCACCGCCGATTTGCAGCAGCAGGCCTATTCCGAAATGCTGCTGCGCGAACGCGTCAACGACGCCTGCCGCGCCACCTTCCTCGCCCTTGCCGCAGGCGCAGACCTCGACCACATCGGCGCCTCGCGCGGCCTGACGCGCAAAACCGTACAGAAAGCCGACCCCGCCGCCCGTCCGCCCGTTCCCGAAATCAAAGAGTCCGACGCCGAGTTCCGCCGCCGCATCCAGATGCACCCCGAAAAATTCGCCGTGGCCGGCCCCTATGCCGCCTACCGCGCCCACGCCCTCGATGTCGAAGGCGTGGCCGACGCCAACCCCTTCCGCCCCGTAGCCGGAACGGTGCGCGTCTACATCAAAAGCTACGACGGGCAGGGCGTGCCGACCCGCAATTTGCTGGACAAAGTCGCCGCCCACCTGTCCGACGAAGAACGCCGCCCGCTGTGTGATACCGTCGAAGTGGCGGCGGGCAGGCCGAAAGACATCACCATCGAATACGAAACCACCTACGAGGGCGGCCCGGACAAACGGCTGGTGGCCGCCGCCCAGCGCGAAGAGCTGGATGCTGTTATTGCCGCGAATGCGGGTTTGGCGGGCGAGCTGGCCTTGTCGAAAATCATCGGCGCACTCGATACGCCGGGCGTGAAAAAAGTCCGCCTCATCCGACCGGATGCCGACATCTCCTGCGCCGCCGGGGAATTTATCCGCGTCACTTCAATCACCGCACGGGAGGCCGTCTGAAATGGGCATCATGCCAAGCGGCAGCACGCCGCTGCAACACGCCCTCGCCGAACTCACCGCCGAAGAACTCGCCGCCGCCGACTGCCGGGAAATCATCCGCGCCCATGACGCGGCCGCCTGCGATGAGAAATGGCTGCCGTGGCTGGCATGGGAAAACAGCATAGGAGATGCCGAAGGCTGGATGTTCGCCGAAACCGAAGGGGCGCAACGCAACTTGATCAAAGGCGCGTACGAGCTGCACCGCAAAAAAGGCACGCCCTATGCGCTCAAGCTTTTTTTCCGTGCCGCAGGCTTTGGCGAAATAAGGCTGCACGAAGGAGGCAGCGGCAAAAAGCGCAACGGTACCGTCAGGTACAGGGATGGGTTTCATCTTCGCGGCAGCAGCAGGCGTTGGGCTCACTATCAGATTGAATTTCTGACCGAACCCATACGGAAAAACCAAACGGACACTGTGGCGCGCGGTATCGGCAGCTATGCCCCCGCCCGCTCCATACTGACCGGTTTGAAACAGAAACGCGGGGCATTGCTGCATAACGGAAAAGCCTTGCGCAACGGACAATATTTTCGAGGAAAGGCAAACATATGGCAGATTTGAAAGAAAAATCCTTTTGGGAAGAAGGCATCTACCAACTGGAAGAAGACGATCCCGTACAGGCCGGGGAAGACGGCATCGACAACCGGCAGGCGAAACAACTTGCCAACCGCACCCAATGGCTGAAAGGGAAAATAGAGAGCCAGTCAGAAATGCTGGCGGAACACGCCTCAGCCGTGGCAGAGATTTCTGACCCCGACAGCGGATTGGACAGCAAAGCACCGCTGAAATCACCCGGTTTTTCAGGCATCCCCACCGTCCCGACCCCGTCCGGAAACGAGCCGCTGCAAATCGTCAACACGCAGTATCTGGCCGACACACTCGCAGACGGCCTGCTCAAATTCGCCCAAAGCAATCCGGAATCGGTCGAACGTATAAAAGAACTGCTGTCCGCCCAAAGGACAGACGACAAATTCGCCGCCGTCACAGGCCTGGTCAAAGCACTGTCCGACAGAATAAACGCAGCACGGGCGCAGGATGTGGAAATGTGGCCGGCACAGGCCGTTACCGATAAAAACGGACGGATTGCCTACGGCGTAACGCCGCAGGGCGACTTCTACCGGCCGGCCGCCACCGACTGCAACAGCGGCACTTTCCCCGGCTGGGCGGTAACCGACCGCCGCAGCCGCCTGATGTTCGGTTTTGACGCGCCGCGCGGCGAGATGCTGCTGCCGGGCGGAAGTATCGGTATGAACCGCAATGTATCGTGGGCGGTGGGGGATAAAAACGGACGCACCGCCGTCAGCCTCCTTCCTGACGGGGCCGTCCGTTTCTCCGGCGGCGTGTGCGACGACAGCGGCATTGTCTGGCTCGAAGGAGGCGACGTATACCGCCAGCGTGGCGGCCGTACCGAACGGATTACCCGTCGCGGCGACGTTGCCGCCTGCCGTGCCCACGGGCAGGCCATACGTTATGTCGCGCCGCGCCGTGGCGTATTCCTAACCTACGAATGGCGCGACGGTAAAACCCGGCAAGTGTTTTGCAGCGACGCAAACGAAACAGACGGATTCATTGTGACCGGACAGTCTCTTGCCGAAGGAGGCGCAAACGCCGCGATGAGCCGCCGCCCGGCTGTGGCCGGCAAAGCCTACATGACAGACACCGGCCCCGTGCCGAACCCGGCACGCGGTGCGGGTGTCCGCGCCGTCGAGCTGCGCGAGCAGGTATACGAAACCATATGCAGCAGTTTTGCCGCCCGCGATGCCGCAGCCAATCCGAAAAAAATCATGATGATCGGTGCGGCGCAGGGCGGTATGGTTTACGAACGTCTGAAAAAAGGCGGAAGCAGCGGCGTTTACGAAAAAATCGTCAAACAGATGCGCGTCTTGCTCAACTGCCCGCTCAAACCCGTCTACCGCGCCCTGTTCGTCATCCACGGCGAGGCCGACGGCAATACCGGCAACCGACGCTACGACCTCGATCTTGCGCAGTGGCTGGAAGATTTCACCGGCGACATCCGCACTCTGACGGGGCAGGAGGATGATCCCGTGATGCTGACCTGCCAGACTTCCAGCGTCGGCGGCTACAAAAAAACACCGGCCACACGGCACGAATTCACCACGCCGTTTCTCCAGCTCAAAGCCTCGGCCGAACACCCGCGCATTTTTCTGGTGTGTCCGAAATACCAGTTCGACTACAAAGATTACGCGCACATCCTCGGCAAAGATACCGGCTACCTCGGCGAGTATTACGCCAAGGTCAAAAAAGCCGTGGTAGATGAGGGTAGTGACTGGCTGGGGCTGCGGCCGAAACGGCTGGTCAAAACAGATGCCCGGACAGTCGAAATCGAATTTCACGTTCCGTCGCCCCCGTTGGTTTTCGACGAAAAAGCCGTAACCAACCCCGGAGACTACGGATTCTTTCTGCAAAATTCAGGCGGCGTCCGCATCGCTGCGGTAGAGCTGGATGCCGGGCACAACAAAGTCCGGATTACCGCCGACGGCGATATCCCCGACGGCGCCTGTGTCAGCTATGCCTTCGACAACGGCACCCCCGGAAAAAGCGGCCGCACGCAGGGCGCACGCGGCAATCTGCGGGATTCCGCGCCCGAAGTTTCCGCTGACGGAAAATTTCATTTGTACAACTGGGCATTCGCTTTCTCACTGCCCGTCAACCAGGAGTAAAACATGGGACAACTCATCAGACTCAACGCCGTATTTGCCAACACCGGCCTGCCCGTCATCATCGATCGAAATATACAGGCGGTCGAAGCCGAGATCCGCGCCCTGCCGGAACTGCGTGCCTTTTGGGATATGGGAGACCCGTCCGCAATCACCGTATCCGACGGGCGAATCGTCAGAGTGGCGGACAAGTCTGCCTCAGGCAACCATCTGGTTGCCGATGCGGCAACGGCTCCCGTTTTGGATCACTCCGTCCTCGGCGGCGCGTCGTCCGCCTATTTCGACGGGACGGCGTCAATGGTTTCGGAGCATGACGCTTTAAAGGCCGCCTGGAAAAAACTGACATTCGTGGTCTTTGCTTTAAAAACCGAAGTAACCGATCCGGAAAATAACATTTTGGCCGTCGGTAAAACCAATGCCTATGTGTCCGTGTATGTCGGGAATCTCAAAATCAGCGTCAATTCGGCCAACCTTACGCTTAACCCGCAAGGAGGGATTGTCGGCAGACCGCTGTCTGTCGTTGCTTCGACGGACTTTATCGGCAACCGCAGCACCATCCGTACCGAAAACGAGCATAAAACGGGATCGGGGCTGGCGCCGAGACGGCTGTGGGACGAACCGCTTTATATCGGCAAATGGTCAGACGGGGCGGATGAGAAAAAAGCAGGCAGTTGGAAGGGGTATATCGGTCATGTGATGGTTTTTGAGGATTATGTCGAAGACAAGCAGTACATCAGCGATCTGCTGCTGGAATATGCCCGGCGCAAATACAACACACCGGCATGGGACTAGCCCGCTTTCTGCTGCAAAACAAAACCCCGTCCGAAACGGACGGGCATAGGAAACAAAGACGGCGACGCGGCCGGTGGATTCAGCACCCACCGCGCCGGCCGAGCAGAACCAGCCTGCATCAGCCAAAGCCGCCACCTCATGAGGCGCGCGGATTGTATCAACCGCGACAAAACGCAAAAGACCAGCGGCGAGCTGGTCATCTGCAACTGGTAGGCGGACAGGCTGGAAAAGCCCCTCAGTACGCCTGCCGCTCGCAGGGCTGAAAAGCTTATGACACAGTATCCCGACAATTTTTCCGAAAGAGGTAAGACATGGCTCAAGCCAACCGCCATCATGGCGTCACCACGACCGAAAGCACCGAAGGCGTCCGCTATATCTCCGACATTTCCACCGCCGTTATCGGCATGGTATGCACCGCCGATGATGCCGATACCGCCGCTTTTCCGCTGAACAAACCCGTCTTCTATGCCTCGGCCGCCGAGGTTATCGGCAAGGCGGGCAACAAGGGCACGCTGGCCAAATCGCTGGACGGCATCATCGACCAGGCGGACGCGCAGATTGTGATAGTGCGCGTGCCGCACGATGCGAACGCCGATGCGCTCAAAGCCAACGTTATCGGCACGAACAGCGGCGGCGTGTCCACCGGCATCCAAGCGCTGCGCCGCGCCAAATCCGCCTGCGGCTTTGTGCCGAAGATTCTCGGCGCGCCGGAATTGGACAGTCAGGCCGTTGCCGCCGAACTGGTCGGCGTGGCGCAGGCCACCCGCGCCTTTGTCTACGCCTCGGCAGGCGGTGCGGCCGACCTGGGCGAAGTCAAAGCCTACCGCGCCAATTTCGGCCAGCGCGAAATCATGCTGGTGGACAACGAGTTCACCACCTTTGATCCGGTATCGAAAACCGAGGTCAAAGCCGCCACCATTGCCCGCATTCTCGGCCTGCGTGCCAAACTCGACCAGCAAATCGGCTGGCACAAATCCATTTCCAACGGCCTGATTAACGGCGTCACCGGGCTGCAATACGCCCGCAGCTTCGATTTGCTAGATAAAAACTGTGAGGCAAACGTCCTCAATAACAACGACATCACTACCCTGATCCGCGAGGACGGCTTCCGCGTTTGGGGTAACCGCACCTGTTCGGAAGACCCGATGATGGCCTTTGAAGTGGCGGTGCGCAGCGCCCAGGTGATACAGGAAACTATCGCGTCGTCCTTCCTGTGGGCGATGGACAAGCCGATGAGTATGGGGCTGTTGCAGGACATCATCATGGGTGTGAATGCCAAGCTGGCCGAATACGTCGGCCAAGGCCGCATCCTCGGCGCCCGCGTTTTTATCTCCGATAAGAAAGTAACCGCCGAAGCCATCGGTGCGGGCATCTTTGGCATCGATTACGAATGGACTTATGTGCCGCCGCTGGAAAACCTGCAATTCCACCAGCACAACACCGGCACATTCTTCGTCAACTTGGCGGAAAAAGCGGTCGAGTTCGGCCGCACCCTCAAACCGTCCACCATCTGAGAGGCTGACACATGAACAAACTCCCCCGCGTGCTCAAAGGCTTCAACGCCTTTATCAACGGCGACAATCAGCACGGCGTGCTGGTGGAAATCACCCGCCCGAAAATCGCCCACAAAACCGAGGACTACACCCCGGGCGGCGGCATGGGCGAAATGACCATCGTCCACGGCTTTGAAAAACTGGAGCTGGAAATCACCAGCAAGGGCTACGACGCCGACATCCTGCGCCAGATGCAGTCTTCCGCCATCAGCGGTACGCTCATCCGCTATCAGGGCGCGTTGCAGCAGGAAGACGGCACGGCCTACCAAACCCTGCAGGGAGAGGCGCGCGGCCGCATTATCGAAGCCGACCCGGGCGGCGACAAGCAGGGCGAGGGCGGCGAGCACAAATTCAAAATCGCGCTCACCTACTGGAAAGAAACGCTGGACGGCGAAGACGTTGTCGAAATCGACATGCGCAACAACGTCGCCAAATTCGGCGGCAAAGACGAACGCGCCGGACTGCGTGCCGCGCTGGGCATCTGAATACTGAAGCAAAGGAAACGACATGGCCGAAGCCAATATCCGCATCAACCCCGACAACACCGTCACCGCTACCCTGTCCGATGGCAAAAGCTACGTTCTGCGCGAGCCGCGCGCCAAAGACATGGACGGCCTCTCGCAGGACTTAATCAAAATCAAGCACACCGATCAGGTGCAAAAGCTGCTGGCAAAAATCAGCACGCCGCCGGTCACCCGTGCCGTCTACGGCAATCTGAGCATGGCGGATGCCGACGTGTTCAACACCTGCCTGAATTTTTTTTCAGCGCCGCCTTCGGCGAAAGCCGAGATGCGTTCTGCCTTGGTGGAACTGGGCTACCTGTCGGACTCCGAATCCGCGCCCGCGACGCAGGCAGAATCCTAGATGCCGAAGAAAGCCTGTACGGCTTGGCAGAAGAAGAGGATTTACAGTTTTTCAACCGGACGGAAGACTGCGCCGCGCAATGCGCCTTGGTTTTCGGCGGCGGCATAGGGCAATGGCGGGATTATCCGCTGCTCGAGCTGCTGCGCTGGACAGACCGCGCCTACCGCGCCGCCACGCAGGAAGACGAAAAATAGAGAAGCCGCCTGCAATAGAAATGCAGGCGGCTTGTGTTTTTCAGACGGCCTATGGACAGGTTTTAAGGCAGAACAAAGAAAAGAAAAAACAGGGCAATCAGCGCAACGGCAAAAGCGGCCAGCCAGACCATACCTTCGATACCGGCCTGCGCGGCCTGCAAATCATCGTGTTTGTGCATCTCAAGCTCCTGCGGGATAGATTATGGATTTGGTACAACAGATTATCATCAAGGCCACCGACAAGGCAAGCGCGGCCATGCAGCGCGTGCGCGCCAACAGCACAGGTTTGGCCGGAGCCTTGGACAAGGCCAACAAAGAGCTGAAAAAGCTGGAGGGCGCGGAAAAAAAGCTGGCGGCCTATCCCGGCTTGAAAAAGAAGCTGGCCGAAACCAAGCAGGCATTCCGCGACAACCAGAGGCAGCAACAGGCGCTGCGTGAGGAAATGCGCAAAAGCGGCACGGCCACCCGCGCACAGGAGCGGGAACTGTCTCGCCTGCAAATGCAGGGACACAGGCTGCGCGACAGCTTTTTCAAACAGGCGGGCAGTATCCGCGAGAACGCCGCCGCCCTGCGCAAAAGCGGGGTCGATACCCGCAATCTGGCCGACGGGCAGCAGCTGTTGAAAAACAGAATGGAGCAGGTGTCCGCCACCGCCGTCAGACAAAAAGCCGCCTTGGAGCGGCTGGCGGCGGCGGAGGGAGGGATGAAATCGGCCGGAGCGATGGCGGGCACGATCGGCCTGAAAGCGGCGGGATACGGCCTGTTTGCCCGCCAGGTCGGCAGGGGCTTGGGCCATCCCGTGAAAGCGGCGATGGAGGAAGAAGACGCCATGCTCGGCATCGTCAAGCAGGTGCAGGGGCTGAAGAACGCCGACAACAGCCTCAACCATGCGGAAATCGCCAAAGTGCGCGCCGAAATACAGGGCTTGAGCCGCGAACTGCCTGTCGCCACCACCGAAATCATGGCGATGTACGAGGCAGGCGCGCGGATGGATGTGCCGCGCCAGGAACTGGCGGGCTACGTCAAAACCGCCGCCATCGCCGCCACGGCCTTCGATGCCGAAGACATGGGCGCTTTGGCGGAAAACCTCGGCCGCATCAATAAGAACTTCAAACTCAGCGCCGAACAGGGGCGCGAACTGGCCGACGTGATCAACTATTTGGACGACAACTCCCTATCTAAAGGTGCGGAGCTTATCGAGTACATGAACCGCGTTTCCGGCTCGATGGGACTGGCGAAAATCAGCGACAAAAACACCGCCGCCCTGGGCTCTACCCTGCTCTCTTCCGGCGTGGACGAATCCACAGCCGCCAATGCCGTCTCCTCCCTCTTTACCCGCCTCTCGACCGCGCCCGATATGAAACCCGTGCGCGAAGCCCTAAAAGGCTTGGGCATGGATGCCAAGGCCGTGCAGAAGGGCATGGTGACGGATGCCAATGCCACGGTAATGAGCATCATCGAAGCCGTGAAGAAAATGCCTAAAGAAAAGCAAGCCGGTTTTCTCAAAGGTTTGGCAGGCGGCGAGTACAACAAAGTGTTCGCCACGCTGGTTTCCAACACCGAAGAATGGCGGCGGCAGCTGGAACTCGCCAACAGCGAAGCGGCCAAAGGCAGCATGGCACGGGAATTTGAAACGCGCGCCGGGGCGATGTCGAGCAAGTGGCAGGAGTTTAAAAACCAGTTATTCAATACCGGGGCGGAATTGGGGATGACGCTGATGCCCGCCATCAACGACCTGCTGGACAAGGGCAGCCGCTGGCTGTCGGTAATCGGCGCATGGGTCAAGGAAAACCCACAGCTGGCGCAGGGGCTGATGAAAGCCGTTGCCGTCGCCGGCGTTCTGGCCGCCGCATTTGCCACTATCGGTTTTGCCGTGTCGGGCGTGCTGATGCCGATGGCCGCCATGCGCTGGGCGTGGGTGAAGCTCACGCTCGACCTCGGCGGCGGCACAAAAAGCATCGGCCTGTTTGCCCGTATCTTCGGCGGGCTGGGCGGCATCCTGCGCACGGGTATCGGCTGGCTGACGGGTTTGGGACGTGCCTTCTTGTGGGTCGGCCGCCTGTTTCTCACCAATCCGATACTGCTGGCCGTCGCGGCCGTTGTCGGCGGACTTTATTTGCTGTGGAAACACTGGGACACAGTGAAGGCGGCGCTGGTGGCGGGCTGGCAGTGGATAGACCGCACCTTCTCGGAAAACCCCATCTTAAACTTCGTCTTCCTGCCCATCGGCGTCATGCGCCTGCTGGTCAATAACTGGGATACGGTCGTCGGCGTCTTGAAAGCAGGCTGGGAGCGGCTGAGAAATGCCTTTGCCGACAATCCGCTGGTAAGGGCGTTTAGAGAGCCGGGCGGCATTCTCGACCGCCTGCGCGAGAGCTGGGAACAATTCAAAAGCGGGCTTACGCGGGGTTGGGAATGGCTGAAAAGCGTCCTGCGCGATAACCCGCTGCTGGCCGCGTTCGCGGGGCCGCTGGGCATACTTGCTTCGCTGATTGCCAATATAGACAGGCTGATTGCCAAAGCGGGCGCGGTGAAGGAGGCATTTAAAAACCTGAACATCGGCGAGCGCATCAACGCCCCCTTCCGTTCTATCGGCCGCGTGTTCGACGGCAAGGGCTTTTCGGGCGGCGGCTACACCGGCGCGGGCGGCGTCAATGAAATAGCGGGGCACGTCCACCGTGGCGAAGTCGTCTTTTCGCAGGCCGACGTCCGCCGCTGGGGCGGCTGGCGCGTGGTCGACGCGCTGCGCAACGGCCGCATCGGCGCGGGGCTGCTCGGCAGGGTGAAAGGGGTGTTGTCGGGCAGACCAGCCGCAGGCACGGCGCGCCGCCCCGCGCCCGCCGCCATGCCCGCTTTTCAGACGGCCGCAGCCGCCCCCTCCTTCGGCGGCATCACCATCAACATCAACGCAGGAGGCCAAAGTGCCGAATACGTCGCGCAGGCCGTGCGCCGCGAATTGGAAAAATGGCAGGCCGCCGCTGCGCGCAGAACGCGCAGCAGCATGAAAGACAGGGATTGATATGGTTTTACAAGGTATCTTGGGGCAATTCGTTTTCATCAACGCCACCGTGCCGTTTCAGGAGTTTTCCCGCTCGCAAAGCTGGAAACACCCCTCGCAGGGCATAGTCGGCGGCGGGCTGCCGCCGGTGCAGTACACCGGGCGCGACAACGACGAAATCACCATCAGCGCCGAGCTGCGGCCGGAAATCACGGGAGGGGCAAACTCCATCGAGTACCTGCGCCGCATGGCCGACACCGGCAAGCCGCACCCGCTGATACTCGGCAACGGTCGCCTGATGGGCAGCTTTGTGATTACCGCCGTCAGTGAAAACGGCAGAGAAATCAACCGCGACGGCACCGCCCGCGCCATCTCCTTTTCGATGACGCTGAAAAAAGTGTCCGACTCCGCCCTCGGCGTGAAAGGTGTTGCCCTGCAGCTGGCCGTCACCCTTGCGCGCGGCATGACGGGAATTTGACGATGGACGTTATCGGAAAACTCGGCGGCCTGATCGAACAAGCGGAGCAGAAAGCCGTCGGCATCGTGGAAAAATACCTGCCTCCGCCCGTGGCGGGCAGCCATCTGACGCCGCAGGCGCTGTTGAAAATCAACGGCCGCGAGTTCGGCACGGAAACACAGAGCCGCATCCTCGGCATCAGCCTCACCGACAAACGCGGCTTCGAGGCCGACGAGCTGACGATAGAGCTGTCCGACCACGACGGTGCACTGGCCATCCCCGATATCGGCGACAAAATCCAACTGTGGCTGGGCTTCAAAGAAAGCGGGCTGGTTTACAAGGGCGAATACCTGTTTGCCGAGTTCACCCACAGCGGCAGCCCTGACACCCTTTCGGTTACCGCGCGCGCCGCCGATTTAGCCGAAACGCTGGCCGAACAGAAGGAAAAGAGCTGGCACAAAACCACGCTTTACGAAATCGTCGAAACCGTCGCCAAAACCCACGGCTATCCGTACAGCATCAGCGCCGGATACAAGAACGAGAAAATCGCCCATATCGACCAAACCAACGAATCGGACGCCGCCTTTCTCACACGGCTGGCCGAACAATACGACGCCGTCGCCACCGTCAAAAACGGCCGCCTGCTGTTTATCCGCACCGGACAGGCCGAAACCGCAGGCGGGCAGCCGATAGAGGAACAGCCCATCACCCGTGCTTCGGGCGACGGCCACAGCTTCACCTACTCCGCCGCCAACGCCTACGCCGCCGTACGCGCCTGCTACACCGACAAGAAAACCGGGCAGAAAAAAGAGGTGCTGGTCAATGAAGAAAACCTCTATCCCGAGAAGGTCAAAGTGGCGCAGACCAAGCCATACAAGCGGCCGCGCAAAGACAAGGCCACCGGCAAAACGGTGACCGGCAAGACCACCGTCAAAACCGTGGAAAAGAAAAAAAACATCGACGTGGCGGGTAAAAAAGTCAAAACCCTGCGCCATCTCTATGCCACGGAGGCGGCCGCCTTGGCCGGAGCGCGTGCCGCCTTCGCCCGCATCCGCCGCGGCCTAGCCGAGTTTTCCATTTCGCTGGCGACAGGCCGCCCCGACCTTTATCCAGAAACACCGGTGACCGTGCAGGGATTCAAGGCGGAAATCGACGCCGAAAGCTGGCTGATTGTCGAAGTCGCCCACCGGCTGGGCGACAGCGGCTACACCTGTTCGCTGAAACTGGAAGCGCGGCTGAAAGAAGAGCGGGCGGGGGAGGAGGCGGAGGGCAAAGGGAAAAACGGGCAGGCATAACAAAGGCCGTCTGAACATTCAGACGGCCTGCCAAACAACGGACGGCGTCAGCTTCCTTTCCGTGCGGCGGCAATGGCCGCATCCAAGCGCGCCATTACTTCGTCATGCGGCACGGCAGGGCGGCTGTCGGACAGGTTGCGATCCACTTTGCGGTTCAGCCATTCGGTATAACGCGCATCCTCCCGCTCGGCTTCAAACAGCGCAATCCGTGCCTTGCTTGAATGCAAAGACAGCCTGAAACCTATTTTGTCATTCGTCATGATAATCGTCCAACGCCATGATTAAATCCGCGCCTGCTTTTTTGACCGCATAGACAAGCGGATCGGCAGGAGAAGCGGGAACGCGGGATGCCGATTGGAAACTACCGCCGCTGACGGCGGTGCGCAGGCGGATTAGGCTACTGTTCAAATCTTGGGATATTTTGCCGCAAAGCCTGCCCAGACGGTGCAGGTCAAACAGGATTTCCTGTGCTGCGGCTTCGCTGCCTGCGGCTTGGGAAAGATAGTAGGCTACGGCTGCGGCGGTGATTTTTTCCGTAAGGGCGGCGGCCGTTTCAATACGTTTGCTTTTGCGCTCGCTGATGCGCTTTGTCTTTTCCCGCCGCGACAAAAACGCCCAACCGGCAATCGTCAGTGCGGCGGGCGTCAAAGGCAGGATATAGACGTAAAACCAGTTGTCAGGCTGGTTCATTTGGCGGCCTCGCGCATATAGCCTTTGATTTCGTCAACCAAAGCAGGCTCTTCATCGGAAACCAATTCGATGCGCTTGAGCAGATCGGACAGCGGCCATTCCTGCAGGCGTACCAAGCCGCCGAAAGCCTCTTCCAAAAATGACGAACCGTAACCCATCGCGCCGTCGAGAACAATCCGTACTTTGTCCGCCTGACGCAAAGCAGGCAGCAGATTACCCTTTAAAAAGTGTTCGCCGGAATAAGGGCCGTCCGTCAGATAGCGTCCGGCAGGAAAGGCGGAAAAGTCACGGGCGACATTTACAATCATTATATTGTCCTTCATAAGATAGCCTCCTTGTCGGGTAAAGGAATGCTCCAAGAAATCATGGTGCCTGAAATAGCGTTTTTTTTGTCAGACAAAGCATGGGTAAATTCCTGCGGCCTGCCTTTTTTCGGCATCCGGCGGTACACGCCGCCGCCGCTGTATATCGTTACTTTTGCCGAATTATTGCCGATTTCGTCCAAAAAACCAACCATCTGTTTCAGCCCTTTACCGCGATGGGGCAGCCCCGTGCGGGTTTGCCCGATCTCGACGGCCGCTTTGATTTTCAATGCGTCGTCAGCCTGACGCCAGTCGGTAACACGCTCGGCCAGCCAGTCTTTCAGCCGCTCCATCCAATCCCGCGCCACTTTCTCGTCCTCGCGAAACAGCGAGCGGGGAATGCCGATGCCCAAGTCGCGAAACACAACATGCAGCTCGCCCTTGTCTTCACGCGAAAACAGCCACCATTTGCGCAAATGCGGCGGCAGGGCATGATCCGCATAGGCGTGGTGGCAACAGTTGGTCATCGCCTCGGAAACGCCCTTATACACGGATTTGGAAAGTTCGGGCGTAATCCTGCCTTCAAAACTGCCGAACACATTCTGCGCTTCCGATGTGTCCACATTATTGCCCGAAGCCTTATACCAATGCCGAACCGACGGATGAAGCGGCTTTTTCTGCGGCCGGTGGCCGCCGAGTATGCGGGCGATACCGACGTGCTGCAACACCTGCGCCGCCACGGCGTCGGACGGCGGCCGCATGGAAAAAGACACCTTCGGATAAAGCAGGCGCATTTGTTCCAAATTGGCCAAAAAATACAAAGTGCCGTCGGCAGCCATTTTTTCGGTATGGGAAAATTTTATTTCCACCCTGCCGAAGCCCGGCAAAACGGCCTGACGCAGTTTGCGGACAAACTCCACCAGCCGCGCGGCATCTTTGCCGGACAGGCTGAAACACTCCGGAGCGGACAACCTGACCAGCCGTCCGCCGTATTGCCCGAGCTGCCGCTTGCGGCGCATACGCAAAAGCCGCCTGTGCCGGTCGCAGCAGAGGCGGTAGTATGCCAGGCGGCGCAGTCGGAGGCGGTATCTGTCTGTCGGTTTTTTCATGCCTAACCCACGCGCGAAATCCGGGTGTGGCACGCGCCCAAAATATCGAAATCACCGGCCAGATCGGCAGGTGTGATCTGCTCGGTCTGATAAATCGGATTGTCGGAGCTGATGCGCAAATCACCGTTGGCCAGCCATTGCAGGCGTTTGACGCGCAGGGCGTTGCCCATGCGGATAGCAAACACACCGTCACCTGTGCGGGTTTGCAGGTCGACCAGCACGATGTCGTCCTTTTTCAATATGGGGCTCATGCCGTCGTCAACGATGAGAAAGCAGGCAGATTGCGCCACCTCCAAGCCTTCCTGTGTCAGCCAAGCCCTGCCGAACGGGATATTGCCGATGCTGTCTTCTCTGCTTATCCCCTTTTCGCCTAAAGGGCAGCCCAAGTCATACAGGGGAATCCAGTCGGCATCCACTTGACCGGTGTCGCCGAACAACTCGGAAATCTGGTCTTTGCCGTCTATGTCGGCATGGGCGTAGGCACGGCGCAGGTATTCGCTTTTAACGATGCGGTAATGACCCCTGTTTATGTCTCCGTCCACATCACCGAACAGAATCCAGTCCATCGGCACGTTATGCATCTCCGCCACATTGGCACACAAGGCGTAGGGAATGGAATTGCGCTTGATAGCATTGCTGATCGCTGATTCGGACACCATGATTTTATGCGCCAAATCCTTTGAAGTTTTGACACGAAAGATATATTTCAGGCGGTCGAATACGTCGCTGGCCGTAGTGCCGTAAAAAACTTCATCAAGCAAATCAATAACCTATTAAATAAAATGCACAAAATATAAATTTTATGATTGCGTTGTTTACAGTATGTGTATTAACATCAATCTTGTTCACAGATTGAAAATACAAACAACCACGAAAGGTCATTATAGTATGTCTTCTGAAAATCTCAAAACCGCCGCGCGGGTGCCGGTGCGTCCCCATATCATCAATGTGCGGTTCTCCGACGAGGAGAAAATACAGCTGGTGGCCGCCGCCAACAAGTACCGCACGAATGCTTCCACTTTTATCCGTTATGTCACGATGCAGGCCGTCGAGAAGATGATTGCCGAAAACGTGCAGTCATCTTAGGCCTTTCCGATGCGGAACATAACCAATAGACGAAAGGCCCAATCATGAATCAGTCAATCAATCAGGCCGTCCGCGAGATGGCGAAGTCGGTCAGCGGCGGCCATGCGGCAGTCGCGGCGGTGCTGGGCTATACCAAGCCCGCGCTGGAAAACCGTTTGTACGAAGTCAAAGGCCAGCGCATCGGCATTGACGAGGCGATGCTGATCCAGCGTATCAGCGGCCGCACGGATTTTGCCGAGGCAGTAGCCTCGGAAAGCGGCGGGGTGTTTGTGGCGCTGCCGGAAGAGGCGAACTGCGCCGCGCTGGCCGAGGAGGAAATCAGCATGCGTTTCCTGAATGTGATGGAACACGGCGGGGAGATGGTGCGCAAGTGGCGCGAGTCCACCGCCGACGGCGAGGTGACGGAGGCCGAACTGTCGGCGCTGCTGGCGGTGTTCCGCCGCTGCGTGGCCGAGCAGGCGGCGGTTATCGAGCTGACGCGGCGTTATTTCTGCCGCAAAGACGGGGCGTGCGATGCCGGTTAAAAACCGCAATAAAAACGCGGCCGGACGTTTCCGCGTGGCGGTGCACTGCCCCTACTGCGGCAGCGGATGCCTGACCCACGGCAGCCAGCCCCAGTCGCCCCTCACCCGTTTGTCGCGCATCGCCTGCACCAATACCGATTGCGGCTGGACGGGCGTGGCGGTGATTGAGACGGTGAAGACGGTCAGCCCGCCGAGCGCGAAATACTGGCGCGAAGGCGTGCTGCCCGTGGCGGACAAGGCGTATATCGAGGCGCTGCCGCCCCGTCAGGATACTCAGGCTTAAGGGCAGAGACGGCCGTAAAACCACCGCACATCGGCTGCGGCGGGGTTTTGCATGCCCGAAAAAAGACAAGGATTTAAAAACAAATGTTAAATCAATCAGATAAAAATGCCATTCAAGGCGCGGACTGGCGTTGTGCGCCGCAGCCGCTGCGCTTTTACAGCCGCGAAAAAATCGCCGGAAAGATGAGGGCGGCGCGGGCGATGTATGCGATACGGCGGACGCTGGGCGAGGCATCGCGCCGCGTCCGGCCGATGATGGAGGCGATAGAGCGGGAGGCGCGGCTGGCACGTCCGGCAGGCGCGGCATCCGTTTCAGACGGCCTGAGCGCGTTGTCGGGTTTGGACGAGCGTCAGATTAGGGAAAAGCTGCTGAACCGTTCGCAGATTGTGGCGCTGCACAACGCGCTGGCCATTTGCAGAGAAATGGCGGAGCTGGCGAAACAGCTGAACATCAACAACACGGAGCTTGTGATGCCGCTGCCGGTATTCCACGGCGAGGAGCTGGGGTGTTTTCTGGCAGCGGCGGATGCGGTGATAGAGAGGCAGCGGGCGATTGCGCGGCGGCTGAAGGTATCGCCGGAAACGGAAGATTTGAGTCATGTGGTGGAACTGCATGAGGTGAAGAAATCGCTGATGGATTTAATCGGGCGGCAGAACGCCCGCAAAAAGGAAGGTGCTAAATGATGAAGTTCGATGTGCAGAGTTTGGTTGACCGCGAATCTGCCGAACGCGGACGAGAGTTTGGCGAATGGGCGGCAGCCTGCGGCCGCAACCGCGAACGGATGCAGGAAATCGGCGAGACGGCGGCGGGTGCGGCGTATCAAATCTCTGTCGGCGGCTGCGGCAGGGCGGAGATGTGGCTGTATGTGGATTCGGACGAAAAGTGTGTGCGGGTTCAGGAGCTGTTACGGCCGTTTGCGCAGGGCGAGATGTGGCACGAATTGAAGGGCGGCGATGTGCCGACCTGCTATGCCGACTTTTCAGACGGCCTGATTGTGTGGATTAAGGTAAAGGAGTTTGAGTAATGGTTTGGGAAAAGCTGATTGCATGGTTGTCTTTTGCCGCCGTGCTGGCTGCTTTGGCGGTGTCGGGGGGCGGCGAAAGCAGGAAGACGCCTGCGGCGGCAGAGCCGCTGTTTGCAGTGGAGGAAGATGTTGAAGCGGTATGGGAGGCGGGTTATCCGGGTCTGGAAATGCCGTTTGAGCCTGTGCCGGAAATGGAGGATGAGCGGTGAAAAACAGTTTGACCGATTTGAACAACCATCTGTTCGCCCAGTTGGAGCGGCTGAACGACGAAGACTTGGACGGTGAGGCGCTGGAAAAGGAAATCGCCCGCTCGAAAGCCATCGGCGATATGGCGGGAAAGATTATCGACAACGCCCGCGTGGTGCTGGAAGGCGAGAAGCTGCGGGCGGAATACGGCGGGCGCAATTTCGCGCTGCCGAAGATGTTGGAGGCGAAAAATGGCTAAGGGTGTGGATATTCCTTACAGCGCGGCAGAGCGGGAATTTTTGTCGGCCAACCGCGCCATGCCGCGCAGGGAGTTGACGGCCGCGTTTAACGGGCGTTTCGGCCGCAGCGTTTCCGTGAACAATATCTCAGCCATGTGCAAGCGCAACGGCTGGACGACAGGCCGCAGCGGCCGCTTCGAGCGGGGCGGCGTCCCGTTCAACAAGGGGACAAAGGGGCTGATGAAATCGAACAAAACCAGCTTCCGCAATGGACAGATGCCGCACAACACCGTGGCGGTGGGGACGGCAGTCGTGACAAAGGGCTGGGTGAAAGTGAAGGTGGCCGAGCCGGATGTGTGGCGCAACCAATCGGAGCTGGTTTGGGAGGCGGCGGGCAGGACGTTGGAAAAGGATTTTTTGCTGATACATCTGGACGGCGACTTTACCAACAACGCTTTGGAAAACCTGTATCCCGTGCGCCGCGCCGATTTGCTGAAGCTGAACCGCAAAGGCTTTTCCGCCGCGCCGCAGGAGGTACGCATGAGCATGGTGGCCGCCGCGCGGCTGGATACGGAAACAAGGAGGCGGCAGAGGCCGTCTGAAAAACAAGGAAAGCAGATATGAAATACAACATCTACAACTACGAGGAGCAGGAAGACGGCGTCCTGCTCGGCTGTATCGAAACCGACCTGAAAGGCCGCGCCACGCTGCACCTGGGCGGCGACGGCAAGGGTGCGAAACGGGACTATCCCAACCGCGCCGCCGCCCTGCGCGAGGTGCGCGAAATGCGCGGCTGGCCGAATGCCTATCTGGTTAAAGTAAGAAATTAAATTTGAAAGGAAAAAACAAGATGATTGAACGGATTTTAAACTGGTTTCGCACGGCCAAGCCGCAGCCGTCGCTACATGATGCCGCCGTGCAGATCGGCTGCCACTACGAAGAAGTGGCGGAGATGGTGGAAGCTGTCGATGAGGGCGGCATCGATGCCGAGGCCATTGCGGATTTGGCCGAGCATTACAAGCGGCTGCACACGGATATTTACGCGCAGGAGCTGGCAGAGCTGACGACGCGCAACCATGAGGATTTGCTGGACGCGCTGTGCGATCAGGTTTTCACCGCCGTCGGCGTGGCCTACATGATGGGCTACGACATCGAGGGGGCGATCGAAGAGGTGTGCCGCAGCAATGAATCGAAGTTTGAGAACGGCCGCCCGGTGTTTGATGCGGACGGCAAAATTGCCAAGGGACGGAACTACGTCGCGCCCGATTTGAAGCGTTTTACCCGCCGTTGAGTCGAGGCCGTCTGAAATGCACGCCAAACCGATCCGATTCCGCCCTCCGGTCAATTTCGACCCGCAGACGCTGCGCTGGACGGCGCCGCCGTTTGTGGCTCAGGAGGCTTTGCGCCGCCTGCCGCACCGGCTGGCGGCGAAGTTCCGCCGTGAGTGGTTGAAACGGGCGAACGGGCGCGGCTGCGCGAAGCACCTGCGCGGGCTGCCGGCCGACCGTCGGGCGGATGAAGCGACTTTGTGGCTGATGGAGGCGGTGCGCCCGGCAACAGGCTGGGCGCACAAGCTGGACATCAATGCCGACGACGGCGATATCCGGGCGGCCGCAAAGGTGCAGAGTGCGGCGTATTTTTACGAAAACAGCCGCCTGCTGGGCGTGCGCGGGGTGATGGAAAAAGAGGCTGCGCAGATGGGGCTCGACCCGCTGGCTGCGGCTGCGTACCGGCAGGCCGCCTATGCGGCAGGGGTGAAAAAGCTGTGTGCGCGGGCGACGGCGGAGGGAGTGGATGTGTCGCGCTTTGCCGGGGCGAAGCAGTACCGGCCGGAGGCGGTAGCGGCGCGGCTGTGCGATAAGCATTTTGTGGTGCGGCAGATGGCAAAGGGTTTCGGCCGCGAGCGGGAAAATCTGCTGCGTTCGGGTTTCAACGGTGTGCACAAGCGCGCCGCTCTGTATGCCAGCGACGAGGCGGTGGCCGCCTGGCGCGGCAGGCGTTCGCGCAACCGGGCTTTGCTCGAAGCGATGGTGATGGTGAACGAGCTGGGGCAGGAGTTCGCGCTCTCCGAACTGGTGGAAAAATCGGAATCGAATCCGAGGCTGCGCAATGCGGGGCTGATGGTGCGGATTGCAGGATTTGAGACGGTGGCCGACGACTTGGGGCATGTGGGCGAATTTATCACGCTGACCTGCCCGAGCCGTTTTCATGCGGCGGTGTCGGCATCGGGTGAGCGGAATCCGAAATACGACGGTTCGACGCCGCGCGATGCGTCGGCCTATCTGCAAAGGGTGTGGGCGCGCATTCGTTCGGCGCTGGCGAAAGAGGACATAAAAATCTACGGATTCCGCGTGGCAGAGCCGCACCATGACGGCTGTCCGCACTGGCACGGCCTGTTTTTTATGCCTTCGGAGCAGCGCGGGCGTTTTCGCGAGATTGTGGCGCTGCACGGCTGCCGCGAGGACAGGGAGGAATTGGGTTTGGATTATTTTTTGTCGGCGGCGGCGAAGAAGGCGAAGGCGCGGCAGGTGCGCGATGCGGCGCTCGCGCGCGGCGGGAGGGCGGCGAAGCTCGAAGATATTGCCGCCACTTTTCAGACGGAAAAGGAGTTTTGGCAGGACGCGAAAACGGCACAGTTTGCCAAGGTGAAGGCGCGGGTGCATTTCGAGCGCATCGATAAAGGCAGGGGCAGCGCGGCGGGCTATATCGCCAAGTATATCTGCAAGAACATTGACGGCAAAAACGCGTTCGGCGAGAGCATAGGCGGTGACGATGAGGCGGACGGCCGCGATGTGGTGCAGACGGCGGAGCGGGTGCTGGCCTGGGCGTCGCTGTGGGGGATCCGCCAGTTTCAGCAAGTGGGCGGGGTGCCCGTCGGGGTGTGGCGGGAGCTGCGCCGCTTGGAGCTGGCGCAAACGGGCTTGAACCATGAAGACGATTTGTACCGCGCGGCGCAGGCTGCGGATGCGGGTGACTGGGGAAAATTTGTGATGGTGATGGGCGGTGTGGACTGCCGTCGGGACGAGCGGCCTGTGCAGCTTTACAAGGAAGAGCAGTCTTTGTCCAACCGCTACGGCGAACCGCGTGCCGACAGGGTACGGGGGGTGTTGGAAACGGCGACGGGGCAGTATGCGATTTCGCGCGTGCATGTGTGGGAGATGCGCTTCGGTCGGGGCGCGGCAGCCGCCGCAGGCGGCAAAGGCGGCGCAGCCGCCCCTTGGACTTGTGTCAATAACTGTAGAAAAACGCGGTTTGACCCGCAGCAGGACGGTTTGAGGCCGTCTGAAAATCCGTATGTCATGAATCCGCAGGGATTCAGCGCGCCGGATTGGGAAGAAATCGAGGTGCGCGACTGGCTGCGTGTCAACGGTCGCGAGTGGAAAGGTTTTATCGGCGACAGGGAGCGGCGTGAATACCGCAGGTTTGCCAAAGAGGCGGCAGATTTCTTTGCCGGATGGCGCACTTCGCCGGATGAGATGGAAGCGGCGGTACGTGATGCGCGGGAAAAAGCGGTTGCGGCGCGCGAAAAATCGGAGGCTTTGTGGCGCTGGCGCGAGCATTTGGCCGATTTGGAGGCGATGTCTGCGGGCGTGGCGGCCTTGTTCGGCAGGAGGCCGTCTGAAAACAGAATGCCGCCGCCTGCGGCGCGGCCGCCGGCCTGCCGGGACAGGTTTCCGCCCCAGCCACGGAGACGCTGTTTCAGGTACTGCAACTGGGCCAGTTCCACCTGTGCCTTGCCCTCCGCGGATTTCGCATGGGATGCGAAGATGTCCAGGATCAGCGCGGTCCGGTCCACCACCTTCACCTTGATGCGGTCCTCCAGGTTCCGCAGCTGTGCCGGTTGCAGTTCCCCATCGCAGATTACGGTGTCGGCGCCGGTGGCTCGAACCACATCGGCCACTTCCTCCACCTTGCCGCGTCCGATGTAGGTGGCGGGATCCGGTTGGCTCCTCCGCTGCACCAGGGCCTCCAGGACCTCGGATCCGGCGGTTTCGGCCAGCAGTTTCAGTTCGGCCATCGCGTTGTCGGCGTCCTCCTGCGTCCCGGAGGTCCACACGGATACCAGCACCACCCGTTCCAGCCGCAACTGGCGGTACTCGACCTCGGAGATGTCCTCCAGTTCGGTTCGCATACCGACGACCCGCCTGAGTGAGTGCCGCTCGGCAAGTTCGGACTGATCGCCGTCGTGATTCGGCTGTGCGTGAAGGGATGTGCTCATCGTCGGACCATTCTGGCAGGCCCCGGCAAGAAAATCTCAGCTCCAGTACTCGCCGCGCGCAACGATCACCGCCGGTCCCGTCAGCCAGACCTCGTCACCCTCGAAGGTCACGACCAGGTCTCCGCCACGAACGCGCACCTGGATGGGGCCGTCGAACCCGCTGCGGTCACGGTAGGCGGCCGCGGAGGCGACCACCCCGGTGCCGCAGCTCAGGGTTTCCCCGCAGCCACGCTCATAGACGCGCATGAGCAGCTCCCCGGGCATGACCTCGTGAACGAACTCGACGTTCACCCCCGTGGGGAAGACATCGGCGGGCTCCCAGACCGGGGCCCGGGAAAGATCCAGTTGCCCGAGCACATCACGGTCCGTGAACACGACGGCGTGTGGATTGCCGACATCAGCAGGTCGTCCCGTGAACGTCCGTCCCTCGTGGGTGATGACGACGGGCTCCTTTCCCAGACCGACCGCACCCAGGTTCGTTGCTATCAATCCTCCCCGGGCGACCCGAACCTGTTTGAGTCCAGCCCGGGTCGCGACGGTGAACTCCCCGCTCTGGACCAGCTGATCGTTCAGGAGATAACGGGAGAACAACCGCAAACCGTTGCCGCACATCTCGGCGACCGATCCGTCGGCGTTGCGGTAGTCCATGAACCACAGCTCCGGATCGAATTCGTGCCCGGCCACCTGACCGGCCCGCACCACCCGTAACAGCCCATCCCCTCCGACACCCGTGTGGCGGTCGCAGAGCGCAGCGACCGCTTCGGCGCTCAGATCCTGCATCCCGTGTGGATCATCAATGATGATGAAGTCGTTGCCGGTTGCATGACCCTTGGCGAACGTGTACCGGAACAAAGTGCCCACCTATCCCTTCCAGCCCGATTCAACAATTCTATGTCCCGGAGATTTCCATGATCCGGGTGGGGTTGTCTGAATCCCCCGCTGTCAGCCACACGATCCTGGGGTCCCGCCGGTACCAGCCCAGCTGCTTGCGGAAAAACCTCCGGGTGGCCCGTTTCACGTCCTCCTTCGCCTCCTCCTCGCTGCACCGCCCATCGAGGAAGGCGAGAACCTGCCGGTAGCCGATCGCGCGGGAGGCCGTCCGTCCTTCCCGCAGCCCGCGAGGAATCAGGTTCTCAACTTCGGCCACGATGCCTAGGCGCCACATCTCCTCCACCCGTGCATCGATGCGGCTGTCCAGTTCGCTCCGGTCCAGTTCCAGCCCGAACTGGTGAACCCCGTCGAGTTCGTAGGTCCACTCGGGAAGCACCGCCTGATGCCCCCCCGTCAGTGCACGAATCTCCAGCGCCCTCACGATGCGCCTACCGTTTCCGGGTTCGATGTGGGCCGCGGATTCCGGTGCCAGGACCGCCAGGCGGGCATACAGCTCTTCCACCCCGACGCGTTCCAGTTCGGTTTCCAGGCCTGCCCTGAGAACCGCGTCGGAACCCGGGAACTCGAAGGCATCAGTGATGGCCCGCGTGTAGAGGGCGGAACCACCGACCAGGATCGGAACGGTTCCCCGGCCCCGCAGATCCGCGATCACGGCCCGGGCGCGGGCCTGGAAATCAGCGACGGACGCGGTCTCGGTGACCTCCAGGATGTCGATCAGGTGGTGTACGACCCCGCCTCGTTCCGCCTCGGAGGGTTTCGCGGTACCGATGTCCATGCCCCGGTAGACCAGCATCGAATCCGCGTTGACCACCTCGGCAGGCTTCCCCCGCCCGATGAGCTCGCGGGCCAGCGAGACCGCGAGCGCCGACTTGCCCGTCGCAGTTGGTCCGACGAGCACTATCAGGGGCGGATGCATGGCCACCATCCTGCCAGTCCCGGTGCGGAACTTCGCCGGAACAGGCATGATGGACCCCTAGGGTGCGCCAAGCACCCGGACCAGGAGGCAATGACATGGGAATCTTCGACAACATCGGTGAGCAGGTGGCCCAACACGGGGAAACCATCGATCAGGCGATCGAGAAGGGCGCCGAGTTCATCGACGAGAAGACCGGCGGCAAGCACAGCGAGCAGATCAACCAGGCCGCCGACTTCGTCAAGGACAAGGTTGACAACTTGGCCAGCAAGAAGGAGGGCGAGTAAAAGGTCCCGCGGACGGGGTTTCGCGGGTGAGCACCGCTGGTCTCGGCCGCCCCGGCGCGATCCTCGTTGCACCACCCACCACGGCGTTCCCTACCGGGGCGGTCTGACACCTCACCTCGGCAACCTCCGGTCCCGGGCCGGGGGTTGTTTCCTTTTCAGGGGCGCCGCAGGCTTGGCATGCCCAGAGGAACCCCTTTGGGCTCGGGTACGTCCGTATTGGCCGCTTCCCACGCATCGCCGCCCCTGGTCCGCCGCAGTCCCCTGAGGGGGGCATCCGAATTCAGGTGGTGCGGCGCGGCGTGGGTGATGGTCGCGTAGGCGATGTCCCCCGGCCTGGGCCGATCCGACGGCTCCTCACCAACGGCCACGTGTACCAGCCTGTTGTCGCGGGCCCGCCCGCTCATGCGGTTGGTCTCGGAGTCTTTCCGTCCCTCCCCCAGGGCGAACATCACCTCGATTTCCTGCCCCTCGAAACGGCGGTTCTCCTCCCAGGCGATCCTCCCCACCAGCTCGACCAGCCGTTCGTAGCGTTCCTGGACCGTCTCATGAGCCACCTGGTTCTGCATCTCGGCGGCCGGAGTTCCGGGGCGTTTCGAGTACTGGAAGGTGTAGGCGGCGGAGAAACGGGCCTCGCGCACCACGTCCATGGTGGCCTCGAAGTCCTCGTCGGTCTCGCCCGGGAAACCCACGATGATGTCCGTGGTGATGGCCGCATGTGGCATGGCCTCCCGGACGCGTTCCAGGATCCCGAGGAACCGCTTCCGACGATAGGAGCGCCGCATCGCCTTCAGGACCGCGTCCGAACCGGATTGCAGGGGCATGTGAAGCTGCGGCATGACGTTGGGGGTCTCAGCCATGGCGGCAATCACGTCGTCGGTAAAATCTTTGGGGTGAGGGGATGTGAAGCGTACCCGTTCCAGGCCCTCGACCTGGCCGCAGGCGCGCAGCAGCTTCGCGAAGGCCTGCCGGTCCCCGAACTCCACCCCGTAGGCGTTCACGTTCTGCCCCAGAAGGGTGATCTCCTGCACCCCCTGGTCGACCAGCATCCGCACCTCGGCGAGGATGTCACCCGGTCGCCGGTCGGTCTCCTTCCCGCGAAGTTGCGGAACGATGCAGAAGGTGCAGGTGTTGTTGCATCCGACGCTCACCGACACCCAGGCCGAGTAGGGCGACTCGCGGCGGCTCGGCAGGTTGCTCGGAAAGGTCTGAAGGGCCTCGACCACCTCCACCTGCGCGGCCTCCTCGACGCGAGCCCGTTCGAGCAGCGTGGGAAGGCTGCCGACGTTGTGGGTGCCGAAGACCACATCCACCCATGGAGCCTTCCGCAGGATCACGTCCCGGTCCTTCTGGGCCATGCAGCCGCCCACCGCGATCTGCATCCCGGGATGGCGCGCCTTGATGGCGGCCATGTGCCCGAGGTTTCCGTAGAGACGGTTGTCGGCGTTCTCACGCACCGCGCAGGTGTTGAAGACCACCACGTCCGCCCCCGCGCCGAGAACCGGCTCGGCGGGTTCCTGAGCACGCCTCAGCCCGGCCTCCTCCAGCAGCCCCGCGATCCGCTCGGAGTCGTGGACGTTCATCTGGCAGCCGTAGGTGATTACGTGATAAGTGCGCGAACTCATGGTGGCCCAACTCTAGTGGCGCACCGCACGAAACAGCATTTCGTGCAGGGAATCCGGTGGTAGTGACCATTCCGGGGAGGGCCGGACGTGTCGTTGCCGAACCCAAGTGTCCCACAGCGCGCCGGAGATCCCGCGGCCGTACGGGTATTTTCACCGTCCCCTATTGACGCGGCCTTTAGGGTTGATTCATGGTCTTCCCAACAGGCGAGCAATACGAGATCAAAGCCGGGGGTTGCAGCGCCGTGATCACCGAAGTGGGCGCCAGGCTGCGCAGCTTCACCATCGACGGCACGGAAATCCTCGCGACGCACGGGCCCGACCAGGCCCCGAAAGGCTGGGAGGGAGCCCATCTGCTTCCCTGGCCCAACCGGCTCCGCGACGGGCGCTACCACCTGGGCGGCCAGGAGTTCCAGCTGCCCATCAACGAACCCGCCCGGAACAACGCGAATCATGGCCTGA
>ERZ772772.420-NODE-420-length-26100-cov-6.302016_pt1 | contig 26100 bp, 20 predicted proteins | sample MGYA00511484_ERZ772772 | MGnify/ENA primary metagenome ERZ772772 (study PRJEB29015, sample SAMEA2737913) | human oral metagenome | biome: human oral; feature: human-associated habitat; material: dental | place: China | collected 2088 ... | reverse complement strand
TTCTTTTCCCTGCAACTTATGATATGAATGATAATAAAACACTTCAAATGTTAATTACTGAAATGGTTGCTAAAACAAATGAAGTGTTATCAAAATATTACTCCCAAATTGAAGCTAGTCCATATACTTTACAACAAATCATGGCTTTAGCTTCCTTAATTGAAAAAGAAGGGGTTAAACTCGAGGATCGTAAGAAGATTGCTAGTGTCTTCTATAATCGTCTTCAAAAAGGCATGATGCTTCAAACAGACGTTGCTGTGCAATATGCTCTAGGGGAACACAAAGAAGCTTTATCATTGAAAGATTTGGAAGTTGATTCTCCATATAACTTATACCAAAATTATGGTGTAGGGCCAGGACCTTATAATAGTCCAAGTGAAGATTCTATTGTAGCCGCACTGGAACCTGAAAAAACGGATTATTTATACTTTGTAGCAGATATTCATACGAAAGAAATTTATTTTGCAAAAACGTATGATGATGTGAAAAAGATTGTTTTTGTAGAGAAGAAAAATAAAGAAGTAAAGAAAAGCAAGGCTGTGAAAAAATAAATATATTGATTTAAATATTGGGAAATTCTATTTTATAGAGTTTTCCATTTTATTTTGAGAAAATAATAAAAGAGAAAGAAATATGAAATTATTTTATCCTAAATTTGAACAAAAAAAAAGGAGTAATATCTCTGTTAAGATATAACTCCTTATTCCAAAGTTTCTTAATTTTTCAAAATCTATTTGATTTTATAATTACTTGTTATACAAGAATTTATGTAAAGAATATATTTATTTTATAAGAAATAGTTTATAGTTTAACTAAATGGATTAATTGCCCATCTAAATGTCTTGTTGTAATAGTTACTGTCTAAACTAGAAACTGTTACTCTTTTACTTCCAGAAGAAGCATGAATAAACTGTCTATTTCCCATATAAATACCTACGTGAGAAATACGACCTTTTCCAGTTGTTTCAAAAAATACCAAATCACCTTTCGTCATATTCATTGATGAAATTCTTGGTTTAAATGTTGCTTGTGAACTTGAAACTCTCGGTAAGTTTACATCAGCAGCTTTTTTGAATACATAACCAACGAAGCCTGAACAATCAAATGTGTTAGGTCCAGTTGCCCCCCAAACATATGGTGATCCTAGTTTTGTTTGTGCAAAAGAAATAATTTGATCTCTTACAGCTGTAGAAGAAGTTCCACTACTTTTCACCTCTTGTTTTGGTTTTGAAACAACAGACAAATCTATATTGTTATTACCATAATGATTTCTGATTGTACTTTGTAAATCTGCAAAAGATACTGCAGAAATGATCATAGCTCCAGCTAGCATCAATATTTTTTTCATTATAACCTCCAATCTACCTTTGAACTTTGGTAAATATATTATAACAACTGTTACTTTTATTGCTATTTTAAAAAAATTAATTTTTAATTAAAAAAATTGATGCTTTTTTTGATGTTGCTTATATTTTTAGGTTTAAAATTCAAATCTTATACCTGTTGTAATCATGTGATTATCAGCTTTTGATTTATCAGTAGAGTGTTTGTAGTCATAATTTGCATACCAGCTTGCTCCGTTTTTAATTTCTGTATTCACTCCAATTCCCGCGTTAATTTTGTTTCTTGAATAATTTATTCCTTTTACTTTAAATTTGGCATCAGGTGCAAAATTGTATGAGGCTTCAAAATCCAGATTCTTTTTATTGAGTCCTTGAGTATAGCCTGCATATCCAGTAATATCTGTCTTTCCAAAAGTTTTTACTGTTTTAATACCGATTGATGCATAAGGCATATTATAACTTTTTTTATCAGCCTTCATTCCAAAGTTAGTGTTTTCTTCAGAGAATTTTCCACGTGTAACTTTGTCCATACCTAATGCGACATAAGGAGTTACAGCAAAATCTCCTTCTTTATTTTTAATATCGTATCCCGTTTCAAAATATCCTGAAATTATGTTATCATTATGACTTACTTTAGAATGTTCGATATAATTATTATTAACAATAATATCCCGTTCTACTCGACTATCAGCAAATCCAATTCCAGCACGTCCTGCAATATATGAATTTCCTAAATTTTGCCGTCCATAAAGCGATAAACCTGTCATATCAGCTTTTGACTGTCCATTATATCTATTAAATTTAACTTTTCCCTTGCTGTAATCTGCAGAAATTCCTAAAATTGCATCAGGGCTAATTTTCATATCGAAACCGATTTGTCCGCCTTTTACAGATGTATTACCTTTAGCAAATCCATCTTTTTTAATATTTCCTTTTGAAAAAATTCCACTTGTCCAAAAACCAAATTTTTTATCCGAATTTTCCATACTTTTACTTAACATTGAAATTCTATTTGAAAGATTCTTGTTTACTGTTTCACTTTGTTCAAAAGTTAAAGCCTGTGCCGATGCATAAATTTGACCAGACATACTGTCAAGAGTATTTAAATTTAATGTTTGAAGTTTGGAACCAAGTATTCCTGCTTCTTTTTTTCCGCTTTCATAATTTTTGTCAACATTTTCCAGTGCAGTTTCAATTTGTCTTGCAGTATTTAGTTGTTCTGTATCGGAATTTAAGGATTTTGCATATTCAATTGTATCAGTTCTTGAAATATTTGCTGATAAATTTTCAGTTTTGATTTTGTTGACTGTCATAAGTCCATTATCACTTTTTATTTCAGAATTACCTGTAACGTTTCCTGTAATTATATCAATATTTTTACCATTTTTTGTTAAATATTCACCATTGTTATTTGTGACTGTTACTATTCCGTTTACTTCAGCATTTGTTGCTTTTAAGTTTGCATTGATATCAGAATACATTTTAGATTCATTTGTCATTACAACATTATTTGCTATTGAGTTTCCATTGTTTATAAATGTACCATCATTTTGAATATTATTTATAGTTGAACTGGAAACTTCAACGATGGCTTCTTTTCCTATGGAAAGTGTGCTTGGAGAATTCATTCTTTTGATTTTCAAGTATACATTGTTTCCAACGTTTGTTTCACCTGTATAAGTAGCAGCTCCATTTAATATAAGAGTCCCTGATCCACGAAGTACTAATCCAGCATCTCCTGAAATATCATTATCAAATTCATATGGTTTTGATCTGCCGTCAAGAGTGATGTAGACATCGTCTCCAAGCGCAAGTCTTTTATCAAATAATGCAGGTCCTTTTAAAGCCTTGTCAATATTCAAGAATCCCCATCCGTAAACATCATCCACTCCAACATCTCCGATATCAGTTGCAGTTGAAAGGATAGTCTGTCTTAATAGGTCACCAGTCATAAAAGGATATTTTTCCTTAATAAGGGCAGCTGTCGCTGTAACACGTGGTGCTGCAAATGATGTTCCAGAACGAACACGTCTTGTCCCATCAACTTCTATGTAATAATCAGCAATAGTAGTTACAGTCCAGTTTTTAGCCCCTGCAGCTCCTGCAAAAGGTTTAAAATTACTAAAATTAAAGTTTCCTTTTTGTCCAGATGTTTTTGAAGTTAGACCATTTACATTGATCCATCCTTCTTCTAATTCAGGCAACCAGTATGGAAGCGTGGCTCTAAGAAGAGAAGTATTGTATTCTTCATTTCCAGCAGAAAAGACAAATAAGCTCCCATTAGCGACAGCAGTTTTATAAAAATCTAGTGTACTTCTGCTAAGCTGACTTTCATAAAAATCATCTCCTTTATCAGAGTAAGTTTCGTATTCTGCTCCAAATGAATTATTAAAGATTCTTACGCCTTTGTCATACAGTTTTTGGTACAAATCAGTTGTAACGTTAAGTTTGTCAGTATCTTCATTATCTGTTCCATCAATAACATACATATCGGCATCAGGTGCAATTCCTTCTTTTCCTGCTATAAGGCTTGTTACCATATAGCCATGATCTTCATCACCGGAATTTCGTGAACTGTAAACTCTCGTTATATTTTTTACTTCGCGGTATAAATCATCATAATAATCTCCAGTAAATCCAGTATCTATTACACCAACCTTAACATTGTAGCCTGTATAATATCTTTCTGAATTATTTTGTGGATTATTGCTATTGTAACTAAAATTTCCATTCCATTTTATATTTCCGTAATAGTTGAATTTACTGTTTTCGCCTCCATCAACATCTGATAGTCTTCGACGATAAGGAATGTTATAGTTATCATTATCAGCTGCTATAATTTCTCCATTAAAAGTGTTATAAGATGGTTTAGGAGGAGCTGGATTCGGAGTGTTTGAATTACCAGTATTTGTATTTGGAGGTGTTGGGGTTGGATTGTTTGAAGAATTTCCTCCACCTCCACCTCCGCCACCGCAAGCTACAAGTGAAAACAACGAAATTAGAATAAATGTAATTTTTTTCATCTTTTTATCTCCTTATTTTTTATTTGTACAGTAATTGAGTTTCTGTTTTCTTTTAATAAGATTATACGATATATTTTTTATAGTGTCAAGACTTTGAATAAAAATATTTTCATCAAACACGAAAACAGTAAATGATTTACTTCGATTTAAACTGTGTAGAATAAAATAAGGCTGCTTAAACAGCCTTTTAATTAATTTCTTCCAAATACTTGTTTATTAAATTATCACATTCATTACTGCTTTTTTTCATCAAGTCAAAACTGTTAATTTTTTTTTGTTTTAATTTTTCCAAATCAACTTTTTCCTTTGTTTTAAAAACATAATTTAAGATGTCTAAATTACATCCTTTATTTAAGATGGTTTCATTTGGTATTGATCTTGAAATACCATTTATTTCTTCTCTTTTTTCAAAAATTTCTGACAAGTCCTTAAGATTTTCTATTTTTATCTTTTCACTTCCTTTTTCAAAAAAATGTTGAGATTGAATAAAGAAGATATTGTTTTTATTAACTTTTTCTTCATTAAATATTATTATCTGATTTTTTAGGATACCATTAAGAGGCATGGAAATTACACTTTCTATTTTATCCATTTTTATAATTTCTTCTAATTCATGAGCTTTTAATGAATAGATGGCTTCCTTTTCTACGATACCTTTTTTTGTATTTTTTATTAAATCGTATATCAGTTTATCAGAATGTGTGTCCTTTGTTATGATTACTGCAGATTTGTTTTCTGTTTTTAAATTTGCCATAGAAGATAAGAGTTTAATAATGACATTTTTTTCAGTATTATTTATTTTTTCATTATAAAAATTATTTTCTTCAAAAAAATCAATATTGTATAGGATTTCATCATCCTGAATGCCCAAAAGCAATAAGACTAGTTGATTAATACTGCTGTCATGCATAATAGACAGATTTATTATGTTATCTGTATAATTTTTCGCTATTTTTATATATCTTCCTCTTAAAATATCAAGTTTTAGTTCCATTTCCATTTCTTCTAAGCATTCGATGTACTCATCTTTGCTTGGATGACTGATAATCATATCATATGTTTCTTTAAATATTCCCAGTTTATCTGACGCTATTTTTACATTTTCCAAATACGAAGTTTCTAAGTTATATTCAAATCCTAAATAATTTAAATATTCCAAAAATAGATAATTATCGTCTCTTAAATTTTCCAATTCTTCATAAACAACTTTACTTACAGAAACGGTATATAATAATAGCGATATTTTAAAAAATTCTATTTTTTTAGAATTTTTTTTGTCTTCTAATTCTTCTTCTATAAGTTTAAAAAATTTATTTTTCATTTATTCTCACCTGATTCTTTTCAAGAACTTTTTCTTCAATATATTTTTTCTTGATTTTTAGATAGTCTATTGTATTCTTTTCTTCATTTTCAAAACTCGTTATTATCTCTACCATTTTATCCTGAACTTCCCTTTCAGGCAGATCTATATCCAGTTCGACAATATCAGATTTATTTACTGCTCTGACTGCACTCATTGTCTTATATTTTTTTTCAAAATAGAGTAATAATAATTCTGTTTTTAAAAGCCATTGAAGATATTTGGGATTTATTTTTTCGTTAGCTCTTAAAATAAAATAGAGTGTGGCAGGCAGAACATTTTCATAATCCTGATCTACATAGACAACTTCTATTTTACTCCCTTTTGCCTGAAATAGCACATCGTTTTTTTTCACAAAATATTTATCAGCTATCTTATTTTTTCCATTTTTGTATCTTTCTGGAACTTCTGCATTGTCAAAATTTTCTATTTTTCCATTATTTACCATTGTCGGATTTAATAAAAGATAGCCAGTTTTTATATCAGCTGTTTTTACGTTTAACGGTGCTATAATATCTACATTGTCTCCTAATTTCATTTTCCCTGCTCCTTTTCTATAATTTTATTTATTAAATATATTATACCATAAAAAAAAACAGAATACCATATAATAATTCTTTTTTATTTGTATAAAATATGTTAATTAAGAAAAATTATAAATAAAATTAGAATACTGTAAAAGAATGTTAATTTATATTTGAATTAAATTTTTAAAATTTGAAAAATAAGTAATCTAAACTATTTTTCTGAAAAATATTTTTCAATTCCGTTTACAATTCCGTTTATCATTAAATCCTGAAATTCGGGAGAAGACATTTTTCTATCATCTTCAGGATTTGACAAGAATCCCATTTCTATAAGTGTGTTTGTTACAGTTGACCAGTTTGTTCCAGTAAGGTCGTCCCTATACGAGATTCCTCTATTTTTAAATCCTGTGGCTTTTACATATTCTTCCAGAACTATTTTTGAGAATTTATCACTCGATTGCTGAACGGCTCGAGTATTAGGATTTTTTATCGATGAAGTGATCGTGCTTGCCCCAGTTGCACCGCTACCTCCTGCATCTGCATGAAGTCTTAGAAACACATCGCATCCCGCTTTATTTGTTATTAAGGCTCTTTCTTTGTTGCTTATATTCACATCATTTTTTTCTCTTACCATAAATACGTTATAGCCTTTATTTTTTAAAGCATCTCTTAATTTTAACCCAATTTCCAATGTTAATTCATACTCAGGCTTTTTTGTTGCAACTCCAGTTGCTCCTCCTAAAACTCGTGCTTTTCTTTGATTTGATCCTGGGGCAATTTCCTCTGTTCTTAAATCAGCTTTTTCCTGGTGTCCTGGATCAATACAGATTTTATTGTTCTTTATGTTTTTATTTTCTTTGCTCTTTTTATTTTTTTGAGATACATTTTTCTCTGTTTTTTTTATATTTATTATTTCATTTTTTTCTTTTGTTTTTTGTGATTTTTTATAGATATTGGATAATAATACACCAGTTCCCAAACAAAGTACCACTATTATTATTGATAAAATTATTATTTTATTTTTTTTCATTTATTCTCATCTCATCTTTCTATTTTTCCATTGTTCTTACTATATTTATGAAGTTTCTATCTTCTTGTGAAAAATTCTGCTCAATAGTTGTGGCATCAGGATTACTTTCTTCATAACCTGATAAATTGTTAAAATATTCATTCATATCCTGATTTTTTTGAAATATGTATCCATGTTCTGCATAAAAAGAATTTCTAATAATTTGTAATCCGAATGGAGTATAATTTTTTAATATATTCTGATCTCCACTTAAAACCTTTTTTTTAATCTGTCTTACTCTAGAAAGTAAATCTGATAAATTGCTTGCATCATCTATACTTATAATTTCTTGTTCTTGTGATGTCTTTTCTTGTTGTATTTGATTATTTTGATTCTGGTCATTGTTATTTTGTACTTGGCTTGAATTTTCATTTTCACTATTATTTTTATTGCTATTGCTAGTTTGAGGTTGAGTATTTTCAGTTTTAGCGGGGATATTGCTTTGAACAGGAACACTGCTTACTTCAGGATATTTTGGCTTCATAGCCTGAACTATTGAGAAAACAGCTATTAAAATGACTATTATCCCAATTAAGAGAAAAATAGGAACATTATTTTTCTTTACAGTTCGAGTTCGTGCTGAATTTCTATAATAATTGTTATTTGTGTATCTTGGGGTATCCGATGAAGTAGTTTCCTGATTTTGTTCTCGATTTCGAGTGTAAAGGCTTTTTTCGATTTCTACATTTTTTAAATACGGATATTTATTTTTTAGCTGTTTATATTTCTCTTCTGCTATTCCATAATTGCCATTTCTTATACAATTTTTTATTTCTTCAATTTCTCTAATAATTTCCTCTTTTATTTTATTTAATTTTGTTTTGATTATCTTAATTTGAGGATTCTCTGACCAATAGTTTTCTGCCTCTTTTAAATAATTCTGAGCATCAGCCAATCTAAATTCATCTATCGCTTCTAGAGCTTTTTCGCAAGATTCATTACTTGTTTTTTGAGTTTCAGAACTGTCAAAACTTTCATTGTTTTGTGTGTTATTATTATTTGTATTATTTGAAGTTTCTGAAATATTGTATGGAAAATTATTTTCATCACAAAAATTTGTAAATATTTCTCTTGCTTCTTTTTCATTTTTTAATATTTCTGCAATCTCATTAATAAAGTTATCGCTTTGTCTTTTTGAAATAGCTGTTCCTATCACATTGAATATTTTTTTTATTTTAGATAATATTACTGAAACTTCTTTATATTTCAAATATTTCAAATAGTCATCGTATTCTGTTTTTATTTCAGTATATTTCAACATTTTTTCACATTCGCTGTATAATTTTCTTTTGGCAGAAGTTTCATCATCTGATTTTAATAATTTTAATCTTTTTTCATCAATTTTACTAACAGTCAAAGTCTTTAATTCTAGTCCTTCTGAAATTAAGAAATCATATAAATTTTTTTTATTTAATATTTTTAAATATTGGTCAATTCCACGAAATACAGTTAAAAATTTAAATTTTTTCTTCATATAGTTACAATAATTATTATATGCATCTGATGCTGTTTTTTTAGCTTCATCAAAGTCTATTTTTTTTCCAGATTGCTGTATTCTTTCTACAACTAGCTTTTCATCTCTTTTAGATTCTTTTGCAATTTTTTTTATTATTTCATTTGTAATTGGAATATTTCCTATAGCATTTAAAAAATCATCTATTGGTTTAAAATAATTATTTCTTGCATCTTTTATCAGTTTTTCCCTTATATTATTTTTGCCTAGCATCTGTTCAGATATAATACCTTTATTGTACAAATTTAAGTATATTTTATAATCCGTTCCTTTTATAATATCTGATCCATTTATTATCCATTGTTTTCTTTTTTCATCAATTCTGTTTTTTATTTTTTCTTCATTTTCTTCAGCAACTGGATAAAACGTTAATTCAAGTATTTCATACCAGTTATGTTCTATTTTATTTTTTTCTGCCATTTCCATACCTTTTATTTTTCTATATTTTACGATTTAAATTCCTATAACTAAAGAATTTCCAAAAAAAATTTAAAATATACTCAAACCACTTTAAAATCATAATTTTTTAGACATTAAAGTGATCTGAGCAGTTTTTTTCTTATAATTAGATTTTCTTATAAGATTTATTTTCATCTTTTTGGAATTTTGTTTTTATAATACTGCTAAACCTTGTGATTTTTGCTTTATTTTTTCTAAATCTTCATCTGACATTACGCCTTTTGTTTCCATTTTTACGTTTACTTCCCTATTTCCTGTTTTATCGAGCCCTCTTACTTCGAGAATACCTTCTTTATTTAATTTAAGAGTTATTTCAATTGGAGAGCCACTTGGAAGATTTTCTGGCAACTCTAATATTGCATTTCCTATTCTTAAATCATCGTCTACATCAAAGTATTTATCCATATAGTCGTTCTCATATATTTCTATATTTACGGAAGCCTGATTATCGTGAAGAGTGCTGAAGTTTCCTGGAACTTCTAAGATACCATTAGGCATAGCTTCATTTTTTATAATCATATTGAAACATCTTTTGAGACCTTCTTTATTTTCTACTTTTATAGCAAAACTTTTTGTTGTTGCAATAATGATTTCTCTAGTATTTCCACCAATGCTCATCATTTCAGGAGAGAATGTTAAATCTTCTTTATAATCTTTTGCATTTATTTCTTTTTCATCTCCATCGACTGTTACTTTTACATCTTCATCTGACTCAAAATCTTTTTCTGTAAGGCTTTTTTGATTGTTTACATAAACGTTTACAGCATGAATGGCGGCTCCTTTAGCTACAGCTTCATCTGGTTCCAGAACTTTGATTTCAGTTTCTTCAAATCTTTCAGTCAAAGCCTTTTTTACTTGCGGCATTCTTGTGGAACCGCCAACTAACAGAATTTCATCAATTACTTTGTATCCTTTTTCTTTGGCGATTTTAATTGCCTCTTCTGTTTTTTTCAAAGTTTCATTAAGTAAAGTGGAAGTTATTTCATCAAATTTATCTCGAGTTATAGATATCTTTTTTCTATTTCCCATAACTTCCAGCATATCTCCAGCTTGAGTTTTTGAAGTTAATTGTTTTTTAATTTTTTCGGATTTTAGTCTTAAATCCTGCATTGCATATTCATCAAATTCAATTTCATATCCTATTTCTTCTATAAACTGTTCAGATAAGTAATGCATTAATGCTTCATCCCAAATTTTCCCACCTAAGTCGTGATCTCCGTCTGAACAGATAACTTCAATTTTATCAGAACTTATTCTCATAATTGTTACATCAAATGTTCCTCCACCAAGGTCGTATACTAATATTGTTTTTTCATTCTGTTCTTTTGCACAGCCATAGTACAATGCGGCAGCTGTAGGTTCACTTATGATTTCTAATACATTTAGTCCAGCAATTTTCCCAGCATTTTTAGTTGCAGTACGTTCTGCTGTTCCAAAATAGGCAGGACAAGTTATTACAACATCTTTAACTTCTTCTCCTAGCTGTACCGAAGCATCCTGTGCTAATTTTCTTAAAATATATGATGATATTTCTTCAGGAGTTTTGTCTTCTCCATTATAATTAAACGCAAAATCTGTTTTCCCCATTAATGTTTTAACAAATGCCGCTGTAGTTTCTGGATTTAAGACTGCCTCTGCTTTTGCATCTTCTCCAACTATTACGTTATTCCCTTCAAATGCAACTACAGATGGTGTAGTATTGCTTCCTTCATTATTTTTAATTACCTCAGCTCTTGCTGAATCATCTACACGAGCTATACAAGAATAAGTTGTTCCTAAATCGATTCCGAATACATATTTTGCCATTTTATTCTCCCTTCAATTCTTCTGTTGTTTTTTTATAAATATTAACTTCTACTTTTTCTGGTGAAATAACTCTTCCTTTATACATATATCCGTTACTTGAAATATGAAAAATTCTTCCATGAAGCTCCTCATACGGTGTTTCTATTTTTTTTATTATTTTTTGTTTTTTCATATCAACATTTTTATCAATATCTTTATCTGTTTCGTATATTTCTATATCGTTATTTTCTAAAATAATTTGAATTTCTTCTATATAGCTGTTAAGTAGTTTTAATTTATCTTCGTCTGTTTTATTATTAAAATCCTGTACATTTTTTCTCATACTTTCTCTCATGTCTATAAAATGCATTATAAGAGGTTTTATAAATTTGAAATAAATATCATTTTTATATTCTTGCAGTTCTTTATGAAGTCTATCTGCAGTTTCCTTTTCAAAGTCTATGCTTAAAATTTTTTTTGAAAATAATTCTTTCATTTCATCCATTTTTTTATTAAGATCTTCAATTTGTTCTGATAGTTTCAATTTTTCAGTTTGGTCTTTCTCAGATTTGATTTCTAAATTTAAATTTTCTGATAAAGGCAATTCATTTTCTGAGTTTGTTTGTGTTTCGATTTCCTTATTAAAGTTTTGAATTTCTAAATCTGGAACTGTCATTTCTGGTAATTGCTTTTCTTCTAATTTCATAATTAATCCTTTCTTGAAATTACTGATTTTATTATTTTATCGCCAAATTTAATAATCTTTATTCTCTATTTTTAGTAAAGAGAGTGTGCTTTAGAAATGATTAATAGCATTATATCATATTTATAATTAAATTTCATTAAATTTCTAAAAAATTTGAAAGAAGTATTAAATATTAATTTTTGCCTCTATAAAAAACAGTAATTTAATTTCTGTTATTTTATACATAATTATACTTTATATTTTGTTGGATGTCAATATATTTTTTTGTTTTTTTAAGATAATATAAAATTTTTTAAATAAGTTTGTCTAAAAAAAATCAGACAGTAATTTTTATTATACTGTCTGAGAAATTGTTTATAATGAATTTAATAACATGCTGAGGCATCATAAGTTTGTACAAAGTTTCTTGCGGTATCACGTCCACAATCATATGTTACTCCTGAACCATTTTCTATTAACGTTTTATTCAAATTATAACTGTATATTTGATCAATATCTGCATCTGGCTGATGAAGTATTAATCCGTATTCCATTTCCACTCCATTATTAATACCTGATGCAGCCCAGGTACTTCCAATCAATTTTCTTAAAGAAGAGTTACTTATATTTTTAAAACCTTTTAAATTTATATATCCTTTTTTATTTTTGTTTCTTCCTTCCAAAACTTGAACTAATACTCTGTTTCCATCTCTCACTCCTTTAATTTCCACAAGCGTATTATTCATATCAGAAGCTGTAAATCTTTTTTCATACGGATCAACTTCTTTGACTTCAGCTTTAGGTTCATTAGTTTTTGTTTCAATTTTCTTATTATTTTCAATAGGTTGCGTCTGTATTGAAGCCATCATCTGATTTTCTAGCTGTCTTTTTTCCTGTTCTTTCTGAGTTTTTTCCATCTCATTTAGTTTATTTTTCGTACTTATGATATAATAAATGCCGCCACCTATGACAATAGAGCCTATAACTAGCACCAAAGCAACTATTATTCCAATTAAAATTTTTACTAAATTCTTATTTTCCATTTATTTCCCTCCAAAAAGATATTTAAATTTGTTTTCATTTTAATTATACTATTTTTTACTTATATATCAATTAATTTAAACTTAAATTTTAAAGTTTCTGAATAATGATATTAAAAATTGTAAATAAAACATATTTTTTAGTGATTTTAATATGTTTAGAAAATATAGAATCTATAAAAAAATAAAATTTGATTAGTTTTTAATAAATTGCATCTTATATTTTTGGGTTAGAATTTCCTGTACAAGAACAGCATTAACAAGGTTAGTAGTGTCACATTTTTCAAATGATGATAAAAATTTCCATTGTGGCTCAAAACTTAGGTTAGATTGAATTCTATGGAATTTTCCAATAGTTATGTAACTTTTTTTGTTTGTAGTTACTTTTACCCTGTCTTTGTATTCTAATTTTATATTTTTATAAGTTATTTTTCCAAAAGATTTATTTTTTATGAAGATAAACTTATCATTATTAATTTGTCCAAATAAATAGGGAGAAGCAATGATTTTTTCCAAATCGTTATCATATTTTTCAAATACATAATTTTTAAACTGCTCTTTTATAACGTTAAATACACGTGCGAAATCTTTTTCCAGCAATTCATCGTCAAAAATAATTGAACGTGAAAATTTACTAAAATTATTAGAAATATCTTCTAATTCCTGTTCATTGTATTCATAAAAAGGCTTTTTCAAATATATAATCCTCATTTTTTGATTCAGTTCCCCCTTGATTCCTAAAACTCTCTCAAAAGCAATATTTCTTGAATTATTTTCATCTAATATGCTAAATCCTGTTGGGTAAACAATTATTTTATTTTTTTTAGTTAATAAATGAACTCCGTATCCCATCATCACTAAACCAGCAATGGATGAAAAACCTCCAAAAAACAGTGCAATAAAACCAAGCGTAACAAATACCCAGAAACCTTTTGAATTATTTCCACTTTTTTCAAATCTAAAAACTTCTTTTTCCTGCATATATTTTCCTTCCGATATTTTTCATTTATATTAAAAACAAATTCCTTTAAAATTCAGTTTAATCTAGGCTTTGTCTGAAAACTTGAAATCTATGTTATTTTTAATGTTTTTTTTATTTTATAAATTATACAAATCACGATAAAATCAGTGTTTATTATTTTTGATTTTGGAAAAATTTGTTAAAAATTCATCATTTCGATAGTTTTCAGACACGCCCTAGTAAATTTTATTAATAAAACAATAATTTGAAAATAATACAGTTCTAATTATACTATATTTTTTCGTTTATGTAAAAAGTAGATTGTAAAAAAATTGAAATAATTATAAAATAACAAAAAAGTAAAAAAAAGTAATTTACAGAATAGAGATTTTACAGTATAATATGGACAAAGAAAGACAGAAAAATATTATTTAAAACAATTGATTAAAAAGGTTTTGAAATAATAATATTATTAAAAAAAAATTTATATTGAGGAGGAAAAATTAATGGGAAAAAAAGCGTTAGTAATCGGAGCTGGAGGAGTGTCAAATGTAGTTTGTCATAAATGTGCACAAAATTCAGAAGTATTTAGTTCAATTATGATAGCCAGCCGTAGAAAAGTGAAATGTGATGAAATCAAGGAAAGAATTGAAAAAAGTAAATATGCTGGAAGAATTGAAATTCAAACTGCACAGGTGGATGCTAACAATGTGCCTGAATTAGTGGCATTGATTAACGAATATAAGCCTGACATTGTGATAAATGTAGCTTTACCGTATCAGGACTTGACAATTATGGATGCTTGTCTTGAAACTAAGACTGATTATTTGGACACAGCAAATTATGAGCCGTTGGATACAGCTAAATTTGAGTACAAATGGCAATGGGCTTATAAGGAAAAATTTGAAAAGGCTGGAATTACAGCTATTTTAGGAAGCGGATTCGATCCAGGAGTTACTGGAGTATTTTCAGCGTATGCACAAAAGCATTATTTTGATGAAATAAATTACATTGATATTCTTGACGCAAATGCTGGAGATCATGGTTATCCATTTGCGACAAACTTTAATCCAGAAATTAATATTCGTGAAGTTACGGCTAATGGAAGTTACTGGGAAGATGGAAAATGGGTGGAAACAGAGCCAATGGAAATTAAAAGAGTGTACAATTTCCCGCAAATTGGTGAAAAAGATATGTACTTACTGCACCACGAAGAGTTGGAATCGCTTGCAGTAAATATTAAAGGAATTAAAAGAATTAGATTTTTTATGACTTTTGGGCAAAGTTACCTGACTCATCTAAAAGTGCTTGAAAATGTAGGAATGACTTCAATTGAGCCAATAGAATTTGAAGGAAAACAAATTGTGCCATTGCAATTCTTGACAGCAGTATTACCTGATCCAGCTTCACTTGGACCTAGAACAAAAGGTAAGACAAATATTGGAAATATTTTCAGAGGTAAAAAAGATGGTGTAGAGAAAACTTATTATGTATATAATGTATGCGATCATCAGGAATGTTACAAGGAAGTTAGCTCACAAGCGATTTCTTACACGACAGGAGTGCCTGCAATGATTGGAGCTGCAATGGTTCTTACTGGAGAATGGAAAAAACCGGGAGTATTTAATGTGGAAGAAATGAATCCAGATCCATTTATGGATGCGCTTAATAAATTTGGATTGCCTTGGGTTGAAGATTTTAATCCGACATTGGTTGATTAGGTAAATTTATGAAAAAAATTGAAAAAATAAAAAATACTATTTTAAAATTTTGAAAAATAAGGTATAATTAAATATAGAAAAATAAAAATTTTTAGGAGGAGAAAATGAAAAGAATTGTAACGCTTTTTAGTGTAATTTTTGCACTAATGTTAGTTGTGGCTTGTGGAAATAAACCAGCTACAGGGGAGCAGGTAAAAGATGGAAAGACATCTGCTGATTCAACAAATTCTAAGAAAGCTGTGGCGGTAGTATATTCTACTGGTGGAAAAGGTGACAAGTCATTTAATGATGCGACTTTTAGAGGATTACAAAAAGCTCAGAAGGAATTGGGAATAACTTTTAAGGAATATGAGCCCAAAGATCCTGCTACAGAAGCAAAAAATGCTTTGACACAGTTCGCGGAATCTGGAGAATTTGACTTGATTATTGCAGTTGGATATACAATGAAAGATTCATTAGTTGCAGTAGCTCAGACATTCCCTGATCAAAAATTTGCAATAATTGATGAAACTGTAAACGGATTGCCAAATGTTGCTTCTATCTTGTTTAAAGAACAGGAAGGTTCATTCTTAGTTGGAGCATTGGCTGGAATGATGGATAAAACAGGAACTATTGGATTTGTTGGTGCAAATGAATCTGAATTGATTAACAGATTCTATGCTGGATACGAACAAGGTGCAAAATATATAAAACCTGGAATTAAAGTTTTACCTGTTTATATTGGAGGAAACAATGCATTTAACGACCAGGCATCAGCTAAAGCTAAAACTGAAACATTGGTTCAACAAGGTGCAGATGTTATTTATCATGCTGCTGGAGCAAGTGGACTAGGAGTTTTCCAAGCAGTTAAAGAAAAAAATATTTACGGTATCGGTGTAGATTCTGATCAAGACGGTTTATATCCAGGAACAATTTTAACATCTATGTTAAAATATGTTGATAATGCAACATTTGATGTAATCAAAGCTGCTGTGGACGGAAAATTTGAAGCTAAGTTACAAACTTTTGGAATCAAGGAAAATGGTGTAGGAACTACAAATTTTGAATTTACAAAAGATAAAATTGGTGAAGAAAATCTTAAGAAATTGGAACAAATCAAACAAGATATTAAAGATGGAAAAATTGTTGTAAAAGCATCAAGATAATTTTTAAGTGTATAAATTTTAATTTTTTTAGATTGTTTATATAAAAATGGTTGTTTAAGGTTGATATTATTAAAAAGTATCGTTCTTTTAAGCAACCTTTTCTTTTCATTTTTTAAGTAGAAATTTAAAATTTAGGAGTTGATTTTATGAGAGCAGTAGATATAATTCAAAAAAAACGTGATAACGAAAAACTTTCAGATAAAGAAATTGAGTTCTTGCTAAATGGATATCTAGCTGGAGATATACCTGATTATCAAATGTCGGCATTTCTTATGGCAGTTTACTTTAATGATATGTCGCAGGAAGAATTGTTAAAATTTACAATGTTAATGAGAGATTCTGGAGATGTTATAAAATTTGATGAAATAAACAGATTTTTAGTGGACAAGCATAGTACAGGGGGAGTTGGAGACAAGGTTACTGTTGTACTTTCCCCAATTTTATCAGCACTTGGAATGGGGAATGTTAAATTATCAGGAAAAGGTCTTGGACATACTGGGGGAACAATTGATAAATTTGAGTCAATTAAAGGATTTAGGTTTTCAACTACGAGAGATGAGCTTGTGAAAATTGCCAATAAGACAGGAGTTGGGCTTATGGGCTACAGCGATAAAATTGTCCCTCTTGACAAAAAATTGTATTCTTTACGTGATGTTACAGCGACTGTGCCAAGTATTCCGCTAATTGCAAGCAGCATTATGAGTAAAAAGCTGGCAATTCATTCAGATGTTATAATTCTTGATGTAAAAGTTGGGGATGGAGCTTTTATGAAAAATTTGGAGCTAGCTGAAAAATTGTCGGAAAGAATGATTGAAATAGGAAAAGGAGCCAACAGAAAAGTAAGGGTTGTGTTAAGTAATATGGATGAGCCGCTAGGACATGCAGTTGGAAATGCAAATGAAATTATTGAGGCAATAGAGTTTCTAAAAGGAAATTATGCAGATGATTTAAAAGAAGTTGTTTATACAATTGCAAGTTTAGCATTAAAGGAAAAAGGAGAAGTAAAGGAACTGGAAGAAGCGAAGGAAAAAATTGACAAAGTAATAAACGATGGAAGCGCATTGAAAATTTTATCTGAATTTATTGAAGAAAGTGGTGGAAACAAGGAACTTGTAAATAATTATGATTTATTGCCAAAAGCAAAATCCGTAATGGAAATCTTTTCTGAAAAAGAAGGATATATAAAAAAAATAAAAACAGAAGAAATTGGGAAAGCAGCAATGATTATAGGTGCTGGACGTGCAAAAAAAGAAGATGAAATTGACCATGCAGTTGGAATAAATATTTTCAAAAAAGTAGGAGAAAAGATAGCTAAAAACGAAAAAATTGCTGAAATTTATTATAATAATGGTGAAAATGTGGAAGAGTCTAAAAATATGATTTTAGAGGCATTTGTTTTGACTGAGGAAAAAGTTGAAAAACAAAAAGCTGTTTTGAAAATTATATAATATTGTTAGTTCAAATAATACTGATAAAATTTTAAGAATTGTTTTATAATTTAAATATTTATAATTACTAATATTAGATTTAAAAATAAGGGGTTTAAAGTAACCCCTTAATAATTTAATTATACTAATTTTTTTCCACATTCAGGACAAAATTTTGCTCCATTTGTTTTTGTTCCACATTCAGGACAGAATTTTGGTGGAGTAGCATCGGATGAAGCTGAAGATTGATTTTGAGATGATGATTGGGATTGTTGATTTTGGTTATTCTGGTTTTGCATTTGATTCATCATTTGCTGTCCCATCATCATTCCCATTTGCATTCCAGCCATATTGCTTGCCATATTTCCCCCTGAAGAATCATTTCCCATAGAATCAGCCATAGCCATTTGAGTGTATCTGTTTACATCGCCAACCATACTTTGTCCTGCGGCTTTTTCTTGCATTCGCTTGATTTCTTCGGGATAATTGAAACTAGAAACTGAAAAGCTTGGAACAGACAGCCCTATTTTTCTCATTTCCATGTCTAAATCTTGTCTTATTCCAGAACTTATTTCAAATGAATTTATTTGAAGATTGAACATATCTTTCCCTTCTCTTGAAATCCATTTCATAAGCAGCTGATCCAGCATTGAAATTACACGTTCCTTCACATCATCAATATAAAATTGTTGCTTAATTCCAGCAATTTTATCAATAAGAACATTATAATCATCAATTTTACAAGCCATTGTACCGAAAGCACGGATTGGCATTCCTCCCGGAAGTCCTGGCGCTGGAATATTGACAGCATTTTTAGTTCCCCATTTTACAGTAACTTCTTTCGTATTGATAAACAGCACTTCGGCTCTTATTCCAGAATTGAATCCAAATTTGAAACCTTTTAATGTGGATAAAAATGGAATAATTTGAGATTCAATGTCGTATCTTCCATCATCTACAAAAACTCCTTCCACTTTGCCGTTATAGAGAAATATCGCATCTTGTCCAGGTTTTATAATAAGTTTTGAACCTTTTTTGATTTCCTTGTTTGACCATTTCCAAAATAACATATCATCGTTGTATTCTTCCCATTCAATGACATTTGCAAATTGATTACCGAATAATCCCATAATTAATTTCTCCTTTTCCTATTCTAGTCCCATTTCCTTTTTCATTTTTTCAAGTTCATCGTCAACTGCTGAAGATGTTTCTGATGAATTGTCATCATATTTTTTCATTAAATCATCAATTCCGTCACTTTTTGGCGTGTTTAATTCCATTTTTGCGTTTGCTTCGTCAATCATTCTATTGGCTTTTTCTTCCATTGCATTAAAGGCTGAAACGTTTCCGTTTGGTCCTGCACCTGAAAGAGAACTAATTCTTTCGCTAGTTTTTGCCATTTTCATTTTTGCCTTGATTTCACTTCGTTTTGCAGATAATGTTTGAATATCACTTGCAAGTTTATCGTGCATTTCACGCATTTTTAGAGCATTTTGTGCTGCAACTTCCTTATCATTGTTAAGTGATTCTAATTTAGTCTGAAGAGTAGCCTTTTTTTCAAGAAATAATTTTGCATCGCCTTCATTTCCTGATTTTAATGCTTTTCTTGCATAGTTATCCATTTTTTTTATTTCATCTTCACATTCTATGACTTTTCTTTTTGCAGCGCTTTCTTGAGCCATAACTGCAGCTGTTTCTGATTTTACGCTATTAAGATCTCTTTCCATATTTCTCACATATTGATCTATCATTTTTTCAGGATTTTCCATTTTATCCAGTAGTGAATTAATATTAGCTGACATAATGTCTTTAAATCTCCCTAAAATACTTGCCATTTTTCTTCCTCCTAATTTTTAATTATTTTTTACAAAAAAAAATCTATTTATCAATAAAAGTGTACCTTATATTTCTGTTTTGTCAATAGCGGTACAATTTAAAATAAAAATGCAGTAAATTTTTATAAAAAAATTAATAAAAATAAAGGGAATATTTTCCAATGAATAGACAAAAATTTGAATAAATGATATAATAAGTGAGTTTTTAAATTAAAATGATAAGATTTTGGGAGCATAAATATAGTGAAAAAAATAGTTATAAATAAACGTAAGAATGTAATGCTTATTATGACTTGCATTGTTTTTATGATGACTTATTCAAGTCTTTTAGGGACACCAGGATTTAGTTATAAATTAAGTGTTTTTGTAGATGAAAACAATTTGACGCACGAAGACATTAAAGATTTGATTGTAAAAATTAATCAAATTGAAAGTCAAAATAATAAAAAACTTACACAGGAACTGAGAAAAATAGGGAAACGTAAGGAAAAGCAAAAGAATAAAGAGTTTTTAACATCTGAAAAAAATCAGAATATTTTTTTGGAAAAAGAGAAAAATATTCAAAAAAGTTCTAAAAATATTGGAGATATAGGAATCTTTCTTATGAAAAAAAGTGAAAATAATTTAAGAGCAAGAGAATAAAAGCCAAATATTTTGATAATTTGTAACAAAAGAAAATAAATGATGAGAAAGGATTGAAATTATGTTAAAAAAAATAGGAGAAAAAATATTTGGTACATCAGACGAGAGAGAAATAAAAAAAATGAAAAAACTGGTGAATAAAATTAATGAAATTGAGCCACTTTTTGAAAAAATGACAGATGAAGAATTGCAGCATAAAACAGTAGAGTTTAAAGAAAGATTAAAAAAAGAAACACTAGATGATATTTTAGTAGAAGCATTTGCAACAGTCAGAGAAACTTCTAAAAGACTAATGGGAATGCGTCATTATGATGTTCAGCTGATTGGTGGAATGATTCTTCATAAAGGTAGCATTGCGGAAATGAAAACAGGGGAAGGAAAAACTCTGATGGCAACGCTTCCAATTTATTTGAATGCATTGACAGGAAAAGGAGTGCATGTCGTAACAGTTAATGACTATCTTGCAAAGCGGGATAGAGATATTATGGCAGAACTTTTTGAATTTTTAGGACTAACTTCAGGAGTAATTGTTGGAAATATTACGCCAGAACAAAGAAAAGCTAGTTACAACTGCGATATTACTTATGGAACAAATAATGAGTTCGGATTTGATTATTTAAGAGACAACATGGTAGGAGAACTTGAAGATAAAGTACAACGTGGACATAATTATGTAATTGTCGATGAGATTGATTCGATTCTGATTGATGAGGCAAGAACACCGCTTATTATTTCGGGAGCCGCTGAAGAAACTACAGAATGGTACAATACCTTTGCTGAAGTTGCTAAAAGATTGAAAAGAAGTTATAAAACTGAAGAAATTAAGGACAAGAAAAATACTGTAATACCAGATGAAGATTGGGAAGATTATGAAGTTGATGAAAAATCTCATACTGTAACTATTACAGATAAAGGAATTAAAAATGTTGAAAGAATATTAAAAATTGATAACTTATATTCACCAGAATATGTAGAACTTACGCACTTTTTGACACAGGCTTTAAAAGCAAAAGAATTATTTAAATTGGACAGGGATTATATTATCAATGATGAAAATGAAGTTATTATAGTTGATGAATTTACTGGTCGTCTTATGGATGGAAGACGTTATTCAGATGGCTTACATCAGGCGATAGAAGCTAAGGAAAAACTGGAAGTTGCTGGAGAAAATCAGACTCTTGCGACAATTACATTGCAAAATTACTTTAGAATGTATGAAAAATTATCAGGAATGACAGGAACTGCAAAAACAGAAGAAGATGAATTTAAACAAATTTATAGCTTAAAAGTTATTGTAGTGCCTACAAATAAACCTGTTGCCAGAGTTGACTTGCCAGATGTAATTTATATGAATAAAAAAGCTAAATACAAAGCAATCGCAAGAAAAATCGAAGAACTTTATCAAAAAGGGCAGCCAGTCCTTGTCGGTACAGCGTCAATTCAACATTCGGAAGAAGTTTCAGCATTATTGAAAAAGAAAAAAATTCCACACGAAATATTAAATGCTAAACATCATGAAAGAGAAGCAGAAATCATTGCCCAGGCAGGTCGTTACAAAACAGTAACAATCGCAACAAATATGGCAGGACGTGGAACAGATATAAAACTTGGTGGAGATGCAGAATCTTTTGCAGCTAAAGTGGCAGTAAAAGGGACACCTGAATATGATGAAGTTCATAAGGCGTATGTAAAGGAATGTGAAGAAGACAAGAAAAAAGTTATCGCCGCTGGTGGATTGTTTATCCTGGGGACAGAAAGACATGAAAGCAGACGTATAGATAATCAGTTAAGAGGACGTGCGGGACGTCAAGGAGATCCAGGAACTTCAGAATTTTATTTGTCGCTTGATGATGACTTGATGAGATTATTTGGTGGAGACAGATTAAAAGCAATGATGAAAATGCTAAAAATTGATGAAGATGAGGAAATTCGTCATAAACAAATCAGTAAATCCGTTGAAAATGCACAAAAACGTATTGAAAGTAGAAACTTTTCATCAAGAAAAAGTCTTATTGAATATGATGATGTAAATAATACTCAAAGAGAAGTCGTTTATGAACAAAGAGATGCGATTTTGAAAAATGAAAATTTAAAAGAGTTAATTACAGCAATGATCTCAGATACTGTGGACGATATTGTAAATTCAGCTTATGTCGGTGAAGGAAGCGGAGAAAAAGACTTTAATTTATTGTCAGATAAACTTCAGGAAACATTTGGATATGAAATTTCAGAAGGTCTGGAAAATGCAAGTGCAGAAGATATTTCAAATAAAGTTTACGATGATTTGATAAAACTTTACGATGAAAAGGAAGAGGCAATTGGAGAAGAAATTTTCAGAAGAATTGAGAGGTATATAATGCTGGAAGTACTGGATTCTAAATGGAGACAGCATTTAAAAGATTTAACAGAGTTACGTGAAGGAATAAGACTTCGTTCATATGGACAAAGAAATCCAATTCACGATTACAAAATTGTCGCTTATGATATTTACAATGAAATGATAGATGCAATAAAACGTGAAACAAGTTCATTTATACTGAAATTAAGAGTACGTGGTGAAGAAGATACGAATAACTTGACACACGAGGAAGTTTCTAATGTAAAATACGAACACGATGAAAATGAAATGATTGGTGACGATGTTTCAGACAGAATGCCATCTGAACCGCAACGTCCACTTTCAAGAAGGGAAAGAAGAGAAAGAGAAAGACGGAATGTCTAATTCTAAAAATGATCTGACTTCAAAAGTTGGACATAATTTAATTTACTAACAAGGATTAATTTCTGTATAAAGCAGTAGTTAATCCTTTTAATTTTTCTTTTCATTTAATTTCTCTTTTTTACAATATTAAACCTAATTTTTCTAAAATTTTAAAATCTATTTTTATTTTTATATCTTTTGTCAATTGCAATACAAATTGTGCCATTAAAATCTAAAATTTATAAGCTTAACAAATTTTATTTTAAATTTGTCGCATTTTATTATAATCTATCGCTGTTAAAAAAAATTTGAAGTTTTGTCGTCCTCTATTCCCCAAAATTCTTTTTCTAGCCATTTTTCTTGACGTGATTTAAAAATGATTAATGAATCTTTGTCTTTACGAATGTGACGTTTTAGTTCAAGGTTTAGTTTTTTTAATAATACTGGTGTTATTTCTCCTTCAAATACTGATTTTTGTACGTTTGTTAGATATTTTTTACAAATTTTAAATACGTTTCGAGAAATTTTGGGACCATTGTCTTCTGTTAGAATGTCGTACACTAAAATTATATACATATTACCACCATATTTTAAATCCTTCGTATTTTTTATCTTCTAGCAAGTGTTTTACTAATTTGTATGCTTCTAAACGCATTAGATGCCGGTAAGAAACTTTTCGGTTTAAATCTCTGTGCTTTATTGAGGTTTCTAATCGTTCGTTAAAAGTTTTTAAAATTAATTTCTGTGCATTTTCTTTCATATAAAAATAATTTGAATCTTTGACAAAATCTTTTTCTGTTATCATTTTTTTATTCAAAAGAGAAAAAATAATTCTATCTGCCAAAAGAGGCTTAAATACCTCGGCAATATCAAGCGATAATGAAAATCTTCTTTCTCCTACACTATGTAAATAACTTATTGTAGGATTCAACTGACTAACATATATTTCAGACAGACAGGCAGTGTAAACTAATGTGTTCAAAAAAGAAATCATAGTATTTATCATATTATCAGGCGGTCTTTTTACTCTTTTTTCAAAATCAATTTCCTGATTAACAATTGTATTCCATGCGGTATAATAAGTACGTCTGATACTTCCTTCAATTCCCATTAACTCATTAATTTCGTTTGTTCTAAAAATTCCTTTTTTCAGTGCCTTAATTTCTGTTATTACGGATTCTAAATCTTTTCCTCGTTCCTGATAATATCTTAAATTTCGCAAAATATTTGTGCTTGCTGCATCTATTATTAATTGTGCTAATTCAATTCTTTTGGCATTGTCTGTATAATTTTCAACTTGCTTTACGAATAGTTTTCCAGAAACATTTGATTCTTTTGGATAAAATGTTCCAGTGTAAAAACCATAATAATTAAAAATATGAACAGGAATTTTATTCTGTGCCAAGTAATTTAAACATTTTGTATTTAATGAAACTTCTCCAAATAAGTAAATATCTCTTGTAACTTCTATTTTTATATCTTTAAAACGTCCATCTGGCGCTGTTATTCTTATAACATTATCTTTACGTTTTAATTCACCGCTGGAAAAAATAAAATAACTTTCTGCCATTTTATACCTCTCTTTATGATATTTTTTTATTAATTTTAAATGTAACAAAATTCATAGTATGCACATTTTTTACAAATTTTATCATTAATTACAGGAGGAGCTTTTTCATTTTTACAAATTTTTTCAATATCAATTAAAATTTCCTTCAATGTATTTTCGTCCTCTTTTGTCAAAATTATTTCCTTGCGTTCCCTAATTACAGGATAATCAATAATTCCTTTTTCAATTTTTATTCCACGCTGTTTTAGAAAATAAATATAGTATTTTACTTGCCAAATTGCCGCCTCTTCCACAGCTTTACTTTTTTTTACTTCGTGAACAACTTGCCATTTACGGATAAAATCAATGTTGACTGTTTCTTCTATCATAACTTGTTTAGTTTCCAAACTATAACTATTTTCATCAATTAATTTTCCTAGCTGAACATTTTCATTTTCCTCTTCAAGATTAATATTTTTAGACTGGCACCACAATTTTCGTTTGCATATAAAATAATAGTTTATCATAATTCCTGTTATTTTCATTGTTTCACCTCATAACATTTAAAAAGTATTATCTTCAAAAAAATCTCGATTTTTTATTTTTACTTCAAATCCTTTTTCATACGAATAATCACAATCTAAAATAATCAATGTTTCATAATCATTTATTTCTATTTTTTCTACTTGTTCAGGAGAAATATCATCAAATTCATATTCAGGAATTGCTACTTTAAATTGATTTATTTCTCGTCTTGCTTCTATTTTTTCACTTCTTAAATTTTTCCGCTCTTTTTCATTTAATCCCTTTGTTTTCTTCTGTAGGATTTCAATATTTTTCTCTATTTCTTCTTTATTTTCCTGATAAATAATTTTTGGAATTATATCTCTTGAAGCAATATTTCTAAAGATTTTCTGTACTTCTGATTTTGTTTTTTCATATTCCACTATATAATTTTTCAAAGCATAAATATTTTTTACTAATTTCCCATAATACTCTGTATCTTTTAGACTTTCAGTAGAATAAACCTCAGCAATTAATTCCAATTTTTCCTGTTCTGTTATCAATCCGTCAACTTCTAATAATGCTTCTTTGGATTTATTATGAATTTCTTTATCTATAACTGCTTTAGAACCCTTTATTCCGGAACACTCTTCCGTAAAAACATAGCAGTTATATTTTTCATCCAAAATTTCTCTATTTCTGTAGCATCTTCCCATTCTCTGAAAAAGTCCGTTCAAATCTGATAATTCTGTAATAAGAATATCAAAATCCAAATCAAGAGATGCTTCAACTACTTGTGTACCAATCCAGA
>ERZ772772.419-NODE-419-length-26144-cov-2.871823_pt1 | contig 26144 bp, 30 predicted proteins | sample MGYA00511484_ERZ772772 | MGnify/ENA primary metagenome ERZ772772 (study PRJEB29015, sample SAMEA2737913) | human oral metagenome | biome: human oral; feature: human-associated habitat; material: dental | place: China | collected 2088 ... | reverse complement strand
CAACATTTGTTTCCGAAACTGATGCGGCTTTTAGCGCAGCCTTTTTCGCAGCATAAGCGGCTCTTCTCCGGGCGTTACGCGCCGCAATAGCCACTGGGTCACTATGAGATGGACAACGGCGAATAGAAGCTAAACGACACATGTTTACTCCTTGTTCTCAAACGGGTCAGTTTTCGGAGAGGCATTCGTTCCATCAAGAATCTCTCCTTTATCATTGATGGCAACCAATTGAACTACGCTTATTGGCCCGCTACCGGATGAAGCCATTCGTAAATCATTGTGCACCCCAACCACCAAATAACGAGATTGTCTTGGTAACAGAACTTCTTTCTCATCCAAGAAGTCGCTGATAGATGAAATGTTAACACCTTCAGGAGTCATGATTTCAAAAACAAGACCACCATTAGAACCAACATATGTTTTGGCAACTTCTAAATCAACACTGGATGATTGGTACCCATCGAATTTAAGCTCTTTGCCCAAAGTAATGTTTTCGCTCATCCACTTTTCTAGGCCTCCGGCTTGTCTGATGAATTTGCTTTCAGCATCTAGCGATAAACAATTCGATTAATTTTAGGACCTTTTTCAAGTGCGCTGTCCAAAACTTTACATGTGTTACGAACTGTTTCTTTTGTACGCATTTCAAGAGGAATGTTAAAACTCATGATATAGTGCACATCTGAATAATCATTAACGAATTCAGTTTTGGCATTACCTTCCACAACCTCGACCAAACAAGTCTCATTACCATGAAGAGCCCCATTGAACCATTCGTATTCATTGGTTGTAAAAAACCGAGCCGCTACTTGTTCTGGCAGCGACAACTTAGTCACTTCCTGCTTAGACAACTCAATTACTCGATTTGCCGGAATTGTCCTTCGTGAAAAACATTGCCTTTTGAATGGCATCTTGCCAAATCCAAATTCCATGTAACTGTTTTCATCAATGTTTTTGTGATTGATAACACCATGAAAAGTTTTCTCAGCAAAATACCCCAACTGCACCAATGCCCCGTTGTGTTTATCTACAGTTAAGTTTAGTTTCTGGTTGTTTTCATTTGATACAGACTTGAACAAGATGTCCCCAGATTCTCCTTGAAATTCACCATCGAATGTACGAGAAGCGACAATTCCTGAAGTATTTGACTCTTGTGAAGCTTTTTCTAGTTTTCTGGCATGATAACGTTCTCGTCTCCGGGCGTTCCGGGCTGCAATAGCTACTGGGTCACTATATGATGGGCAACGTCGATTTTTTCTACACATATGCTATATTCCTTGGCTATCTGACTCGTCGTCCCTTATATCGTTCTATCTAACAACTACCCAGTTCGCTGCTACAACATTAAACAATGTCCAAAAACTAAACAAGACGTTTCGTACTGTCATTCTTGTCAACAGTGTGCACATCCCCGCCAATGAATCCAATAGTTATGTGAAAATCCTTGGGCGGCAACCCTGCATTTCGTCGCCAAGCATTCATGACAGGCGATTTGACCAATATGTACCAAGTTTCTTTTTCGCCATCTCTTACACTGCCAACCCCATCCAATGTGAAAGACATGGAAGTATCAACAGGCAATGAAACGCCGGATTTACGAAGCTGTCTGGTTTCTTTGGGAGTTAACAAAGTCACATGAAAATAATAACCACCATCGCGTTGTATTTTTGCTGTCTCCATGGCCTCTGCTGTTTCAGCTCCTACATGTTGCCGCCATGCTTGCAAATGCTCCTGTAAAAGAGCCTCAGAAACCTTGACACCAACATATGAGTTGTATTTCAAACCTTGTGCCACGTTTTTGAACTCAGTTTGTGGCAATCCAACCTGAACCGGCTGTTTCCGTAAACGTTTCAAAGGTTCTTGTTTATTGTGGTAGGCTTTTTCGGCATCTGACAAACTGTTGAAATGTTCACCCTTCTTGCGACAATTCCCTGGTTTGGCTATACATGGTTTAGGCCCGTCATCCGTCATATGGTACATGGTCCTATTCCTCACTCAAATTTTTGTTCTACACACGGGTCCGATGTTTCCGTGTTTAAGAGGCTGTCCACAACGAATACAACAACCTGAATTCCAAACAGTGGTTACCGCAGGTTCAGGATATGAAGACACTGTGGAAGGGTCCTGTGGCTCAGTGTGTTCAACTGTTGAAACCAATAATCTTTCCCGTTGGAACATTTGTATCACACGAGGACGGTCATCAATAGCACCAACTACAGCAAAACCTTCAGCTCGCAGTTTTTTCAACTGTTCTAGCTTGTATTCTGTATCAGTACGATAATCATTCAACCGTTTCAGCAACAATTTACTAACCGGGGCATCAACACGTTTAAGAAAAGCAATGGTTTCTCGTGCATAGTTATCTGTTCTTCCAGACAATGCAACAATGTTTATACCTTCAGCTCGCATTTCACGAATCAGCTTCAATACTTGTGTGTTAACTGGAGCATGTTCAGCCGCTTTGTGGAACTTGTGAAAATTCTTCTTCTGCCCAGGAACGCCAAAAGCCTCATTCATATCTTTTTGGTTGTGAGCCAATGTCCCATCCAAATCCACCAACATAACAGCATTCCCTATCATTGGATAACGTTGAGACATTTCCTCATCAAATTTCGCTATCCGGTCCATGCCATCAGTGTGAAACGGAACCACTGACACTTTTCCAGATGTTTTGGAGATAATGTATTCTTTTAAATGCCCCTTGTCATCATAAGCTTTCTGGGCCATAGCATCAATAACATGTTCTGGAACGCAGCGCCCACCTTGTTGACCACGAACAATATTCCGCTGTTTACACACATCAACAGGAACATCAAAATACAACTGTTCAACCTCAGCATTGTAGCTTGATGCCAAATTGTGCAAATGTTCCACCATGTTACGATTCAAATTGGTATCATCCGAAATGACGTGTTTTCCAGCAGCCAATCCTTGATGAATCAACTCATTCTGTACTGTGGTTACTCGCTCTTCACATTCTTTGCGAGGTGATTGGTTGTGATACTGGCTACCGAACAAAGCTGTACGAATGTCATCACGATTCACACGAACAGTGTTTTCAGGGTCAGACGCAACCATTTGTTCGGCCTGAGTACTCTTACCCGACCCTGGAAGCCCGTGCGTCATGGTGAAACGCGGATTACTGCTCATATTCATATCTCCTGGCTATCTACAATTAGTAACATATCAGGGTATCTTCCACACCATGAATTGTCAAGATTTAACAATCATCGGACGCCCATCAACACCTGTCCGAATACCTTGATGTTCATAATATTTGACCCGCAACATCTCTGAAACAATCCGAGTGTTACGTACAGTAGCCTTTACCAGTTCTTTACTCTTTGTGCGCAGGAAAATCTTGCCTCGTGTCAACATTTTTCGACGATATGCTTTCAAAGCCGCTATATGGTCACGTCTACGTTGCTGACGCACAATATTGCGAACATTGGGCGTGTAACGTTTTATGGCACGATAGTTCATGACAAAACGCACAGCAGCATTGTCCTCACCCAATTTCTCCATTTTTCTGTAATAACGTTGGATAGGTGATTGACCAATGTTACGTGCTACAACTTTTCCAACCAGTTCGCCATATTCTTGGGTCATTTTGGCTTCATAAACCGCTTGGGCTTCTTGTTGATTGTCAAAATGCTTTCCGCCTTGGGCAGCATATGGACATGTTCCTGCTACCACTTTGCACAGACGTGGTCCATCATTGGTTATATGATAAAGCCTCATACTCATAGCGGTTCTCCTCAGAATAGTCTGTTACCATTTCTAACCGCTACCATCTAATCAAATATGCAGTTTCTCCAACACTGAAACTCTCCATTGAAGAAAATCAAACACAGCTTTGTTCAAATTCCCATCAGTTAAAGCATATACACTGTCTTGACCCATTTCTTCATCTGTAACAGAAATGCTACCATCTGGCGTCAAAAAGAACTCATTGCCAAACAGTTCAAAGGTGATACCATGTGATTCCCAAGTATTGTTCACTTGTTTAGATACGAGCGTTAATTCACTCAATGAATACAGTCTGAAAACACCATCAGAAGTAGTACTTTCAATAATGTCACCTGAGGTTTGCAATACTGATACCAAATGTTCAAAAATTTCCGTTTTCATCATGCTCCTAATATCTAAAACAATCGGTTACACCAAGGTTTTATTCCTATTTCAATGTTAATAGGATAGTATTATGGTTATGAAGTTTGCATTGCAAGAATCCTTGGAATCATTGTTGCAGCAAACATTTCATCCTGATTCGGCAAGTAACCAGCAAACTCCCGGTTCAATGTTGTAACATCACCTTGAACCAGATTTCTGCTGGCATTATTCATCATGTTTTGTTGAGTTTTATGGTCAACCAGCCCATCGACGTCCCACAAATTTCCGTCCATGTCAATGGCATAAGCATGGAATAAGATTTTCTCCATTTCTGGTATGGGGTCTCCATGTTCATCTAATACCAGTTTTTGTGTTTCTGCATCAAACAGTAGCACCTCAGATTCGGTTTCAACATACTCAACAGCTATCTGATTGGTCCCAAAATATTCAGACAATACTGTAGCCAATCCCAAACATTGTCCTTGTAGAAAAACCCGTCGAGCCTCATCGTTCAACTCCCCTGCTTTCAACTCAACTGTATCACCCCAATTATCTTCTACAATAAACATTTTGGTGTCATCAACAATTGTGGAGACAATATGGGAAGCAAAACAAGCATTGGAAGGATTAGTAATACAATGATTACATGTTTCAGCTGCGGTAATAAAATGCTCACTTGTTACAGAACAGCAAGATTGTGAATCGTATAGTTCCATGAGATTATGATTATTACCAGTCACTAAATTGTCCTAATCAATTTTTAAATGCTAACTATACAATCATGAGCTTGGATTTACTGTTTCCGTACACACTTTGAGTGGTTAATAATCAACCAGTAGTAACTCGGATGATTTCCACAGTTGCAATCTAGCAGATGATTACAAGTCCACCACGATTTTGGCATTTTGAGGAATCGAGTGTCCATCTGCTCTTAAAATGGTTTGTTCAAAAGCACGTAAATCCATTGTACAAGCTTGATTGATGGGGACCCGTTTCAACTGCAAATGATAGACACCTTCAGAATCTTTGTTGGCAGAAACGACCTTTGGCAGACATGAACTGCTACCTTTGGAGTAATATGTGATGACTCCGTTTTTCACAACTGTTTTTCCATCGGTTTCATCATATACCCCTACTGTATATGATGGTTCTGAAATGATGTAATCAGGAGTATTAGTAGGAATTGGATGGGGTAGCGGTTCAGCGGATGGGTTCATGCTGGCCACTTCTTCTGGTTTGTTAAACAATAATTGACCATACATATTAAATGCAACAATAATAAGAATTACAGCCACCATGCTGGACAACACAATACCAATAATATGCTTCTGAGGAATCATGAATCTCTACCCAATTTTATAAGAATATTTGTATAATAATTTTACCAATTGTATAAAATCATCGAGGTTTTACTATCAATGCCTCATCACTGAGATGTATGCTTGTTTCATATGACAATGGCTGATTGGAACTTATGATTACTTCATCCCAGAAACGGTCACTTCCAGTACATCCACCATATGGTTCCCCTATATTGACAATAGTGACATGCGGGTAATCATCTTTCACCATTTGAACCAGCTGGGCATCTATTGTGCTGTCATAGGGTGTCCATACAATTGCCAAGTGAGTGATTGAGTTTCCATATTTTCTCAGTGCATCACGAGCATCCATCTGTTCCAGCCCTTGAGACAATTGCCAAGAGTTATTGTCTGTTCCAATGGCTTTGACACCTTCATTTCGCAAAGCCTTCACTAGATACCCTTTACCCGCCATGGGGTCCAACAAAGTACCATTTCCCACCACTCCTGCCAAAGATTTCGCAAACTTTCGTGTAACTTTGGCATAGTATCCTGTCTCACACAACAACGAATGAGTCATCGTGCTTACTGCATAATTTTCCTGCATTTGTTTCGGCAGTTCATCTGGGATTTCACCGTTGATGATTTTTACGCAATATTCTTCAGATTCAACATCTAGAGACTCCCCCAATGATTCCAATGTTGATTTGATGTCATTCAAATACTCCAGTTTGTCTGAAGCTGGCGTTATGATGACTGGTTCAATCCAATCATCGTTTTTCTGGCGGGACATGGTTTTACAAGAAGTTCCTCCATACTGGTTTTCCAAATGTTTCTCAAATGCGACTTGTGCCGCTTGGAGTGTTTGGTAATGCGAATCCTCCGTATTTCGTGTTATGGGACAATTACCAGGTTGCGCATAACACCTTTTGGGACCAATGGTTGTAAGGTGATAAATGGCAGTGGTCATGGTTTTCTCCTATTACTGTTAAAGCATGCAGCAATGTCACACATAATACGAATTACAAACAACATATGGTTTCTAAGGCGATGCATAGTTGTATCCAATACTGGTACAACATGCTGAGATTACACAACATCCATATTCCCTTAGAACCTAGCAAAGTTATGTTACCAGTTATTGTACAAAGACTGAACTCATAGAACTGTCAACATTGTTACAGTTACTTGGTCATCAGTGTAATGTTTCAAGGCTTCTGAACCTATAGAAGGATGTGTAGAGGTTCAGATTCTTTCAGCAGCTTCCTCCACTAGCCGAATCGCAATATTTTCCGTCAAATGCTGATTCTGGTATAGCACTTCTTCCAAAAAATACAACTCACGATAAAAACTCTCCCGTTCTGTATTTGTGAACAGTGTTCGTGGTAGGGAATGGTGCTCGTTCCGGTATCGATGACTCATGACAAAACCTCGTAATGCTGTTTTCAAGCTTTTAGCAACGCGGTCAGAAGATTTCTTGTTGCTAAAAGCTTTACTGACATCTGAATGAGCGTGATGATGTATTCGGTCCAAATAACGCCATTGATTGAAGCGTATGGCATTGTAATAAGATTTGTACGGATTCCTGATAGTCAACAAACCTGAAGCATGAAGGTCAACTTCGGAGGGAGTGCCTTCAAGTAATTGATGAGCCAGGTTAAATATTGAGGTAATACGAACATCTACGCCCTCGTTGCTGAACACATGGTTAAAATCGCGGTTTTCTGGTGTGTCAGTGATAATCAAAACATCTCGGTCACTGTCAGGATGGTGCAGTCCGTAAACACTTGAACCCAACAATCCATATCCCACAATATTGCCTTCCATTACTGGCAAAAGGCTTTTGTGATACTTCTGGTAGTATCTTCTGCTGAGTTCCAACACCCATTCTGCTTCTCTCATTGTTAGCATTCTCAGAACCGGTTTCATAGGAGCATAAACTGTATTAGATTGGTTGGGAATATAGTGCATAGATAGAGGCCTCATAAACAATAAACAGCAAAATATTTGATTAAGGAGCTTATCAGAGATACTCGGTCTCACTATTGAAAGGGAATGTTTCAACAGTTGTTTAAGCATAGGGAATGCCCCTGAATAAGCTCGGTACATTCTTACTTATTCAGGGGCATATATGTATGAATACTACATGTTGAAGCACATAAGTAGATGACCCTTACGGGCCTCCATGAACTCACGGAGTACTTCTGGGCGAATCAGATTATCGTAGTATAATGACGTATTTGGAACGTCATAAGCCTTCAGCGCTTCTTCAATGAGCTTTTTGTTAATGATATGGTATGACATCCCATCGCCCAGTACTTCTGTTAGCTTCTCAATGGGGTCGGGGATATAACCCGTATCGCCTGAAAGAGCCGCCTTTAGAGTGGATAATGAACCAACCTCCATGTACCCGGACGACTGGGCACAGAATTCGTGCAAAAGTTCGCTATAGTTTGGGCCGTGACTGAATAGCCCATCCATGATTTCTTCCACGCTTTCAACCATCGTCTTGAGCAAACGACGGTTTCCCGGAGTGTCAATGTTTGTCACCATTGTGTAATCTGCCGACACTATGCCTACCCTCCAAACTCATGTGTTCTGTACATTTAGCTTAGAGAAGAAAACTACAAATGTCAAATTTGTTTCTTGGAGGCCCATCCTATGTATCACATCAACGACAAAGACGAATCGAAACGCTGTTATGCCAAAAGCATGGAAAGGTGTCGATTCTACCGTGCTGATGACCCTCGACACTATGAAACCGCAGAAGAAGCCCAACAAGCAACAGAGGAAAGGATAAGAAAGAAAGCGCTGAAAGAAGGACATGGAACCACCAATTCCTTGAGTAAACGCACCATGAATGAACATGATGACAAAGACATTAATTTTGCTGGAATGGAACGTGATGAACGTACTCGTCAAATGCAGGAAACTCTTGACCGTGAGGTTGAACAACTAATCAAAGATGGACGATTGGCAAAATTCTTGGATGCGATGTCCAAAAATGGGGTACAAAGATGGAGCGCCAACAACATTCTGTTAGCAGCTCTACAATTGCGCTCATATCGGAAACGAAACGGATTACCAGTTACCAACAATCTATTTGACACCATAAATGAACTTGATGCTTGTGGAGCCAAACAATGGAATGAACGAGGACGCAAAGTCATCTCTGGAAAAGGTTCCGCACTTTACATTCTGGCACCATTACAACGAAAATACCCTGTTAAAGACGCTCAAGGTAATCAATTAGTGGATGAAAATGGCCAACCAGTCATGCAACGTTACACATATGGTTGGCGTTCTGTAGCTGTTTTTGATGTCAGTCAAACAGAGGGTGAACCAGTTCCTCAGAATCCACTACAAATGAAACCCGTCACTACAAAAATCAAATCGCAATATGTGGATGACATGAAGAATGTGATTCAATCATATGGATACAAAGTCGTTCATGCGGAAACAGCGTCAGACCCAGAAAGATTGAAAGGAACTCTGGGCGCGACCAATCCCACCACAAAAGAAGTGACAATAGACCCTCGTTTATCAGAAGCTCAACAAGCGGCTGTTCTAGCACACGAACTAGGCCATATTGCAATGGGGCATTTGGATGAGGATATGCAGGAATATGTAAAACATAGAGGAATCAAGGAAACTGAAGCCGAGGCGCTTGGTTACATGTTGCTGCAAAGAGCTGGACTTGAACCAAAGGAAGGTGCCGCATTCTCAGCGCCTTATGTTGCAGGTTGGTCTAAAGGTGATATGAGTATAGTGCGTACAGCTTTGAATAAAGTCACTAATCGTTTCGGTAAACTGATGGATATATTGAAATGGGATTGAGATAGGAAAGATTATGGCAATTAGTGTAACAATTGAACTACCTGATGGGGAAGAGAAAACATTCACAGGAGAAACTCAAGAAGATGTTGAGAATGAGATTGATTTATTCTTTTCACAAGAGTACCCAGAACCGGAATCTGAAGAAGAATACCCCATTTGAGTAGATAACTTAAAACAATAAGAACCCACTGATGAAAAATTCAGTGGGTTCTTTATGTCCCTAGTTGAGTGATACCTCATATCTTGGGAGAAATTAACACATTCTAGCCCAGTCGTTTGGACGTTTGTCTTTTGTGACGTCCCATTCCGTCAACTCAGGGCAATCATCCAATACATCAAAGTCCATACTGTTGTTGTAAACCTGTGCTAAATTTTTGAGCGCAACTCGACGACGCACGCGTGATGTTGGCGCTGGATGTCCACATGAAGGATATGAACAATGATGACGCTGACGTTGTGAAACAACAGGTCGACATTCAGCACGTAATCCAGTACGAGTATCCTTTCCAGTTCTTGCATCATAATGAGCGATATCCGTACAATACGGGTTCACTTCTTGCGTGCGTTCACGATATACAGCGAACGCAATTGATTTAGGTCTGATTACGTCATTGTCAGCATAAATATTGTAATCAATGCGTGCTGGTAGCTCTTTTTCCTCGTAGAAATATTCAGAACCTAGGTTATGTAAAAATTCGCGATATTGCGCCAAGGTTTTGGCATCAGCTTTTGGAATGACAATAGATAGTTCGTTCACTTTTACAATGGAACGGTATGTATGACCTAAACATGAGTGGTCATGATGAATATGTCCTGACTTCATTGTACGTACATGGTAAGGAATATCTTTCTCTGTTCGAGACATTGGAACTCCTCTCAGTCCTATTTATCAATGAAACTCTGGGGCTAGAATTGATGTCCAACAGCGAAACATCATGAATCCAGTCTTTAGTTTCTAATCGACCAATGAGTCAACCTACAAAAACGTATGGGATTATTCTAACACACTCTCACGATTAACAAAAATCTGACACACTATTACAATAGTTCAACAACTACCGCCTAACCATCGTATTGGATACATCATGGATTTCTTCATGGTCAACTGGAGTGGGAACAAACACACCATTACGATGCAAAGAACTCTGAAAATTATACAACGCTTTCATCATCATTACCGTGTCAGCTTCAGCAGCATGTGCATCCACATATGGCACTCCATTGTCTTCTGAAAACGACTGTAATGAATTATCAACAGACGTAACCATAAGATGAGACGCAATTTGTCGAGTATCCAGAATCAACAAACTACCATCATCCAACTCTTCAGCAAACCCTGGAAGATTCACTGCTAAAAATTCTTTTTCAAATGTAGCATTATGAGCTACAAGTACAGCATCACGAAGAGCGTCCCAAATAGCTGTCACATTGGCTTCATCCTCAAATTCTGGCTTGTTGGTCACCATATCAGGAGTGATACGATGCAAAGACTCCAGTCCCACACCTACTCCATCAATCACGTCAGCACTTATTCCATGAAGAGTAGACAGCAATGTTTCCATGTTACCATCTGGGTTCAAACGGACAATGGCAGTTTCCAGAATACGCCCTTTAGCAGGAGACGCCGCACTTGTTTCCAAATCAATACCAACTATAGGCTTTTTACGGATTGATGGATTGTGTGCAACATACACAGATGTCAAAACTGATTGAATCTGTGCAGGAGAATAATTACTACCATCTTTCTTGACTTTGGCGAAAGCATTGCGTACAACTTGGTAACAATGCTCCACCGTATCCCCAGAGTATGCCGCCACTTTGTGTGCCATTTCTTTCATGTTGATGCTTTTTGGAAAGCCCTTGTGAATCTTCCTTGTAAAACGATTCACCCCAGCAGCCAATTCCTCTTTGACGGTCTCCACTTCATGCCAGAATTCGGCTGCTGTGGTTTTCATGCGTTCCCACTCTTCAATGGCTCGTGGGTCATCCATGTTGAAGTGGTATTCACGATAGTCATAATCGTCCAGAACAGCTACCAAAGTAACTGTTTTCAAACCAGCCAATCCTGCATACCAGATGGCTTGCTGTCGATACCCAATTGGCATTCCCGCAAATCCATCTTCAGGGTCTCCCCATTTAGAGCTATTGTGAACACCTGTTTTGATTTCTACGATACCAACGGGAGTATTGGTATCATCAAGCTCCAAACCGTCAAAATTCGCATGACAGTAGGAAAACTCGCCAGTCCCGGCCCATGAGGTTTTACAGAAAGCGCTGCGTTTCCCGGAATATTCCATGTACATATGTCGGATAGCTTCTTCCCAGGCATTTCCTCGACCTACAGCTGTTCGTTTGTCAAGACGGGAGTCATCATCAACAGGAAGAATGGACAATCCAACTTTCTGAAGAAGCAATGAATGATAATCTCTTGCTCCATATTCTGGGTCGGATTTCATGATTTTATGGATATCCGAGCCGCCAATGCCGCTGTTACGTGCATGATGCCACTCAGCACTGCCAGATTCATAATCCCCTACTGCTACCAAAGACCCAATGGTATCTTTGGTGTATGTCAGGAATGTTCCCTCTGCCCGTTGTTGCTGTTCACGAATGTGCGAAGAAGCTTCAGCCGCCATAGCATTGAACGATTTGTACTCATCAATACTTGTGTTCAACAATGACAACCGCTCAAACACTGAACGGTATGGTAGCGTTGCTTCACGAATAGCAACATACGACTTTCTTTTGCTACCATCCTCATATGGGAGATAGCCTTTTGCTCGTTTAATGTTAATGAGCAAGTTTTGAAGAACACTATAAAACTTGTCCCTAACATTAAGGGCGAATTGGAATTCTGGAGTGTTACTACGTTGAAACACCCACCTCATGAGTGCATCTGGGTCCCGTTTTTCCAGTAATTGTTCCAGTTCTGAAGCCGTAACCTCCGAATCGAACCCTTCTATCGACACTGGCCACTTCACGACCTCAGGAATACTGTACTCAATGTCGTTGTCTGTCATGGAACCTCCAAATCTACCTCATACCATTACACCATTCAAACACTGTGGTGTCAAATTGACTGATTCAACTTTGAACCATATGAAACCATGATTTGGTATTCTGAAATCAATATGAATACAATACAAGGAATAACGACATATGATGATTGAAGCGGTTATTGGACTTGGAATAGTCACTTTGGTGATGATACTAGTATTGTTGCTTTCTCTCTGGTCAGAACAGCCAGCAGAAGAAACAGGAATAATTCCAACACAAACTCTATCAACCTCAAACAGTAAGTCATTATCTGACCAACTAAGTGTTTCTGTTTCATCAGTTCAGGAAGAGAATGAACTGAAAATTATCTCATTACGCCTTGAAAATTTAGGTACTACCAGTTTGCATGTTGGTGTCACCAGAGTTGTTGGTATTATTGGCAGTCATCAAAAACAATTTGGTGAAAATGGCGCTCCTGACCGATTAACAATTGTTTTGGCTCCTTCAAGCATTGAGGTGTTGAATGTGGGATTGGATGATTACCCACAAACCACAGTTGCCATGTTGATAGAATTTGTGAACTTGAATACAATAAAACATGGGAAACTGTCATCGCGTGATTATTTGACAAAAACATTCACATTTTGATGCCATTAGATGAACGATTTCCACATCTATACTAATATGCAGTAGTTTTCAACATACTAAGAACTTATTGGAGGCAAAACAAATACAATGTTGGAAACACTTCAATTTGAGTATTTGTTGATAATGTTTTGTAGCCTGCTGGTAGTGTTGCACAATTGTTTCCATATCACAGCTTTACCACGTTCTGAAATTGGCAGATTCAGCTTCATCATGGAATGTTTGAAAACCTCTACTACTGGAAGATACTTGATAGCTTGTTTTTTCGTTTTGTGTCTTCGTTCAGGAATGTCATTGTTGTAAAGCCCTGTTGCGTTGTCAATGAAATCGCTTACTTTTACTAAAAACACTCCAGGATGACCCTCAATTGCTTTGGCCACGTGGTCGTGATAACGCTTGTTCTTGACTTCTGTTGACATGCGTGATTTGTCCTGGTCTGCAATGTAATCATTTGTCACTGCATCCACCAAATGAAGAACACGAGGACCATAAGCGTCATTGATGTGTTGACGTAATGTGTTTCGTGCTGTCAACTCATCACAATCAGTTACCCCGTGAAATTTGTCCATGAAAACTCTTGCCCCATCTTCAATTGTGTCATGAAGAACAGCCGCAACAATTACATCTTGGTCCTATGCACCCAAACGTATCAAACGTACCGCATTACGTAGAGGATGTTCAATATAAGGCGTGGTCGCAAAGTTACCTCGATTGCCTCTGATTTGATGTGCATGCAGGATAGTAGCCAAATCTACTGACGAATCGACAATTTCAGCATTCAAGCCCAACAATGCTGCTTCATGCCGTAATGTTTGAGCCAGTTGTGCCGCATCCAATTTTTTCAAAGGCGTTTCACGTAACACTTGCGCTGAACGAGCACGCAATTCTTCTGCACTGATTGAAGAATGGGAATGGTTTCGGGACTTTTTTAATGTTGGAATCATTGAGTGGGCCATCATGGATTCATGGTTTTGTTTTGCAGCATCAGCAGAATCACCATGAACCAGAGGACAATGACCTTCGCGAGCATCACAGCGAACAGATTTTCCCAATGTCTCGCTGAAATGGTACCTCATGATACATCCCTTCCATTATCCCCATTGTTAGCTTTTGAATGGTTCTCTAACAGAAGATTATCATACTAAGACTATTTAAAAGTTCACCGAATGTTTTTAAGAGAGAATACACACCCATTCTCTTCACGTTTACCAACTAAAATCCCCACATTTGATACATCCCCAGTACGCCATGTCGCGGCTTGCACAGACCCTTGAAAATCTTGCGTACAAATTGGAGCTTTTCCTTCCAACAGTTTCAAATTTTTAACATTCGCAGCTGTTTCAACTGCGGCAATAATGTTGTTTTGATTATTGGTTCTGTTGTAGTGTGTGGCCAGTATGTAACATAATATTGTAGTCATCAGAACTGGAACCACTACAAGAGCTTTTGCAAGAGAGTCAGTTTTCTGGGTTGCTGAAAAACTCAAATTGAAATAATGTGCGGTTATTACCATGCCAACAACAAGCACTATGATTGTTAATCCAAGCGGCCATAATGACAGATGGTTAAAAGGTACTGTGGTCATCGTGGCATCACCATGATAGATAGATTTTTCACACTTGGTTATCTCACACAACGTCCATACTCAGTCAAATATGTGTTAAACAATGTAGTCAGGAAATCAACTGCCTGTTCTGGTCTCATTCTTTGTCGTCCCTTTAGAATAACAACGACTCGGACCTGCTCCTTGGCTTTCAAAAATTTCTGGGCCTGTGCCATTTTCCGGTGTAAATCGTTCAACCCTATTTGAAGCGTGCATTGGATTGTTTTAATGATTTTCTCCTCTACTTGTGCTACTATAATACTGTTTCTACAGTTGTAATGCTATCATTATGCACATCCTGACAGAAACATGTCCCATACATGAATCATTCACAATAATAATTCAATACCATCTTTTATCTGGCAGTTTTCTTCTCATGTCTTACTTCAGTTTTCTATCACAGGTATTGGAGTAGTTGCATTAGGTGTTGGTGATGGGCTGGAAACAGGTGTAGGTATTGTGGACGGAGATGGAGCAGGTGTCGATTCTGTCTCCTCTGCTTGACGTCGCTGTTCCCTTGCCAAAGCTTCCTGACGTTCCCGCCTCGCCCTGTCAGCTTCACGTTGTGCATCTTTTCTTCTCTGCGCTGCAACAGAATCTTCAAGTTCTTCTGCCAAGTCGTCTTGTTTGGCTTTTTCAGTACTGTCAAGCGTTTTCTGTTGTTCATCCTGCACAGCTTCATTCGTCTTGGTCTCATTCCACATATCCAATGAATGCTTCAAATCCTCAAATTTAGGTTGAATGTCTGATATGGCTTGCAAAAACTTGTTTCTACTTGTAATCAATTCATCCATATTCGCTTCTGTAGACAATTCTGTATCCAAAAGGGAACGAAACACGCTAAGAGAGGTATGAAGGTTTGCTCGATTGGGAGTAATAATCTTACTGTCAGTATCTTTCAACAATTGGTCAGATTGTTCCACCAACTCTTGAAACATGTGACGACTTTGTTGTTCCAATCGTTTAGCAGTAGCATGAATTGATTGAAGCGCATAAACGTAAGCTTGTTGTGATTCATGGGTTTGGTGATGTTTCAACAGTCCAACCCCTACTATTCCGCTAACGATGAAACCACACACAGCCATGAAAGCACTAGTTCCAACAACTGCCGTTTTCTTCTTTTTAGAAACTGATTGCCACCACCGTTTCATGTTCGTCCTCACATTTTCTCATGAATGAAACACTGTACTCTGCTATCATATTAGATTACCACAACAGTATCATTCAGCTTAGTTGTTGAGTTACTACCAAAACCAATATTTTCGCACTCATATCAGTATTCAAACCATAAATCAACGATGAACACACTTTAAAGAGATAGCACCTAATATTATATTATGTGTTATAGAATGTTTGCTTACATCGGATTCAAAATTCACACGTTGGTTGACAACAAATGATAGGATGATGACATGACTGGATTCAACGAGATATACATTTCTGTGGACATTGAAGCAACGGGACCGATTCCTGGTCTTTACTCCATGTCATCTATTGGTGCCTTTACAGCCGGCGCAAGAACCTGTGATGGAACATTTGTACATTTCGACCATACAAACACCAATAATGTTTTCTATGCTGAATTACAACCAATCTCTGAACATTATATTCCTGATGCCATAAACGTGGGCATTTTGGAAGGATTTGACAATAGTAGACCAGATGTGGACGGTTCACGACATTTTCAGTGGATGAAAGAACATGGAGATAACCCAGCTGATGTTATGTCTGGTTTTGTCACATGGGTGATTGAACAAGAAAAACACTACGAAGCTCCATCTGTTTTCATGGCTTATCCAGCATCATTTGACTGGACTTTCGTGTATTGGTACATGATTCGATTTGGAGTCGAATCGCCTTTCGGTTTTTCCCGAGTGCTGGATTTGAAAACATTGTTCGCGGCCAAATCGCACAAACCAATCAAAAAGAGTACGAAACGGTCCATGCCGAAAAGTTTGTTCCCAAAACTCCCACATACTCACAGAGCTGACGATGACGCCATTGAGCAAGGTGTGTTAGGCATCAATCTGCTTCAGTGGGGCGGGAAACAGCCATCATGACCATAAACGACGACAAAAGCCAATAACCTTGAATGTATCAGTGTGTAATGTTTCATTATGGATACACAATGACAGAGGTGACAAAACTCCAAGGAACATACTGGGTTAGAATCACATCATTCAGGGTTTTGTAGAACTTCAATCCTGCTGCTCGCATTGCATTCCCATCAATGCTCAGCACAACAGGTATGTTCTTATGTTGACAGGCAGCAGATAATGCTATTTTCTCATCTGATGACAAATGCACAAACAGTCGTGAACCAGGAACAATGCCCCATTCACGGATAGTACCTACTTTTGATGCTGTGGTGCCATGATAAATGGTTCCCGGATTGTCAACTGAATCCAATTCTATGGTTATTGGAATAGAATGTCCTTCAGTAGCCCAAACACGACCATTAACAACAGCATAATGACCGCTGTTATCTTCATCAACAATTTTGTGAATCATGCTTTCAGAAGTGTTCAAGGCTTTGGCTAAATCTGTAACTTCAACTGAACCATCCTGGTGCATATCAACTTGATACTGTTCAGGAGCATGACATAGGGCCTGATTCATTTGTTCGGACAATTCAGTCAATTCCATATCGCTCCTCAATTCCTCGATATCATTGTTCAATATCCTATTCTGAACACTTGACTTGTTCGTATGGAATTGCCCCCATATTCCAATTCAGTGATGAAGAGCCATTGTGTTTTTCGTATTTGTGTATCTATGAACTCATCACAATAGAACAGGGATTTTCACGTTTTCAAGACTTTCCGAAGTGCCTTCAACATTGCAGGGGCTTTCCTAGGTTTTGTACGCTGTTCTGGTGCATCAATCAGACTAATCAACAATGAGGGAGGCAACGTGAAATCCATTTTTTCTTGTACAGCTTTCTGCCAATCGGTAAGTGTAGGAAGAGCATCATCGTATTCCATTGCCATATCGCCCAAACAGTGAATCAAATCAATGAAATCATTTGTTTCCAAGTGCTGAATCGCTTCTTCAAAGAAACTAATGGTTGCATGATAATTTCCTGTATTGGAGAAAGCGCTTCTATTTGCTAATACATATATGAAAAGCATTACGTCTTGTGCTTTTAGTTCTAGTTCGGCTACATGACGGATAATGGATTGTATGCGTGCTGTGCTTACCTGGTTGATTGTGACACGATTTATTTCATCAGTCATTTGTTTTGAACACATGTTTCGAATACAAGCTTCCATTATTGATGTTGCTTCTAGCTTTGGAATTTGTACTATTGGGGTACATGCAACGGCATCACGATACAAAAGCCTAAGTTCTTCCATCACTGTTGCAGAAGATGGTATCTTTTCTTCAACGCCGTCATGCAACCAAGCAATCATCAATTCCAGTTTATGACTGAATGAGGATTTGACTGTACCCTGATACCATGATTTAGGCCCTTCAAACAAGGTTTTCATATCTTGGCGAGTCAAACTCTCAATATTGGCATGGTCTTTCTTTTTGAGCCACCCATGATGAATTATTTGTGGATATATGGGACTATAATAACTATTCCTACTGAAATTGAATGATTTAGCTAATTGTTCAGTATGTGGGAACAATTGAATATTGAACGATTGAAAATCCTCGTATATTCGGTCCCAATGCTCATCCAAATACTCCTTGTATGTTCGCTCCATCACGGTGGTAGACAAAAACTCATTCAAAGCAATAAACGAGAAAATCGGAAATTCGTCGTAGTCGCTGCTGGCGTATTTGTTGAAGAAGTACAGCCCTACATAATGGTTTTTTACACGTTCTATCACAAATTTTCTAATTGTTTCAGCAAAAGTCTGTTCAGATGCCCAAGTATTATTGAATTTGCCTGTTTTCCACATTCTCTTCAAAAACGAGAATGTGATAGGTCCCATCGTGTGGTAGGAATAGGGGACTCCCACTTGTGCTAACTTCAAAGTTTCTGGTACCAGTACAATAGAATCGTAACGTTCTATGTTTTGACCCATTGCTCTCAAAGTCAAATAATACTTGTCTCGTTCATCTTCGGAAAGGTACTGAACCTCTTTCGATGGCATGAACTTCAGGGATTTAGTTCTCATACCTACATGCTTTCATTTAATAGCGACCAAAACACAAGTGTTAAAACTTTGGATTAATTATACAATAAAACCTAAACAGGTGACAACTATGAATAAATCTACTGTTGTAATTGTTCTTATATTGCGTAATCTGTTAAAATGTCTGATACAAACGTCTGTATTCTGTTAGAACACTACAATTTGCCCTACGTTTGTTTGTTTCATCAATGGTTTCAGATGTCATAATCTGAAACAATAGTGATGGCTCCAATGAAAAATCTGCGCCCTCTATGTTGACATAATTCTTCCAATCCTCAATTGTACAAAGAGGTCCATCATATGTCATGTAAACACGGTGAATGAATCGAACCAACTCCACTTGATGCGGGTCTTTCTCAAGCAAAGTATGAAACAAATCCAATACATCCTGTAAGCTGGCCATCTCACCATCAACCAGAAGGCTTGGGTGAAGAGCTGTAATCAGAAAAGACAACATTTCTGGTGGAGTCAATGATGTTTTTTCACGCCATAAAAACTCTGCTATTGCTTTGAATGCTTCTTCCCTGGTTTCAGTTCTTAAAATACTATCAGCCTCACGAACGAAACGCATCAGAAGGTCCAAAAGCACTGTTGTATCCTTGAACCTATCAGCATGATGCTCAATCGATTTGATAACTGACAGAACAAGAAGTTGCACTGTATCATTCATACGTTCTGATGGCTCATTCATAAATACCACATCAGTAAGGTTTGATTAGTGTTCATATGGCACATCCTTTACTCAACTGACCACGAACCATAGCTGGGTTGGCCTTGTTCTATGAGAACTGTCACAAATAAGGCTTCATGGATGATTTGAATTCCATGGTTCGTTGGTTGTTGTAACGCTTCAACTCAGTTTTTCCTTCCCCAATCATAAGCGCAATAGCCAAACTAGGAACCAACTCAAAAACACTGTTGTCCACACTTGACAGATTTTTCATCCATTCTCCATATGAAGCCAGAACATCATCATAGTCCAGAACCATTTCAGTAATGAATCTGACTGCTTCTACAGTGTTGTGACTAGAAACCGCTGTACTGATAATGGTCAAGCCTTTATCCAAATCACAGGAACGAAATGCTGCGTTAGTGTTCAAGATAGCCGCCAAAACAGATAGGACTTCAACTGGTTTCAAATTGGATGCATTATTGTGTAATGCTGTAGCCATCGTGTACCATTTTTGAAGTCCTGCGCTCAGCTTGTTTCCACAGTGCAACTCATCCAGTAAATAATGGAATTCGTTGTACAGTGGTCTTGTTGAGAGTCCTCTACCAGTAATGTCATCATGATTGGCTGACATGCTTTTAATGAATGTGCTTGACAACAAACTTTCAACATCAAAAGCAGAAATACTCGTAGAAACTTTTCTCACATCATCAATGAAGTTTTTCAGAGCACGTGTATAGTTTGAATACGTTACTTTTTCTCTACGTGAAGACGGCAACTTGAGATAACGAATAATCTCCGATTTTGTCAAAGATTTCACAAGCGGCCCATTTTTGTTCCATGCACGATTTCGAAACGCTATAGGGCTTTTACGGTAACAGTCCAACAAATCAGTTGTGTGCTCGTTTTGGGTGAACTGGAACTTCACAAATTGTGTGTCCAGCTCTTTTTCGTGTCCTTCCATGTAATCGCCCAAGGATTGATTATTGTCTCCATGTGCTAGCAACTCATTGATACCCAGCAAATGATAAAGATAGTATTCGTCCCAAAGTTTATCTGTCTCTGCCATACCATCTTCTATGATTGTCGACATGTCATACACTTGTTCCTTGGAAAAGCCGTGTGCAGATAGAAGCTGATTAATTCTTCTATCATAGTAATGAGTCTTTTTCTCTCCCGGATTACATGTATGGCTCAATTGAAACGTTCCAATATTTGGGAACATGTAATAGCAGTCATAATATTTGTAACGCAAAGGCGACCCGTGTCTTTTTAGGTATTTCAAAGCATCATTTACCTGTTGGTCCAAGTTCTCATGATGGACGAACACCCCCGCAATATGAGGCGCATAGCTGAACATTTCCTTCAGAGCATCTGGAAGCTCTTGGGTACTTCTAGCGTCTTGTTTATAGTTTCTTGACGTGAAATGGTACTTCTTTAATTCCATCAGTTCTCTCCCCGCTGCACAATAATTGATGTCTCAACGTAATCGGTTCCAATACGTCGCAAATATGCATTGCCGCCATCAACTGACAATTGTCCACATTTGCACGTCACAAAATCGTGTTGATGTTGAGACACTAATTCATTTTCACATTGTCCACATTTCGCCGAGTTTCGTAAAATGGCAAAACCACGACGATTGAATTGGTAATCATCCGGGTCCACAACGAAACCCAAAGGAAACTCAGGACTATAGCGAACCATGTGTCCTTGTTTAAAACCTAGCGGCAAATCACGGTACTTGTGGTTTGACGGGTTGTGCAATGGGCAGTATGCACCATTACACTGAGTTTCATGATGAATGTGAGACAATTTAGTTCCATCAGCAAAGTACACAGTATCTCCCACTATGGAATGAGACATGGGCACACCTCCCCTGACATCTTATTGATACACACATCAATGCTAACAACTTATGTACTCAAAATCAATCATCAAGATAGAATCAGACTGTTGGAATCTGACACACGCTCCACCAGCCGATTCACCTTGAAACGTACCTGCTCTTGGAATGTTCTACTACGAAAATGCTTCCGCTCTTTTTGCTGGACCAATGTCAAAACCAGACTAGCAGGAATTGAGGAATCGATTGGCTGACCATCATGTAACCAATTCTCCCAGTCAGAAAATGTTGGTAGTTCATCAACGTTTTCCATAACTGTATCTTCAATCAATGTCAGAAAAGAGAAAGCTTTACTTGATTTACCACAAAGACCTTGCCAGATGATTTCCAACGCTTTTGAAGTTCCGGCACGATTGAACATGAGACGTGGGTGACTCAAAGCAACAATGAGTGTAAGAAACGTCCGTAACTGGATGCTGTTTCTGTGTCTCCAGCAGAACTTGAAAATCTCGTGTAACTGATAATTCTGTCCTTTGATTCCATTGATTAAAGTCAGTCTAATCCTATCCAAGAAACTGGACAAACCATAAGGTAACTTGGATTCAATTGAGTCATATATATAATGTTTCAGCAGTTTGTTATATTGTTTGTTTAATTCGGTTGACTCAATTCTTCTTTTAGGATGTTTGAGTTCCTGCATTGCATAAGACCACACACGCCCAAAATCTCGTGAAGAAGTAAAATACCGATAAGAATAGAACATCAGATGTTCTACCTCAATTTGGCGTAATGAAAGAATCTTGTCTTTGTGCTGTTTTTCAACAACAGTGTTCCAGCGTAAAATACCATCACCATGGCTAGCAGTGATGAGTTTTAAAGTATGAACACCCCAATTCCAATCCCAATTATAGAACCTGTCCAGTAGTGTTGGCATATTCTGTTTCAAGTATTCACCATAGGTGCCATCAGACTTGTTCTCATGAATGAAAGCATTAAAAGTGAAGAATCGAAAGATGCTCTCATCGTGCCAACATCTTTCATTCAACAACTGATGTCGCATGATTGGAGCAATAAATGACAACCACTCCTCTGGCGTTTTTGCTGAACGAATATTTGATTTGAAGTATGAAATGTTAACACTAATCTCAGTGTTGATTTCTTCAAATGATAATTTGCCAACAGGGGGAAACACGGCAAAACGGAACGGAAACGGATTGGGATAGCAATATTTCAAATCAGCCGGTAATTGGTCATACAATGGAATACAGGAATTGCCTACTACAAGATTCCCACCTTGAGAAAGCCTATTTGAAAGATAAGTAATTAAATCATTACTGGTTCCAGAGGGAAAAACCAATTTTGACAGTGGAGTGTAATGTTTAACTTTCAGTATGGGATAAGTTTTTAGTATATTAGTTGTTTCCAATGATTCCATTTCATTATTCTATCAACTAACAAAGTAACCATAGAGCAGTATTTTACCTAACGAAGAACCCACAACATGTATGAATTTCAAGTGTTCGTGTTGTGTTTGAATGATGATTTTGTGAAGTTACTCATCACTCAACAACGAAATGCTCAAAATTGGAATGTCAGACTGTCCATAATCTGTCAAAACGGTCAGGTCCATATGATTCAATTGCTACTGGACCCAACATATTTGGTTTCACAGGTCCATTGTTGGTCATGATGTTGGAAAATTGGTCCAACCAGCTTATGGCAAGATAATCTGGCTTTACACGTTCTATTGACCATTCCAGCATGTTTTGGTCCCAAAGTCCAGTACGAAAAGCACCAGCCCATTCAGATGTTCCATTGCGTGGTTCTGGTACTGTTACATGATTTTCATAAGGCATTGGACCTGCACCATGACGGGTAGCATATGTTCTCAAACAACCATATACTGTCACATCCTCCACACCAGCTTGTCGCAACATTGTTCTGGCATTGCTTGGAGTGGTAGTACTCCAAGTGTTGTGAGGTGGTTGACCAAAGTTTTCATCCAAAAGAAATCCTTGAGCACCTTCAAACACAGTATGCCCCACAGTGAGTTCATTCAGAAAATGGTCATTGTCCACCACCTTGAAAACCTGACTAAATGCATCCATCATAGTACGAGCCATTGCAAGATAGGTTCCAGGTTCTTGCTCTTCCAAACCCATGTTCTGACCATAAAATTGGAGAAAATCTAAGATTGTATCTATTGATGACATGTCTTTCGCACGTAAAGGAGTATTTCCGTGGTATTCCCAAGCAACCGTTTCCCCAAAACCTGTACCAGTGGAGCCATGACGTGCTTCTCCTCTGGCTTTTTCCCGAGCATGATTCACAAACACATGTAAAGGAGTAGTCACTTTCGTAAGTTCTGACACATGAATAAATCGTGTATCTGTTGTCAAAACTGTTTTCAATGCTATTTGTTCTTGCAATGCTGACAATGGGTCAATAGTGCAATATTCTGAAATCCATGTTGGAACTTCTGAAAATGTCCCAGACCCGTAACTGGAAAAAGTGTGTGATAATTTTCCAACTTGTACATTGTGTACAGCTTGTTGTCCCCCATTGAAGCGCACCACTCTTTTGGCTTTGTGACGATGTGCCAGGTAATCAGTTGTTGCGCCTTTGCATTCATCACCCCAGCCCAGACCCACCACAATGTCAGCAGTGGGTCGGGATGGATTTTTGAAAGTCATCGTAATGCCTTTGGACCAGCATCATTTTTGTTCGCTAAAGTTTTCCCAACTCGAAGTGCTATTTCTTTACCTGCTGTTTCAGTCAAATCTCGTTCAATAGTGGTACGGTCGGTTCCTTCAGCAAAACCAACAACTGCGGCAATGGTTTCTGCAATGTTGTTGGGGTCTTCCACAATCAACACTTGCTTTTCTCCAAACAAATTGGCATAGAATTCATGTGACCGTTGGAATCGTGCAGCTGAATTGTCAATTAGTAGTACCCATACATGCCATTTCTCTGTTACGGCTTTGGCAATTGATTCATTGCTCAAATCATCCAACAATGGCTGTTTGTCCCCAATGACTTCCCGTACATGGTCTTTGTCAATAGGTACTTGTTTCTCATCTGCTATCAAAAACAGATGTCCTTTATGTTTCCGTTTTTTCCAGGAATCCGTTTCAGTGTGAGTTGCGGCATAGTAAAGGAGAAGATTGCTGGTTTCACCATTGTTTCCTCCACCACCACCTTCTAGGAACATGTTGTCCAAGGCATCATCTACTCGGTTATCAGATTCGAATTGTCCAAACTGTAATGGAACTGAATCGCAATGTGCATCACCATATGTGGCTACTGCAACTTGTGGGTCCTTGGCGTAACCTTTATCCACCAACAGTTTGAACACTGTTCCCAGTTTTTGTTGCATCACTCTTGGGACAGACCCCATGGAACCAGTGGAATCAAATGCAACAATAATGGGAAGTGAATTGGGGTGTTCTGTTGAGTCTCGTGATTCTCTAATGTTCAACCCTGCTTTGTTCAACTTTTTGGGGTTCAAATCCTCATGAGCCTTGTACACTCCGGAACTACGAACTGACCGGTCGTAACCAAACGTTGTACCAGTACGAATTTTGCTACTTGTAACACCTGAATATGTGGCAGCACTCCAAACTCCTCCACCCATGATGACACTCTCCTTGGTCTAGTGGTGAACAACTATGCGTTAAATATCAGTTTGACCCTTAACACTGTCATTGTACCCATTTGAACCATAAAATAACTTATGTCAAATGCTTTTAGAAGGTGGAACAGGAAGAGGATGCCATTTCGACCCACCAAAATCCTTCTTCAATGCTGCTTCCCCACGATGGACGGCTTTCTCCACAGGTATTGGACGAAGGCGCATCTCGTACAAAAACTTTCCCAATGCTGGCGAGGTTTTTCCAGATTCCAGCAACAAAGCAGCACCCTGGGACACAGACAGTTCAGCATCAGTTGGATTCCCTGAAAGATATCTTGGCAAGGTGAACGCATATGGAGAAACTTCCAATGATGCACCAAGAGGAACAGCAGTCCACCATCCATCCAGTCGTAAACCATGCTCAGAAGGAAGAAGCGCTACTGTATTGGCATTGATGTCTCCATGAACCCAACCCTCTTGTTTCGCCAAATGAATCACTGTTAGTAATCGACGCCAAATCCAAGCAATCGTTCTCTCGTCCAGTTGTTCGAATGCACTCAGTAACCACCATCCAGGCCCGTAACGGCTCTCCAGGGTTAGTTTGTTTCGATGTGGCTCCGGAACCCACTGCACCGGCTCAGAAGGCCTCCAGAGAGTATTCTGTGCCTTCTCAGCTCTATCCAACAAATCCGAGTTCACTGCATCAAAAGACCAATAGATACTTCCACCGCCAAATCTACCTGTGGCCAGTCGAAGATTCACATCTGGCGCATAGAACAATGATTCCAATTTTGTAAAAGCCAGATTTGCCTGAGGGTGTTTGCACACATCCGGATGAACTCGAACCTGTGCCTTCCTAAGACCTGTTTTATCGCGTTCCAAGCCCAATTGGTCCCAACTGGTAGCATTGAGAACAATATTCACAAAAGCATCCATGGAAAACCCCATCTGTTTACAGCATTACTAATGACAATTACATGATGCCAACAATTATTGCATGTTTTCCATGTGTTGATTGTTTTGAACAGTTTTCGCAAAATTGGCCCATAGTGTTTTAGGGTCGTTATCACTCAAACCCGACATGCAACCATCATTTAACTCAACCACAGCCCAGCTCCCATCAGGGTATTCAGCCATGTCAATCACATAGAACCGCGCCAAGTGTTTTGTCCGGTCAATTGCATCCATTAAAGCTGTCATGTATTTCGTAAAATCAAGTGGCTGTACACCACTGTATTCAACATGATTGCTCCAATAGAACCCTTCGGAAAGTATCTCTCCATCGAGAACGAACACACGTCTTTCATGAAAAATCGGCCTTGAATCCACTGCTTTCCCCAATCGCCGAAAATACTG
>ERZ772772.415-NODE-415-length-26334-cov-9.171125_pt1 | contig 26334 bp, 14 predicted proteins | sample MGYA00511484_ERZ772772 | MGnify/ENA primary metagenome ERZ772772 (study PRJEB29015, sample SAMEA2737913) | human oral metagenome | biome: human oral; feature: human-associated habitat; material: dental | place: China | collected 2088 ... | reverse complement strand
AGTGCTCACCAAGAGCACCATCCCGCATCAGCGCGACTGTCATAATATAACACGCGCCTTTCCTTTCGTCAACCCCCTTTCTTAAACTTTTCTCAATTTTTTTCACACATCTTTTTCCCTTTTCTGCAGATAATAATCGTGGGCCGTACGATGTTTCTTTCTTGTTTCTTGGAGAGTCCTGTGCTATTATATGAGATGTTTTATCCATGAGGAACATATCCGGAAAGGAAATTGATATGCCGAAGAATCCGGTAAAGCATCAGTGCAGCTTCTGCAAGCGCATCATTGAGGTGCGTGACCAATACGATATGCCGATCTATGATCCGAACACGGGCTTTGCGATCTGCAAGGACTGCATCCGCGAGATCAACCGCTTCCTCGATGAGCATGACGCCTCTGTCTCCACGGAGGAGCGCGTGTCGTTCCAGATGCAGCTGGACGGCGTACTGGACAAGACGCGTCCCCATCTCATCAAGGAGTATCTCGACACGTACATCATCAATCAGGACCGTGCGAAGAAGATCCTCTCGGTCGCTGTCTACAATCACTACAAGCGCATGAAGTACGGCTACGAGAGTGCACAGGGCGACACGGAGATCGAAAAGTCGAACGTGATCATGCTCGGTCCCTCGGGCTGCGGAAAGACGGCGCTGCTCTCGCATCTCTCACGGCTGCTCGATGTTCCGTTCGCAGTAACGGACGCCTCGAGCCTCACGGAGGCGGGCTTCGTCGGCGCGGATGTCGAGGTTGCGGTGCGCAATCTCTACTATGCGGCGGACAAGGACGTGGAGCGCGCAGAGCACGGCATCATCTACCTCGACGAGTTCGACAAGATCGCCCGCAAGTCGGGCGCGAACAACTCCATTACGGCCGACCCGGGACACGAGGGCGTGCAGCAGGCGCTGCTGAAGATGCTCGAGGGCAGTGTGGTCGAGTTCACGGCACGCGGGCAGCGCAAGCACCCCGAGGCGCCGACGATCAAGGTGGATACGAAGAACATTCTCTTCATTGTCGGCGGAGCCTTTGTCGGCATCGAGAAGGTGATCTCGAAGCGCCTGCGCAAGGGCAGTGTTGCGATTGGCTTCGGTGCAGAGGTGCGCGGCAAGGAGATTGAGAAGGAGTTTGACAGTCTCATTCACCAGGTCACGCCGGAGGATCTGATGCAGTACGGCATCATCCCTGAGATCATCGGGCGTCTGCCCGTCATCTGCACGCTGGAGACGCTGGACGAGGACGCGCTCCTGCGGATTCTCACGGAACCGATCAATGCGCCCGTGCGCCAGTACGAGAAGCTGCTCGCGATGGACGGCGTGGAGCTCGTCTTCACCGAGGCCGCTCTGCGTGCGGTCGCAAAGAAGGCGATCAAGCGCAAGACGGGTGCACGCAGCCTGAAGGGCATCATCGAGGAGGTCATGCTCGACGTGATGTTCGACATCCCGCGCGAGAGTGCGCCGCGCCGCGTCACGGTGACGGCGGAGTGCATCACCGAGGGGGCTGCGCCGATCATCGAGAATGCGGCGGCGGGCTGAGATCTCACTAAAAAAATTGTAAATGACAAAAGAAAGAAAATCCCTGCGGTGCTTTACCGCAGGGATTTTTTCGTATGTCCGTTTTACTTCAAATACTGCTCGAACGCCATAAAGTGATCGAGCTGTTTCTGCAGCTCCGCCTTGGTCTCAGCAACGCCAAGAACCCACGGCGCCTGGAAGTTCATCTTCTCGACCTCAGCCTTATACTCGGGGTTCTCCTTGACGATCTTCTGGATCGCCGCATTCAGCTTCTCGACGATCGCGGGGTCGGTTCCCTTCGGTGCAAGGACGACGTAGTAGGTGTCGACCGAGAGATCCTTATAGGTCTCGCTCGCGGACGGGATGTCCGGCAGGAGCTTGGAGCGTTCGGAGAGCAGTGTACCAAGGGAACGGAGCTGTCCACTCTCGATGTACTCCTTCGCAGCACTGTAGGGAATGGAGGTTGCATCGACATGTCCGCCGAGGAGTGCCGTCAGGCGGTTCGACGCATCACCCGTGTCGACGACGTTGAACTTCGCACCGACTTCCTTGTCCATGATGACGGAGGCAATGTAGACACCGCCGCCCATCGAGACGCCGTATTTGATCGTTCCCGGCGCCGCCTTGGAGGCGTTCACGAGCTCCTCAAGGTTCTTGTACGGAGAGTCCGCACGCACGACGATGTTCTCACCTGCCTGCTTGCCGTAGAGCGCAACCGGCTCGAACGACTCAAAGCTGAACTCCGAGAGCCCCGTCGCCTTGTTGCCGACAAGCGCCGCCGAGTTGGTCGCAATGATGGTATAGCCGTCATTGTCCGCATCCTTGTTCTGTTCGAGCGCAATGGAGCCGTTTGCACCTGTGACATTGTTCGGCACAACGGACTGTCCGAGCTCCTTCTCGAGCAGACGCGCGAGGAGGCGTGCGTTGTAGTCCGTATCGCCGCCCGCCGCATGGGTGACGATGAGGTTGATCGGCTTGTCCGGATAGACGGAGGCATCCTTCTTTGCCCCGTCATCGCCGCCGCAGCCTGCCGCCAGCGCCATGCACGTGCCAAGTGCAATCATCGAGAGCCATTTTTTCATCTTCATGTTCTTCTCCTCTTTCTCTAAAAAATCACTTCTCTGCCGCTGCAGCCTCGGCCTGCGCCAGCTTCTTCGCCTCACGCCGATTCATGACGAAGGAGAAGATGAGCGCTGCCACTGCCACGAGGGTCAGAAAAGCTGCGATCGGATGGTCGAGCAGACCTTCGCCGGAGCCTTGCAGCTGGGCAACGCGCCGGAAGTTCATCTCGAATATGGGTCCCAGGATGATGCCCATGATGACGGGCACGCTCGGCACACCCGCCTTCACCATGCCGTAGCCGATCAGGCCGAACGCCATGATGCAGTAAACGTCGAAAATGCGGTTGCTGTTGCCGAACGCCCCAATGGCGCAGAGCACCATGATGATCGGCAGGAGGTACTGCTTCGGCACGGTGAGCACGCGGATGAAGATGCGGATACCGAACAGCTCGATGAAGAGCATGACGATTGCCGAGATAAAAAGTGCCACGAACAGCCCGTACATGACGACGCCACTCTTCTCAAAGATCAGCGGCCCTGGCGCGATGTTGTGCACCATGAGACCACCGAGCAGAATTGCCGTGACCGCATCCCCCGGAATGCCGAGCGTCAGGAGTGGGATGAGCGCGCCGCCGATGCCCGCATTGTTTGCACTCTCCGAGGCAACGACGCCGTCGATGATGCCCGTGCCGTATTTCTCGGGATGCTTCGACTGATTCTTTGCCGCCGTATAGGCGAGCATGCCCGAGATCGCGCCGCCAATGCCCGGCAGAATACCGATGATGCAGCCGATGATCGAGGAGCGCAGGGCGTTCCACTTCTGCCCGAAGAACTCCGCGAGGGTGAAACCGAATCCCTTGATCTTGACGTTGGTCTCCACGCGCATTTCCTGCTTTTTCCGCACGTCCTCCGCCGCCTTTGCCACCTCCGTGATGGCGAACAGCCCGATGAGAATTGTGAGGAGGGCAAATCCCGATGTGAGTTCTCCCATGCCGAAGGTAAAACGCTTCATGGAGTCAACTGGCGAAAGTCCGACCGTGGCAATCATCAGTCCGAAGAACGCCCCCATGAGCCCCTTTACGAGGTCACGCCCCGCAAGGCTGATGACGAGAGCGAGCGCACATGCCGCCACCGCGCAGTACTCGAACGCGCCGAACTGGATGGCAACGCTTGCGAGCGCAGGCGAGATCGTGACGAGCATGACAAGTCCAAAGGTTGTCCCGACGAAGGAGAATACCACGCCGACGCCGAGCGCCTTGCCTGCCTCCCCCTTTGCCGCGAGCGGTGCACCGTCAAAGGTCGTCGCAATCGAGGACGGCGTGCCCGGGATGTTGAGCAGGATCGCCGCCACGAGACCGCCCGAGATGCCGCCCACATAGAGTGCGATGAGGGTCGAGAGCCCCTGCACCGAGGTCATTGTATAGGTGACGGGCAGGAACATGATGACCGCGAGCGTCGCCGTCAGCCCCGGCACCGCACCGAAGATGATGCCGACGAATACGCCGATCACGATGAATACGAGCGTAATGGGGTCAGCGAGGACACTCATCGTCCCCTGAACGAGCAGTGAAAGATCCATAATCGTGTCCTCCTTTCATTTCAAAATACCCGGCGGCAGCATAACCATCAGGTATTTCGTAAAGACGAAGTAGAGGCTGACGGAAAAGAATACCGCGAGTCCGCCTGCAATGCCGTGCATCTTCTTCGTCCGCTTCTCAGGCGGGGTGAGCACCCAGACCTGCAGGTAGACGTAGAGAATACTCATGATGATGAATCCAACGGGCTTCATGAGTGCCGCATAGAGAATCAGCAGGACAAAGGTATAGACGACCTCACGCCGTTCCTTCAACTGAGCAAGAATACCTTGCTGCTCCTCCGCGCTCTTCTCTCCACGCTTTCGCATAGCGATGATGCTGCGCAGGATGAGGATGATACTCAGGACGAGCATCGCCCCACCCCATAGGCGCGGGATGGTCTGCGCCGTCACACCCGCCGTCGCTCCACCGAAGATCTTGATCCCTGCGGTCTGCATGAGGTAGAAGGCGGAGAATGCGGCGGCAATGATGCCGGTCACCAAATCCTTCATATTCGTTCACTCCAATCGCGCGATTCAGAGAACCTTCTTGTAGATATAGCGAATGTCGTCCAGCGAGAGTTCCTTGCAGTTATTGACGAGGAGGCGCGTCTGCTGGCTGCCCGCCGTGACGAGGAAGTCGATGTCCTCCGACCGCACGCCGAACTCCTCGAGGCTCGTCGGGATCTCGGTATCACGCACGATTGCCGCAATCTCTGCAATGATGCGATCTGCCTTCTCCTCTGTGCTCTTGCCGGCGAGCTCTGGGAATACCGCATCGGAGAGTTCTGCAAGACGGTCGGCACACGCGTCCTTATTGAACTCCATGACATGGGCAAAGAGGATGGCGTTCGATACACCGTGCGCAATGTGATATTTGCCGCCGAGCGGGTAGGAGAGCGCGTGCACCGCCGTCGTGCCCGAGCCCGTGATGGCGACGCCGCCGTAGTATGCGCCGAGCAGCATCTCCTGCTTCGCCGTGAGATCGTCCGCCGACGAAAATGCACGCCTGATATTGTGGAAGATCTTGCGTGCCCCTTCCTTCGCATAGGTGTCACTGAGCATGGTCGCCTTCTTCGAGGTGTAGCACTCCACGCAGTGCGCAAGCGCATCGACGCCCGTCGCCGCAATGATCTTCGGCGGCAGCTTTGCGATCATCTGCACGTCGAGGATGACGTAGTCCGAGATCATGCAGTTGTTCACAATCCCCTTCTTCGACTCCTCCTCGGGAATCGCGACGATGGCGTTGCAGGTTGCCTCCGACCCCGTACCGCAGGTCGTAGGAACCATGACGCTCTTCACCTGCTTCTGCGCCAGTGTGGCATCTGCGAGCAGATCGCGCAGCGTGTAGTCCGCGCCGATGAGGATGCTCGCGAGCTTTGCTGCATCCATGACGCTGCCGCCGCCAAGTCCGACGATAAGGTCGGGACGGTCTGCCTCCACCTCGCGCATCACGCGCTCGATGTCACTGACCGCCGGCTCCGCCGTGAGATCATCCACGATCTTCAGCGTCCCCTCCTCTGCGCAGATGGCTTCTACGCGCGCGCTCAGACCAAAGCTGCGAATGCCCTTGTCCGTGAATACGAGAATGCTCTTTGCGTCTTCACTGCGGATGATGTCACGGAGCTTTTCGATGCTCCCCTCTCCGGCGTAGGTCACTGCCGGAATTGTAAGCTGTGCATTCATGAAACTGCCTCCTCCCTCACGCGTTCCACCGCGCGTGCTCGTATGCCTTTGGATTGCAGACCTTATCCCACTTCTCCCCGCGGATGACGGCGAGGACGCCCTCTGCAGCAAGTGTTGCAACGCCGGCTGCCGCCTCGCGTGTCTGCCCCGCCATATGCGGTGAGACGACGATGTTGTCGTGGGCGAAGATGGGATCGTTCGGATCGATTGGCTCGTGTACGACGACATCCGTGCCTGCGCTGTGAATCCAGTTCTCAGCGAGTGCACGGCCGAGCGCCGCCTCGTCCACGATGCCGCCACGCGCGCAGTTGATGAGGATGCCGTCGCTCTTCATCATGCGCAGCTGGGGCTCGCCGATCATATTACGCGTTGCCTCCGTGAGCGGCGTGTGGATGGATACAACGTCAGCCTCTTTGAGAATGTCCTCCATCTCTGTGCGGTAGCCGTAGCCGCGCGCCTCGATCCGCTCTGCGGGTACATACGGATCATAGACGAGCACCTTCATACCGATGCCCGCTGCCATCTCGGCGAGTACGCTGCCGATCGCACCGGAGCCGATGAGTCCGAGCGTCCGCCCCTTGAGCTCATACGCCTTGTAGGAGCTGCGGATGCCGAAGTTCCCCTTCCGCATTTCGCGGTCACTGCGGATAAGATCCTTCGCACAGGCGAACATCATCGCCATTGCGTGCTCGGCAACGGAGCGCGTATTCGCCCCCGGCGCGATGACGACGGGAATCCCTGATGCCTTGATCGCAACCGGCGCGTGCTCACGCGATGAGCCGCAGCCGAAATTTCTGCCGCCGACCATGATATCGCCCGCCTGTACATTCTTGGCAAACGTCTCACGCGGTCGATCGATCCGATGCGGATGATGACGCCGTCTGCGTCCCGCAGTGCGGGCAGCATGTCCTTTGGTTCACCCGAGTCCGTGATGACGATGTCCGCACCCGCATCCTCGAGCACCTTCATCCCTGCGTCATGCAGGCGGTGCGAGATGACGATCTTTGCTTTCTTCTCCATAGTTCTCCCCCATCAGTAGAGTTTCAGCACATCCTCGAGTGCCGCGAGGATCTTCGGATCCGTGCAGTTCGACGGCTGGCGCGCAGGGCCGACGGGCGTGCCGCGCATATTGACCGCGCATTTCACCACGGAGTTCGGGTTGCCCATCTGCATGACGTTGCGGAACGCGCGAATCTTTTTCTGCGCTTCATTTGCGCCTGCGATGTCTCCGCTCGCCCAGCGGTCATAGATGCTGACCATGAGCTCGGGGAAGACGTTCGAGCAGCCCGAGATCGCGCCCGTGCCGCCCGCCATGAGCGTCCACAGGATGAGCGAGTCGCTGCCCGCGAGCACCTGCACGCCCGGCTCCGTGTTCTCGATGTACTTCAGCGTGTTGTCGAAGTTGCCGCTCGAGTCCTTGATGCCGATGATGTTCTCGTGTGCAAGTAGGCGCTTCACCGTGGGTGCTGCAATACTGTTGCCCGCACGCGCGGGGATGTTGTAAAGGAGAATTGGCACCTTCACCGCCGCAGTTACAGCGCTAAAATGCTCGTAGATCTCCTCCTGCGAGGCGGCGACGAAATACGGCGTGATGACGGAGAGGCAGTCGACGCCAAGCTCCTCTGCCCGCTTCGAAAATTCGATGGTCTCCTTTGTCGTCACACAGCCCGTGCCCGCATAGACGGGTACGCGTCCATTGACCGCCTGCACCGCCGCGCGGATGATCTCCAGCTTCTCCTCCTGCGAGAATGCGTAGAATTCGCCGTTCGTGCCGAGCGGGAAGATGCCGTCCACGCCCGCCGCAATCAGATGGTCGATGAATTCCGCATAGACGGAGGGGTTGAACTTCTCGTCCTCGGTCAGTGCCGTGACAACGGGGGTAATGAGTCCCTTTGCTTCAAACATCGTCATCTCTCCTATTCTGCAAGTTCGTTTGCAAACTTCACCTTTGCCATCTGCGCCGCCAGTTTCAGAGCCTCACACATGCTGTTCTCACTCGCCTTACCCGTGCCCGCAACGGGGAACGCCGTGCCGTGATCGACCGAGGTGCGGATGCACGGCAAGCCGACGGTGACGTTGACACCGCTGTCAAAGCCGAGCACCTTGATTGGGATGTGCCCCTGATCGTGGTACATGACGACAACGATGTCGAACTCATCGAGGTTTGCCGCACGGTGGAAAACGCTGTCAGGCGGCACAGGTCCCGTGACGTTCCAGCCCTTTGCCCGCGCCTCCTCGACGGCGGGCACGATCTCACGATCATCCTCATCACCGAAGAGTCCACCCTCGCCGCAGTGCGGGTTGAGCCCCGCCACCGCGATGCGTGGCTCTGCAATGCCCATGAGCTGCAGGGTATCGTGTGCAAGCGCAATCACGTCGGCGATCCGCTCCTTCTTCACCCTGCCCGGCACATCGTGCAGCGCGATGTGTGTGGTCACATGGATGACGCGCAGCTTGGGGCTCGTGAGCATCATGGAGTATTTCGTCTGCCCCATGAGGCTGCCGAGGATCTCCGTATGTCCCGGATAGTTCAGCCCGCCGAGGTGGAGCGCCTCCTTGTTCAGCGGCGCGGTGACGATGGCGTGAATTTTGTGCTGCATTGCATCGGCACAGGCGCGCTCGATGTATTCGTACGCCGCCCGCCCCGCGCGCCCATCCACCTGTGCAAACGGCAGATCGGTGGGCAGATTCGCGAGGTCAACGATGTCGATCGTCTCCGCCTCATAGGCACCGTCCGACGGATTCCCCACCGCACGGCATTTCATCGGTGCGCCGACAATGCGCACGGCGCGCTCCATGATCTGTGCGTCGCCGTAGACAAGCGGGCGCGCGATGCGGTACATCTCCTCATCTGAGAGAGCCTTGACGATGACCTCCGGGCCGACACCCGCAGCGTCGCCCATCGTGATTCCAAGAATTGGACGCAACATAGTTTCCTCCACTACCCCTCTAGATTTCGTATCATATGTACGGCACGCACGAAGGTGTCCGCATCCCCGAACGCCCCCGCCTTTGTTGCAACGAAGATGGGCGCCATGTCCGTCCCCTCCATCACACCGAGCGGCACGCCCGGCTCGATCTCGCGCAGGATCTCGATGCTGTGCACGCCGAGGGCACGACAGATGTGGATCGCCGTATCGCCGCCCGTGAGCACAAGCCCTGCGACCGCCTTCATATCGATCCGCCGAAGCACGGCGGCGAAGAGGCGCGCAATCCGCTCACTTACCTCCTTGCCCGTTAGCCCGTGCGCTCGCCCTGCGGCAACCGCCTGCCGTACATCGGCATCCGTCTGCGCCGAGGTGATGAGCACATCGCGCCGCGCACGCAGGAGGTCGTTCAGTGCACGTTCATAGTGCTCTGCCGCAGCCTCATCCGTGAGAATCCGCTCGACATCGAGGGGCATCTCCGCGACATCGGTGCGCTCCTTCAGGCGCTGCACCTGCATCTGTGTCGTATGGCTCACACTGCCCGCGCAGACGATGATCGAACCTGTACGCTGTGCCGCCTCGCGCAGCGCAGCCCCCTCCCAGCCGTAGAACGAGGGAAGATGATCGGCAAGCCCCGCCGAGCCGACCCAGAGGATCTGCTGACAGGGGCGCAGCGCCTCCATGAGGTCGACAAAGTTCCGCTCCTCCACGATGTCCGAGATGATCCAGCGCGCGCCCCCCGCACGTAGCCGCGCAATCTCCGCCGCTGTCGCCTCTACTCCGCTGTGTACGATCTGATAGTCGAGCACCGCGAGCGGAATCCCCTCTGCCTGCCGCGCAAGAATCGCAGGAATATAGGAATCCTTCACGGGCGTCTTGGGAGCATTGGCAATCTCCGTGAGGTCGAGCGGCATACCGTCCATCAGATGATGCCCGCCGACCGTCGTTCGGCGAATGCGCGGGTACGCGGGTGCAATGATGACAAGCTCGGGGGCAAATACATCCTCAGCCGCCCGTATCTCCGCGCCGATGTTCCCGCGCAGGGTCGAATCGATCTTCTTGAATACGTGCGCGGGATGAAGCCGCTGCATATGCAGACAGATTTCGCGCACCTTCGCATATGCCGCAGCCGCATCCAGATCACGGCTGTCGGAGTCTGCAACGACAACCTCCTCGGTATCACACGACGACGCATTCACGAGATCAATCTTGACGGAGGATCGGATGTTTCGCTTGGCAAACTGGAGCGCCGTATCGTTGGCACCGGTCAAATCATCTGCTATGACAGCCAGTTTGATCATCTCATCACCTTTTCTCTGCAGATTTTGTATTCTGTCTATGTATAACGCAAGAATCGTGCCAACGCAAAGATTTCTGGATAAAAAGTATGCAAGCATCCATATTTTCAAAAAAAGAAGTAGGGAAACAAATTGCTTCCCTACTTCATGTGAGATGTTGCATTCTATGTTTTGTTGCGCGTCGCAGCAAAGTGTTGCAACTCGCACTAGTTCTTTGACTTCATCCGACGCCAGAGCGTCGTGCGATGAATGCCCAGCCGCTGTGCCGCGCGTCCGAGATTGTAGTGCTCCTCTGCGAGGATGCGCTGAAGGACATCATCCTCCGGCTTTTCCTCGTCTGCCGGCACGCTCAGCGGCTCCTCCGCATCATCCTCCTCAGCCCGCCGCACATCCTCCGCCGTGATCTCCGTCCCCTCTGCGAGCAGCATGAGGCGCTCCATCATGTTCTGCAGCTGGCGGATGTTGCCCGGCCACGGACGCTCCATGAGGAGCCTGCGCGCATCGGGCGAGAGTCCCATAAGCCTCGGGTTCAGATGCGCGAGCCGACGCATGAGGCTCTTCGCTAGGAGCGGGATGTCCGCGCGGCGCTCCGCGAGTGCTGGCATGTGGATGCGCAAGATGTTCAGGCGGTAGTAGAGATCGCTGCGGAACGTCCCTGTCTCTACCATGTGCGCGAGGTTCTGATTCGTCGCCGCAATCACACGCACGTCGATGGGCACGATGCTCTCACCGCCGAGCGGCATGACCTCGCGCTCCTGCAATACGCGCAGGAGACGCGTCTGGAGAAGTGCGGGCATCTCGCCGATCTCATCGAGAAAGATCGTGCCGCCGTGCGCGAGCTCAAAGAGGCCCTGCCGGCCGCCCTTGCGTGCGCCTGTGAACGCGCCCTCTGCATAGCCGAACAGCTCGGACTCGAGGAGATTCTCCGGCAGCGCCGCACAGTTCACAGCGAGAAAAGGGCGTGCCTTGCGGCGGCTCCGATTGTGAATCCCCTGCGCCAGCATCTCCTTGCCCGTGCCCGACGCGCCTGTGATGAGTACGGTCGAATCCGTCCGCGCGTACTTCTCCGCCTTGTGCTTCATCGCCTCACAGGCGGGCGAGACGCCCTCGATGTCCTCCATATGCCATTTCGCAACGAGCCCGCGATCCGCGAGTTTCTTGCGGATACTGCGCTCGATACGCTGCACCTCGGAGATGCTCTGCACGCGGTAGATGCTCCCGTACGCGGCGCCGCGCACCTCGATGGACGTGCGACGAGCAAGATAGTCCTTCTGATGGAGGTGGACGATCCGCTCCTCATCGGCGCGCTGCACGGGGGCAAAGTCCGTGCAAAAATTCGTGAGCTGCTTTCCCATGACCTCATAGCGCGCCCGCTGAAAGATGCGCTCCGCCGCGGGGTTGAAGAGGGTGATCTCCCCCGCCGCATTCACCGCGATGATGCCGTCCTGCGCCTTGTCCACGACGCCGCGCAGGAGATTTGATTTCAGCTCATCCTGCCCCCGTGCGTGTGCGATGAGCAGTGCCGCCCCAAGCGCCTGATGGATGGCCTGCAATCCGGAGTCGATTGCCGTCGCACGTATGCCGCACGCACGCGCGATGCGTACAGAGACCGCGTCGCCGACGATCATGTCCACGCCCGCCGCTACCGAGGCGCGCAGCTTTTCCTCCGCCTCCTCCGCATTGTGGATCTCGATCGGCTCGACCGCGATGGGCAGGAGTTCCGAGAGCTCGGCACAGCCGTAGATCATGTTGGGGAAGCCCGAGACGCCAATGCGGTGTGCCGTGCCCGTCTCGCCCGCCGCACGCACGGCGCGCAGGATGTCCGTGAGCGAGACCTGTATGTGCACGACGGGGATGTCGAGCAGCCGCTCCAAGAGCTCTGCCGTACCGCCGCGGCTCACGACAACCTCGCAGTCCTCTGTGCCGCCACGTGCGACGAGTGCCTCCGCCTCGCGCAGATCGGCCTCGACCACGGCGAAGCGTCCGCTCTGCTCCTGAAACTGCTCCGCAATCACGCGCTGCACCTCCTCCGCGAGCCGCGGAATCGGCGCTACTACGAGCACCTGTGCCTGCAAGGAAGTCACCTCTTATCTGCTGCTGCCAGCTCATATTGTGGGGCTCTTTGTCGTATGTTATGGAAATCTGTGCGATGCTCCTAAGCAAATCCTAGTGGAGCAGGCACAGAGGCATTCCGTAACACTTTTCATAGAACTTCATTAATACCGTCGCCTCTTTGTCGAGGAAGGGATGCCCAGCTGCTCGCGGTACTTCATGACGGTGCGGCGCGCTGCCGTGATTCCGCGCTCTGCGAGCAGATCGGCGATGTGTGCATCCGAAAGCGGCGCATGCGCATCCTCCGCTGCGATGAGTGCATGGATTGCAGCACGCACCTCATCCGCGCTGTATGCCCCGCTCTCCTCCGTACCGACGGCTGCGGAGAAGAAGTCCCGCAGGGGCACGAGGCCGCGCGGCAGATCGATGTATTTATGCGCGACGGCACGGCTGACGGTCGACTCGTGCATGGAGAGCGAGTCCGCGACGGTCTGCATCGTGAGCGGGCGCAGTGTGCCTGTCCTGTGCAGGGCAAAGTCCTCCTGCCGCCGCACAAGCTCCTCCGCGACGCGCCGCAGGGTCTCGCCCCGCTGCTCGATGCTGCGGATGAGTGCGCGCGCGGCATAGATACGCTGGGCGATGTAGTCGCGCGTCTCCGCGTCCATCTCCACCGTATTCCGATAGAGGCGGGAGACGCGCAGACGCGGCAACTGCTCGTTGCAGACAGTGATCTCGGCACGTCCGTCCGCAACCGTCAGGCGCACATCGGCACGGATGTAGGCGGACGCCTCCTTCCCGTAGGCGCTGCCGGGTTTGGGCGAAAATGTCCGCAGGATGTCGACCGCCGTCTGCACATCGGCAAGTGCCGCGCCCTCCGCGCGTGCAATCGCACGGTAACGCCCGTCCGCAACGGCGCGCAAATGCCGCTCGATCACGGCGCGCAGCAGCCCCTCATAGATGCCTGCCCGCTCTGCCTGCAGGCGCATGCACTCGGTGAGGTCACGTGCACCGATACCCGCCGGCTCAAAGCTCTGCAAGATGCCGAGGACGCGCTCAACCTCTGCCTCATCCGCACCTGTCGCACGTGCCGCCTCGGCGAGCGGCACAACGAGATAGCCACGCTCGTCGAGCGAACCGACGAGGAAGACGGCAATGGCCTTTTCACGCAGATCGACGAAGCGGACATCCACCTCGCGCAGGAGCTCCTCCTCGAGCGTGAGGGCAACCGGCGCAGAGAGCTCCCGCTGTTCGTGCGCAGTCTCCGCCTCATAGAAATCGTCGGCATCATAGGGTGCGGCGAAAGAATCCCGTTCCTCTGCAAGGGAGCGTTCCGCAGCCTCGTACGTGGAGGACGGCTCCTGCACAGGATCAGCGTCCTCCATCTCAAGGAGGGGATTCTCGAGAAAGGCGCGCTCAATCTCCTCCTGTAGCTCGGGCATCGACAGCTGCAGGATGCGGATCGCCTGCTGCAGCTGCGCTGTCATCACAAGGGTCTGTGTCTGTTTGGTCTCCTGTGTCAGCCGCAAGGGCAGCCCTCCTTTCATCGTTCTGCACTATCCGCACACGAAGTCGCCGTCCGCCTCCATGCGCCAGACCTCGTCCGCTGCACCCGCGTGCGCGGCAAAGCGCAAGACGTTCACGGCGTCGCTCGCCTCATAGAATGCCCGCGCCTCCGCCTCGGAGAGTCCGCCCTGCACCTTGCGTGCGATCAGGCGGTCACGCAGGAGTTCAGGCGCTGCATCGATACGGATGCTGTAATCCGCAAGCGCGCGCAGGTCGCGCCACGGCTTCTCATCGAGCAGCAGCCAGTTGCCCTCGACGAGGAGGATCTCAGCATCCACGATCAGCGCGTCGGGGACGACATCGTGAATGCGGCGGTCATAGACGGGAAATGGGGTTACGCCCTCCTTTGCCGCCGCGAGTTTCGCTGCAAGATGAGCCACGTCGAAGGTCTCGGGCGCCCCCTTGATGTTTTTCAGTGGGATCTCCGCGCCGTCCCGCAGAATCGTATGCGACGCAAGATAACTGTTCGGGTAGTGAAAGCCGTCCATGCCGAGCGCCTGTATGAGCGTGAGTTCCGCGCGCGTGTGTGACATCTCCTCCATAAATTGCAGGAGGGTGGACTTGCCCGTCGCGGGCGGGGCGGCAAGAAAGGCGATAACCCGCCGTCCCGCACGCCACTGCATCTGCGTGAGGCGGCGCAGGAGCGGCAGGCCGCTGAGGCTGGTCAGGGCGGTGACCAGGCCTGCGCCCTCGCGGGCGGCGGTGAGCCGGTCGGTGCTGTTCAGGCGTCGAGCGGCGCAGGCGGCATCCAGGGCGCTGACCAGGCGGTCGGCGCTGTCCCGCCGGCCCGTGGCCCTGTCCTTGACCGATGCGGCGAGGCTGGTGACGTTGGCGGCGGTCAGGTGCGGGGAGGCCTGGACGCCGAAGATGGCCCCGGCGCGGTCCACGGCCGCCTCCCACTCGTCCTGGGTGGGCATCTCCTGGGGCCGCAGCTCCAGGTCCGGGGCCAGGCGCCCCGGGACGGTCTGCTCCGCGGTGGGCTTGCCGTAGCGGTACCAGGCGCGCTGCTCGTGGATGCCCCACACGCAGATGATGGTGTCCAGCAGGACCGTATCGAGGCCCTGGGCGATCTCGTTGCCGCGCAGCAGGTCGCGCAGTTCGCGCACGGTGATGGCGTCTGCGGGGTTGTGGCCCGCCTGGGACAGGGCGCGCGCGAGATGCTGGGTCCAGGTGCTCAGGTAGGTGCTGGTGAGGATGTAGTGGGTCTCGCTGGCGCGGCCGAGCCCCAAGCCGTTGGCGATGCGGCGCACGGCCGCATGGTTGCCCTGGAGGGGGATGCGGTGCTCGGGGTCCCCGGCGGCGCGGTCGGCGTGCTCGATGAGGGCCGCGGCGTCCTTGGCGGTGATGATCTGGCCGCCGGGCTCGAAGCGCGGGTGCTCGGGGTAGGTGTCGTCCCAGGCCGCCTGGAGGATCTGGCCGACGGCGCGCTCGATGGTGGGCCCGCCGGGCGTCTGCGGCTTGTGGGTGGTCTCCAGGCTCCACAGCACCAGGGAGGAGGGCTCGGGTGCGAGCACGTCGCCGTGGGGGCTGGCGACGCCGTAGGCCTGGGCGATGGCGTCGGTGAGCGTGGAGCGCAGGGTCTGGCGCTGGGCGTCGAGGGTGACCTGGGCGACCTTGCGCTGGCCCTCGGGCAGGTGGTCGCTGTGGGCGCGCCACCGGTCGCCGTTGCCGCCCAGGAGGTACTCGAGGATGACCAGGCGGCCGACCTTGTTGATGAGGTCGGTGGACAGGAACCGCGGCAGCCAGATCAGGGTCCGGGACTCCAGGCCCCGGGCGCGCAGGGCGTCGATGCGCTGGACGTCCTCGTTGAAGGAGTGACCGGCGTCGTCGTAGGGCAGGTCGATGATGAGCCGCCAGGTCCCGGGGGCGGCGCGGAACCGGTCCTCGGGGAGGTCCTGGGGGTCGCGGACGTTGCCGAAGAAGATGTCCACGGTGCGCCGCGATCCCCGCCAGGTCATGGCGTGGGGCAGTGAGCCGTCGGCCTGGAGGTCGGCGTCGGGGATGCCCGCGGCCTCCAGGAAGAGGGTGCGCAGGAGCTCGCGGCGGCGCCCGTCGTTGTCCTCGCCCTTGGCGGCCTCGACGACGGACTCGTGATCGACGTCGGAGAGCGTGAGGGTGAAGACGGGGTTGGCGGTGGAGCCGGTGGAGCGGATCTCGGGGACGTCCTGGGACCAATCACGGACCTTGGAGGCGGCCATGCCGGGGGCTCCGTTGGGCAGGAGGGAGACGATGCTGCCGTGGTTGAGGGCGGCGAGCCTCCCGGCGGTCAGGGAGGCCAGGGCCGGGACGGTGGGGGCGACGGCGGCCAACAGGAGGGTGTGGGCCAGGCGCTCGTCGGCGCGGTAGTGGCGCAGCCGTCCCGCATCAGCGGTGGCCAGGTCCTCCTCGGTGAGCTCGTGCCTGGACAGGATGAGGGGCTTGAGCCGGTCCCCCCAGAGCTTGGTGGCGGAGCGGAACAGGCCCGCGCGCTCGGGGTCGAGGACGGAGTCCTGGTTGCCCTCGACGATGTAGGGGTAGGCGTCGCCCACGGGGATGAGGTCGGCGATGGTCATGGTCTCGCGCCGGTCGATGAGCATCTCCTGCATGATCTTCAGGGCGGTGCGGTCGCGCTGCATGACGCTGGAGAGGTTGCGCAGGGTGTCCACGAGGGCGGGCGAGAAGGGGTAGGTGAGGCGGAACTGGGCCTCGGAGGCGCCCTGGTGGGCCTCGTCGGTGTTGACGCCGTCCAGGAGGACGTCCCAGACGCCGGGGGCGCGGTCGATGGAGGCGAAGGCCGCCTCGATCGCCTCCCGGGCGGCCTCGTCCTTGGGCTGCAGGAGGCGCCGGGCGGCCACGTGGGCCAGGTTGTCGTCCCCCAGGGTGATGGTGGCGAAGCGGCCGGACTGGTGGCGGAAGGCGTCGTCGAGGGCCTGGCGGTGGGCGCCGGACTGGCCCGAGGAGGCGTACCAGCGCTGGAGGTCCATCTGGCGGGCGATGAAGGAGATGAGCGGGATGGGCAGGCGCCCGTAGCCGCCTTCGACGAGCTTGGTGATCTTCTGGGCCTCGCGGCCGAAGGCGCCCTCGTTCTGCATCTGGAAGGCGAGCCAGAGGACGAGCTCGTCCAGGAAGAGGATGACGGCGTCGTATCCCAGCCCCTGGGCGTGGGCGCTGATGGCGGCCAGGCCCTCGTCCAGGCTGACGAAGTCCCCGAAGCGGGTGTAGGAGGCGAAGGGGCCGCCGTCGCGGGTCAGGGCGGTGATGAGGTTGCGCCGCTCGTCCGTCCCGGGGGCGGCGGCGCGGGCGGCGTGGTAGCGCTCGATGCTCCAGCCGTCCTCGCCCAGGAGGGCGGCGAAGGGATCATTGCCGGCGCCTCCGGTGCCGAGCAGCCCGACGAAGTGCTTACCGCCGACGGCCGAGCGCATGGCCTCGGCGTCGGCCAGGAGCTGGTCGGCCTGGTAGACGGCGGGCAGGGGCGCGTCGGGGTGGAGGGCGCGGATCTGGCGCACGTAGCCCTCGAAGATGACCTGCTCCATGGAGCTGCCGCCCAGGAAGTGGAAGGCCAGGGGCAGGAAGCGCTTGTCCTGGAGGCGGGGGTCGTAGGTGGCGATGGGGCCCTGGAGCTCGCGGATGGAGCGGGCGTCCGCATCGTGGCGCAGGATGGCGTGCAGGACGGCCATGAAGTGGGATTTTCCGGCGCCGAAGGAGCCCGCCAGGAAGGCGCCGCGGTTCTTGCCGGTGGTCATGGCGTCGGAGACGAGGGCGAGTGCGGTGCCGAAGGCGGAGGCGATCTCGGGGGTGACCACGTACTGGCGGATGGCCTCGCGGGCGCCGTCGCCGGTGGTGGCGTCGGTCAGGCGCAGGACGTAGTCCTCGGTGCCGGTGGCCTCGGGGATGGTGAAGACGTCCTTGAGGAGGGGGGCGCTCATGCCTTCTTCTTCCTTCCGCGGAGGGTGGGGGCGGGGCGCCAGGCGCGGACCTCGGCCTCGGTCAGGCCCAGGCGGGTGCGGCGGTCCTGGTAGTCGGAGCGGGCGAACTCGGCGAGGTTGGCGCCCAGGGAGTGGTCGAGGCGGTCGTGCCACTGCTCCACCCAGAAGAGCATCTCACGCAGGGTGGCCAGCAGGGGGGTGAGGCGGTCGTCAGGGGCACCGTCCTGGATCATGGTGTCCATGAGGGCGGCGGTGGCGAGGTATTGCTGGGAGTGGTCCCAGCCGGCCCAGCCGAGTTGGGGGGTGCCGTCGTTGGCGCGCCCGGCGCCGGGGTAGAGGATGAAGCGCTCCTTGGGGACGTCGAGCTTGCCGCGGTGGCGGTTGTAGGCGCCCCGGCGGTAGTCGGCCGAGGTGTACTTGGGGGGAACGGGGATCGTGCCCACGTCCTGCCCGGCGTCCTGGCGGCGCTGGAACTGCCAGGTCTCCTCCCAGGCCTCGAACTTGGCCATGGCCTTGTCCTTGAAGCGGTGGGCTGCCAGGGCGGGCACGGCCTCGTCTGCCAGGAGGTCGGTGAGGGCCTGGATGTGGTCCACGGTGCTGGTGCCGCGCCACAGGGCCACGGCGGATCGCAGCTCCTCATCACGGCCGACGACGTCGGCCAGGTAGGCCACGGAGCGGCTGGTGGGGCGGCCCTGGGGGTCGAACCAGAGGGAGCGCTCCTCCAGGCGGGTCAGCAGCCAGTCGCGCAGGGCGGCATCGACGCGCTTGTCCCAGTGGTCCTCCGCCCAGCGGCGCTTGTACTCGGGGCGTTCCAGGAGGTTGATGAGCCGGTTGTTCTCGATGGCCTCCAGGCGGCGGCGGACGAGTTCCCGGTAGTCGGCGGGCCAGTGCGCGGGGATCTGGGTGATGGGGGTGGAGCGGTGGCGCTCGAACCAGGCGGTGGTCTCCTGCCCGGAGGCGATGCGGCGGGCCAGCGCGATCTCGAAGGCCCGCTCCCCCAGGCGCACGCGGGGCGGCTGGGCGATGCCCGCACCGGCGCAGGTGAGGTCTTCTTGGAGGATGCCGTAGGCGCGGTAGGCGTACCAGTCGAGCTCCTCCTGGGCTGCGATCATCTGCTCGCGGGTGTCCTGGGAGCGCTCGTGGGCACGGTCCAGGAGCTCGGCGCTGGGGGCCTGATCGGTCAGGACGGCGGAGGGCTCAGCGGCGGCGTGCTCGGCGGCCAGGCGGTCGAGGAGGCGGCCGTGCTCGGTGAAGTCGGCGGGGGCGAGAGGGAAGTCCTGGAGGGTGGTGCCGGTGAACTCATAGAAACGCTCCCATTCTTGATCAGCAATCCCTCCTCCGTAACCACCATTGCCTTTATCGTGGCTGTTCTGCTTGAGCCAGAAAAGGGCGGTGGAGGAGTTGAGCATGCCGAGCAGGTGGAGGTGCTCCTCTTCGGAGGCACCCTCCGGCAGCTTGATGACCGGAGCGGACCTATTGAAGACCTTCCCACCCCGGTCGAGCACGAAATGATTGTGAGTCGCCACAAAAGCGAAAGCAATAAGTCTCGACGCACCAAGGCGCACCTCATTGGGGAGAATATAAGAGCTCCAATGAACCCCTCGCTGCAACTTCGTTTTCCCGAAAGCTAAGTTCGCTTTCAAAGTCGTTTCATTAGGCCAAAAATGACGCCTCATTCTAGGGAATCCCGCAAGAGAGTCATTGGGGTCGCCGACCACGGAGGGCGGGAATACAGTGCGCACACTGAGATTTAAAGCAAAATCCTTAACTCGTTCACCTTCAATAAAACAGCGCGTATCCGACGGAACCTCCGCCAGATACTCAGGAACATGATCACCAAGGACAAAAGCGTCATCTTCACCGGTAATTACACCGAAACCAATAGACTCTACAACGCCACCCAGATCTCCACACGCTTGCGACGAGAGTCGCTTCATTGCATCTGGCGCAGCACCTCCCGCTAGACTCCAAGGATGCCCCCGGAAAATCTCAACATTCGCATCGACGATCGAGATGAACTCATCCTCATACTCAGGGCCCCGGAGATGGTCGCGGATGGAGGACCACACGAGTCCTTCAGCGGGGTTCTCCGGGGTGCCCGGCTCCCCCCGTTTGCCGAGCACGGCTCGCACCGTCGGGGACGACTGGGGCCGGCGCCTGCCGATGACGATGACGGTGGGAGTGCCATGACCTGGGATGTAGGCGCCCGAGGTGTCGATAACGGTGCGCAGGTCCACGGTGGGCAGGTAGTCCTCGATGAGCTTGGTGCCGAACTCACGCTTCATGAAGGCGTTCCCGGTGATCTGGCCGGTCCAGCCCGCGGGCTGGTCCCCCCGCGTGGGCTTGGCCAGCTGGAAGAAGCGCTCCATGAAGGGCACCGTCAGCTGGTACTTCATGCGCGGCGTCTGGTAGAGCTCGCGGTAGAGCTTGTTGAGCCCCTTGTCCTTCACCGTGATGTAGGGCGGATTGCCCACCACGGCGTCGTACTGGCCCTCGGTGAGAAGCCGGGCAAGGGCTTCACGGTCCTCGGTGCGATCGACCTCGAAATCCTGAGCCTCGAAGCTGCTTCCCGCAGCATCCTCTAGGAGCGTCTGCTCCCCGCCCAGCCCCCATTTCAGGAGGCTGTCCCCGGCGTGGACATTGATGGCCAGCGCCGGAGCCCCCTCCAGGCGGGTCTCACCCAAATGCTTGAGCGCTGCCAGGAGCAGGCGGAAGCGGGAGATGACCACGGCATAGGGGTTGAGGTCCACGCCGTTGACCGACTCCAGGGCACGGGCCACCTGCTCGCGCGGGTTCATGGCCGGGGCGGCCTTGACCCACCGGTCTACGATCCGCTGGAAGGCGCCCAGGAGGAAGTGGCCCGATCCGCAGGTCGGGTCGATCATGCGGAAGCCCTCCAGGGGCCGCTCGGCCAGGGCCGGCTCCAGGGTCTCATCGAGGATGAGCTCCTCGACGAACTCCGGGGTCTGCAGCAGGGCGAAGGACTCCCGGGCGTGCTCGGACAGGTCCTGGTAGAGGTCCCCCAGGAAGCGGGTGGACAGGTCCTCATCGCGGAAGTCCCGGATGAGGCCCCCGGCCTCATCCTCCTGGCGCCAGAAGGCGACGATCCGGCCGGCCATGGCGCCGCTAATGGGGAGCTGGCGGAAGGGCGCATGTGAGTCCACGAGCTGCGCCGTGGCGGGCACCGAGGCCAGGTGCTCCACGGCGGCCAGGATCCACTCGCGGTCCGTGAGTTCGGGGTGCTCGCGGAAGAACTGCGTCTGGGCATCGCCGGCCTCCTGGCGGCGGGCCGGGGGCCCTGAGAGCCACACCCCGGAGATGAGGGCGTTGTCCTCGCAGAAGCGCAGGAAGACGGTGGTCAGCACCCAGGAGACGGCCACCTGCGTGATCCGCTCATCGCGCCAGGCGGCGTAGCCCGAACTCGTGCGGCGCCCCTTGAGGGCGGTCTCATGCTGCTCGCGCCACTGGGCGTCGCGCCCGGCGTCGGCGGCCAGCACGGAGCGCAGATCATCCTCCACCTCCATCACGAGGCGGGCGGCATCCGCAGTCAGGGCGGCGGCGTCGATCATCAGTGCGTCCTTCCAGCGAGGGTGAGGTGGTCACCCGCATTCGTCTCTGCATCCGCATCGGCATCAATGCCCTCATCGGCTTCTTCGGCGCCGTCGGGCCTTTCAGGGCCGAGCTGGCTGACGGCGTCGGCCCATTCGTAGTCCACGGTGCGGAACTGGGAGGGGCTGGTGGTCAGCGGCACGCCCTCGGAGCGCGGGCCGGTGTGCACGTCGAACTGGGGGACCACCACCCACACGGCCCGCTCGCGCGACGCCGTCAGATCGCTGAGCTCGATGAGCGGGGCCACCTGGCCGTAGCGGGCCAGCAGGGCGACGTCGGTCAGGATGAGGGGCGCCGGGCCCAGTGCGTCAACACCACCGCCGTGATGGCCAGCACCGCCGCCATGATGGCCGGCGCCGTCGGCCTCATGGGCGGCCCCGCCGACGGTCTCATCATCGGTCCCGTCACCGGCCCCGTCATCAGAGGCGGCCAGTTCCGCGGCCAGGCGCTCGCGCACCCGCGGCATGGCCATCTCGGCCACGCGGGCCACGGCTGCGCGCCCCCGGCTGCCGGGCTCCTCGCCGTCGGCCTGCAGGAGCTGCTCCCACGACGGGAAGCGCGGATCGGAGCCGAGCACCTGCCGCATCGCATCCATGAGCGCCCGGGACAGGCTCAGCACCCGCGGGGCGAATCGCTGCTCCAGCCCGGCCACGAGCCGGTCCAGGCGGTCCGCCCCGACACCCAGGACCAGGTAGGTGCGGCGCCGCTGGGAATCCACCAGCGTGCGCATCATCCCGGTGTCCTCGACCTCGGAAGGGTTGCGCGCGACAACGGTCCCCCTGCGGGTGGTCGCGGAGGCGGACTCGGCGTGCAGCGTGGGCGGGACCCACCGGCCCGACCCGTTCCGCCCGGGCTCGAAGCGCAAGTCGAGCCCCGCGTCCCTGACGAGCGCCTCCAGATCCCCCCGGGAGGAGGGCAGGGGCTCCAAATCGGGGAACCGGGCGGCCACGCGCCCGCGCAGCTGCTCGTCGGTCATCCCCTCATCCGATCCCGAGGCGCCCAGCGCCAGCGCCAGGGCCGTGTGCTGCGCCATCGCCCGAGGGTAGAGCTCGCCGCCGGCCGTCAGGGCCACATCATCGGCCACCGCCACGGCCAGGCGCAGCGGCCGCAGACCGTCGCGCAAGTCGGCCGCCACCGAGGACTCCACGCGCTCCAGCGCCGCGGATACCACCGAGCGCGAGCGCTCCAGGCTCAATGGCCCCTCCAGCCCCTCCACGGCGTCATGCGCGGCCCTGCCCAGGCGCTCGGCCGCATCCATGTGCGCAGCATCGCGTCCGATGAGCAGCACCTCGCCCGAGCGTCCCCGACGGCGCAGCTCGATGCGGTCCAACTGCTCCCCGTCCAGGATGCGCAGGCGCCGCTCGTCCACCATCAGGCGCAGCAGGCCCGCCAGTGCCCGGCGGTCGGCGCGCACCTGGGCGTCATCACGGCTGGTGGGCACGGAGAAGCAGTCCTCGAGTGCCACAACGAACTCGGCGGGCGTGGCCACCCTGCCCAAGGACTCATCCAGGGTCCTGTCCACTTCCGTGGCGAAGCCGAGGAGCAGATCCTGGATGGAGTCATCCGCCACCCACGCGGCCCGGGCCTTGTTCAGCGCCCCGCTGAGCGCGGAGAAGGACACGCCACCGGGAAGGCTCGCCGCCAGGGCGCGCTGCGAGGAGAAGGCATCCACGGGATGCTCGCCCCTCCCCAGGATGAGGGAGACGGCCTGGAGGGCGACAGGGCCACCGTCGGCCTCCACTGAGGCCAGCAGCGCCTGGACCGTCTGCTCGATCCCCGGCAGAGGGCCGCGACTCACCAGCGCCCGGCCGTCATCGGCATGCGGGAACTTGCGGCGCCACTGCCTGATGCGGCTACGCATCTCCTGCTTGGTGGCGCTGCTCAGCCCCCGGGCATTGCTGAGCCAGAACTGGTCCATGCCGATCGCCTCGCGCACGGTGACCTTGTCCATGGCGGTGAAGCCGCTCAGAGCACGGGAGGACAGGCCCGCCTCGGCCAAGGGGGTATCCAACTCCACGGCGTCGGCCAGATCGTCCGAGCCCTGGGAGGCCGTCGTCGTCGATTCCCCGAAGATGCGGCGCCAGGCCGAGCGCATCGCGCCCACGGAGTCGAAGCGGCGGGAGGCATCGCGGGCCAAGGCCTGGGTGAAGAAATCGACCAGGAGGTCCTGGATGCCGCTCGGGAAGGACTCGCGGCTCAGCGTCACCTCATCGGTGACGGCGCTGGGATCGGCCTGGGGATCGCCGTAGTAGGGACGAGTACCGGTGGCCATCTCGTAGAGGACCACCGCGGCCGCATAGCGCTCAGCGGCCGAATCGTAGACGGGGCGGTCGAAGTCGGCCCCGAGGAACGGGTCCAGGTAGGGCGGGGTGCCGGCAGTCACATCCGATCCGGGGGCACGGCTCAGTGAGAAATCGAAGAGCCACAGGTGCCGGTACTTCTTGGAGTCGCGCCCCACGCCCAGGTTCGCGGGCTTGATGTCCCGGTGGTCCACGCCCGCGCGGTCCAGGGTCTCCAGGGCCTCGAGGAGATCGCCGCCGAAGCGCTCCAAGTCATCGAGCGACAGGCGCGAGCGGCGCAGCTCATCGTGAAGCGTGGTCTCGCCGGCGGATTCCAGGAGCAGCGCTGTGGTGGGGCCGAGGTCGAAGGGCCCCTCCGCCAGGGCGGTGATGCGCTTACCCTTGACCCGGTGCAGGATCTCCGCCTCCTGGATGAGCCGCTCCTGGGCGCGCTCGTTCAGGGCAACCTTGAGGACGCGGTCCTTGTCCTTGGTAGTCAGGTGACTGTCTTCCACCAGCAGGCCCAGGGCGGTTGAGCCTGTTCCCAGACGCCGCTTCACGGTGAAACGGCCATCGCCCAGGATGTCCCCCTTGACCGCCTCGCGCGGGTCCATGGGAAGGGCAGTCTCCTCCACCAGGCGCTCCGAGGCGTTCATCTCATCGAGGAAGGCGCCCAGGGAGGGGAAGCGGCTGCCCGGCGAGGGGCTGGTGGCCTTGAGGATGGCGTCGCGCAGCGGGGAGGGCGCCTCGGGCATCTCCACTGAGATGTCGATGCCGTTCTGCTCGCGCAGGCGCACGCGCAGATCCGCGGCCGAGGAGGCCGGCGCCTGCCCGCTGAGGACGAAGGCCGCCAGGGCGCCCAGGGAGAACTGGTCCACGGCCGCACGATTGGCGTTCCGGCTGTTCCAACGGCCCTCGGGGGCCTCATAGCCGGAAAGCCCCGCCTCCTGGGCGGCCAGGAATGTGGAGGAGCCCAGGCTAGTGACCCCTGTGGCCGATCCGGCGCCGGGCCCCGCGGCCGCGCCTGCGTCGGGCTCGGTGCGCCCCAGCGACTCCCAGTCCGAGACCTTCACCGTGAGCGGGCTGGCCGCACCGGCGGGGCCAGGATGGCCGGCAGGGCCGGCGGGACCGGCGGCCTCCTTGATCCACACGGCCAGGGGCGACAGGCCGCGGTGGACGATGCCGTTGCCGTGCGCATAGGCCAGGGCCTCCCCCACCCGGCGGACGATCTCCAGGCGGCGCTCCAGGACGAGGGAGTCCTGGTGGGACTCCAGCCACAGGTCCAGGCGCTCCAGGCCCTCATCCCAGTCCAGGACGATGCCCGGGCCGAGCTGATCCTGGCTGACCATGTCCACCGGCCTCATGAGGCCGTCATGGCTGAGGCGGCGCATCACCGAGTACTCGTGGCGGGCCACACGGGTGGTCGTGCGCAGGCCGTCGGGATCCGACGACGTGAAGAAGCGGATGCGGGCGCGGTCGCCGGTCTCCTTGTGCTGGGCGCCCCAGTCCTGCCACCCCTTGCCCTCATCGAGGGCCCCGGCGTCGTCGATGACCCAGGAGCCGGCCTCCCGCTCGCGCCGCTGGACCAGGCCGATGCGGGCCAGGAGGGAGGCGAGGATCATCTCCTGGTTGGAGCCGATCTCGCCGCGGCGCGGCGGCTGGCGGATGAGGGAGGAGATGCCCTCCAGGCCCTCGGGGGAGCCTGCGAGCTCGTCCAGCCCGTACAGGTTGGTGCGGGAGTCCTCCGGCAGCAGGACGCGGGTCTTGGGGTGGTGCAGGAAGACGGCTTCCTGCACCCAGGGGATGACGCTGTGGGGGTTGACCGGGCCGGCGCCGGTCTCGCGCACCCAGCGCAGCAGTTCATCCCTGAGTTTGGAGGCGAGGTACTGGGCCTTGCGGCGGGCCAGGAGGAGCGGGGAGTCCTCGGTGCGGCCGTTGCGCCTCCAAAGGCGGTCATTGCCGCTGATCTCGCCGTAGTAGTGCTTGAGCTCGATGAGGTGGAGGGCGCCGCGGCCGAGCAGGAGTGCATCCACCTCGTGCCACCGGCCGTTGGAGTCGCGGAACTCGAAGTTGGTCCACACGCGGTAGGGGGGCGATGTCCGGGACCCTCTCACGCAGGTAGTCCAGACCCGCACGCTCGTGGGGGAACTGGGAGGGGGTGACCTCGACCCAGCGCTGGACTGCCATCGCCCCTCCTGCCTTGCTTGCCTCGCCCGACGCGCCCGTTCAGGCCTTATGCCCGGGACCCGGATCGTGCCCCTCGAGCGGGTCCTCACGCGTCGGCGCGCGACCGGCCAGATCATACCAACCGTGAGCAGGAAAACAAAGTTGGCGGGAACTTGGCAGGAAGTTGACGAGAAGTCGGCTGATTAAGGCAAGGTCACGATTTACGGGGCGCTCGATGCGAACAGGACGTCATGAGATTCCGCATGATTCATGTCGAATCCGGCCCAGTTCAGTACGATTCGGAAGAATGAACAATGATAAGCACCCCAGAACTCACGCAAGACACCCCGCCGCCTCTCGCTGCCGAGGGTCATTAACCCCCTTATCGGGGACACGCCCCAGAACCTCGTAAGAATCCCTAAAATAGGGGAAATTCGACCACATCTCCCAATCCTCGATCACGTAAATACGACGTTTAGCACGACAGGTCGCAACGTTCACCAGACTGACGCTCTCCGACACCCAGGCCTTGGCGCCCGGCTTATCCGGAGCCCCTCCTAGGACGAGGAAGGCGACATCGGCCTCGCACTCCTGTGCGGCGTGGATGGTATGGCTGAAATTAAACAAGATCGGTGTGTGGTGGTGTGACTGTGAGGTGCTCGAAGTCGTAGTCGAAGGTGCGGTTGGTGATGTAGGCGGTGAAGGCC
>ERZ772772.414-NODE-414-length-26335-cov-4.096499_pt1 | contig 26335 bp, 20 predicted proteins | sample MGYA00511484_ERZ772772 | MGnify/ENA primary metagenome ERZ772772 (study PRJEB29015, sample SAMEA2737913) | human oral metagenome | biome: human oral; feature: human-associated habitat; material: dental | place: China | collected 2088 ... | reverse complement strand
GATTTTAGAAAGAGAAACACTTATACAGTGTTTTCCTGAGAATTATAACAGTATCGCCCTAAAACCTGCCTATCCTATAATACAATCTTTAAAGCTTGTACCGTCAGTTATATTTTTTACACCGAATATATCAAGAACCGTAGCTCCCATATCCGAAAAAGTTTTATGTGTACCGAGATTAACTCCGGGTTTTACCATGCCTCCGCAGGCAAGGAATAAAACATATTCCCTTGTATGGTCCGTTCCTTTAAATCCCGGATCACAGCCATGATCTGCACTTATCATAACTATATCATCTTCTTTTATAACATTTAGAAAATCTCCAAGCCATCTGTCAAAAGCACTTATACTGCGTGCGTATCCGTCTATATCACGCCTATGCCCGTAAATCATATCACAGTCAACTAAATTAACAAAACATATTCCATTAAAATCCCTGCCGGCAAGCTCAAGCGTCTTTTTCATGCCGTCATCATTATCCTTTGTCCTTACGCTGTAACTTACCCCTTTGCCTGCAAATATATCATAAATCTTGCCTACTCCAAGCGTATCAAAACCTGCTTCACTAAGTGCATCAAGCATAGTGGGTTTTGGAGGAGTCAGAGAAAAATCATGACGGTTTGCAGTTCTGGTAAAGTTTCCTTCACTGCCTGTAAACGGTCTTGCAATAACCCTGCCTACCGCATGTCTGCCCTTTAAAATATCTCTTGCAATCTCACAATATTTATAAAGCGTTTCAACAGGGACTATATCCTCATGTGCCGCAATCTGGAACACGGAATCAGCAGAAGTATAAATTATAAGTTTTCCGGTTTCCATATGCTCCTGACCATAATCATTTATAACCTCCGTACCTGAATACGGTTTATTACATAAATATCCCCTGCCGGTCTGTCTGCAGAAAACATCAATCACTTCATCAGGAAATCCGTCAGGATATGTGGGCATAGGCTCAGGTGATACAATACCCGCTATTTCCCAATGCCCTGTTGTAGTATCCTTTCCATTTGAAGCCTCCTGCATCCTTCCGAAAGCTCCTGAGGGCTCTAAAACCCCCTCCGCAAAATCAATACCGTCAATATTAAAAAAACCTATTTTTTTCATATTTGGAGTTTCAAATTCATTTGAAGTCATTATACTTTTTAATGTATTTGAACCAAAATCACCAAATTTATCCGCATCAGGTGCATATCCTATTCCGAAACTGTCAAGAACTATAAAAAATATCCTTTTAACTGCCATATTATTTCTCCATATTGATTTAAATTTATTTTAATTGTTACATTCATGTAACGGTACATAATTCAAAGTTTACATACTGTATTGAACCTCTTATGTCATAATAATACAGTTGTATGCTATCTTAAAAAGAAATCCTTATTTTTATTATCAGGATTAAAGAAAGTAAATCCCTGACCTATAACCTGATAAGTATCCATAATAGATATAAATGCTTTCGGATCTATATGTAATATCTGCCTTTGTACAGTCATAATCTGATAACTGTTTACTACCGTATAAAGTACCTTTTTTTCTTCCTTTGTATAATAGCCATAGCCTTTAAGCACAGTTACCCCACGATTTATATCGGTAAGGATTATGTCTGCAACTTCATCAGGTTTATCAGTTATTATAATAATAGATTTTTTCCTGTTAAGTCCTTCAGTTAGAAATGCCATTACCTGTGTTGCTATAAAAAGGAGCATTGTGGTTACTATCATCTTTTCAACACCTATAACAAAACATGAAAAGAACATTACCAGAACATCACATATCATAACTCCGGCAGCAAATCCTATGCCGAGATACTTTTTCATAATCATTGCTATAATATCGGAGCCGGCGGTAGTCCCATTACCTATAATTACCATGCCCATGCCAGTTCCTGTAAGTATACCTCCCGCAACTGCAGGTATAAGTATATTGTCTGACACAAATGGAGTCGGATGTACAACATTAAGACATATACTTATAACTACAAGGGTATAGCCTGTAAATATAAGTGTACGTTTTTCAAGAAAATGCCAGCCTATTATTAAAAGCACGGTATTAAGTACAAAGTTGGTATTACCGGTAGGAATATGTGTTATATATTTTACAACTATCGATACACCGGCTATTCCCCCGGTTGCAAATTTATTCGGTATTATAAAGCCATTTATTCCGCATGAGTATATTACGCATCCTATTGTAATTAAAATTATTGAGTATATAATCTCTTTTGTTGTCATATTCAATATTTTTTTTATATTAAATTTTTCATTCATCCAATAAAATACCTGATAAACGGCAGCACTATTGATATCATACAGATAAAGCAGTATATACTGCCATAATATACGACTAAATTTAACAGCCGTATATTTAACTCCTTTCTTATTTTTACCCGGCTATTATACCATTTATAAATAAATTTTTGTATATTTTCTGCCTATTTCTTTGTATCCCTTATTTCATTTATCTTTTCCATTATGTCTTTAGGCAATGCATCAAATATAAAATTTTTTCTATTACTCCGGCTGACTGCCAGAAGCTCATTTCTTATCTCAACGCTTACCCTTTCCATATCTTCTATAAATTCTCTTGATGACATAAGTCTGCAACCCTTGCTCCTTATTATAATCTGTTCCGTATAATCAGAAGTTACAACACAGACATTATATTTATCCGACATCTCATGAACGGTTCTCTCAATATAGTGGTCGGCAGTTTCAGCTTCCTGTGTATACACAACGTAGATATTGCTGTAATTATTTATTTGTGTATAATTCCCTTCTACTTTATATGCATCAAATACAAGTATTATATCCGCCCGTACATATCCCCGATAGTTTACAAGCATGTCTTTAAGCTTTTCTCTTGCCGCTCCCAAATTATAGTCGGCAAGTGCACCAAGCTCCTTTGAGGCGAATATAAGATTATAACCGTCAATAATTATATATTCTTTGATCTCAGGTATTTTTTTATAAACATATTCTTTATTTGAAGATATAATTCTCTTTTGCTGCCTGTCTGCAGTACGCCTTTTAATCCTGCCATAGGTACGTTCAAATATCTCGGTCAATTCCTCATCATTAAGAACCATGTCATTATATGTACTTTTTACCGTCTTAATTTCTTCATTCTCTTTATCCTTAATAGAATCCTTTAATAACTCATCCAGATAAAGCGGGATATACATATGCGAAAAAACCTCATCCCATGGTACATAATAGCTGTCCCCATTTTCGCAAAATATTGAACCTGAGGGATTGTCCGTATCAAGTTCCGGCTCATATGCATATGTATCAATCACCTCCTCTTCATTATGGCATATACCGTATCCTCTGGGATTTAAAAAAATTTTTCCATTTCCCTTTGTAAATGAAATAAGCTTTTCAGAATAATTCTGTATACATGATACCGGGGCATAGCCGTTTATCTCCACTATGTCCGATTTAAATTCATATTTAAAAACCGCATACATATTCTGCAAGTCTGATAAAATTCTTCCCAGACTTTCCTGCGGCGCCTCTATTGTAAAATTATAAAAAGGTTCAAGAAGTAAACATTTTGCCTGCATAAGTCCCTGCCTAAGTGCCCTGTATACTGCCTGTAAATAATCTCCCATTTCCGGGTGCTTCATATTTGATTTTACCGCAACAAGGCTTATTCTTATACCTGTAAGTCCGGAACCCGTTAAAACTCCTTTTATATCTTTGTTCTGTGAAAGATGTGATATAATATACTTCTGAACATTATCAGATATCATATCTTTAGAAAGCTTTGAATCAAATACAAGCCCTGTTTCAGGCTCAATAGGCTCAAGAAGAAGATGTACCTCCACATAATTCTTTAAAGGTTCGTAATGTCCCACTCCTTCAACCGTATTCTCCAGAGTTTCTTTATAAACCACTCTGCCTTCAGAAAATAAAACCCTGCTTCCAAACAGTTCCCGGATTCTATTTTTTAAAATTTCCATCTGTATATTTCCAAAAAGCTTAAGGCTTATAGTATTGTTAGAATATTCTTTTCTGATATCAAGTTCCGGTTCCGACTCTGACAGTTCGTCAAGCCATTTAAAAAAGCTGTTTTTATCAATATCCTGCGGATATGTTATTTCATAAGAAAGCACCGGTTTACTAAATAATCTGTTTTTTATAATGTCTTCAGCTATCACAAGATCACCTGTTTGCAAATTGTTTAAACCGGTTACGGCACATATACCGCCTGCCTTTACTTCAGCTACGGCTTCATATTTATCGCCGCTGTAAAGCCTGATTTCATTAACCTTTTCAGTACCCACAGGCATTTTTGCCCTTAGGCTTGCACCTGTTACCTTGACATGACACAGCTTTATATTTGCAGAGTCTCTTGATATCTTATACACCTTAAGTCCGAATTTATCACCATATACTTTAATCAGACAGTATTCCTCCATAAATTCAAGAAGCTGCCTTATCCCTTCAAATTTTAGAGCAGAACCAAAAAAACAGGGAAAGACAAGCCTTTTTGAGATTGCATCTTTAATGCTTCCCGGACTTATCCCACCTGTTTCAATATATTCCTCCATAAGTTTTTCATCACAATACGAAAGCTCATCAAAGAAAGACATATTACCTTTATCAAGATTATACTGTGTAAAATCAACTATATTATCATTAATTCCCTGTAAAAAACCTAATACCGCCATCTTATCGATGCCGGTATAGTCCATTTTATTAACAAAAACAATTGTAGGAATATCATAGCGACCAAGCAGCTCCCATAATACTTTGGTATGGCTTTGTATCCCTTCCTTTGCACTAACTACAATAAGTGCATAATCAATAACTGAAAGTATCCTCTCAGTTTCCGCTGAAAAATCCATATGACCGGGAGTGTCAATAAGGTTTATGCAAAGATTCTCAAGCATAATCCGTGCCTGCTTAGAAAATATTGTAATTCCTCTCTCCCTCTCCATAGCATACATATCAAGCAAGGAATTTTTATGGTCAACTCTTCCAAGGCTTTTTATACTTTTCCCGGCAAATAAAAGGGCTTCGCATAAACTGGTTTTACCGGCATCCACATGTGCAAGTACACCTATGTTTAATGTATCCATAAATCCTCCTTTAATTACCTCACAAGCCCACTTATAAACAGTTAGCGCCGACGACGATAAACATTATAATCATCAGGTTCCATCTCATCCTGCCCTGCACCTTCCATGTTTACAGCAACTCTTAAAAGAACCGCTCCTGCCAGGTATAAAGGACTTGAAAGATAAAATAATATCCCTATGGGTATTGATGCGGCAAGCAGCGGCACCCTCGCTTTAACAAGTGCATATACAATAAAAGCAAGAAAAACAAATACTCCCGTCTTTATTATATCATCATTATAATCCCATGCCGATGCTTCATAATGACCGGCAGGCACCTTAAGTATTACGGCGCTTAAAAATACTGCAATTATAATCATAACTACCTGCATTACAATGCCGAAATTCAGCCCGAGCATAGCTTTTATAGTATCAAGATTTCTCTTTTCAAACATATTTCCAAACAGATGAACCGCCCTTGAAGCTATTGCACCTGAAAGTATAGACAGTATAATATTGTGAAGTGCTATTAATGTTCCGCCTATAATTGCATGTATAGGCATATCTTCCATTGCTTCAACATTAAATCCGTTTCCTGTATCAAGCATTAAAGCCCCGATTACTGCCGCAATAATGGCAAATATAATTATACTTACATTTACAGACCCTTCAAGCCCTGCATTAAAACCTATAAGGAACGGAACGGCAGTTTTTATATATACCCAGTCATGAGACTCACCAACCCAGTAAAATATCTTTAAGGCAATTACAACAAGCCCAGCCTCACCTATAATCCTTGTCAAAAAAGTCCAAGCTCCCGAGTCATACAACCAGTAGGGTTCCTGCTTTATAAGTACCGTTATCTGGTTATTTCTAAAGTAAGCAACTAATTCCTTAACCGCAGGAATATTGTTATTTATCACATTCATGAGTACAAACAGCAATATAAGTCCTCCGGCGATTTTAAGCACTATCTCTCCTATCATATTCCTCAATTTGCTGTTTGAGTAAAACTGTACTAAAACATCCATATCATACCCCCAAAATAAAGTCTAAGAGTCAGCCTGCAATAAATCTTCAGCAGACATCTATATAGATGATACTACAATTAAAGCTATGTTGCAATATCCTTTTGTAATTTTTTTTTAATCTTTTTTTAATGAATGTTATATAATTATGCCATTTATGCAAAAAATATCTTATATTAAGTCCTTAACGATACTTTTAAATACTAACGGTTTCACTAAATCACAATATCTGCTATACTTAAAGAGGATTAATTCAAAATTACAGAAAGGATTTTATAAAAAATAATAAATTTTATGAAAAAAAACGATAACCCGGATTTTACATTTAATAAAGAAGCTGAAATCAAAAAAAATAAAAATTATATAGAATATGAAAAAAAAATAGATATTCAAAATGTTTACTGGGGGACACAAACCCAAAAAAGTCTTGATAATTTTAGAATAGGCAGTGAAAAAATGCCTGTTGAATTTATAAAAGCATATTCACACATCAAAAAAGCAGCTGCAATTGCAAATTTCAAGCTGGGTTTAATTGATGAGTTTAAATGTAAATGTATATCTGATGTATGTGATGATATCGCATCAGGAAAACTTAATGATAATTTTCCTCTTTCAGTATGGCAAACAGGCAGCGGAACCCAGACAAATATGAATCTTAATGAAGTGATATCAATAATTGTAAATTCAAAGGAAGGCAAAAATATACTCCATCCGAATGATGATGTAAATAAATCTCAAAGTTCAAATGATACTTTCCCTACTGCAATGCATATAGCAGCAGTACTTGAAATCGAAGACCATCTTATATTAAAGCTTGAGCATCTTATAAAAACATTCAAAAAACTTGAAAAGGAAAATGCCGGAATTATAAAATCAGGTCGAACACATCTGCAAGATGCTACACCTATTTTATTTTCACAGGAAATAAGCGGATGGAGGAGCTCTCTGGAAAGAGACAAACAGCTTATAAACTCCAGTCTCAAATATCTTAAAGAAATAGCACTTGGCGGTACGGCAGTAGGTACAGGTGTAAATTCTCCGAAATTTTTTGATAAAATTGTAGCACAGGAGCTTTCAAAACTTACCGGAAAGACTTTTGTACCTTCAAAAAATAAATTCCACTCACTCACTTCAAAAGATGAGATTGTATTTACACACTCAGCACTTAAAGCACTTGCATGTGATCTTTTCAAAATAGCAAATGATATACGCTGGCTTTCAAGCGGTCCAAGATGCGGTATTGGAGAGATAACCATACCTGCCAACGAACCCGGAAGCTCAATAATGCCCGGAAAAGTCAATCCTACCCAGTGTGAGGCGGTATGTATGACTTCCATACAGGTTATGGCAAATGATACTGCGATCGGATTTGCAGCGACACAGGGCAATTTTGAACTTAATGTATGCATGCCGGTGATTATCTATAATTTTTTACAGTCAGTAAGGCTTTTAACCGATTCAATTGACTCATTTGACAGGAACTGCTGCACGGGAATTAAAGCAAATAAAGAAAAGATGAACTCAAATCTTCACAATTCACTTATGCTTGTAACCTGTTTAAGCCCGTATATAGGCTATGATAATGCAGCCACAACTGCAAAAACCGCCTTTAATGAAGGGATTTCACTAAAGGCGGCATGCATAAAGCTAGGTTTTTTAAGCGGAGAAAGATTTGATGAGGTATTTAAACCCGAAGAAATGGTATAAACAAATATTTTATTTTACAACTAAAACAGCTCTTGCCGGAAGGCATACTGCACTTTCTCCGGACTGTTTTAAATATCCGTAATGTTCACATTTATGATCAGGGCAGGGGCTGTTTACAAAAGCGGCAGCCCCGTCCTTTACATCTATGTGTATAGTATAATCCATGCTTTGAAAATCATAGGTTTTATTTTTATTAAGGGGTATATCAACCTCTCTTTTTTCAGTTCTGCCGCTTCCGTCATCATATTTATATGTATATGTAAGCTGTGCAGTTGCCGCACTTTTTGCATTTGTTTTTGAATATATAACAAAGGCAAGAGATATACAGGCTATGCACAGTATTACTATTATCTCATTTTTTTTAAATTTCATTTAATCAAATATTTTAACCCTCTTTATTAAATATCCATTATTTAAACTGTAAGTCTAATTACTGTCATAATCATTGGAATCACCGTTATCATTGGAATCACCGTCATCATTAGAATTACCGTCATCAAAATCATCAAAATCAAGAATTTCAAAGTCAGAATCGACATCATCAGCATTTTTAGTAGCGACGTTTTGTATAGACGGTTCTTTATTTACAAGTTTTCTTGCAGAATTTTCAATATCCGAAATCATATCTTTTTTCAAAAATTTATGATTTATATTATTTCTTGCAAAAAAACGTTTAAGTGCAGCATCTTCTTTATTAAATGATTTTATAACACGGCTTCCTGCTACGCTGCATATAATTACAAAAAGTGATGCAAGCGTAACTGCCCACCCCATCCTAAGTCCCTCAGGCTCATATACCATATCTATGGTATGTTCACCTTGAGCCAGATTTAAAGAAATAAAAGCATTATATCCTTTTCTGGCAGACTGCAGCTTTCCGTCAACACGTATTTTCCACCCGCTGTCATAAGGAATTGATGTCATCATAACACCGGCTTGCGGTGCATTAATACTGCCTGTTACACGTCTTGAAGTATATCTGACAATTGTCATAGGATTTTGTGAAAATATATTGTAAATTTCCCTAAGAGCATTATAATTAAACCTGTATACAATTGCATCCATAACTTTATCGGTTTCATCAGTGCTTAATGTTACATCAACACCTGCTTCACAGTTACCAAGCTCAATCAGATAACCCCTGTTTACATCATTAAATTCCCTGGGTTCTCCCGTATCTGAGGTCTTTACCTCAACATCTTTTATATTTTTATTATTAATATATACATAATAGATACCTTTAATGTCCGGTGTAAAAGTATATGTATTCCCGGCAATCTCGCCGTCAACCCTATCAAGCACAGGAGGAACCTGAAGTACCTCAGATATATCATTTTGAACATCCGCAGGGTTTGGAGCATCTAAAAGCCAGTTTTCTTCAAAATTATCAGGCAGCATATATCCAAGAGGAAGCACAAAGGGATTTTCATACAGATATGTTGTGCCCGATATTGATATATACCTTAACTCCGGATTTGAAGGCTGCAGCTGGTACATAGCATATTTTATTGAAAGAAGGCTGTCAACAAGAGGTGTTGCGCCGTTAATTGAATATGCATTTGTAGAAGCTTCACAGCCCATACTTTTTAAAAAATCAGTTAAATCCGCATTTGCCGTTGATGAAAATATTGAAGCAGAATGGAAATTAAGCCATGCCCCGTCATTTTTTGTTTTTCTTGCAGTTTTATCAAAACGGTAAAAGTCTTTATCCTCAGCCTTAATTTCCTTAACAAGATTCTTTATATCGGCATTGTCATCTGTATATGCACTCCTGCTTGTAGTTGCCACGCTTGTAATAACCGTATTAACAGCCGCCTCAATTGAAACTATTGTAAAAGCGGCAAATAAAATTATATTCGGATTTACAAACCCCTGCTTTGAAAGATATATAATAAGTGCATACAGTGCTGTAAAAATCATCGCCCCGTAGTATACCATAAAATGGAAATTTTCCTCCTCAGGTACCAGCTTCTGACACAGCAATATAAATGCCATACTCATAAGAAAGGCTCTGCCTACCTGTTTTAATGTATTTGCTCCAAGCTTATCATAAACCCTGTAAGACATAAATAGTACAAGGAATATATATATAAAGCTCTGCCTTGCAGGAAGCGAATTCGGAAAATGCAGTCCGTGCCACATATAGTCAAGAACATTTATTGAAAAGCCTGCAAGCATAAAAACTGAGGCGGTTATATACACTGCCTTTTCCTTTAGTTTAATTTCTGCATTATTTAAATACAAAAACATAAACATGATTACTGCCACACCGCAGTATATGTTAGGCCAATGGTCAAGCCCTATCTCTATTTCAACATTTCCCATATGCCTTGCAAACATATCAATTATTGAAAAATATGAGTTAAATACATCAGGAAAATCAAACTCACCTGAGGCTGTATGCCGTAGAGCATAAATCTCAGGAAGCAGTATTGCTGCCGACATACCTCCCGCACATATTGAATATATGCCAAAACTCAGTGCAGACCTTATAAAATCGGATATACTCTGTTTTCCCTTTAAAATAAGCAGCATTATATAGTAAATTATCATAAACATACATATCATTATTGATATATAATAATTTGAACATATACATATACCTAGACTTATTACATATAAAAGCCCGCTTTTTTTATTGACTATATTTTCAAGCCCAAGACATACCATAGGAAATAAAACTATACAGTCAAGCCACATTATATTCCAGTTATATGCCGCCATATAACCTGAAAGTGCATAAAATATACCGAAAAATACTATTCCAAATCCCGGATTTTTGCTGTGTTTTTTTAAATAATAGGAAAAGCTTAAGCCGCATAATCCTATTTTAAATATTATCATACCTGTAACAAATTCAATTATACTGTTTTCAGGGCATAGCACAACAAGCCAGTTTAAAGGACTTGCAAGATAATATGCATATAAAGCCGGGAAATTTACACCCATGCCTACATCCCAGCTGTATAAAAGACTCTGACCGGTGGTAAGCTTATATCTGAACTCAGAAAAGAACGGTACATACTGATGGTACATATCTGTCCTCATAAAACTGTTTTCACCGAAAGGAAAGATTTTTCTCTGTATAAGAATTATAAGCATTATAACAACAGGAATGACAAAGGACAGTATAAGTCCATGTGTATCATCAAACCATAATACATTACTATTTTTTTTAGAATGATGTTTTATATTTATTGAGCTATCATTATACATTGTTAATAATCCCTTGCCAATTTTTTAATCCTGGCTCTTTTTATTGAAAATAAAGACTTTGCTTAAAATATAATTAAGTATTATAACTATACACATTAAAACAGCCTTTACAAACCAATCATTTATACCAAGTTTCTCTGCAAATATAAACGTTCCGAGCCATGTAAACGCAAGCGTTGCAAGCCTTGAAGATACAAATGAGATAAATTCCTTTAAAACAAATCCTGCTTTAAAGTTCATACTTTCAAAAACAAAAATTTTATTTGTAATAAATGCAAGCAGTACTGCCACACACCATGACAATGAACTTCTGGTTGAAGCCGAAAGTCCTGTCGGTTCAAGCTTAAGATATGTAATCCAGTCGGCTATCGTAGTTAATACTCCAAAAATAAGGTACATAACTGTTTCTCTATTTGTAAACTTCTTTATTAAATCCCATACCTTATCAACAATTTTTTTAATCATTTTGCAATTAAATCCTCTGTGCCCTTTGAATATTTAACACTATAATCATCAAGTATAAAAAAGCCATATGCATCAGGTATTGAATCAAGCAGTTCAATACCCTTTTCTGCACCAAGTGAAAAACATGTAGTGCTTAATGCATCTGCATCAATAGAATTTTTACATACTATACTCACGCCTAAAACTCCGTTATCATATGGATATCCGTCAGCAGGATTTAATATATGATGGTAATTTTTGCCGTTATATGTAAAATACCTTTCATATACACCTGAAGTAACCACGGAAATGTCATTTACAACAATTGTTTCAAAAACACTTTCAGAAAAGGGTCTTTGAAGACCTATAACAAAATCCGAACCGTTCGGTTTCCTGCCTATACATAATACATTGCCGCCAAGATTTATTATGGCACTCTTTACTCCCCTTTCAACCAAATATTCCTTAATTCTGTCAGCTATATATCCCTTGGCAATAGCTCCTAAATCAATACTTGTATCAGGATCTTTAAATGTAACGGTATCCTGATTTACTTCAACATTTTCATAACCTACTTTACCAAGTGCTTCAGACAGTTTTCCCTCATCAGGCAAACTTGGTTTTTCTGCCTTAAAATCCCAAAGTTTTTTAACCGGTTCTATAGTTATATCAAAAGCCCCGCCGCTGAGCTTTGAATAATACAGTCCTCTGTCTATAACATAGGCGAGTTCACTGTCAACCTTTACGGTCTGTGTAGTACGATGATTAAGCTTATACAACTCACTTTCCGGAAATGTCGCTGAAAATATATTTTCATATTTTGAACAAAGTGCAAGTGCTCCGTCTAAAATCTCCTGATCATCTGAATCATAAAGCATAACAGTAATTGCCGTATCAAGTGCAAATTCACTGCCTACAAGAGGTTCATTACCTTTTTTACCGGATTTTTTTACATTTTTACCGGATTCAGATCTGTCCGTACCGCCCCCGGCATTTGTTGACACACCCTCAGAAATATTGTTTCCTTTTTTCCCTCCATTAAAGAAAAGTGCTGCAGCGAATATTATAATAATAAGTGCTGCAGCGGCAATAACACCTCCATTTTTAATACTTCCGCTGTTATTATTTTTTTCCTTCATAGTTATCCCTAATTTAATTTACGTCAGTAAAAAACCCATAATGAGTATTATACATCATCAATTGAATAATTAGGAGCCTCCTTAGTAATATGTATATCATGCGGATGACTTTCCTTCAATGCAGCCGAGGTAATTTTTATAAGTCTCGCCTCTCTTTGAAGTGTAGGAATATTTTTAGCTCCGCAGTATCCCATACCTGAACGTACTCCGCCTAAAAGCTGATATACGGTATCTTCAATACTTCCTTTATATGAAACTCTGCCTTCGACTCCTTCAGGCACAAGTTTTTTTGCTTCCGACTGAAAATATCTGTCTTTACTTCCCTTTTCCATGGCAGACATTGAACCCATACCACGATAAACCTTATACTTTCTTCCCTGATAAAGCTCATAATCTCCCGGAGATTCATCACAGCCTGCAAAAAGCGAACCTATCATACATACATTACCACCTACTGCAAGCGCCTTTGTTATATCACCCGAATATTTTATGCCTCCGTCTGCAATTATAGGTATATTATATTCTCTTGCAGCATCAAAACACTCCATAAGTGCACTTATCTGAGGTACACCGATTCCGGCAACAACTCTTGTTGTGCATATTGAACCCGGTCCTATACCTACCTTTATGCAGTCCGCACCCGCATCTATAAGTGCTCTTGTACCCTCAGCAGTCGCAACATTACCTGCAATAAGCTGAAGCCCCGGAAACTTTCTTTTTATATCTCTTACACATTTTATAACATTTGCAGAATGACCATGTGCCGAATCCACTACTACGACATCAACCTTTACCTCAACAAGGGCGGCACATCTTTCAAGCACATCAGATGTTATCCCAAGTGCCGCTCCACATAAAAGCCTGCCCTGAGCATCCTTTGCCGAATTTGGATATTTAATCTGCTTTTCTATATCCTTTATAGTAATAAGACCCTTAAGTTCACCCTTTTCATTTACTATTGGAAGCTTTTCAACCTTTGCCTTTGCAAGTATTCTTTTAGCCTCCTCCATAGTGGTTCCCTCAAGTGCAGTAACAAGATTGGACTTTGTCATACAGTCGGCAATTCTCTTGCCGGGATTTTCCTCAAACTTTAAATCTCTGTTTGTTATAATACCGACAAGTTTTTTCTCTATGGTTATAGGAACCCCTGATATACGATATTTACTCATAAGCTCATTGGCATCTTTAAGTGTATTGTCCGGTGCCAATGAAAAAGGATCTGTTATAACACCATTTTCAGAACGTTTAACCTTATCAACTTCATCAGCCTGATCTTCAATTGACATATTTTTATGTATTATCCCTATACCCCCCTGCCTTGACATAGCTATTGCCATCCTATGCTCCGTAACTGTATCCATGCCTGCACTCATAAGCGGTATATTGAGTCTTAACTGTCTTGTAAGATCGGTAGACAGATCTATCTGATTGCCTATAACCTCTGAATAAGCGGGCTGTAATAATACATCATCAAATGTAATACCTTCGCCAATAATGACTGCCATTATTAATCCTCCTGAAAAATAAAAAATATAATGACTGCATATGTTTTTAAAAATCATGCCGTCTATTAAAAACACAGATTTTACGACAGGATATAAAACTCTATGCAAAAACTGCTCCATATAGTACGATATGAGTAAGATATGCAATGCGGCTTCCTGTCGCAATACATACCTTACTCATATCCCCTAGATAGTTTCAACATTCATATATTAACAAATGACAACTCTTATGTCAATAATATAGTTATGTCTAAGACATTCAATATTTAACTTAGTCTATATATTAAAAAAAGCTCCTTACTGAAATTAGAAATAAAATTGAAATATCAAAAATAAATCAACCTTTTTTCAGAAAGGAGCTGTGTATTTATTATACTATACATTATATTACTTATACTTTATCCGCTTATTATAAATGCCGTAATATTTCTATAAAACAACGCCTTTGTACCGGAAACTAAAAGCATCAGACGGCATAATTATTTACCTTTATCTCTGTAATCAAACCAGGTCTGCTGATTTGACATAATAAAGAACTTTGTGTTTTCATCCGTTTCTTTTATAAGCTTTATCATATAGTCCTCAGGTATCCTTATGCAGCCTGCCGAACCTGTATCCTTGTCAGACTTCATGCAGTGTATGAAGATGGCTGAGCCTTTGTACGGAACACCTTCTTTATTGTAGTCAAGTGCAATTCCATAATTATAATATGGTGCCTCATTGAGCATATCTTCAGCTGAACTCCAGTCCTTAGCTGTAGTATAGCTGTTTACAAGCTTATTGTAATATTTGCTCTTAGAATCATCAACCCAGTAATCACCTGTTTCAAGTTTGTGGTACTTCATATTGCTTCCCGGATCGTCCTTTATACCAAACGCCATAATAGGTGAGAAAAACCCTTCAGGAGTTTTCATATCCCCTTCTTTTTTCTCGGCAGAAATACCTTTTTCACCGCATACACCGTTTACTGCCCAATTTTTCTGCCATACTCCGTCGCTGTTAAGTGTATAATCATTCAGAGTAACTTTTGATTTGTCATTAGTATGTCCGGCAATTACAATAATATGCTTTACATTTTGATAAGTCGCACCCTTTTTTTCCTTGGTAGGAGCCTGTACTGTACCCTTTGTCGTTTTTTCTTTTTTAGCAACGGTCTCTTTCGGAGAAGTCGGCTTAGGTTCTCTGTACACGCTTGACTTTGTCTCACCGTTAGGACTTACCTTTGTTTCAGCCGCATGTGAAATACCGCTTATACCAAGGCACAATCCAAGAACGAGACAGTTTGCAATAACTGTTTTAATATGTCTTGACATTCTTCTTTTAAAAGAACTTCCGGCACCTGATCTGTTTTTAACTAATCCACATTTAATAACCCCTTTACTCAGCATACATTTTCCTCCCTTTATGAATGCTACAGGCTACATCCCTCCAAAAGCAGCATGCCTTTATAAACATGCAGATAAAATATAAACTAATTTTATAACAGCGTATTTTTAGGATATACCCTGCAAAATTATAGATTTTTATGAAGAGATTAATAAAATCTCAACAGGAAATTTATTAATCCACTCCTCCTACAATGAATTTGCTTTATACTCTTAGAATATGGCGAGCATGCCCTAACTTAAACAGTTAAACCTCACTTCCATACTTTGAGTGATTTCATTGTACCACATTTTTAAATTCTTCTCAAGTGATTTTATATTATTTTTTGAAAAATTATTAAAAAAATTGTCATATCTGGAAATAAAGATTATATATAAATTTAAATCTAAGGAAAATCCCCCCTGCTCTACATATGTAAAACTGCATTTTGTACAGCAATATCTCTATAATATATACTATAAAAAACCGACAGGTATATGCATTTTAAAATACATAGCTCTGTCGGTTTAAATATTTTTATTGATAATATGATTATATATATTATTTATTACATATAATTAAAAATTACAGTTTCAATATATCAGTTGATTACATCATTCCGCCCATACCGGCTCCCGGCGGCATAGCAGGTGCATCTTCCTTGATATTTGCAACAACCGACTCGGTTGTAAGAAGTGTACTTGCTACTGAAGTAGCGTTCTGGAGTGCTGAACGTGTAACCTTTGCCGGATCAAGTATTCCTGCCTTAATCATATCAACATATTCTTCTTTATAAGCATCAAATCCTACTCCTTTTTTGGACTCTTTAACCTTGCTTACAACTACACTGCCCTCAAGTCCGGCATTTTCAACTATGCGATAAAGCGGTGATTCAAGTGCTTTAAGCACAATCCTTGCACCGGTTTTCTCATCTCCTTCAAGAGTACCAATGAGTTTTTCAACTTCCTTGCTTGCATGTATATAAGCAGAGCCGCCTCCGGCTATTATACCTTCCTCAACTGCCGCTCTTGTAGCATTAAGAGCATCCTCCATACGAAGTTTTGCTTCTTTCATCTCAGTTTCTGTCGCAGCACCTACTCTTATAACTGCAACTCCGCCTGAAAGCTTTGCAAGTCTTTCCTGAAGCTTTTCCTTATCAAAATCAGAAGTAGTTTCTTCTATCTGTGCTTTAATCTGCGCAACTCTTGAATCAATATCGGCTTTCTTTCCTTCACCGTCTACAATTATAGTATTTTCCTTTGAAACCTTAACTGATTTTGCTCTTCCAAGCTTATCAATTGTAACTTCCTTAAGATCAAGACCAAGCTCTTCACTTATAACCTCTCCACCGGTTAATATAGCGATATCTTTAAGCATTTCTTTTCTTCTGTCGCCATAACCGGGTGCCTTTACTGCAACTACATTGAAGGTTCCTCTCAGCTTATTTACAATAAGTGTTGTAAGTGCTTCACCTTCTACATCTTCTGCAATTATAAGGAGCTTTGCACCTGTTTTTACAATTTCTTCAAGTATAGGCAGAATTTCCTGTATATTCGCAATCTTCTTATCTGTTATAAGCACATATGGATTGTCAAGGACCGCTTCCATCTTTTCCATATCAGTACACATATATGCCGACACATATCCTCTGTCAAACTGCATACCTTCTACCAAATCGAGATCAGTTTTCATTGTTTTTGACTCTTCAATAGTGATTACACCATTGCTTGTAACCTTATCCATAGCATCGGCAACAAGCTGTCCAACCTCATCATCTCCAGCAGATATTGCCGCAACTCTTGCTATCTGTTCATTTCCCTTAATAGGCTCGCTCATAGCTGCAATTGCTTCAACAGCCTTGTTGCATGCCTTTTTCATTCCTTTTCTTATAATTATAGCATTTGCACCTGCTGCAATATTTTTCATTCCTTCATTTATCATTGACTGTGCAAGTACAGTAGCAGTAGTTGTACCGTCGCCTGCAACATCATTAGTTTTAGTAGCAACCTCTTTTACAAGCTGTGCACCCATATTTTCAAAAGCATCTTCAAGTTCGATCTCTTTTGCAATTGTAACACCGTCATTTGTAATAAGCGGTGCACCATAACTTTTATCCAATACCACATTTCTTCCCTTTGGTCCAAGCGTAACTCTTACAGTATCGGCAAGCTGATTTACACCCGCTTCAAGGGCTTTTCTTGCCTCAACTCCATGTTTAATCTCTTTTGCCATTTATATTTTCCTCCATAACTATTGTCAGTATTTATATTATCTATATATCATATAATGCATCCATACCGCAGCGACTAAGTCTTAAAATACTATTTATAAAATAATATTTATGTATCATTTATAAAAATAAGAGCGATCCGGCAATCCGGACTGCATACGCCTGCCTGTAAAAAGCATTTATTACACAATTCATTTAAACATTTATAATAAATATACCCAAATTACTATTTAATAACTGCAAGTATGTCGTTTTGCTTTACAACTAAATAGGTCTCTCCGTCTATTTCTACCTCAGTTCCCGAATACTTTGAGTAAATAACTTTATCCTTCTCTTTTACCTGCATCTTAACTTCCTTGCCGTCGATTACTCCTCCTGGACCTACTGCAACCACTTCACCTTGTGAGGGCTTTTCCTTTGCCTGTCCCGGAAGGACAATTCCTGACTTTGTTGTTTCTTCAGCAAGAAGCTGTTTTAAAACCACCCTGTCAAATAATGGTACTAGTTTCATTATAAATAACCTCCTTAAATATGTTAAACGTTTTATTATCTAAAACTATTATCTAAAACCCGAGTATGTTATATCATTAATTGTTAGCACTGTCAAGCTTTGAGTGCTAATTATTTTGTGAATTCTTTGTGGACATATAAAACAGATACTGAGTAATGATTTTTAATTATAAACTGCCTAAAGTATCCCTGTATTTATGTAACCCTGCTGAATTCTTCATACAGTGCATTATGAATTTCCAGTGCCCTTTCTTTATCAAGTTTTAATTTCTCTCTGTCGTAGGTTAAAATACCGTTTACTTCCTTTTGTATATCACTTAACTGAGTATATACCGCCGCACTTAAACCGTTCTTTATATTCGATATTATTTCCTCCTTAAATAGCCTTATATAGTTATCTGTAAGTTCAGCACCTGACTCATAATAACGATATCCATATATTTCCTCATCAAATATATGGTCTTTAACCGGACAGGCATAGCCTCCACATTCGCTTAATACAGTTACACGGTCTTTCTGAGGCTTTTTTATTAACAGTTTCCTGAAATAATTATGTATGCTGTACATATCCCCTCCGCCCTGATCAAACCATCCGCAGGCTTCATTTATAAATCTCGTTTTATCAAGCTTTTTTATAAGCTCGCATGCTTTTCCTGCATCAAACTGCCCCCAGCCTTCATTAAACGGAACCCAAGCAGCTATACATGTAAAATTATAAAGATGCCTGATCATTCCTCTCAGTTCCTTATAATATAATTTTCTGCCGGCACGGCTTCTTCTTTTAAACAATGTATAAAAGTTATCCTTTATATTTCTTACAAGATTCCCGAATATATTAGGCATATATGAAACAAAATACATATTGTAGTCTCCGCCTCCATTCGGCATATCCTGCCATACAATCATTCCAAGCCTGTCGCAGTGGTAATAAAATCTTTCAGACTCGATCTTAACATGTTTTCTTATAGTGTTATAGCCAAGTGATTTCATACTCTGTATATCACTTATAAAAGCATTATCCGAAGGCGGTGTCATAAGACTTTCAGGCCAATATCCCTGATCCAGCACACCATTAAAGAAATAAGGTTTATTGTTAAGGAAAAAACGCAGTATGCCTTTACCGTCATTTTGTATATCAAATTTTCTCATACCGAAATACGATCTTACAATATCGTCTCCAAGCCTTACTGAAACATCATAAAGATATGGATTTTCAGGAGACCACGGTTTGAAATCTCCTAAATCAATTTCTATATCTTCACCGGGCTTTCCGCCTTTTGAGGCCTTTTTTATCCCCTTATCATAGATCTCAATCGACAGCTCATCTATAACTTCAGTATTGTATGTATCATCTTTTTTTGAATTTTTTCGAGGTTCATTTTTTGCCTGAATATTTCCGTATATATTAAAGCCGTTTTCAACATGAAATACCGCCTTTTTCCCGGCAAAGCCTCTTTCTACCCTAATTACAACCTTTTTATTATCGTAATCCGGTGTTATTTTGAGTTCCCTTACATAAACACTTTCTACACTTTCAAGCCACACACTTTGCCATATACCGCTTTGTGGTGTATAAAAAATAGAAGCAAGCCTTCCTGTTGTCTTAAGCCTTTGTTTTCCTCTGGCATACGGGAGTTTTTCAGTCCTGTCTGCAACTGTAAGAGTTATTATATTTTCACCGTCCTTAAGCTCATTTGTTATATCAAATGAAAATGGCAGATATCCTCCTTTATGCACCCCCTCATAGACTCCGTTTACATAAACTCTGCATTCCTGATCCACCGCACCAAAATGAAGCAGTATACCTCTTTTTTTAAAACCCTCAGGTATAGTAAATACTTTCTTATAATGCAGGTATTCATAAGGCTGTAAAATCCTTTTTACACCTGAAAGATATGTTTCGGGAGAAAAAGGAACCAATATCTCACCATCGTATATATCCACTTTTTCTCTCCTGCTTATAGCATATTCCCACACACCGTTTAAGCTTATATATCCATCTCTCACCATCGAAGGGCGTGGATATTCACTTAAAACATTATTAATATCCGTTTCTTTTCCCCATTTGCTTATCAACTTTATCACTTCCTGGATTTAAAATTCATTTATATTAATACGGTCTTAAATTACAGCAAAAACGGCTCATAAAATTACGAGCCGCCTTAATTTACAATCTATTTTCTGATTTCAAGTTTTTCAATTAATGTACGATATCCTTCAATATCTTTGTTCTTAAGATACTGGAGAAGTCCTCTTCTCTTACCTACCATTTTAAGAAGACCTCTCCTTGAGTGATGGTCCTTTTTATTTTCCTTAAGATGCTCGGTAAGTTCTTGAATCCTTGCAGTAAGTATTGCAATCTGAACCTCAGGAGAACCTGTATCTCCCTCTTTTCTCGCATACTTGCTTATAATTTCTGTTTTCTTTTCTTTTGTAATCATTTTTACTCCTTATTATTATATGATGTGGGTGTCAAAAGATAATAAATTCTTTTGCAAACAAGCTTGCATCGAATTTTTATACTTTTGACAAGTGTATCATTATATTAAATACTCACCATGAACAAAGTAACGGACGGAGAATCCTCATACTTAGCACAGGCGTTTATTACGCATAGAAATATAACATATAGACAATGCTATGTCAATATATATAAGTCTTACATATAGGATTATTACTCTTTTTCAAAATGCTGATAATCCTTAGGTTCATTAAAATCTCCTCCCCACTTGAAACCATACTTTGTAAATATCTGATATGCCTTATCATCATGGTTTATCATATGTGGCTGCCCTGAACTTCTTTCAACATAGGCATCTGCATTTGAATGAGACCATCTGGGACCTCCGCTTGAATATGAAACATAAGGATTTTGCTGCGGATTTAAGTCAATTGCACGTCCATATGCATGTAGTGAAAGATTTTTACTGCCAACTTTCCTACGGTAGCAGAAAGCCGAAGTATTATTTACATCAATTGACTGCCAGTCAGAAGACATAGGATTTCCTGTCCAGTAATCATCAACAAGGTGCATGGAATTTATCTGATATTTTGCATCAAAAAGTTCCTTAAAAATATTAAGCACATCTTCGACTATATCTTTATTTACAATCATTTCACCCACCTGAACTTTACCTTCAAAATTGTAATGTATTACCTTTATGTATTTAAGTGATGAAAGAGGTATCTCAGTATTTTCCTGAAAAGACTTGCCTGCAATTCTCTTATATACATATCCGCCATGTTCTATATCCATTGACATAAAATATTTTCCCGGATTGTTATAATCTACATTGGTATCTGTAAGAACTGTACCGGCAGCTATACTTGTAAGATTTTCAAGCTGTTTATTCGGATCCACATAAAACGGAGGGTCATAATCATCATTATTTTGCCCCGTATTTTGGGACGGAGCGGCTTCAGTTTTAACAGCTGCCTCTGATGTTTTATTAGATGTATCCGTTTTTTTTGTTTCTGTTTTTGCAGAAGACGTGCCGCTTTTTGATAAACCGCCTGAGGCTGTACCCGAAAGTCCGGCAGAATCCTGTTTTTGTCCTCCCTGTCTTATATCACCTGATTTACTCGCTATATTTGGAAGTTTGCCCAAGTCCTGACCGGTAGCGGACTTTGTGCTTCCATTTGTACTCTTTGAGATCCCGGCTCCTATGCCTGCCAGCCCTTTCAAGTCGGAACCCGAGCTTTTTTTTGAAGCTGCCTGTGATCCCGCTTCCGAAGGATTTAAAACCTGCCGGCTTTTTGTTGTCTGGTCTTCCGGCTTAGAGTCTTCTGTACTTTGTTCAGAATTATCGCTTTCATCCGACTGTTTTGTGCCTTCTTCAGCGTTTGAATTTTCCTCCCTCATTTTTTTTGCATCGCTCTTTGAAGCTACACTGTCGGTGGCTACATCTGACAGCCTTTTCTTTAAATCACTATTTTCTCTCGAAAGACTCCCAACCCTTGCAAACAGTACAAGACAAGTGATAAATAGTATGGCACATGCCACACTCAGTATAATTATTGTTCTTCTTTCATCTGCTTTGGCTCTGCTCCTTCCCGGAGTTTTGGAACCATTGTCAAAATAAACCTTCAATATAAACTACCTCGTTTTTTAATAATGACATCTGCTCTACAGCACATATTATATACCGATAAAACATTATTTACAAGAAAATTTACCATCTTAAATCAACAGACAATTGCCGGAATAAAAATAATAAGTAATAATCACCTAAATAAGCAATACATACAATGCAAAATTAAGCAACAAAATTATTATCTCTCCCACGCATAAAAGACTTTTGTATTTTGGAAAATATACCGGTCCCCTGCAGACTTTCTATTATTTCACGTTGAGGAAAATCAATTAAATTCGCACCGGTATTTTCATAGAGCATTATTTTCCCGTTATTTCCAAAAAAATCATGTCCCGGAATAATGCCGTTTTTCATAAATGCTATCCAATCATTTTGCATGATTTCCATCTGCTGTAAATTTTCCGATGTAACTTTATAATCCATATCCTGAATAGTTCCAAAAATAAACGGAAGTTCAGCACAATGATATGAACCTCGCAATCCATTCCATGCATTCGGAATAAAATTCATACGATAACCGTAGCACGGAGCTTTTGCAGAGTACAGCTTTAATTCCCTCAGAGCCGTAACGTGAAAAGGAAGCTCCATCATTTTAAATTGAATTTCTGTCAGACTCTTATACTGTTTACGCAGCTCTTTTGCAAGACGTACTCCCTCAGATCCATACTCTCTTAAGCATTTTTCCTTGAAATTTTCTTCTTCAGTTATTATCCCCAATCCTTTATACCATGATTTATTGTCAATCATTTTAAGCTCATCTCCTGTAGTTCCAAGCATAACCGGTTTTGATGAAAATCCGCCTTTTTCCATTATATGTCTTGCATCATCTTTAATAAAAATTCCATCTATAACCGGAGTTGACAACAGCTCAAGAGGCATTTTTAAACGGATAAGTTTTTTCCATGAAAGCATAAGCAGTTCTTTCGGTTCTGACATGCGGTTTTGCTTTAAAAACGAATCTGCAATATTTTCTGCATATTCCAATGTCATACATTCATTCACTCCTGCAGAGCATACTATTAATTTATCAAAATACTTAGAACTTTCCTCACTCATCATATGCATAGAGACAGAAAGCCCCCCGGCAGATTGTCCCATTAATGTAATATTTTCCGCATCACCTCCGAAAAAACCAATATTTTTACGTATCCATTTTAATGCACATTGCTGATCAAAAAAACCCCGGTTTACAGAAAGCTTTCCTCCAACCATAACCGGAATAAAACCGGGTTCACACAGCCTATAATTAATTGTTACTACAACCACTCCTTTTGCAGCAAGGTATTTTCCGTTGTAAAGCGGAGTTGTGCCTGAGCCATATGTAAACCCTCCTCCATGAATAAAAACTAAAACGGGCTTTTTATTTTCCGTTCCACTTGTCCAAATATTTAAAACAAAAGCATTTTCATCAGTTTTATCTTTATTTGTCAGAATTTCTTTACGCATCATGGGATTTTTAAGAAATAGATTTAAAATCGGAGGTACATCATTTTGAGGAAATCGCATACCTGTACCGAAATTAACAGGACTTCTCTGATAGATTTCAATCATTTCAGGCATCCCGAAACGCTCGGATTTACCATAAGGAATTCCAAGAAAACTTTGTATATCGACCCCGTTTATATTTTCACTTTCGCATATAAATTCTCCCAAAGCACAATACAAATCCGGCAGCTTATAATTTACCTTCATTGCAGCTTTAAATTGACTTACTTTATCCTTTAACTCTGACAACAGATTTTTATACTCACTATCACTTGCAATCGACAGCTCTTTCTTATTCAAAGGTCATGCCTCCTTACTCATAATAGTATTTATTATACCAAATTTATCAATATTTTTCATCAGCCGGTCTTTATAAAATAGTTTTAAGACTGATTTTAGGCACAGGTATGCTTAGTTTAAGGCTCTAAAAACACCTTACCACTTATCTTTATAATAGCTATAAATATTTCTCTTTTTCATAATCTTCCAAAATTGCAATAAAATTAGAAAAGTATCTATATTTTTATAGATATACTTCTTTTAATACTGACGAAACTTCTTGACAGCAAAAGTAGTTTTTATTATACTAATCATACAAATCATACTTAAATCAGGAGATAAAAAAATGAAACACCCAGAGGGAAAATACGCCTGGACCGTTAAGGTAGGAGAAAAGGGGCAGTTTGTTATACCTAAAGAAGCCCGTGATGTTTTCGGCATTAAACCCGGTGATACTTTAATAGTTCTTGCAGATATAAATAAAGGTATCGCCATTCCACCTAAAAATATGTTCGCACATTTGATGGATACTATTTTCAATCAAAATGCACCAAAGGGGGATAAAGAATGAATGCTGTCATCATTAAAGAGCTTACAAAAAAATACGGAAACATAGTTGCCGTAAATAATCTTAATTTGACAATTGAGCAAGGTGAGTTATTTGCCCTGCTTGGCGTAAATGGTGCGGGGAAAACGACAACGATTAAAATGTTATCATGCCTGATAAAACCCACAAGCGGTGATGCTTTTCTTCTCGGTGAGAGTATTATCTCAAATCCTCATTCAATAAATGAAAAAACCAATATTTCACCACAGGAAACGGCAGTGGCAGCAAATTTATCTGTTTTAGAAAATTTAGAACTTATTGCAGGAATATACGGACAAAATAGTAAAACGGCAAATAAAAACGCCCATGAAATAGCACAAAAATTCGGTTTAAAAAATGAACTGAATAAAAAAGCAAAAAATTTATCGGGTGGAATGCAGCGCCGTCTTTCTATCGCTATGGCTCTGATTTCAGAACCTCAAATTTTATTTTTAGACGAACCGACTCTAGGACTTGATGTTTTGGCTCGTCGTGAACTATGGGCTTCAATAAAATCATTAAAGGGAAAAGTTACGATAATTCTTACAACCCATTATATGGATGAGGTCGAAAATTTATCTGACCGTGTGGGAATAATGGCAAATGGGCAATTAACAACTGTGGGGACCGTAACAGAATTAACTATGCAAACTAATACTGCTAAATTGGAAGATGCCTTTATTGTGCTTTCAGGAGGTGTACTATGAGAATGTTTCTATTTGCAAAACGTAATATAAAAGAGATTTTGCGTGATCCTATAAATCTCTTTTTTAGTATCGGCTTTCCTCTTGTACTTTTAGTCTTGTTGTCTATTATAAATTCTTCTATTCCACCCGAAGCGAAAAACACTATGTTTCAAATAAAAAATCTCGCACCTGGTCTGGCAATGTTCGGTAGCGTATTCATGGCATTATTTGCAGGTATGTTGTTATCAAAAGACCGCACATCTTCTTTCCTAATGCGTCTATTTACCTCTCCTATGACTGCTCCTGATTTCATCTTAGGTTACACCTTACCTATGATGGTTATGACCATTGCGCAAGCTACAATAACCTTGCTGGTAGCGGGTGCTTTTGGGCTTGAAATGAATATCAATATCATTTTTGCCGTTATCATAACCGCCTTGACTTCATTGATATTTGTCGGAACAGGTTTGTTTTTCGGCAGTATATTAAATGATAAAGCCGTTGGCGGTGTTTGCGGTGCCTTGCTCACCAACGTTGCAGGATGGCTATCCGGAGTATTTATTCCGGTCGATTTAATAGGCGGTCCCCTTAAAATTATAACGAATATTTTGCCGTTTTATCATAGCGTTAAAACAATAAGGGAGGCTTTAAGTGGTAATTCCCATAATATTCTCCCCCACTTGGCTATCGTAACGGGATATACAGTAGTTATCTTCGCTCTTGCTATTATCGTTTTCAATCGTAAAATGAGTGGAAAAAAATCATAATTTTAAAATACATACTTAAGGGGAGCCGAACATATGATGTAACAAATGTTGTGCCGTTATTTTGCTCTTAAGTCGACTTCCTACCAATATATGATATAATTTGTGCTTAGAAATTACATATACATCGTGCATGAAGAAAGGATGTGACAATGGGAAAGGGTAAGGATAAGCTCAAATCTTCAGCGCTTAGGTCCGCATGGATGGAAATAAGCCTTGCCAATATACTTCATAA
>ERZ772772.406-NODE-406-length-26577-cov-3.667446_pt1 | contig 26577 bp, 25 predicted proteins | sample MGYA00511484_ERZ772772 | MGnify/ENA primary metagenome ERZ772772 (study PRJEB29015, sample SAMEA2737913) | human oral metagenome | biome: human oral; feature: human-associated habitat; material: dental | place: China | collected 2088 ... | reverse complement strand
GCGCCCGCACACAGCGTTATCGGGAAAGACAATCCCGCGTAGTGCGTATGAAAAGTGCCTTATTTCTTTAATCCTGACCTAAACGCTTCTTTCCATCTTTTGGGTTCTTGACAGGGGGCCGCTATAGATGGTGAGCGTAGGGGCTCAACGCACACAGCCCTGACAATCTTTACTATAATAGCCGTGAGGTGATCGTCATGGCTGAAAAGGCAGCGGTTTTTATCGATGGTGGGTATTTGAACAAGATCAATACGGAAAAGTTCAAGCTCGACTATCAGAAATTGGTTTCCTGTCTGCTGGGTTCTTCTATGGAGCTTTGGAGGGCCTATTATTACAACTGTCTGCCTTATAAATCCTCCAATCCTTCGGAAGACGACAAAGAGCGATTCAACAACGCGCAGAGATTCTATGACCGTCTGAAAAAAATCCCTCGAATGTCGGTAAGGCTCGGGAAGCTCAAATATCGTGGGGAGGATAAAAACAACAAGCCTATTTTTGAGCAGAAGCAAGTCGATTTGATGCTGGGCTTGGATATTGCCTCTGTTTGCCTTTCCGGTAAGGTAGAGACAGTGATTCTTTTATCCGGGGACGGAGATATGCTTCCGGCCGTTAAGACCGCGAAAGACAAAAACATTATTGTCCGGTTGGCTCATGGCTCGTCGGACACCTACGATCAGGCTCTGTGGGATGAAGCGGATGAAAGAGTTGCCTTAAATGAAGTTTTTTTCCAAGAGTGCCTGTTGAGATAAAAGAATAGGAGCGCCGAAAGGCGCTCCTATGCTTCATAATCGTGCTCGCTCGACTAAGAGCGGCGCCTGGATGATGCTTAAATTTTACTTCATGAGGCCATAATGTCAAGTAAAGTGACGTGACCCCAATCCGCAGGTTGCGATAGCCTATGAAGAATAAAGTGCGTTGTTGCATAGATTGAGCCAACTCTCATTTTGCACCCGTCAGGTGCAGCGGAAAGCGTGCAAAACCTGTCTTTACCACACGTTAAAATTTTGCCTGCGGTTTTGGGAATCAACATCCACAACAGGGGTTCCAGCCGTTACTCCCCGGCCGGAAGGTCCCGGGGCCGCTCGAACGGGTCCTCGTCAACCTCCTGGCCGAACGAGGCCGGCGTGTCGGGAAAGGCCAGGATGGAGAGGGACAGCCCCACCCTCCCCTCCCCTCCGGAGCTTCGGTCGTCCGTGTAGTTCAGTTCCCACTTCATGCAGTCGGTGACCCACTGCAGCGCATAGTAAACCTTGTCGATCTCGGATTGCTCGAGATCGTAGCTTCCCCGCACCAGGCCGAAGACCTCCCGCCCCATCGGAAAACGCAGCTGTTGATGGAGGCGCTCCCTCTCCCGGTAGCGGTCCCACAGCATGGCCCCCTCACCCCAGACGTAGCGGTGTTCGTAGGCCGTCGCCAGCTCCAGGACCCCGATCCGATAGCGAAGCCCCGTGAGGCTCCAGAGCATCTGCTGGTCCGCGTTCCCCTTGTCGTAGAACCAGGCCTCGCCCCGGGACTTGGAGAAGAGGTCCACGTCCGTCCCCAGGCTCTTCTCGTAATAGCTGCGGAACCCCGCGCCCCAGCGGGAGATCACGTCGCTCCGCAGGGCCGCGGTCTCCTCGCGGTACGAGCCCCAGGAGGCCGAGAGCGAAACCCAGGACTCGGGGGATATCCGGAACCACGGCGAGCGAACCTCCACCTCCGGACGCCTCTCGAGCCGCCCCTTGTAATCGTCCCGCAGGTCCTTCTGTTCCTGGATATACTCGTTTCTGGACCAGTTCAGCACCGCATGCCAGCCGCCCCTCTCGAAGGAGAGGGAGGCGAAAGGACGCCAGACCGTCTCGTCCCACAGCTCGTCCCAGGAATAGGAGACGCCCCCCCTGAGGGAGAACCCCCCGCCCAGGGCCTGCTCCACCTCCGCCATCCACTCCGTCCCCACCTTGCTCCAGATGGCCACGCCGACGGAGAGGGACCCCGAGTCCCAGGCGAGCGACCCCGTGAGGCCGCCCCCCGTCCCGCGCGTCTCGCTGCTCTGGAAGTAGGGCATGATCGAGTACTTCATGGCCCTGCGGTCGATCCTAACCACATAATCCATGGGCGAGGTGAAGACGTAGGTGTTTCCCAGGTAGAGGCGGGGACGCTTCGCGACGACGCTCCGCCCGGGCACGAAGGTGATGGTCTTCGACTCGATCCGGTAGTGCGGATGGTCCAGCGCGCAGGTCGTCAGGACGACGTTGCGCCACTCCGCGAGGTACTCGTCCGGACGCCCGGGGCGTCCATGGACAAGCCCCCGCTCGACCGCCCTGTCCCAGGGAAGGACCTCGATCTCCTTCCCATGGACATAGAGGGTTCCCGCCCCGACGGGCAGGCTCGTCCCCGCCCCGGACAGGACGCCCTCCCTCGTCTCCAGGTCGTAGTCCAGCCGGTCCCCGGCCAGGGACTTGTCCCCGGCCTGAAGGACCACCTTCTCCCCCGGCAGGGGCATGGCCTGGACCTTCTGCGAGTGGGCGTCGTACTCGATGCGCTCGGCCCGTATCGTCGCCCCCTCGTAGTTCAGGACGGCCCTGCCCTCGGCGCTCGCCCGCCCCGTCTCGTCGTTGTAGGACACCCTGTCGGCGTTCAGGACGACCTTCCTGCCGGGCTCGTCGGCCCCCTCGGCCCCAGCCGGAAGAGGCCCTCCAAAGAGGGAGAACCCCAGGAGTACGGTCGCAGCCCAAAACAGGCGGCCCCATCCCGCGCCGGGGCGGCCCACAGCGCCCGAAAACGGTGCGCCCGCTACCTCAAGGGTTTCGTCCATGTGACCGTGCCTCCTTTTTCCAAAACCACGACACCGCTCTCGTCCATGCTGGCCTCCGAGGTCCTGAGCACGAACTCGTCGTCATAAAGGGTCAATCCCAACGGGAAGGAGAACTCCCCGCCGGCCTCGCGCCAGTCGAGCCTCGGGCTCTCCAGGTTCAGCACCCTCGTCGGCGTCTCGAGCGTCCCCAGAAGCCCCTCGATCGAGGCCGCCCTCTCGTCGTGCGAATAGACGCCCCGAGCGCCGAAAAAATACCATTCGCCCCCGGACCCCATTCGACGGCGGATATCGACGGAACGGACCATCACCTGCTCCCCCCGCTTCTCGGCAAGGGGCAGGCGGACGCGCCAGCGGTCCCCGGAGACCTCCCGGTCGAACTCCAGGTTCTCCATGACGATGCCGGGCATGTGCAGCAGCCCCTCCCGAAGGAGGTCGACATCGAGACTGAGGTCCCTCATCACGTAGCGGACCAGAAGGGCGATCCCCAGACAGGCGAGAAGAAGCGCCAGGAGCCCCCTGCGGCCCCTCATGCCGACATCCCCCCAGGCGCCGGAAGGGCCCGGAAGAGGCGGCGAGCTCCGCCGGGGGGCGTCGCACGAGCCGCCCTGCGCCCTCCTACCATACGACCTTCCAGGCGGAGCCCTCCCGGGTCACCCCAAGGGTGCGGACGACGAGGGAACGGAACATCAGGAAGCGTCGGTCCGTGATCACCTTGGCGCGCTCCTCCCCGACCCAGTCGATGCGATAGCCGTCCTTCAGCCCGGCGCGGAAGTCCGCGGCCTTCGCGGTCTCCCGGGCGAAGTTCTCCGACGAGAGCATCTTCCGCGACTCCGCGGAGAGCATCGCATACATCTCGTCGGGTCGGTTCTCCGCCCACAGGGTCAAAAACCGGCGCAGCACCTGCTCCCGGCTCACATACGCGCTCTGCGCGTTTTTCCCGGGATTTTCGGGCGTCTCGGACGCCGCGTCCTCCGTTTTGTCCGTTTTGTCCGCCGCCCTTCTGTCCGGCGAGGCGCCGCGGTCGCGCACGGACTCCACGAAGACCGCCATATCGCCCGAGTCCTCCGCCAGAAGCGGCGGGATGGGGCGCGGCACGGACGGCGGCGGAGCCATCGGGACGGCGGGATGCTCGGCCGGCTTCGGAGGCTTGACGGGCCTCACCGAGACCTTCCTGGACGCGGGCTTCTTCGGCAGTTCCACGACCACGGTTTTTGTCTCCTCGGAGGCGGGGATGGCTCCACCGTCCCACTCCTCAGGGGACGCCGCCGACGCAAAGGAAAAGAGGCGCTCGTCGTAGCCGCCCATCCCCCTTACGGCCACGGCAAAATTCGTGTCCCTCTGCTTGGGGAAGAAGACCAGCCCCTGAACCAGGCCCCTCAGGGGCTGGTCCAGGTTCGTATCGTAGCGGACGGGCCGCACGCGCTCGCCCGCGGCGGTGACCAGAAGGATGTTGTCGGAGACGGGCGCGAGGCTGACCGGCCTCGCGCCGAAGGCGTAGACCGAGACGAGGAAGGGCTCCGCCCTGTCCATCCGAAGCTCCGAGACGAAGGTGTCGCGGTACGCGCGCCGTTCGGCCTCGGACATCCCGACCCGCAGCGCCTCCGCCTCCACCCAGGGCTCGATGAGCTCCTCGGGATAGTAGACGATCCAGACGAAGCAGTCCCGCCCCCAATGGGACACCGTCCACTGCTCCAGGACACGGATCGTCTCACCGAATGGGTTCGTCACCTGCTCGGCCGGCGCGCCCCCGAAGGCCGGAGGGCAGACGGACAGGACGGCCAGAAGGCAGGCCAGGATACATCCCCTGCCGCGTCCCCCCCAAAAAAGCTCGCCGCACCTGGCGTTCGGTTCCGCCACTTCGCTCCCCCCATCCGTCTCAAAACGGGGCGGGAAACCCGCCCCCGTTCGCGTCCCTAATCGACCTGCTGCTCCGGAGGCAGCTCGAAGGCGCCCTCCCCGGAGGGTTTCGGGGCCTTTGCGGGCTTCGAAGGCTGACCGGGCCGATCCCTTTTGATGATGATGTCCTTGTCGGCCGGCGCGGCGGGAGCGGGGTCAGGCGCGGGCTCCCCCTCGGACGCCTCGCCCACGGTCTGGCGTATGGCCGTCCCCGGGTCGACGCGCAGGCTCTCCGGAATGGGATAGGCGGAGACCGTCACGTCGTCCGAGGTCTGCACGAAGGTGACGGATCCCTCCGGGATGCGGATGGAGTTTCCGCGCACGAAGAGCCCCCCGATAAGGCCGACGGGCCCCAGGAGCGCCGCGCCGGCGAGGCTGGCCGCGCCGGCGCCGATAATGGCCCCCTCGCCCTTTTCCCCGCGTTTGCTGGCATCCTCCGCCGCCTTCTTGGAGGCCTCCCCCGTAACCACACCAAGCCTCTGCGGGCCCAGGGGAACCAGGGCGTTGAAATCCAGGCGGACCTCCCCGGGCACGCCGAAGGCCTTGGGCTTCTTGACCTCGCGCACCGTGGTGTCGAGCAGGGACCCGCGCGGGGCGATCAGGCAGCCGTCCACGACGAGGTCGTCGGTCAGCGCCAGGCGGACCTTGTCCCCCTTCTGGCTCTTCGCGGGGCTCAGCTCCTCCATGAAGCGGAACTTCAGCACCGTCGCCCCCGGCAGCGTGACCTGGCGAAACGTCACGGGGTCGGAGACCAGCATGGCCAGGATACGCTCGACGCGCATCGCCACGGGCTTGCCGTACTGAAGGTCCCCGTCCATATCGCTCTCGAGGGTCTCGAGGCGCCTCAGGGCGGGCCTGGACGCATGGATGTTCTTGCTCAGGATCCACTCCGCGACCCCAACCTTGAAGAGCATGGAGGGCTGTTCCTCGGTCCCCGTCTCCAGAAAGTTCAGGATCGCCGCATGGCGCTCGGCGATGCTGCCCGGCAGGCTGCGGCCGAAGAGCTCCCGCTCTATCCCGTTCAGCCGCTCGACCAGGCCGCCCTTGCTCGGCTCGCCGTAGATGATCGTCTCGATCCGCTCCATCATCAGGACGGAGTCGCTCTTACCATCCTCGGGACCCGCCGCCGCACAGGAGGAGAACAGCAGACACAGCATCGCCGCTCCCACCAACAGTCCGCACAAATTTTTCCTGATCAAAACGCTACCTCCTCCAGATCTAAAAAAGGAGGGCGGGCTACCGCCCCTCCCCGCCGTGCCGGCGCCGGATCGCCGCCCCGATGAAATCCGCGAAGAGCGGATGCGGACGCGTCGGCCTGGACTTCAGCTCCCCGTGAAACTGTCCCCCGAGGTACCAGGGATGCCCCGGCAGCTCGACGATCTCCACGAGGTTCCGCCCGCGGCAGACCCCGGAGACCCAGAGACCCCCCGCCTCCAGCCGCTCCCGATACGCGTTGTTGAACTCATAGCGGTGACGATGGCGTTCGCTGATCTCCAGGACGCCGTAACACCGCGCCGCCAGGGTCCCGGGCACGAGGTCGCAGGGGTAGGCCCCAAGGCGCATCGTTCCCCCCATTTTATCAATATGGGCCTGTTCCTGCATCAAATGAATGACGGGGTGGAGGGACGCGGGGTCCATCTCCTCGCTGTGCGCCCCCGCCAGGGCGCAGACGTTGCGGGCATACTCGACCACCATCATCTGCATGCCCAGGCAGATCCCGAACAGGGGGATCCTCTCCTCCCGGGCGTAACGGATCGCGTCGATCATCCCCTCGATTCCGCGGGAACCGAAGCCGCCGGGGATCAGGACGCCGTCGACGTCCCCCAGGCTCTTTCCCACATCGGCGGACTCGAGCTCCGCCGACTCCACCGCGCGGACCCGCACCTTGACGCCGTGGTGCACGCCCGCGTGGTACAGGGCCTCCACGACGCTGAGATAGGCGTCCTTGTGCTGGACGTACTTGCCCACCAGGGCGATCTCCACCGCATCCGGGGCGTTCATGAAGCGGTCCACGACCCGATGCCAGTCCGAGAGGTCGGGCTCCCCTCCGCACGGAAGGCCGAGGGCCCGGAGGATCTGCGTGTCCAGCCCCTGACGATGCAGGCTGAACGGGACGTTGTAGATCGTGGGCTCGTCCCGCACCTCGATCACGGCCTCGGACGGGACCGTGCAGAACAGGGCGATCTTGTTCTTCATCTCCTGGTCCATGGGACGGCTCGTGCGGCAAACCAGGATGTTCGGGAGGATGCCGATGCGCCGCAGCTCCTGGACGCTGTGCTGCGTCGGCTTCGTCTTGAGCTCCTGGGCCGCCTCCAGCCATGGGACGAGCGTCACGTGGCAGTAGACCACGTTCTCGCGGCCCACGCGGTTCGCCATCTGCCGGATCGCCTCCAGGAACGGCTGCCCCTCGATGTCCCCCACGGTCCCGCCGATCTCGACGATCAAAACGTCCTGCTGCTCCCCCGCCCGGACCAGCCGCTCCTGGATATCGTTGGTGATGTGGGGGATCACCTGGACCGTCCCGCCCAGATAGGCGCCCCTGCGCTCCCTGTCGATCACGTGCGAATATATTTTTCCGGTCGTGATGCTGTTTTGCTCGCCAAGGGTCTCGTCGATAAAACGCTCGTAATGCCCAAGGTCCAGATCCGTCTCCGCCCCGTCGTCGGTGACGAAGACCTCGCCATGCTGAAAGGGGTTCATCGTCCCCGCATCCACGTTCAGATAGGGATCCATCTTGATGATGGACACCCTGAGCCCCCGCTTCTTCAGAAGGGTTCCCACCGATCCCGCCGTGATGCCCTTGCCCAGGGAGGAGACCACCCCGCCCGTGATGAAAACGTACTTCGCCATTGCCTGTCGCCCTCCCGGCCATCCGAACTCGGACAGCTCAAAATCCCCCTGCCCCAAAATACAAAACGGGACCAGAAAAAAAAAACTTCTGGTCCCCTGCCGACTCCTCTCGGACGATATAAACCGGCCTCCGCTTCGGATGCCGCCGCTTATTTCAGATACTGCAGCGGGTTGACCGGGCTGTTGCCCCTCCGGACCTCGAAGTGGAGATGCGGCCCCGTGGACCTTCCGGTCGTCCCGACCCTGGCGATATTCTGCCCCTGGGATATCTTCGTGCCCTGAGGCACCATAACCGAGCTGCAGTGAGCGTAAAGCGTGGACTGCCCGCCCGCGTGCTCCACCACGACGACCTTGCCGTAGCCGCCCATCCATCCCGAATAGGCCACGCGCCCATCGCGCGCCGACCGGATCACCATGCCCCGGGACGCCTTGATGTCGATGCCCGTATGGAAGTCCCGGCGCCGCGTAACCGGATGGCGTCTCCAGCCGAAGGGGCTGTTGATACGCCCCATCACGGGCCAGCGGTAGGAACGCCCACCCTTCTGAGGACGCCCCTTATCCCTGATGGGGACGAGCTTGACCTTCTTGTTCTCCACACGGACCTCCGCGACGGCCTCCGGACGGGCCCCCGGCAGAAAGACCTCGTTGCCCGGCTTCAAGGAGACGACGTCTATCGTCGGATTGACCTTGCGCACCAAGTCGAGGTCCACCTGATAACGCTTGCAGACGAGCTCGATCCTGTCGCCCTTGCGCATCGTATAGAAGATGCCGTCCTGGTTGGGAATACGAAGCACCGCCCCGGGACGGAGCGTGGCGGAGCTCTTGAAGGTGTTGCTGCCCACCAGGGTATCCAGCTCGATGTTCTGGGCGTTGGCGATGGACCAGAGGCTGTCCCCCTGCACCACGACATAGGCCAGGACACTCAAGGGCTTGACCTCCTCGCGAAGCGAGGCGATGCGGAACTGGCGCGTGCGGACCTCCTCCAGGGTCGCCTCGACGTCGTCCGGCGTGTTGGGGATCAGGAGAAGCTGGTTGGCGGCCAGACGATTGGCGTCCTTCAGCCCGTTGGAGCGAAGGATGTCCTGAGCCGTCACCCCGGCGTAGCCGAGGGCAATGTCCGACAGAGTCTCGCCGGACTTGACGATATGCTCCTTCCAGCCGACCCCCACATCCGTCAGGCGGATATCCCCCTCCGGTGCCTCCAGCTCCATAATATCCTCGATATCCTCCGACACCCCATCCTCGGGGAGGCGGGTGCCGTCGTCCTGGGTATTCAGTATGATCGATTCAAAATCGGAGAGGTCCTTGGGAAGAGGGCCGAAGTCCTCGGCGATATCGACGACGGGAAGCAGCAAAGACTGCCCGCCCTCCTTCGACTCAGGCATCGGGACCTGAGGGACCTGAGGCATCTGCGGCTCAGGCAGGGAAGCCAGCCTGACGGGCAGGTCCCCGGAGAGGGGGGAGGGAAGCGCTTCGGGAAGGGCGGGAACAAGCGCCCTGCCCTCCTCGTAGGCGTCGCTCATATCGACGGAGACGAAACCCTCGTTCTCCACCGAGAGGTCGTTCCGATTCTCCACCAGACTTCCCCACGCCACGCCCGAGAACCGGCCCCACGCGGAAAACATCAGAAAAGCGGCCAATCCCATGGTGCAGCATACGACGGCGCAAAACCCCCAGGAAAAACCCTCCGAAGAAGCCGGCCCCTTCGGCCTCTTGACCTCACGGGCTTTTTTCTTATCGTCGAATGTTTTCACAAACATTCCTCCTGACCTAAAAACAGACGCCACCACCCTGGCTGGCAGCACCGGTTCCCAGTACCGGCTTCTTTGATGGCTGTACGGCTCCACCCGGACCTCGATCCCATGCGTCCGGTTTCTGTCCCTCGACTCCCGTTTTCAGGAAAATACGGAAGAATACGTCTCGGGCAGCATTATAGCACACCCGCCCTGCAGCCGAGCGCGGGGGACGGCCGCAGGACATCTCAACGAGGAGAAGTTTCTTTCCTGAAGTTTCTTTCCTATAGATGTAGATGCCTTTGTTCGGCCTCGGCCGGGACGGGCATTTTCGCTTCAATCAGCGCTTCCCTATGAGAGCTTTATGGACATCAGGAACTCGCGGTTGCTGCGGGTCTGGCGCAGCTTGTCCAGGATCAGGTTCAGCGCCCCTGCCTCGTCGACCCCCACGATGCGCTTGCGGAGGACCCACAGCCGGGCCAGTTCGTCCTCCGGGATCAGCAGTTCCTCCCGCCTCGTCCCCGAGCGGGTGATGTCTATGGCGGGGAAGATGCGCTGCTCCGCCAGCTTGCGCGACAGATGCAGCTCCATGTTGCCCGTTCCCTTGAATTCCTCGTAGATGACGTCGTCCATGCGGCTCCCCGTATCCGTCAGGGCCGTGCCGATGATCGTCAGGCTGCCCCCTTCCTCGAAGTTGCGGGCCGCACCGAAAAACCGCTTGGGGAAGTAGAGCCCCGAGGGGTCGAGACCGCCCGAGAGCGTCCGCCCCGACGGGGGGACCGTGAGGTTGGAGGCCCGGGCCAGGCGCGTGATCGAGTCGAGGAGGATGACCACGTCCCTCTTGGCCTCCACGAGCCTCTTTGCCTTCTCCAGCGCGAGGTTCGCGACCCGGATATGCTCGTCCGCGGGGCGGTCGAAGGTCGAGGCGATCACCTCCCCGTCCACGGACCGGGAGATGTCGGTCACCTCCTCGGGGCGCTCGTCGATGAGAAGGGCCATCAGGATGATGTCCGGATAGTTCGTGGCGATCGCCCTGGCGATCCGCTTGATCAGCGTCGTCTTGCCCGCCTTGGGCGGCGAGACGATCAGGGCCCGCTGTCCCAGCCCGATGGGCGCGAACATGTCCACCAGCCGCGTGGCCCAGTCGCCGGGGCTGTTCTCCAGGTTGATGCGGACGTTGGGGAAGATCGGGGTGAGCTGTCCGAACACGGCGCGCCGCCGGGAGTGCTCGGGGTCCGAGAAGTTGACCGTCTCCACCCTCAGCAGGGCCTCGTAGTGTTCCTGTTCCCGCGGGGGCCGGATCAGCCCCCAGATCACGTCCCCGTTGCGCAGGCCGAAGCGCCGGATCTGCGAGACCGACAGGTAGACGTCGTTGTCGGTCGGCAGCATCCCCTTGGGACGCAGAAACCCGAACCCCTCCGGCAGGATCTCGAGGGTCCCGCCCCCAAAGCGGTAATTCATGCTCTCCGCCTGCGCCCTCAGGATGGAGATGACGAGGTCGTCCTTCCGCAGGGTCGTGGCCCCGGGAACGTTGAGCTCCCGCCCGATCTTGCGGAGGTCCACGAGGTTCTTGGAGGCCAGGTAGCCGTAGGTGTGCTTGGGCTTAGGGTGGGTGAACGGTTCCACAGGTCTGAGGGTGGATACTGCGGGGTCGGCGTGCACTGCGGCCGCATCCGCGGCCTCCACCGGTTCCGTGGGCTCGGACGGGAGCTCACGGACCGGGGGCTGAACGGCAACGGGAAGCACAGCGGCCTGCGGCGCTTCCTTCTCCGCGGCCTGGACAACCTGAGTCGCCGAATCCGACGGCTCCACCTCCGGCGGCGGGACGACCTTCCTTGGACGCCCGCGCGGACGGGGCACCCTGGGAGCCGTTTCAACCGCAGCCGCGGCCGGGTTCTCCGCCGCACCGAGGGACGCGGCGGCCCCGGCCGGCTCCTGCTGCGCTTCGAGCACTTTCTTCGGGGGGCGTCCCCGCCTTTTGGGAGCTTCCCCTCCCGCCTTCGGCAGGCTTACCATGAGATGCAAAAATCCTTTTCGTCATATTCGTCATACATCATATCTCGATCACCTCAAAGACAATGGAATTCAAAACGGTGCCCCGACGGGCGGGGCGAAAGGACGCCGACTCCGGGCGCACCACAAAGAGAAACCCATGATGCCGGGGAGGGAGAAGACGAGAAAAAGCTCCACGACGCGCCCCCTTCAGGCGCCGCGTCCGCCGGCGGGCCTCAATAAATCTCGAACCGGAACTCCGGGATCGTCTCGGAACGGTACAGGATATCGACCGCGTATTTTCCCCTCGGCAGGGGGACGCCGCTCTCCTGGAGCAGGCAGTACATCCTCGATCCGGATGGCGCCGGCAGCGGATACGTCTCCGACTGAACGACCTTGTCCCCCCAGCGCCAGACGACCTGAATCTCGCCGTCCTCCTCGACGCGGGAATAATCGAAATACAGGCACACCTGCCTCGAGCCGTAGGGGAATCGGGAGACCGTCCCGGTCAGGAACCTCCGGTCGTGAATATCGACGTTGATCGTCACGTTGGAGATCATGAAGTTCTCGCCGGACCGGACGGAACTCTGCCGCACCACCCAGAATGAAAGGAGGGTCAACACGAGCGTAAAAACGATCAGAAGGAACAAAAAGGGCTTTCGTCTCGTCATGACGGCTCCGCCGGGGGCCGGTGGCCCCCACGCTCCTCACACCCCGCGTACCAGCTCCTGAGCCGGGAGGAAACCCGATTCAGATCGGGCAGTGCGAAGCCGTCCACCGAACATCCGCCAAGCCCCGAAACCCCGTCGACGGCCCCCCTGTCCCGGAGAGCCGCGAGCATCCGCTCCTCCTCCCCTTCGTTCAGGCCCGCCCAGCGGCCGAACGGGACGGACAGGAGTGCCGCCAGGGCGTACCCTCCCCAGTTCGACACGTCCACCGGAAGGCATACCGTCGAGGGGACGCGGGAGAGGAAGGGCGCATAATGGGGAAGGAGCCGCGACAAGGGCTCATAGAGGGTCCCCATGCCCGCCTCGTTTCCGCCGTCGCCGATCCCCAGCACGGGGACCCCCGATCCCGCCGCCGCGAGGGCCAGGTCGTCCAGCGGGACGACCACGGAGCCGATGTCCTCGCCCCTCATGTTGTAGTAGCGCCCGTCCGCGGCCCGCCCCGGACGCTCCAGGAACACCAGGAGGTCGAACCCCTCGAGGGCCGCGGGGTCGGGCCCGTCCAGGCAAAGGACCGAAGAGCCGCCGACGCTTCCGGAACAGGCGTCCAGCGCGGAGAGGTTGGAGCGGTCCGTCGCCAGGCAGACCCTCTTTCCCAGAAGGGCCAGGGCCCTCCCGAGGATGACCGAGCCGGGGGGGCCGTCCGTCTCGGGGGCCGAGGCCGAGCGGATGAAGAACCCCGTGACGATCAGCGCGCTCCGCGCCGCCATGCAGAGGGAGAACGCCCGCTCCCACAGGGGGGCGTCCGAAAGCAGGGAGACCCTGCGCCCCCCCAGGTCCGAGGCCACGATACCCCGCAGCGAATCCAGGGCGGCGCCGGGAAGGGGCGTCATCGGGGCCGGGGCGAAGGCCGACGAATCCGACAAATTGAGAAATCGAGCATCCGGGCTGTCAGACATCGGGACCCCGCATGGGGCTCAATTCAGCTTGTCGACCAACCCCAAAAGCTCCGGGCTGAGGGATTTATGCTCGTTCCAGGAGCGCTCCAGGTCGCTCAGGACCATGCGATGGTTCACGTTCCCCACCATATAGCCCGATTTCCCGATCAACAGGGATTCGGCCGCGTAGGCGCCCATCCGGGAGGCCAACAGGACGTCAAAGGACGTGGGGCTGCCCCCCCTCTGGATGTAGCCCAGGACGGTGACGCGCGCGTCGTAGCCCCCGGTGTCCTGGAGCTTGTCCTTCATCTCGTTGGCGGACATGACGCCCTCCGCCAGGATGATGAGCGTATGGCTCTTCCCCTTAGCCTGGGAGAGGCGCAGCCGCTGGCAGAGGTTGCCGATGCTCAGGGGGAGCTCCGGGACGACGACGTACTCCGCCCCCGAGGCAACGGCGATCTCCAGGGCCAGAAATCCGGCGTTGCGCCCCATCACCTCGACGATGAACAGGCGGTCGTGGCTGGACGCGGTGTCCCGAAGGCGCATGACGGCCTCGAGGGCGGTGTTGACGGCGGTGTCGAAGCCGATCGTCTCATCCGTCCCCGCGACGTCGTTGTCGATGGTACCGGGAATTCCGATGACCGGCATCCCCATGTCGTGCAGTTCCTTGGCCCCATGAAAGGACCCGTCGCCGCCGATCACGACCAGGCCCTCGATCCCCGCCGCCCTCATCCGGGCCAGGGCCTCCCCGCGTCCCTCGGGGGTCGTGAAGCGCTCGCTGCGCGCGGTCTTGAGGATCGTCCCCCCGCGATGGATGATCCCCCCCACGGAGGAACGGGTAAGGGGAATGAAATCCCCGTCGATCAACCCTTCATAGCCCCGGAGCACCCCCACGCACTCCTTGTCGTTGAAGAAGCACGTGCGAGCCACCGCCCGGATGGCGGCATTCATGCCCGGGGAGTCCCCCCCGCTGGTCAGAACTGCGATGCGATCCACGTCAATCTCTCCTCAATTATAAGCCATAAGGCATGGGCAAAATGCCCTCCGCCCTCATCGTCTACCGGGTCTGAAGCTCGTCCGCCCTGCTGCGGACCTCGTCGAGCTCACGATCGAGGGCGTCGATCTTCGTCTGAAGCTCCTGCCTTTCCTGGTTCAGTTTCTCCATACGCTTGATCAGCCGGTCCAGCTCCAGACGGTCCATGGCCTTACCGGTCCCCAGGGCTTCGGGATTGTCCTTCGAAAGGTCCCAGACCCAGCGGATATCTCCCCTCGCCGCGGTGGCCTGACTGATGGCCCCGTTCAGGACAAGGCGGATGTCCTTGACTCCCTCCAGGATGTCCTTGCCCGTCTTGGGGTCGTAGCGGGGGAAGAAGACCATTCCGTCCCGCTGCCCGGAGATCTTGAAGTTGAATCGTTTGTCGTAATCGGAGGGATTGTAGCGCTGCTTGCCGACGAAGAGCGTCAGATGGCGGTCGAACGGCTGGGGGTGCATGGGGACGCCCGTGACGTTGAAATCGATATGAAAGGCTATGGAGTCGTGAAGGTTCAGGCTCTTCAGCAGGGTGTATTTGTAGTTCTCCATCTCGTCCTTCGTCCAGAGGTTCTTCTCCGCCTCCGAGCGCACCAGCGCCTCGACGTACTCCGCCGAGTAGTAGGTCACCTCGATGGCCACCGCCTGGAGTTCGGACTTCTCGTTGAAGGAGTCGGTCCTCTTCCATTTCCTCAGGATATCCTCGTCCGAGCCCCAGGCGGACGAAACCCACAAAGCGAGGCAGAAAAGCAGGGAAAGCCCCACGGATTTTCTTACAAAGAATTTTCCGGTCATCGCACGCGTTCCACTCCATTCCATTTTATCTTCATCATTGTTCTCGTCTCATCCATTCCGCCCCGAGCCTCTTCCGCGGCCCTTCACGAAGGCACGTTCCGTAACGTTCCTCCCGTTCGATTATACAACAGGAATCAGGGAAGCAAACCCGCCCGCACCGCAAACCGCCTATCCCGCCCGCAGGCGGTAGACCATGGCCAGGATCTCCGCGACGCCGCGATAGAGCTCCTCGGAGATTTCCTCCCCGATCTCGACCCCCTCGAACAGGGCCCAGGCCAGAGGCTTGTTCTCGACGACGGGCACGCCGTGGGCACGCGCGAGCTCCCGAATCCTCTGCGCCACGATCCCGCGGCCCTTGGCCACGACCTGAGGGGCGCTCATCAGCTCGCGGTCGTACTCCAGGGCCACGGCCAGGGTCGTCGGGTTGGTGATGACCACGTCGGCCTTGGGCACCGAGGCCATCATGCGCTTCTTGGCGAGCTCCCGCTGCTTCTGCCGGATCTTGTTCTTGATCTGCGGGTCCCCCTCCATCTGGCGGAACTCCTCCTTGATCTCCTGACGGCTCATCCGGATCGACCGCTCGAACTCCCACTTCTGATACATGTAGTCGATCAGGGCCATGATCAGGAGCATCGCCGCCAGGCGCATCGCAAGGGACCAGAGCATGTTCCAGAAGGCGGCGCTTCCATGGCCGAGGGGGAACTGCATGGCCCTCAGGGTGTCGGGAAGGTAGTCCCGGATGGCGGTGTAGATCACGACGGCAAAGACCGCCGCCTTCAGCAGCCCCTTGAGCAGTTCCACCAGCGAGCGCAGCGAGACGATCTTCTTCATCCCGCTGATCGGGTTGAGGCGGTCCAGGTTGATCTTGAAGGGCTCGCCCGTGACGGTCCAGCCCACCTGCCAGACGATCACCGCGACGGCCAGGATGGCGACCAGCCCCCCCAGGGGGAGCCAGGTCAGAAAATAGCTCTTGATCGCCTCCAGGGACAAGATGGGGAACCAGCCCTCCCGCAACAGAATCTTATCCCCCATGAAACGAATGGAGAGCTGAAGCAGCGCGAGGAAAAGCCCATAGATGAAGGGCCCCAGAAGGAGCAGGGAGGCCAGCCCCGTCAGGATCCCGACGGCGGCCGTCAGGTCCCGGCTCACGCAGACGCGCCCCTCCGAGCGCACCTTCTGGCGCTTCTTGGGGGTGGCCGGCTCGGTCCGCTCCTGGGCGAAGAACTGGAGATCGAAGGGGACGGGCCGCCCCCCTCCGACGGCGCGCTGTCCCAAAAGGAGGGTCACGGCGCTCCCCTCCACGCCAGGACGCTCGTCAGGGCAAACTCGATCCACCGCTCGAACTGGGTATAGATCAGGTCCACCACCAGCGGCAGCGCCGCGGCCAGGACCAGGAACCCCAGCGCCACCTTGATCGGGAGCCCGAGGACGAAGATGTTCATCTGAGGGACCGTCCGGGCCAGGAAGCCCAGCCCGACGTCCGCCAGCACGAGGGCGCAGTAGAAGGGGATCACGATCCGCATCGCCAGCACAAAAAGCTCCTGAAGCCAGGTTCCCAGGGACATGTCCCCGACGGGGAACAGGGCCAGACGCCCCAGGGGCACGAGGCGCAGGCTCTCGATCACCGACTGCACCATCAGAAGATGCCCGTTCCACCGGAAGTAGAACCACAGTCCCACCAGAAAATTCAGCTGGCCGATGATCGACGCCTGGCTCTGCGTCATGGGGTCGACGACCTGCGCCATGGAGAAGCCCATGGCCGTGCCGATCTGCTCCCCGGCGGTGTTCAGCGCCGGAAGAGGCAGGGACGCCAGGAACCCGATGGCAAACCCCACAAAAAACTCGCGCAGGGCCAGGACGGACAGTGCGAGGACGCTGTCGAAGAGGACCACGGGGACCTGGGCGGACGGCACCGCCCCCACGGACGCCGCGGTCAGGAGCACCGCGCCCAGGTAGCGGAAGGAGGCCGGGGACATCGTGGAGGCGAAGAGGGGCGAGGCGAACACCATGCCCACGAAGCGAAGGTGGATCAGCAGATAAACGACGAGAAGCTGCGTGGGCAGCTCGATTCCCTTCAACCCTCCCCCCTCCTCTCGGAGTATCGTTCCTTTTCCCGGTCCTTCTCATTCCGTTTCGCAGGTATTCGCAGGCAAGGCGGCTTTTGCGAGACGCCGCAGATAAGCAGACCGCCAACGAGCGCTCGCGAGTTGTGCGGGGCGCTCAGGGGTTTCATCAGGGCCGGCCGTCTGCCTAAACGCAGCATACGAATGCCCGAGGAGCGGAATTATTGGATGAAGCGCTCCAGCTGGCCCAGTATCTCACGAGTCATGACGAGCATCCTGGCTCCCATCCAGGGGCCCAGAAGCACCATGCAGAGGAAGACGGCCAGGATCTTGGGGATGAAGATCAGCGTCTGCTCCTGGATGGAGGTGGCCGTCTGAAGGATGCCGATCAGGAGCCCCACCACCATCGCGACCATAAGGATCGGCATGGAAACCGCCATCATCGTCCACACGGCATTGCTCATGACGTCGTAAAGACTGAGGAGCGTTACGGGCATTTTGGTCCTCTCCCTTCAATCCTTTCCTTTATAAGCTCAGGGCACGTTCGTGAAGCTCTTCAGCAGGCTCATCACGACCAGATTCCAGCCGTCCGCCATGACGAAGAGCACCAGCTTGAAGGGCAGGGACACCATCATCGGCGGAAGCATCATCATGCCCATGGCCAACAGGACGCTCGAGACCACCATGTCCACGACGATGAAGGGGATGTAGATGACCACCCCCATCTGAAAAGCGGTCTTCAGCTCGCTCAGCATGAACGCCGGCACCAGGACCCGGGTCGGGACCCGGTCCCGGGATACGGGCTGTTCCAGCTTCGCCATGGAGGTCATCAGGGAGAGCTCCTCCTGCCGCGTGTAGCGGAACAGGAACTCCCGTACCGGCACGACCGAACGCTGCCAGGCCTGCTCCGCGGGGATGTCCCGCGCCAGGTAGGGGGCGAGGCCGTTCTCATAAACCTGGTTCCAGGTGGGATACATGGTGAAGAGGGTCAGAAAGAGGGCGAGCCCCGTGACGACCTGCTGCGGAGGGGACTGCTGAAGGCCGATCGCACGCTGCACGAACCCCAGGACGATGACGATACGCGTGAAGCTGGTGATCATCAACAGGATGGCCGGGGCCAGGCTGAGGACGGTGAGCAGCCCCAGGATCTGGAGCGACAGGGCCACATCCGCGGGAGAATCGGCGGAGGCGATGCCCAGCCGCAGGGAGGGCAGGGAAAAGGACCCCGCCTCCGCAGCCGACGCGGGCGTCAGGAACAGAAACGGCAGAAACAGGACAAGCGCCCCCAGAAGGAGGAAGAAGCCGGGCTCAACCTCCCTCCCGGTGAGGCGGCGTCCCCTCGGCCGAACACATCCAATCCTCATACGTCCACCTACCCATCAAACGGCTCCCGCCTCCGCCCGAGGTAAAGGCAAGGACATCCGGTCCGCACCGGACCACAAAAAAGACATCCTTACCCACGGGCAAGGATGTCAAAACCCTCACAGGCACTCCCTCTCCGTCCGAGCCGTTTTTCTTTTTCGCACAACGGACAAGGACGAAAGCGGAGGCGGACAGGACTCCCAACGCGATCAGGACGCGAGTCAGATAGACAAAAAGATCAGGCTCCGCCGCCATTCGGCCCGCCCCCAACGCCCACGGTCCGCCCCAAGTCCCGCGAGACTAGGCCAGTACCTTGGAAATCGCTTCTATGACCCGCTCCGGCTGGAAGGGCTTGACGATAAAATCATTGGCTCCGGCCTGGATGGCCTCGATGACCATCGGCTGCTGCCCCATCGCCGAGACCATGACGATCTTGGCATTGGCGTCGAGGGCCTTTATGGCCTTCACCGCATCGATGCCGTTCATCTCGGGCATGGTGATATCCATCGTAACGATGTCGGGCTTGAATTTCTGATACGCAGCCACGCCCACCTTGCCGTTTTCAGCCTCGGCGACCACTTCAAAATCGTTCTTTTGAAGGATGTCCTTCAACATCATACGCATGAAGGCCGCGTCATCAACAATAAGAACCTTTTTGCCCATGCTGTATCCCTCGCTTACTCAGATTCTCTGACTCAAGCCCGGTCAGTATCGTTTCCGTTTCAGGAAAAATCACAAAGAATCCTTTATTTTCAAAGATTTATCGGGGCAGTAGCAAGAGAAAATCACCGATAACGGAACTGATTATATCACGAATTGTCCCCATGAAAAGCGAGAACGGGGACACGAGGGGGAAAAACGGCACGGGGCGTCAGGCGGAATGGACCTTGGCTCCGGCGCCCAGCACGTCCGTGATGCGCACGCCGAAATTCTCGTCGATCACGACGACCTCTCCCCTGGCTATCGGTTTTCCGTTGACCAGGATATCCACCGGCTCTCCCGCCATCTTGTCCAGCTCGATCACGGACCCCGTGGTCAGGGCCAGGATCTCGGAGATGTTCTTCCGGGTCTTCCCCAGCTCCACCGTCACCCGAACGGGGATATCGGCGATCATATCGATGCGGCTGCCTCCCGCCGCTCCACCGCCCTGTCCCAGTGGGAGAAACTCGGCGGGATGGACGTCCACCACAGGAGCGGGCTGCTGTGCGGCCCGGGACATCGACGACATCGGACCGGACGATGGGATATTCGGCTGAGGGGGCTTCGCCGAGGGAGCGGGGCCTGCCGGATGGGCCGCGGCCCCCGACTCCTCCGGGGCCGGCACCGAGTCCTTGGGCGTCTGCTCCCCGATGATCTGGCGCATCAGGCCCGCGACGGCAAGGGCGGAATCCAGAGGAATGGAGCTCCAGACCTTGAAGGGGGTCAGGCCGTCCACCCGAACGGTGGCGGGGCTGACCCAGATCGAGGTCTCCGCTTCGAACTGGGGGAAGGGAAGCCAGCCCTCTCCCGCCAGGGAGGAGGAGATGTTCTCGGGCATCAGCCTTCTTCCGCCGAGAAGGCCGCTGAGGCTCGTGAAGGAGGCGCCGACGACCTGGCTCAGGCCCTCCTGAGCGGCATTCAGATAGAGGTCGCTGGGCTCCTCGGGCAGTTCCCTGCCCTCCCCGCCCATCATCAGGTCCGCGAGCATCAGCGCCCCCTGCTGCTCGACGACGAGCGTCAGGGGGATATCGTCAAAGCCGCCGCAGGTCGCACGAAAGATAAAGGGCGCCTCGGGGAGCTTCTCCAGGAAGTCCTTTTGAGACAGGACCTCGGCGCTCTCCAGGGCCGTGTCGACGTCCTTGCCCGACAACATGCCGAAAACGCTGTTCTCGGCATTCGAAAAAATAGAGGCGACCTCGTCCAGAAGCTGAGAATCCTCCATGGAGAGTCCCGATCCCGAGTCCTCCCCCAGCGCCCCTCCGGAGAGCAGCGCGTTGATTTCGTCCTGGCTAAGAAGATCGTCCATCTCCCTCTCCTCCTTCCGCCTCTTCCTGTGCCGTCCCATTCAAAACCCGGGTCAGCTCCGCCGCCAGGCGGCCGTGGCGCGTTCCCGGCCTGGCCTTGAAGCGCACGTGGTTCCCCACCCGGATGGAGATATCGCTCTCCCGCGTCTCGTCGAGCCTGATGACGTCCCCGGGCTCCAGCGCATAGACATCCGCCAGGCTCAGCACCGTATGCCCCAGCTCCAGGCTGAGCGGAATCCTGACGCTCCCCAGCGAGCTGACGATGCACTCCCTCTCATCCTCGTCCCTCTTGCGGCTCGTCGAGGCAAACCACTGCTGCGAGGAGAGCTTGTCGACGATCGGTTCCATCAGGAAATAGGGGAAGCAGAGGCTCATCATCCCCTCGATGTCCCCCACCTTCAGCTTCATGATCACCAGCAGCACCATATCCCGGGGCGGGCAGATCTGAACGAAGAAGGGGTTGCTCTCCATGCTCTCGAAGCGGAAACGCACGTCCACCACCGTGCTCCAGCTGTCCTCGAGAAGCTCCAGCATCCGCATCATGACCCGCTCGGTCACGGTCTTCTCGATATCCGTGAGCTCCCGGATCTTTCCCGAGAACTCCCCCTTCCCCCCGAGCATCCTGTCGATGATGGAAAAAACCAGGTTGGGGTTGAGCTCCACCAGAATATTGCCGTCAAAGGGATGCATCTCGACCGTTCCGATGACCGTCGGCTGCACGAGCGAATTCACAAATTCCTCGTAGGCCAGCTGATCCACGGAGGCGACCTCGGCCGAGACCATGGAACGGATAAGAGTTGACATCACCGTCGTCAGCTGCCGGGCAAATGCCTCGTGAATCATTTGAATGGCCCGGAGCTGGTCCTTGCTGAATTTATCGGGGCGCTTGAAGTCGTAGACCTTGACCTTGTAATCGCCGGAGTTCTCGGAGATGGAATCGAGGTCCACGCTCCCGCTGGTCAGGGCGCTCAACAGGGAATCTATTTCGCTCTGAGACAAAACGTCGGGAGCCAGAGGTCATCACCTGCCTTTACGTTTCAAAAGAACGCGGAGCCCTCACGGAGCCCTATTGAAGCACGAACGACTCGAAGAGCGCCTGAACGATAAGGGGCTCGCCCTTGTTCTCAGGCAATATGGAGTTCAGGGTCCGCTTGATGTCCCCCGCAAACTGCAGGGCGCCCTCGGCGCTGGTCAGGTCCTCGTAGACCTTGTCCTTGACGATCAGCAGCACCTCGTTCTTGATCCTGAGGAGCCATCCGGGAGCCTGCACGACCTCGACCGCCTTCTCGTTCAGGAGCTCCAGCGACAGCGTGAAGGTGATGACGTGCCTTCCCGCCCCGGCCAGGTTGCTCGTAAATTCGCCGACGGACACGATGGGCCCCGGCGCCCTTACCTGACGCGTCTCCACCGCGGCGCCGTCCCCCGACGCCATGGTGCGGCCCAGCACCAGCCCACCGCCAAAACCGGCCCCGAACATCACCAGCCCTACCACGACAAAGACAATGATCCGTTTCATGCGGCTCCGTTCAACCCCTTTTAGCGTTTGGGATACTGAGAAAGAAACACGAGATCGACTCGGCGGTTCAACGCCCTGTGCTCGGGGCTGTCGTTGGGGACGATCGGCTGATAAGACGCGAATCCCACCGCCTGAAGCTTCAGCGGGTCGATCCCCCCCGCGGTCTCGAGGTAATCGGCCACGACCGCCGCCCTCATGGAGGAAAGCCCCCAGTTGTTGCGGTACATTCCTCCTGTCAGCGGGACCGAATCGGTGTGCCCCTCCACCGCCACGGCAGGGACCTTATCGCGCACCAGCGTCGCGATCTTATAGAGCGCGCGCTGCCCCTCGGGCTTGAGCTCCGCGCTGCCGGAAGCGAAGAGGAACTGATCCGAGATCGAGACCGCAACCCCCCGCTGGTTGATCGAGACCTGAATGGACTTGTCCAGCCCCTCGGCACGCAGATAGCTGTTGATCGTATGCGCGACGTGGCGCGTATCCATCTCGAAGCGCGGCGCCGCCCCGGCGTCCCGCCCCTCCTCCCCGCTCCGGTTGGGCTCGATGGACTCCTCCGTCGTCTGCCCGCCCTTAAGCACTCCCAAGGAGCCCTTCAACGAGATCAGGGCCTTTTGAAACTTCTGGGCGTCGACGGAGGACATCGCGAAGAGCAGGACGAAAAAACAAAGGACCAGCGTCACCATGTCCCCGTAGGTCGCCATATAGAGGGGTGCGGACGGAGGAGGAGGAGGAGCTTTCTTCTGCCGGGCCACGGGCTATTCCTCCTTCTGCCCCAGGGTCCCCCTGAGCCTCGGGGGAAGGAACACCTTGAGCTTCTCCTCCACGATGCGCGGGTTCTCCCCGGCCTGGATGGCCAGTATCCCCTCGACCATCAGCTCCATCGCCGCGATCTGCTGGGCCGACCGCGCCGCGAGCTTCTTCGAGATGGGCCCCGCGAACATGTTGGCCACCATCGAGCCATACATCGTCGTGATCAGGGCAACCGCCATTCCGGGCCCCAGGGCGCTGACGTCCTGCAGGTTTCCCAGCATGGCGATCAGGCCGATCAGGGTTCCGATCATCCCATAAGCCGGAGCCAGCTCCGCCATGGTGTCGAAGACCGCCTTATTTGAAAGGTGGCGATCCTCTCGGACCCCGATTTCGGTGTCCAGGATCGCCTTGACCAGTTCGGGATCCGTCCCGTCGACCACCAGTTGGATGGATTTCTTCATGAATTCGTTGTCGAGCTCCGAGACGTCGGACTCCAACGCCAGAAGGCCCTCGCGCCGGGCCTTTTCGGCAAAGCTGACGATGGTCTGCACCATCCCCAGGAGATTGGGTTCCTTCGAGACGAAGGCGCTTTTGATCACTCCGCCCGCCGCCTTGAGCTTATCCCCGGGAAAGGAGATGATGACGGCTCCGATCGTCCCTCCGATCGTGATCAGAAGCGAGGGGATATCGATGTAGGCCCCCAGGCTTCCGCCCGAGGCCATGCCCCCAATAACCAGAATCCATGAGATGAGCATACCTACGACTGTGGTCAGATCCAAGATTCATCCACCTCTCGCCTGGCAGTATGTCCTCAGGAAAGGCCCTGCCGACCCGGTTCCGAATCCTTCGACTCGTCCAAGGCGCCGGCCATAACACAGGAATAGCCCGCCAATCGCCTGAAGGTCACGATCTTATCGCAAATCTCCGCGAGGCCCTCCCGAACGATGTAACGATGTCCATTGAAAAGGCGCACCACGGAGTCCGGCGTACTTTCAACGGTTTCAATCATATCAGAGTTCAGCAAAAAAAGCTCGCCATTCAGACGATGCAGCTCGATCATCGTATCCTCCGTCCGACAAGCGCGTCGGTTTTCCAAAGACCCCACAAGCGCAGCGGTCCCCGGAGACGAAGGAACGACGCACCCGCAGGCTGCGCGGATCACACTGATTGTATACGAAAACCGCTTAAAAAACGAGACGGGAGAGGAAAGAACCTCAGCATAATTCTCCTCCTCCTCCCGACATATTTCAAGGTCCTCGGGGCATGAAAAACGGCCCCGCCGAAAAGGACGGGGCCGAATCATCCATTCTGCCGCGACGCGCTACCGTTTGAGGTTCACGACCTCCTCCAGGATCTGGTCGCTGGTGGTGACCACGCGGGTATTGGCCTGGAAGCCGCGCTGCGAGATGATGAGGCGCGTGAACTCCTCCGTCAGGTCCACGTTGGACATCTCCAGCGTGGCCCCCTTGATGGAGCCCTTCCCCCCGCTGTCGGCGGCATCGATGTTCGCATCGCCGGAGTTGATCGTCGGGGCGAAGGCGGAATCCCCGACCTTCTCCAGGCCCTGCTGGTTCGGGAAGGTCGCCAGGGCCACCCGGTAAAGCGGCTGCACCTGACCGTTGCTGAAGGTCCCCGAGATCGTCCCATCCACACCGACATTGAAGTCGTTCAGGACCCCCATCGTGTAGCCGTCCTGATACACGGCCTTGGTGGTGGTCTCGGAGGCGTACTGCGTGACGCCGTTCAGCTTGTCTCCATTCCCGCCGAAGTTCAGCTTGATCTTCGAGTTCGTCATCCCCTTGAGGCTGAAGGGGATCTCGATCTCCTGCTCCAGGGGATCGCAGATGGGGCCGCAGCCGCAGAAGGCGATCTCCCCGGACGAGGGGGTCGGAACGATGGCGCTGGAGTTCCCCGACGACCCTCCGGTGCTGTCCTCGCAGTTCGCCCCCGTCACCTGTTTCCCCTCGGAGTCCAAAAGAAAGGCCTCCCACCGCCAGCGGTTCTCGGTGATCTTCTTGAAGTTGACCTCCAGCGTATAGGGGTTGCCCTGGCAGTCGTAGATCGTCTTCTTTGTCTGGTGGAAACCGCCCTGATTGATCTGGGCCAAGGTGTCGAAGGGCTCCTTGGGATTCGCGAGGTCCTTGGCCTGCTGGACCGCCAGCCCCGACCCGCTGCCGACGACCGCCACCTTGAGGTTATCCGCGGTAAACCCAGCCGGGAACGTGCCCGTTATCTTTTCGACAAAATCGAACTTGCCGTCCGGCTTGAAGTGAACCGTGGCCGTCAGGGGAACCATCCCCGTTCCCCCCGCGTCGGGATACCACATGCGCAGGGTCACCGGCGTCCCCGACAGCTTGCTGGGGCTTTCGTCGAACTCCGCGATAACGGGGGTCTCGACCCCTCCATTCTTGAGGGTGAAGGACGCGTAGCGCATGTCGGCCTTGAGGTTGTACTCGAAGACCGTAGCCCCGCTCGGATTCTTGATCTTCAGGCCGCCCGTGGAGTCGTCGTAGTCGAGCGTCATGGCCACGGGGGGATTGGTGCCCGGAAAAACCGGCGCAGCCGGCACGTGGGTCCCCGCCGCCAGCTTCGGTTTGCCGCCGTCGATCCCCACCATGTCGAAGACCAATTCCTGCTTCTGCCCGCCGTTCTCAACGGTGACGGTCAGGTATCCCTTGCCGTCCGCGGACGCCAGGTTCGTCTTGAAGCTCATGTCGTACTCCACGCCGTCCATCTTGATCTTGGCGACGCCGCTGGGGTTCCCCGGCCATCCGCATTTCTCGTTGTAGGGAAGGTCCGGAAAACCGTAGGGAAGATAGGCGGCGCTGCGGCTGTCCAGATTGCACTGATAATTGATCATCGTCGTGGCACGGGGCTCCATCTTCTTGCCCATGGGGATGTTGATGTCGGAGAGCTCGCTGGACCGGACAAATTTCTGGGGGTTCAGCGGATCGCGCTCCATCTTGTAGCCCTGCACGCGATAGCCCGTTCCGGACTGAACCAGGTCGTTGTCCTTATCGCGTATGAAGGCCCCGGCCCGACTGAACAGCGTGCTGCCCCCGGACTTCAGGACGAAGAACCCGTCCCCGTTGATCATCATGTCCGACTTGTTGCCCGTGTACTGAGCCGCGCCCTGGGAATGGATGGTCTCGATGGACGCGACCGAGACGCCCAGCCCCACCTGAGAGGGGTTGATGCCGCCGCGGTTGTCGCCCGGCCCCGAGGCGCCCTGGGTGGTCTGGTACAGCAGATCCTGAAAGATCGTGAAGTCCTTCTTGTAGCCCGTGGTGTTGACGTTCGCTATATTGTTGCCCGTCACGTCGAGCATCGTCTGGTGCGCCTTGACGCCCGTAACCGCCGTCATCAAAGATCTGAGCATTCCTCAAGAACCTCCTGCGATAATTTTTCAGTTATCGCTCCGCGAAACCGCAGGCCCCCATCCTGGAGGCCAGAAAACCCCTTACCGCCGCATTCATGGACGGCATGAAACCGTCGGCCTATATCTTCCCGATCTTTCCGACCTCGGGCCCCACGCCCTCGATCTTGCTGAGCGGAACGAATCCCTCCGTCGTCTCCAGGACGGTGCCCTGTTTGGGGTCGTCGAACCATACGGCCTTGACGATCGCAGCGACCTGCTTCGGGTTCCCGTCCGGGGTATCGGCCTCCTTCGTGAAGCCCACGGTCTTGCCCACGTAGTTCACCGCGGAGAATTTGTCGGTCTCCGCCATCTTCTCGAGGGTCCTGGACATGTTCGTCATCTGCTCCAGCGAACTGAACTGCGCCATCTGGGCGATGAACTCCCGGTCCTCCATAGGGTTCATCGGGTCCTGATTCGACAGCTGGGCGATCAGGAGCTTGAGGAACGCCTCCTTATCCAGATCCTTCGATACCGCCCTCGAGGCATTTTTCAACTCCTCCCCGCTCAGGAGGGGCTGATTGTCGTTTACGTTCATGACGGGCATGACGCCCACCTCCTCGATACATTTTCATTGGAACGGAACCGGCTGCCTGCTTCGCCGAACGGCAGGGCTACAGCTTGCCGTACCAGCCCCTGGGTCTCGCAGCCTCGAAAATTCGGCTGCCTGCTTCGCCGAACGGCAGGGCTACAGCTTGCCGTACCAGCCCTTAGGTCTCAGCGGCCTCGAAAATTCGGCTGCCTGCTTCGCCGAACGGCAGGGCTACAGCTTGCCGTA
>ERZ772772.405-NODE-405-length-26627-cov-12.246575_pt1 | contig 26627 bp, 18 predicted proteins | sample MGYA00511484_ERZ772772 | MGnify/ENA primary metagenome ERZ772772 (study PRJEB29015, sample SAMEA2737913) | human oral metagenome | biome: human oral; feature: human-associated habitat; material: dental | place: China | collected 2088 ... | reverse complement strand
GACAAAGCGGGCCACGAAAGCCAGCCGGCGACCATCACCCTGACCTACGAAAGCGCAGCCGCTGACCCGGCGAAACCCGTCCTAGAAAAAGGCACGGGGGCAGAACAAGGCGGCGTGACCGTCACCCCGGGGGCGAACACCGACAAAGTCGACATCACCTACAGCGACGAAAACGACAAACCGCAGACCATCACCGTGAGCAAAGGCCCGGCGGGCCAATGGCTGGCGACGGGTGTGCCGGAGAACCAGGGCATCACCGTGGATGCCGCCACGGGCGCCGTCAAACTGCCGCCGGATGCCGTGAAAGACAACAGCCCGGTCCAAGCCGTGGCCCACAACGGTGGTAACCCGACGACGGCGAGCGAGCAAGTAAGCGCGGATATTGATGCGTTGAAGCCACCGGTTGTTGAGCAAGACACAGCTAACCAAGGCGGCATCATCGTCAAACCGGTGGCAGACGCTGACAAAGTGACGGTGAAATACCTCGACGAAGACGGCAATGAACACACCGTGACCGCGAACAAAGATCCGGTGAGCGGACAGTGGAGCGGCACCGGCCTGCCGGAAGGCGTGAGTGTTGACCCGGCCACAGGTACTGTAACCCTGACCCCGGGAGCCGTACAAGACGGCAGCACCGTGACGGCGAACAACAGCAAAGGTAGTGAGACCAGTGCGGATGCGAAAGCAGATGCGGCAGCTAATGCCGCAGATTCTCAAGTCTGGCTGGAGGGCGATGCCTCTGTGAACGAAGGTAGCGAAGCGACCTACACCGTCAAGTTGGGACAACCGGCAGACAAAGATGTCACGGTCAAAGTAAAAGTGACCCACGTCAGCACGACTGATGGCGATATCAGCTACACCGTGAATACCGTCACCATTGCGAAAGGTGAACAGGAAGCGACCTTCAAAGTCACTGCGACCGATGACACCACGCCCGAGACGAACGAAAGTTATCGCGTCGAAATCGGCGAAGCTACTGGCGCCAAGGTGGATAACACACGTTCATCTGTGACTACGGAAATCGTTGATAACGACCCGCTGAATCCGCCGACAGTAGCCGAAGGTGACACACAAGGTAGCGTGGTCATCACGCCTGCCGAGGGGGCAGATAAGGTGCTTGTCCGCTTCAACGATGAAGCGAAGCAGCCGCATACGGCGACCGTTAGCAAGAACCCGGCGACGGGTGAGTGGACGATTGATAGCCCGATAACCGGCGTTAATGTAGATCCGGTAACCGGTAAAATCACTGTTGCGCCCAGCGCTGTGGAAGATGGCAGTGATGTCACCGCAATGAATAGTGTCGGCACGCGTAACAGTGATCCAGCAACCGTGAAGGCAGGTAATAACCCGAACGAGCCGGAAATCAGCATCGGTGGTTCTACCGAGGTGAAAGAAGGCGAAACGGCAACTTATACCGTCAGCCTGAACAAAGCAGCGGATAAAGAAGTCACCGTTACTGTCACCCTCGCCCATAAAGGTACGGATGACGCTGACTTTACCCAGCCACCAGTCAGCAAGACCGTTACCATTCCGGCAGGAGAGACCAGTGCGCAATTCACTCTGGACATCGCCAAAGATGGCAAGTTTGAAGGCAGCGAAGGCTACACCCTGACACTCAGCAACCCGCAAGGAGCGGTACTGGGACAAAGCAGTGTTGAAACCAAAGTTACCGACATTGACCCGCCGCCTGCGCCTACTGTGGAAGATGGCAGCGAGCAGGGCAGCGTGGTTGTAACCCCGGCTCCTGGCACCGACAAACTGGTCGTCAACTTCAACAATGAAGATAAAGAACCGCAAACCGTGACGGTCAGCAAAGACCCGGCTACAGGTGAATGGAGCAGTAAAGAACCTCTGCCGCAGGGTGTTACCGTTGATCCGAAGACTGGCGTTGTCACCATCGGTGCGACAGCGGTTGAAGACGGCGGTGATGTCAAAGCCATTGCCAGTGCCGGCGATACCAACAGCCCCGAAGGCACAGGTAAAGCGGGCAACAACGGCACAACTCCAAGCGAACCGACCCTCACCATCAGCGGTGATGAAACCGTGGAAGAAGGCAAAGCTGCGACTTACACCATCCGCCTGAGCGAAGCCCGCACGGAAGAAACCACTGTTACCGTGACGCTGACCCACAAAGAAACCAGCGATGCTGACTTTGCCGCATCTGCCCAACCGTTGGTCAAGACCCTGACCATCCCGGCCGGACAGACCGAAGTCAAACTCACGCTGAATACTGCAGACGACAGCGAAGCCGAGGGCAAAGAAACTTTCACTATCGGCCTCAGCAACCCGTCAAACGGTGTCAAACTGGGCAATGTTACCGAAGTCACGACAGCTATTAACGACAATGACAGTGCGCCTGCCACGGCAGAAGTGAAGAGCGTCAGCAGCCCGAAAGTCGCAGAAGGTGAAGCCTTGGTATTCGATGTTGCAATGGATAAACCGACAACCGACACCGAAGTTAGCCTGACCCTGAAAGGTGATACAGCGACCCTCGGTACCGATACCGGTTCACCGATTGAAGTCAGCACCGACGGAGGTACCACCTGGACGCCTGTCACCCCGGGCAGCGACGGTAAATTCACCGCCACCGTTCCGGCAGGCAGCGACAAAGGCGTACAAGTCAAAGTGCCGACGGTGACCGACACCGACACCGAAGGCGACGAAACCCTGACGCTGGATGCTGCTACCAAAGACCAAACCACTCCGGCTACAGGTACCGGCACCATCACCGACGTACCTCCTCCGAGTGCGGAAGTGAAGAGCGTCAGCAGCCCGAAAGTTGCAGAAGGCGAAGCGCTGGTATTTGATGTCGCGGTGGATAAACCGGCAGCTGATACCGAAGTGAGCCTGACCCTGAAAAATGGCACAGCGACCCTCGGTACCGATACCGGTTCACCGATTGAAGTCAGCACCGACGGAGGTACCACCTGGACGCCTGTCACCCCGGGCAGCGACGGTAAATTCACCGCCACTGTTCCGGCAGGTAGCGAAAACGGCGTCAAAGTCCGAGTACCGACCGTCACCGACACGGTAACCGAACAGGACGAAACGCTGACGCTGGATGCCGCAGCAGCGGATCAAACCACGCCGCTCACCGGTACCGGCACCATTACTGACGTGCCGCCGGTTGCTCCGCAAGCGCCGAGTGTTGCCGCAGGAACCGAACAAGGCAGCGTCACCGTGACCCCGCCCGCCGGTGCGGACAAATTGACTGTCACCTATAAAGACGAAGACAAGGCAGACCATGAAGTCGTGGTGAATAAAGACCCGGCCAGTGGCGAATGGAAAGGCACCGACCTGCCGGAAGGTGTTACCGTGGATGCCAAGACAGGCGTTGTCACCATTGCGGCGAAAGCCGTGCTGGATAACAGCGAAGTCAAGGCTGTAGCCGCGACCGGTACACTCAGCAGCGACGCAGGTAGTGGTACTGCCGGTGAAGATGCCGTCAATAACATGACCGGCGAAGCCAGCAGCGAAGCTATTGCACATGACCAGCTTGGTATGAGCGGTGAGTATTACGGCTACAACGATGGCACTATTATTAGTCTCGTGGCAAGCAATCCACGTATTGCAGCGAATGTCCGTTGGCATAAAGATGATCAAAAGTCCGGTGTCAATATGCCGGGTAAACCCACAAATAACCTGTATGATCTTGACTTTACCGAGCGGATGATCAACGGACGTAATGGCAGCAAGGTTACTGGCGAGATTAAGTCTGCAGCCGAAGGCACCCCGGACGTACGCTTCACCGTCACCGATATTAATTATGGTGGCGCAAAAGCGGTGTCTAGCGGTCTCGCTAATAACGAGAAAACCGCTGTAGGTCAAGGCCTAAGCCAAAGCAGCGCACTGCGCAACTTCCTTGACGTCAATGGTGCGGAAGATGCCGATTCCGCCAGAGTCGAAGCGGGCGCGCCATACAAGGGCACTTCCGGTCTCGGTTACACCACTGATGCTGCCGTACGGATCGTGGGCCATGTCTATTTCGGTGAAGGCACCTACGACTTCAAGTTTGCACTTGATAACGGGGCAACGGTTCGTATTGATGGCCAAGATATCTACAAAGATTATTCCATCAGCGAGGCCGATACACTTGGCAAGCACCCGAATGGTATCCACCTGACCGAAGGTGTGCATAGCGTGGAAATCATCTACCTTGAAGAAGGTGCGGTTTCCACCCTGCATATGCAGTACAAAGCGCATGGTGCAGCGGATAGCACCTATCAGACCCTGGGACTGGATAACAACCTCATGCTCAAACCGGAAGCCAGTTTGGATCTAAACCAGTTGCAAGACGTGCACAATACCGGTACGGCAAACAACCCGGCATGGCACGTCCGCACCGGCGCAACGCTGGACGGTGGTGAAGGCAAAGACGATATCACCGGCTCCGAAGGCCGAGACTTTATCTACGGCCACGACGGCAACGATAGCCTGACTGGTGGTAAGGGCGGCGATACCTTCATCTACAACACGAAGGCTGCGAATGGCCACGATGTCATCAAGGACTTCAAGATCGGCGAAGACAAAATCTCGCTCACCGATCTATTGGATACCAAGAGCATCGATGCCAAAGCGCCGGGCTGGAAAGGCCTATCGGAAATCCAGAACGCCCAGTGGGACGACAGCGCACACAAACTCAGCTTCGACACCACCGATGGCGCGAAAACCTACCACAACAGCATCACCTTTGAGGGCATGACCCAAAGCTATCACAGCGTGGACGACTTCCTCAGGGAAAATGGCAACGGCATCATCTGATGCGTGCCAGTGGTACAACAACAAAAGCCACCCGCAAGGGTGGCTTTTTTATGGTTGACAGGTTTGCATACAACAAAAAAGCCTCTCCCCTGGGGGAGAGGCTTTTTATCGCGTATGAAGGTTTTCGGTTAGGGTTATTTGAAATAGCCCGCCATGACTGCGTTACTTTCGATGCGGTTGGCTAGTGCCAGCGGGACTTTCATACGTGTATTGCGTACATCAAGGATGCATAAATGAGTGAGGTTGGCGATAAATTTCGGCAGGAAGGGGATCTGATTGCCGGAGAGGTTGAGGGTGGTCAGTTTATCGAGTTTGGCCACGCTGTCCGGCAGAGAGCCCAGATCGTTGTTGCTGACGTCGAGAATCTCCAGTTCGCTCAGGTAGCCAATATGCATCGGCAGCATGGTCAGTTCGTTGTGCGCCAGATGCAGATTAGTCAAGCGGCTGAAATTGCAGACGAAATCCGGCAGGGTCATCAGGTTGTTGTGCGAGAGATCAAGGGTACTCAGGCGTAGCAGATGGCTGGTTTGCTCCGGCAGACGGGTCAGTTTGTTATGCGCTAGCGAGAGGCAGCTCAGTCGTTGCAGGTTGCCGATAGATTCCGGCAAGGAAGTCAGGCGGTTATTGTGCGCGTCAAGGACGTCGAGATTTTCTAAGGCGCCAATGCTTTCCGGAAGGGTGGTAAGCAGGTTACCGCCGATGTCCAGGTGATACAGTTGGTGCAGGTTGCTGATGGATTCCGGCAGGGTGCCAAGCTGGTTGCCGTGAAGCTCGAGCTCGGTCAGGTTGGTGAGTTCGCCGATGAAATCTGGCAGTTGTTTGAGCGGGTTGGCGGAGAGGTTGAGATGGGTGAGGCGCGTCAGTTTGCTGAGGAAGGCGGGTAATTCTTCCAGCTGGTTGCGCGCAAGGTTGAGCTTGGTCAGGTTAGTGAAATTGCTGAGGTAATGCGGCACTCGCATCAAGCGATTATCACCGATGTCTAGTTCGGTGATTTGGGTAAAGCCAGCTAGGGTTTCCGGCAGGCGGGTCAGCCGGTTGTAGCCGAATTCGAGTTTGCTGAGACGGGTAAGGTTTTTCAGGCTATTCGGTAACGCTTCGAGTCGGTTCCATTTGAGATCAAGCCGTTTCAGCAGGGTGAGGTTGCCAATGGATTCAGGCAGTGTTTCCAGTTCGTTACCGCGCAGATCCAGTTCAGTCAGATGTATCAGGTCGCCAATATTGTCAGGCAGGCTTTGCAAGCGACGAAATGAAAGATCCAGGCGCCCTAATCCGGCAAGTTCTGCGGCATCACGCGGGATGCGGTCTTCACCGATGTTATTTTCTTCCGCCCAGTTGATGATTTCGTTGAAGCCTTCCTGTTCTTCATCATCCGGAACGTCATGCCCAGAGAGGCGACGTAAGCCGTTGATTATTCTTCTAATCATGAAAGTTTCCTTGTGTAGAAAAGAGTATGTAACTTTTTTATGGCGGCATTGTAACAATGCCTGTCGCCAAGTTAAATTCAAATACTGTGCCGGAGTTATATATTTATCGTTAAGTCAATGGATTATGTTTTTTGTGGCCATCGTTTTTATGGCGATACTTGCAAGCGGAGCGCTTTTCTCTATAATAGCGCCCCTGTCAGATGCGGGGTGGAGCAGTCTGGTAGCTCGTCGGGCTCATAACCCGAAGGTCGTTGGTTCAAATCCAGCCCCCGCTTCCAAACCGGATTTTTTATCAGGCCCTTCTTTAAGGGCTTTTTTGTTGTATGCGTTTTCATAAGGGGGCGGTATGTCGCGCGAGGAGAAGGTTACGGAGCTGCTAAAACCCGTGGTGGAATCCATGGGTTTTGCGTGGGTGGGGGTGGAATATCACCATAATTCAGTCAATTCGATTTTGCGCATTTATGTGGACCGGCCAGAAGGCGGCATTGATATGGACGGCGTCGTGGCGGTCACGGAAGCGGTGAACCCGATTCTGGATGTAGAAGACCCGATTAATGCGCCATACACGCTGGAAGTGTCGTCGCCCGGTTTGGATCGCCCGCTTTTTGCGTTTGCTGATTTTGTCCGCTTTACCGGACAGACGGTGAAGCTGAACCTGCACACCCCGCTTGGTAAACGCCGCCGTTTTGAGGGGGCAATTGTTGCGACCGATGAAGCAGCGCAGCGCATCACGTTGCAGATACCAAACGGCAAGGAAACGGAAACGGTGGAAATTGATTTTGCCAATGTGGATAAGGCGCGTTTGGTACCGGTTTTTTGAAGGAGAACATCATGTCCAGAGAATTATTGAACATCGTGGAAGCGGTGGCGAACGAAAAGGAAGTTGATCGCAGCGTCATTATTGAGGCGCTGGAAGCGGCGTTAGCGGCAGCAACGCGCAAGCGTTATCCCGATGAGGAAATTGACGCCAAGGTGGTGATTGATCCGCGCAGCGGCGAATACAAGAGTTTTCGTGTGTGGACGATTGTGGATGACGAAGCAATTTTGGAAAATCCCGATGCCGAAATGCGCGAGAGCGTCGCCGCCATCGAATATCCTGAACAGAACCTGCATGTTGGGGATGTGCTGGAAATCCCGATTGAGAATGAACCCTTTGGCCGCATTAGTGCGCAGCAGGCGAAGCAAATCATCATTCAAAAACTGCGTGAGGCGGAGCGGCGCAAAGTCTATGACCGCTTTATCGCCGAGGAAGGGACGCTGGTGCACGGCATCGTCCGTCGCCACGAACGCGGCAACGTCATCGTGGATGTGAACGGCGTTGAAGCGACTATTCTGCGTGACGGCATGATCCCGCGCGAAAACCTGCGCGTGGGCGACCGCATTCGTGGCTATCTCGCCAAGGTCAATCTGGAAATGCGCGGGCCGCAGCTGGAAGTCAGCCGTGTTGCCCCGGAAATGCTGAAAGCGCTTTTTACCCTGGAAGTGCCGGAAATCGGCACCGGCATCATCGAAATCATGGGCGTGGCGCGAGATCCCGGCCTGCGCGCCAAAATTGCCGTGCGCACCTTTGACCCGCGCGTGGATCCGGTTGGTGCCTGCGTCGGTATTCGCGGCTCGCGTGTGCAGGGTGTGATGAATGAATTGGCGGGTGAACGTATCGACATCGTGCTGTGGGATGACGATCCGGAGACCTTCGTGCGCAAAGCGATGGCGCCGGCGCAAATCACCGCAACTGCCGCTGACGAAGTGCGCAAAAGTATCGACATCGCCGTACCGGAAAATAAGCTGCCGCAGGCTGTTGGGCGTGGCGGACAAAACGTGCGTCTCGCCAGTGAACTGACTGGCTGGACCATCAACGTGCTGAGCGAAGCCGAATTCCAGGCACGGCAGGAAGCGGCGCAAGATGCGCAAGAGCGCGAGCTGGCCGCTGCACTGGATGTGGATGATGACATCGCCGATATTCTCATCGAAGCTGGTTACAACACGGCGGAAGCCGTCGCCTCGGCCGAACGTGAAGAACTGCTTGCTATCGAAGACTTCGACGAAGAAACCGTTGATGCGTTGATCGAGCGCGCTGCCGATCACCTGCTGCAACAAGCTTTCGTCGAAGAAGTCAAGCCGGAGGAAGAAATGCAGCTGCCGCTTGACAGCGTGGAAGGTCTGGATGAAAGCGTCATCGCCATCTTGCAGGAAAAAGGCCTGCATACCCAGGAAGACTTGGCGGATCTGTCGGTGGATGAACTCATGACCTACACCGGCATGAACCAGGAACAAGCCTCAGCGCTCATACTCAAAGCGCGCGAACCATGGTTTCGTGGATAAACACGAGGAACAAAAACAATGACAACAGTCGCAGAAGTAGCCAAACAACTGAAAATACCGGTGGATCGCCTGATGGCACAGCTTGCCGAAGCGGGTATTAACGTACAAGACACTGGGGATGAACTCAGCCCCGCACAAAAAGTTGCCCTGACCAAACACATGGCGGCAAAAAAAACCGGCGGCAACAAAAAACTCAGCCTGAAAGACAGCAAAACTGGCAGCAAAACCAGCAGTAACGCCAAACCCGTCGAGAAAAAGAATGCCGCCGAAGGCGGTACTAAAAAACCGCGTAGTAGCAGTACGAAAAAAAGTGGCGAGAAGAAACTGAGCCCGCTGGAAATAGCCAAACAAATGGCCGAACAGCAGCGTCTCGCCCAGGGCGAAGCGATGCGTGACAGCGAAACGCGTGCCCGTGAAGAAGCCCAGGCTGCCGAAGCGCGCCGCATCGCCGAAGAAGCAGCACGCAAAGAGCGCAAAGAGCAAGAAGAGAAAGCCGCTATAGCCGCCGAAGAAGCACGCCGCAAGGCCGAAACATCGCTGGCCGCCTCACTCGCTGAACAAGAAAAACAGCGGCAAGTACGCGAGGCCGAAGAAGCGAAAAAGAACGCCGAAGCGCAGTTGCGCAAGCATGAAGCACGCGAAAAAGAAGCCGCCAAAGAACACGCTGAGCTCGAACGTCAACGCCAGGAAGCCCTGCAAGACGTCGCCAAGCGGGAAAACTACGAAGAAGAAGCCGAAAGCCGCTTCCATATTCAGTCGCGTGAACGTGGCGCCAGTAGCAAAAGCAAAACCGAACGCGGTGGCAAACGCGGCGGGCGTGGCGAGGACGAACCGCGCCGCAGCAGCGGTGGCGGGCGCGGCGGACGCGGCAAACCCTCGCGTGAGAACGAGCGCAAAGGCGGCAAATTCGAAAAACCCGTTGCCCCCGTCTCACGTGAAGTGCGTATCCCGGAAACCATCACTGTCGGTGAATTGGCGCAGAAAATGAGCGTCAAAGCGGGCGAACTGATCAAAGTCATGATGAAACTGGGTTCGATGGTGACCATCAACCAGTTGCTAGACCAGGAAACCGCTGCGCTTGTCGCCGAAGAAATGGGACACCAGTACATTCTGCTCAAAGAAAACGAACTCGAAGCGCAAGTCATGGCTGAAGCCGACGAAGACGCGGGTAACATCATCCAGCGCGCGCCGGTTGTGACCATCATGGGCCACGTTGACCACGGTAAAACCTCGCTGCTCGACTACATCCGCAAGACCAAAGTCGTCGCCGGCGAAGCGGGGGGTATTACCCAGCACATCGGCGCCTACCGCGTGCAAACCCCGAAGGGCACTATCACCTTCCTGGATACCCCAGGTCACGCCGCCTTTACCGCCATGCGCGCACGTGGTGCGGATGCGACCGACATCGTCATCCTCGTCGTCGCTGCTGACGATGGCGTCATGCCGCAGACCATCGAGGCCATCCAGCACGCGAGTGCCGCCAACGTACCGCTCATCGTCGCTGTCAACAAAATCGACAAGCCCGATGCCGATCCGGAAAAAGTCAAATCCGAACTGACCCAATACGGCGTTGTCGCCGAAGATTGGGGCGGCGAAAACCTCTTTGCTAACGTTTCGGCGAAAAGCGGCGAAGGCATTGACGACCTGCTCGACAAAGTCCTCATCCAGGCCGAAGTTCTCGAACTCACCGCACCATCGACCGGCATGGGGCGCGGCGTCGTCATCGAGTCCCGCCTTGACCGTGGTCGCGGTAGCGTTGCCACTGTCCTTGTCCAGTCCGGCGTTGTTAAAAAAGGCGACATCATGCTGGCCGGTATGGAATACGGCAAAATCCGCGCCATGCTTGACGAAAACGGCAACGAACTGCAAGAAGCGGGTGCCTCGACGCCGGTGGAAATCCTCGGCCTCTCCGGTACGCCGAACGCGGGGGATGAAGTTGTCATCGTCGAAAACGAACGCAAAGCGCGCGAAATTGCCAACTTCCGCCAGGGCAAATTCAAAGAGATCAAAATTGCCCGTCAGCAAAAGGCCAAACTGGAAAACCTCTTTGCCAACACCAGCAGCGGCGAAGTCCAGAGCGTCAACCTGATGATCAAGGCCGACGTACAAGGCTCGGTGGAAGCGCTGTCCGACTCGTTACTCAAACTTGCAACCGACGAAGTCAAAGTCAACATCATCGCTTCCGGCATCGGCGGTATCACCGAATCCGACGTGCAGCTCGCTATCGCCTCCGAAGCCATCATCATCGCCTTTAACGTCCGCGCCGACGCCAATGCGAAAAAACTGGTCGAAAGCGAAGGGGTGGATCTGCGTTACTACAGCATCATTTACGAGGCTATCGACCAGGTCAAAGCGGCAATGCAAGGCCTGCTCTCACCGGAAGTGCGCGAAGACATCATCGGCCTTGCCGAAGTGCGCGAAGTCTTCCGTTCCTCCAAATTTGGCACAGTGGCCGGCTGTATCGTTGAAGACGGCGTCCTCAAACGTAACAACCCCATCCGCGTCCTGCGCAACAACGTCGTCATCTACGAAGGCGCGCTCGAATCCCTGCGCCGCTTCAAAGACGACGTTAGCGAAGTGCGCGCAGGCACCGAATGCGGCCTCGGCGTGAAAAACTACAACGATGTGCGTATCGGTGACCAAATCGAATGCTACGAACGCGTTTCCGTCGAAAGGACCCTGTGATGCAACACAACAAACACGGCGACCGCACTCGCCGCATCGGCGAACAAATCCGGCGCGATCTCGCGCCGAGCCTCATTGCGCAAATCCTCAATCACCCGCACGCCTCGCTACTGTCGATTACGGCAGTGCGGGTGACGCGTGATCTGTCCTTTGCCAAAGTGTACGTTACTCACGTCATCAGTGATCCGGACGAACGTCAGGATCTCATCCGCGCGCTGAATGAACACGCCGGCCAGTTTCGTCACTATCTCGCGCAAAAGCTCACCACGCGCAAAGTGCCGGAACTCATTTTCGTTTACGACGAATCCGTGGAATACGGCGCGCGTATGGACAATCTTCTGCACGATTTGGTGAAAGACCTGCCACCGGCTGAAGGGGATGATGAAGCCCTGGCACCATAAGTATAGTTAAACATCTAAAAAATCGTAACGGCGTTGCGTCGCCTTGCCGTACTACCTGTACTGTCTGCGGCGACGCGCCTTGTTACGCTTTTTTATCTATTCAACTATAACTGTTCCAAGAAAAAAGCCGCAGAGTAACTGCGGCTTTTTTTGTTTAACTGACGGTTCAGCGGGTCAGGCCGCGTTTGCCGACGATATTGTTGAGGAAGGTGGCGATTTTTTGCGCCGGGGCGGATTCTGCCGCAAGCGCGTTGATTTTGTCGCGCGCTTCGTCCAGCAGCAGGTTTTCCTGATAGAGGTGGTGGTGGCAGCGTTTGATCATGGCGATATCCTCGGCGCTGAAATGGTGGCGTTTCAGGCCTTCGAGGTTGATGCCCGCGATGCGTGCCGGGGATTCGACCACAAGCGAGTAGGGCGCGACGTTTTGTTTGACCCCCGCGCAGTAGCCAACCATGGTGTAGGCACCGATGTGCACGAATTGGTACACCAGCGCGAAGCCGCCCATGACGACATGGTCTTCGATGTGGACATGGCCGGCGAGGGTAACGTTGTTGGCGATGGTGGTGTCGTCGCCGATGACGCAGTCATGCGCGAGGTGGACGTAGGCCATGATCCAGTTGTCGTTGCCGAGAATGGTGGTGCCGATGTCCTGCACGGTGCCCCGGTTAAAGGTGGTGTATTCGCGGATGGTGTTGTTGTCGCCGATTTGCAGGGTGGTCGCTTCGCCGCCGTATTTTTTGTCCTGCGGCGCGGCGCCCAGCGAGGCGAAGGGGTAGATGTGGTTGTTTTTGCCGATGCGGGTCGGGCCTTCGATGACGACGTGCGGGGCGATGGTGGTGCCGCTGTCGATGTCCACGTTTGCGCCGATGACGCTGTATGCACCGATGTTGACGTCCGGCGCGAGTTCGGCCTTGGGGTCGATGATGGCGGTTGGGTGGATCATGTTTATCCTCCTCTGCCTGCAGTGGTGCACATGATTTCCGCTTCGCAGACGAGTTTGTCGTCTACGTGCGCTTCGGCGTTGAATGACCAGATGCCGCGCCGTGAGCGGATAATGTTGATGTCGAAATGCAGTTGGTCGCCGGGGACGACGGTTTTGCGGAAGCGGGCTTTGTCGATGCCGACGAAGAAGTAGATGTTGTCTTCTTCGGGGATGTCGGGCAGACCGAGTTCTTTACGGCCGCTTTTTACGCCGAGGATGCCGGCGGCTTGCGCCATGGCCTCGATGACCAGTACGCCGGGCATGACGGCTTTGCCGGGAAAGTGTCCCTGAAAGAAGGGTTCGTTAGCGCTGACGTTTTTGATGGCCTTGATGTATTTGCCGACTTCGATGTCGGTGACGCGGTCTATCAGCAGGAAGGGGTAGCGGTGCGGCAGGTAGCGGCGGATTTCTTCGATGTCCATGATGGTGGGGTGCATAGGAGGCTCACTTTTCTTTGGCTAGGAGTTTGAGTTTGGCGAAGAATTTTTTCCATTGTAGCGCGGGCATGGCCGGGATGCCGGAGGAGTAGGCACCTGGTTGGTGGATGCTTTTGCTGATGGAGGAGTGTCCGGTGAACTGGGCACCGTCGCAGATGGTGATGTGGCCGGTGAAGACGCAGGCACCGCCGACGACGCAGTATTTGCCGAAGGTGACGGAGCCGGCGATGACGGCAGAGCCGGCGATAACGGTGTGATCGCCGATGTGGACGTTGTGTCCAATCTGGATGTGGTTGTCGAGTTTGACGCCGTTGCCAATGATGGTGTCGCTCACCGCGCCCCGGTCAATGGCGGTGCAGGCGCCAATTTCGACGTCGTCGCCGATGCGCACGCCGCCAAGTTGGGCGACGGGCAGCCAGCGGCCGTCTTCAAAGTTGTTGCCGAAGCCGCGTTCGCCGATGACGGCGTTGGCGAGGATATTGGCGCGGGCGCCAATCGTAGTTTTTTCAAGGATGCGCACACCGGAACCGATGTTGCTGTCGCGCCCGATGGTTACGCCGTCCGCGATGTAGGCAAGCGGGGCAATGCGGCAGCCGTCGCCAATGTTCGCGCCTGCACCGATAACGGCACCAGCACCGATGCTGACGTCCGCGCCGAGGGTAGCGCTGGGGGCGATATTCGCTTGCGGCGAGATGGTGGGTGGCGAAGGTGGCGGAGCGAAGTCGTCAGCGAGGTGGCGCCAGGCGCGTTTGACGTCTTTGACGATGATTTGGGTAATCGGTGCTTCGGGATAGGCTTCGCTGACGAGAACAGCGGCGAGACGGCTCGTCGGCAGGTATTGGCGGTAGTGCGCGTCGGCAAGGAAGCCGATCTCGCCCGCTTGGCCGTCTTGCAGGGTGCCGACGCCGTGGATAGGGGTGGCGGGGTCGCCGTGGAGGGTGCCGCCGAGCCGGGCGGCGATGTCGCCTGCGTTGGTCTTCATGGTTTTCCTGCCTTGTTTTGCAGTCGTTTGATGATGAGCGGGCTGAGATCGGCGCGTTCGCTGACGTAGAAGACGCCGATATCGTTCAGGATGATGTCATAGCCCGCTTCTTTGGCGTGGCTGAGGATTTCGTCGCCGATCATTTTTTGCAGTTTAGCCATTTCTTCGTTGCGGCGGACGTTGATGTTGTCGCGGTAGTCGCTGTCGCGGCGGCTGACGTCGCGACGTTTGCTGATGACCTGACGTTCGAGTTCGTTGTAGGCGTCGCCGTGGCGGATGGTTTCCAGACGGCGTTCCATGTCGCGCAGTTCGCTTTGCGCTTGCAGCAGGGCATCGCGCTCAACGCCGAATTCGCGCTCAAGGCGTTCGTTCACTTCGTCACGCTGCGGCGCGGCAGCCATGATGCGGCGGAAATTGACGAAGCCGATACGCAGGTCGGCGGGGTCAACGCTATCCGTCGCTTGGGCGGAGGGAGTGGGCGGCGTGGCATCGGCGGCGTTGTAGTCGCGGTTTTCGTCAGCCGGGGCTGCTGTTGGACTTTCAGCTGTTGGTGTCGCGTGGGCAGGTGTTGCCGCTGAGGCGGTAGATGTATCCGCTTCTTGGGCGTGCAAGGTAGCGGCAAGGGCGAGGAGTGCCGCCAGCGGTAGTGTTTTCATGGTGTGGTCGGGTAGGTGGTGCCGCGCCGTCCGTGGCGTGGCAGGATGGTTTAGAAGCCCATGCCGAAGCTGAACTGGAAGGCTTCTTTCTCGTCGCCATCTTTTTTCTTGATGGGTACGGCGTAGCTCAGGTTAAGCGGCCCCAAGGGGGACATCCACTGCACAAAGAGGCCGCCGGAATAGCGGAATTCGCCGAGGTCGAAGTCTTTGGGCTTGCTGTACACGTTACCGAAGTCAATGAAGGTGCCGACGCGGACGTTGTTGGATTTTTCGTTGATTTTCCACGGGGTCATCAGCTCAACGCCGCCGACGGTACGGAAATCGCCACCGGAGGTATCGCCGTTGCTGTAACGCGGGCCGAGCGAGCTGTGCTCGAAGCCACGCACAGTGGTGAGGCCGCCGGCGTAGTAGTGGCGGTAGAAGGGCAGGTCATCGGTTTTGCCGTAACCACCACCGTAAGCGATGTCGCCCCGCAGGCCGAGGATGAGGCTTTTATCGTCGTTAAGCGGGAAGTAGGTGCGGTTGCGGTAACCGATTTTATAGTAGGTGTCGTCTGAACCGGGCAGGGTGATTTCGCCGCTGATTTTGTTCAGGCTGCCTTTGGTCGGCAGGTAGGTGTTGTCCTGGGTATCTTTGTTCCAGGCGAGGGTGACGACGCCTTCTTTGTAACGGCGGCCTTTTTTATTGAGGTAATCGGTGATTTCGCTTGCGACGTTATCGCCGGTGTTAATTTTCAGGGTGCGGAAGCCGCCGCCAAAATAGACGCTCTGGTATTCGGTAAGCGGGTAACCGAAGGTGATGGTGGCATCCAGGGTATCCGCCGCCCAGTCGGACAGGCGCTCTTTGCGGTAATTTGTTTTGCTGTAATCAAAGGCGTAGTTGATGCTGACGCCGTCAGCGGTGAAGTACGGGTCGGTGAAATCGAAGCCGTAGCGCTGTTCGGACGAGCTTTTGCCAAAGTTGATGCCGAGCGAGTTACCGGTGCCGAGGAAGTTGTTGTCGTTGTATTCGAGGTTAAACAGCGCGCCGCTACTTTGTCCGTAGCCGATGCCACCCTGAATACTGCTGGTGCTGCGTTCGGTAATTTTGTATTCGAGGTCAACCTGGTCGGGTGTGCCGGGGACGGGATGAATGGCTTGTTCGAGGGTTTCCACTTGCGGCAAGCGGCGCAGGCGCTCTTCTGAGCGGGCAACATCAGAACCGGAATAGAGGCTGGCTTCCTGCTGGCGCAGTTCACGACGCAGCACACGGTCGTAGGTTTTGGTGTTGCCGGTGAAGCCGATTTGCCGCACATAGGTCTTGATGCCGGGGGTAACGAGGATGTCAAAGCTCACTTCGCCGCTCAGTTTGTCGGCATTCGGCACGATGTTCACTTGAGCCTGGGCATAGCCTTCGTCAGCCAGGCGGGTGCGCAGGGCGTCGGTACTCTTGCGTACTTCGCTGCGGTTGTAGCGATCCCCGGGTTTGAAGGTGATGAGCGATTCCAGCTCGGTGCGTGGCACGATGAGGTCGCCCTGCAACTGATAGCCCTTGACGCGATAGACCTTGCCTTCGTCCACGTTGACAGTGAGGTAAATCCATTTGCGGTCAGGTGAGAGCGAGACCTGGGTCGAAGTCACGGCGAAATCCATAAAGCCCCGGTCACGGTAGAAGGATTCGAGGCGGTCGATATCCGCTTGCAGTTTGTCGCGGTCATACTGATCAGACTTGGTCAGCCAGGAATTCCAGCGCGGGGTTGAGGTATCGAAGAGGGAAACGAGCTGTTTGTCGGAATAAATCTTGTTGCCGACGATGTCGATTTGCTTGATGCGGCTGGAACGCCCTTCGCTGATATCGAGATCGATGGCGACACGGCCTCGCGGCAGCTGGCGTACTTTCGGCTCAATTTTCACCGCGTACTTGCTGCGTGCCTGATACTGCTCGGTAAGTTCCTGCACCAACTGCTGCAACATCTGCGGATTGTAAGCCTGTCCCTCACTGATACCGGCGGCGGACAGCGCCTTTTGCAAATCTTCCGATTTCAGGTCGCGATTGCCTTTGAGATTGACCTCGGCGATGACAGGGAATTCCTCCACCTGCACCACCAGCACATTGCCGTCGCGGGCGAGGCGGACTTGCGAAAAGAGGTTGGATTTATACAGGGCATCAATGGCCTGGGCGCTGTTTGCCATATCAAACTGCTGGCCGGCGGCGACAGGCAAATAAGTGAAGACCGTGCCGGCGGAAATCCGCTGCAAACCTTCAATACGAATATCGGCGACCCGGAAAGATTCGGCGTGTGCCGAGAGGGAGAAAAAGAGGACTGCGGCACAGGGTAAAACCCGCGTTTTCAGCGTGTTGCGCATAATGAAGAACCATCAAAAGGGGTTGATTTGAAAGGGCGGCATCATAACAAAGGGCAGAAAAGGCGGCAATGGAAGCGCGGCGGGGCGGCGGCTTATAATCGCGGCGTTTTACCAATCACACAGGGGGAAATTTTGAGGATGCATCATGTGGCGCTGATTGTCGCCGATTACGCGCGCAGCAAGCGCTTTTACACCGAAATCCTGGGGCTGGAAATCCTTGCCGAACACTACCGCGCTGCACGCGATTCCTGGAAGCTGGATCTTGGCAGCGATGGGCACTACCTGCTCGAACTTTTTTCCTTTCCTGACCCGCCACCACGCCCGAATAGCCCGGAAGCCTGCGGCTTACGCCATCTTGCCTTCGTGGTGGACGACGTAGCCGCCCAGCGGGCGGCGTTACAGGCGAAAGGCGTGGATTGCGAAGCGGTGCGCATTGATGAATACACCGGCAAGGCCTTTTTCTTCATTAAAGACCCGGACGGGCTGCCGATTGAGTTTTATCAGGGGTAAAGCGGCTCAATAAGCGATTTTCAGCGTTTCTTCGGCAACGCCGGCGACGCGTGGTGAGCGGGTAATCGCCAGTTTTTCGTCTTCGCTGAAACCGATGGTTTCGCCGTCGTGCAGGGTTACGTCATTGGCGATGAGGTAGTCGCAGATGCTGCACAAAAAGACGTGCAACTCGCTCACGTCGTGGCGGCTGGCGAGGATTTCCAGTTCCATTTTGCCGAATTGTTCCAGGCCGATGGTGTAGGCGTTACTGCCGTCTTCGTCGAGCAGATAGTACACGCCGATGAAAATCCACGCCATGATGGGCAGTTCGCCGTGACGCAGGGCATTGCACATATCTTGATAGAAGTCCGGTGCGAAGACGGTGCCGGAGGTGTAGATGCCGAGGGCGTTGTCATCGGCAAGACAGGCGCAGACGAGTTTGCTGTACAGGCTCATCACGGTGATGGGAGTTGCAGCGTCGTTGCCGAACGGCATGACCACGACCAGCAGATGCGCCTGATGCTGGCGTGCAGCCCCGACAGCATCCCAGCGGAAATAGTGGAAGGCGGCATTCAGTGCGACCCGTTCAGCTTCACCGCCGAGAACGGGCGCGGGCATCAGTGCTACCGAGCAGAGCAGGCCGTTGACGTTAAACATCAGCGAATCTTCCGCGACGGTCGGTGTGTCGCCGCTATCGGGTACGATGCCCCAGTCGCGTTGCAGGGCGTCGAGAATGCGGGCAGGGTCGTAGCGTTTTTCTTTGAGCAGAATGAAGCCTTGGGCGTGTCGCATGGGATTCTCCGCTTGGGTTCAGCGTGGACCGGGGGTGCGGGCCGGGCCTTTTTTGGGGCGGATCGGTTCGAGCAGGGCGTTGGTTTCGCCGGGGGTGAGCAGGCGGTAGCGGCCTTGTGCGAGCTCTTTCGGCAGGGTCACGTTGCCGAAGCGGATGCGTTTCAGGCGGCTGACCTGGCAGCCGACGGCTTCCCACAGGCGGCGCACTTCGCGGTTGCGTCCTTCTTTGAGGGTGACGCTGAAGTAGCGGTTGTACTGGCTGTCGTCTTCGTGCAGGGCTTGCAGCGGCATAATGTCGTCGAAGCGGGCGAAGCCGTCATCGAGTTCGATGCCGTGGCGCAGGGCTTCCAGGGTGCTCTCGTTAACGTCGCCGGCGACGCGTACCCAGTATTCGCGCGGGATTTCGGCGCTGGGGTGCATCAGGCGGTGGGCGAGGGCGCCGTCGTTGGTGAAGAGCAGGAGGCCGGCGGTGTTGAGGTCGAGGCGGCCAACGCTGACCCAGCGGCCCTGGCGTATTTTCGGCAGGCGATCGAAGACGCTAGGGCGGCCTTCGGGGTCGTGACGGGTGCAGATTTCGCCCGGCGGTTTGTGGTACATCAGGATTTGGCGCGGGGTTTTTTGTTCCGGCGAGACGTGCAGCGGGCGGCCGTCCAGGCTGAAGCGTTCGTGTCCGCTGACGGGCTGGCCGATTTCGGCGGGTTTGCCGTTTACTTTGAGACGGCCTGCGCGGATCCAGTCTTCGATTTCGCGGCGCGAGCCGTGGCCACGCGCGGCCAGCCATTTTTGGATGCGTTCTTTGGGTTCTTTCATGCGGGGTCTCCGTCTTCTTCGGGTAGGGCGGGCAGCGCGTCGAGGCTGGCCACGGAAAAGTCGTTCAGGAATTGGGTGGTGGTTGCCAGTAGTTCGGGGCGGCCAGGCACTTCTTTGGTGCCGATGACTTCGATCCATTCGAGGTCGAAGAGTTGGCGGTAGATGCCGCTGCTGGTGGTCACGCCGCGCACGGCGTCGATTTCGGCGCGGGTGACGGGCTGGCGGTAGGCGATGTAGGCGAGGGTTTCCCAGAAGGCGCGAGAATAGCGCACCGGCTGGGCTTCGGCGAAGGCAGCGACGGCCTCGAAATAGTCGCTGCGCAGTTGCAGGCGCCAGCCGTCTTTGACCTGGACGAGGGTCATTGCCGAGGTTTCGTAGCGCGTGGCGAGGTCGTCCAAGGCGGTGCGGACGGCGTCTTCCGTGGTGGCGAGCGCTTGCGCGAGTTGGGCGGCGCTGACGGCTTCGTCACGGGTGAAGAGGATGGCTTCGATGCGGCGGGAGAGGTTCAAAGGGATGCCTTAGTGGAAGGTAAATGCGTCAAGCGGGCCAACGGCGCGGTTTATGCGTTGTCGTCGCGCTTGGTAACGGTGGGCTAAAGCCCACCCTACGTTTTTTTGTGGTACGCGCGCGGTTTGGCTCAGATGTCGATGTTGGCGCTGTTGGCGTTGTCTTCGATGAAGGCGCGGCGCGGTTCGACTTCTTCGCCCATCAGGGTGGTGAAGATTTCATCCGCGAGGCGCGCGTCTTTGAGCTGGACTTGCAGCATGCGGCGCACGGCGGGGTCGAGCGTGGTTTCCCACAGTTGGTCGGGGTTCATTTCACCGAGGCCTTTGTAGCGCTGGATTTCGTAGGCGCGTTTGCCTTCGGCGAGCAGGGCAGTGATGATCTGGTGGAAGTGTTCGACTTCGATGCGTTCTTTGCTGTTGGTGAAGTAGGCGCCTTCGCCGAGCATGCCGCGCACTTTTTGCCCGAAGCTGTTGATACGGCGGTATTCGTTGCTGTCGGCAAAGTGCGGGTCGATGTAGTTGTGGTGCTGGTTGGCGTGTTGTTCGATGCGGATGTCAATGCGCGGGTTGTCGCCCGGCAAGTAGTCGGCGGCGAGGGTAACGCCGGCCTCAACGAAGCGGGCGAGTTCTTTGCGGTAAGCGGCAAGCCACGTCTGCATGGCGTCTGCGTCGGCGAAGGTGGCGCGGCTGAGTTCGGGCGCTTCGACGAGGGCGCGCAGGACGCGGTTGTCGTAGCGGTGCGAGAGGCGCTTGATCAGGCCGTCGATCACGGCGTGTTCGCGCGCGAGTGCTTCGAAGGCGCTTTTGCTGATGGCGGGGGCGTCGGCAGAGAGGTGCAGGCTGGCGTCGTCCAGTGCCTGGGTGAGCAGCAGTTCGTTCAGTTCGTGGTCGTCTTTGAGGTATTGTTTGTTGCGGCCTTTGCTGGCGCGGTAGAGCGGCGGCTGGGCGATGTAGATATGTCCACGTTCAACGAGTTCGGGCATTTGCCGGTAGAAGAAGGTGAGGAGCAGGGTGCGGATGTGCGCGCCGTCCACGTCGGCATCGGTCATGATGATGATGCGGTGGTAGCGCAGTTTAGCGGCGTCGAAGTCGTCTTTGCCGATGCCGGTGCCGAGCGCGGTGATCAGGGTGCCGATTTCCGCTGAGCCGAGCATTTTGTCGAAGCGGGCTTTTTCGACGTTGAGGATTTTGCCTTTGAGCGGCAGGATGGCCTGGAATTTGCGGTTGCGCCCCTGTTTGGCTGAACCGCCTGCGGAGTCACCTTCCACGATGAAGATTTCGGAGAGGGCAGGGTCTTTTTCCTGGCAGTCGGCAAGTTTGCCGGGCAGGCCTGCGATGTCGAGCACGTCTTTGCGCCGCGTCATTTCGCGGGCTTTGCGCGCAGCTTCGCGGGCGCGGGCAGCGTCGACGATTTTGCCGGCGATGATTTTGGCTTCTTGCGGGTTTTCCAGCAGGTATTCTTTGAGTTTTTCGCCGAGGACGCTTTCCACGGCGCTTTTGACTTCGCTGGAAACGAGTTTGTCTTTGGTTTGCGAGCTGAATTTGGGGTCGTGTACTTTCACGGAAACGATGGCGGTCAGTCCTTCGCGCGCGTCATCGCCGCTGGTCGAGATTTTCGCTTTTTTCAGGAGGCCTTCTTCTTCCATGTAGGCGTTCAGGGTGCGGGTCATCGCCGCGCGGAAACCGGCCAGGTGGGTGCCGCCGTCGCGCTGTGGGATGTTGTTGGTGAAGCAGTAGACGTTTTCCTGGTAGCTGTCGTTCCATTGCAGGGAGATTTCGACGTACACGCCGTCTTTGTCGGCGCTGCAATAGAAGATGGTGGGGTGGATGGGGGTTTTGTTGCGGTTGAGGTATTCGGTGAAGGCGCGCACGCCGCCTTCGTATTCGTAGGTCTGGGTTTTGTTGGTGCGTTCGTCGCTCAGGGTGATGCGCACGCCCGCGTTCAGGAAGGAGAGTTCTTGCAGGCGTTTGGCAAGGGTGTCGTAGTCGTAAACGACGTTGCCGAAGGTGTCGCTCGCCGCGAGGAAGTTGATTTCGGTGCCGCTCTCTGCCGTATCGCCGATGACGGCAAGCGGCGCGTCCGGTTCGCCGTGGTGGTAGTGCTGCTGGTGGATGTGGCCGTCGCGGCGGATGGTCATGGTCAGGCGTTCGGAGAGGGCGTTGACCACGGAGACGCCGACGCCGTGCAGGCCACCGGAGACTTTGTAGCTGTTGTCGTCGAATTTGCCGCCTGCGTGCAGCACGGTCATGATGACTTCGGCGGCGCTGCGGCCTTCTTCGGGGTGGATGTCTACCGGGATGCCGCGTCCGTTATCGCGCACGGTGATGGATTCGTCCTGATGGATGATGACGCTGATTTCGCTGCAATAGCCGGCGAGGGCTTCGTCAATGGCGTTATCGACGACTTCAAAGACCATGTGGTGCAGGCCGCTGCCGTCGTCGGTGTTGCCGATGTACATGCCCGGGCGGGTGCGGACGGCTTCGAGGCCTTTCAAAACGCGGATGTTGGAGGAGTCGTATTTTTTTTCGGTCATGGTCGTTCCCGTGGGCTGTACAAAGGCGCGTATTTTAGCATAAACGGCGGTTTTACCGCCGTTTTCTGCTTACGAATAGGGGGATATTGCCCCCTGTTTTTCAGCCCTGATAGACGGGCAGTTTGTGCAGCATGTTGAGGAAGTGGAAGAGGGCGACGAGGACGCCGTAGAGGAAGACAGCGGCGAGCAGGGCTGCTCCGCCCGGCACGGTGTAGCCGGTGGTGCCGTGGCGCGCGCGTGTTTTCCACACCAGTGCGGCGGGTACCATGCAGGTCCAGATGGTGGCGACTGCGCCAGCGTAGCCTATCGCCATCGTGAAGCCCATCGGCCAGAGCAGCGAGCAGACGAGCGGCGGCAGGAAGGTGGCAAGCCAGGTCTGGCTGCGCCCCAGGCGGTTGTCCGCGAAGTGGAAGGTGTCGGCGAGGTAATCGAAGACGCCGAGGCCGACACCGATGAAGGAGGAAACGACGGCACCGAGGGCGAAGGCGCTGATGATATTGCCCAGTTGGCTGCTGTGCAGGATGGCGCCAAGTTTGGTGGTGAGGACATTGACGCTGTCATCGGCGGCTGCGATGGGAGCGAGTTCGCTGCGCGGCAGGTTGCCGAAGATGGACAGTGTCCACAGCAGGTAAATGCCCATTGCCAGCAGTGTGCCGTAAAGAATGGCGCGCGCCGCCTTCTTCTCTTCGCCGTAATAGGCGCGCATCGAGGTGACGGAATGGTGGTAGCCAAACGAGGTCAGGCAGACGGGCAGGAAGGCGAGGATGTAGCGGGCATAACTGTCGTCACTGCCGGCAGGGTGGGGCAGGCGGTTGAACAGGGTATCCAGTTGCACGCCGCTGATAAGGCCGTAAATGCTGAACAGGAAGGTCGCGACCATGAAGACGATCAGCAGTACTGAAATGCGGTCCACGGCGCGGGTCGAGTGCCAAACGAAGGCGCCACCGACGAGGCAGGCAAGGATGGAGGCAAGCTTGCTGTTCAGCGCATTGTCCGTCAATTGTTGCAGCGTACCGCCCATGGTGGTGATGTAGGCATAAAGGAGAATGCCGCCGACAAAATACACGGCGAGGTTGTTGATGATATTGATCTGCGGGCCAAGCACATCGCGGGTGACGGTATTAAACGACGCGCGCAGGTCGTAGTGCTTGTAGGCTTCAAGCAGCAGCCAGCCGGAGAGCGTCATCATCAGCATGGTGAGAACGATAGCGGCGGTAGCCCACAACGACCAGGCACCGGCTCCGGCAAGCGGCAGGGCAAGCATCCCTGCACCGACGCAGACCCCGGCGATGATGCAGGCACCGCCGATAAGGGAAGGTTGTTTGTTCATGAAGATTCCTGTGGTTGAGACGGGACGGGGATAATGCCGCGTTGACCGGGGTTGCGCAAGGCGGAACCTGTGTTTGTCCCGCTTGACGGGGGCAAATACGGGCTCGCCAAGCGGCGTGGTTACTGGGTTCGTCAAGCGGCGTGGTTACTGGGCTTGTCAAGCGGCGTCATTACTGGATCCGCCAAGCGATGTGGTTATTGGGCTCGCCAAGCGGCGTCGTTACTGGGCTCGTCAAGCGGCGTCGTTACTGGGCTTGCCAAGCGGCGTGGTTACTGGGTCCGTCAAGCGGCGTGGTTACTGGGCTCGTCAAACGGCGTGGTTACTGGGTCCGTCAAGCGGCGTCGTTACTGGGCTCGTCAAACGGCGTGGTTACTGGGTTCGCCAAGCGGTGTGGTTACTGGGCCACACTCTTGTCTGCGGGAATACGGTTTATGAAAAAACCCCGCTTGGCGGGGCTTTTGTGGGTGGCGATTCTCAGAGTTCCCAGCGGAAGTTGAGCATGATGTTGCGCGGTTCGCCAAGGTAGTTGTTCGCACCATTCATGCGCGTCGGGTGATTTTCGAAGTAGCGCTTGTTGGTGATGTTTTCCAGGGCAAGGCCAACGTTGAACTGGTCGTTGATCTTGTACTGCACGTCCGCGTTGAAGAGGGCATAGCCTTTTTGTTCGACGCCCCACAGGCTGCTGGTGCTGCTCTGGTAGTTCATGCCGCCACCGATGGTCCATTTTTCCGCGGCGCCCGGCAGGCGGTAGCTGGTGTAGAGGCGCATCTGGTGTTTCGGTGTGTGCTTGCTGGCATTGCCACCTTTCAGATCACGTGCGTTTTCGTTTTTCTGGAATTTGCTGCTGTTGTAGGTGTAGCCGGCGTTGATTTTCCAAGCGTCGGTGATGTTGCCGGTGGCTTCGGCATCCAGACCACGGCTGCGGACTTTGCCGTGTGCAGCGGCGTATTCTTGTCCGGAGGCAAGCGCCAGTTGCACGGGGCGGTTTTTTTGTTCGATTTGGTAGAGGGCGATGTTGGTGTTGAGTTTGCCGCCCAGCCATTCGCTTTTCCAGCCCACTTCGTAGCTGTTGCCGGTTACGGGACTCAGGAAATTGCCCTTGTTGTCGCGGTAGTACTGCGGTTTGAAGATGCTGCTGTAATGGGTGTAGAGGCTGTTGTTGGCGTTTATGTCGTAGGTAATGCCCAGGTAAGGGGTAACGCGGCTGCGGCTTTGTTTGTCGTTGCGGTCGGCGGTGTTATCCGGCTGGTCGTTCCACCAGTTGTAGTCGGTAAATTCGCGTCCGCTCCAGTGGGTGTAACGCGCGCCGCCCAATATGTGCAGGTTGTCAAGCACGTTGACGCGGCTGCCGAGGTTGAAGGCGTGGGTTTTTTGTTTGCTGCCGTAGTAGGTGCGGTCGATGTAATCGCCCCAGCCCGGATATTGGATTTCGTTACCCTGGAAGGTGTACGGGTCGTAGGCGGTGTTGTTGCGGATGCGTTTCCAGCGGGTGTTGCTGGCTTCTTGTCCGAAGGTGTAGCCGGTGAATACGTCGTGCTCGCGGCCAAAGAGGCGGTATTTGCCATTGAGCGTGATTTGTGCGGCAGTCTGGCGGCCTGCGTTGTCGTAGCGGTTCAGGTCGTTTATCGGCAGGGTAGCGCCACGGGTAAGACCGCTGTAACCGGGATTTTCGTTGGCCAGTGCACCAGAGGCGCTCATGGAATCGTTACGGGTGTAGCTGACTTTGGTGTTGAGTTTCCAGTCGTCATTGAAGCGGGTTTCTGTGCCGGCAAAGACGTTGGCTTTGTTGTAGTCGTCTTTATTCCATTTGAAGCCGAGGCTCTTGTCACGTGGGAAGGCAACATTAGCTTGCGGCAGACCGTAGGGGTCTGGGTGACCGTGGCTGTTTTGCATCATACCGCCGAGGGTAACGGTGGTCGTTGCACCGGCATCTTTTTCGGCAACGCCATAGACGAGGTAATGGCTGCCATCCACGTCATCCTTGAAGGTTTTGTCTTTGCTGACCACGCTGATGACGCGCGCGCGCAAGGTTTTTTCGGGATCAAGCGCGCCACTCGCGTCAACGGTGCCATAGACTTTGCCGTAGCGATCTACGCTGATGTCGCCACCTATGCGGCGTTCGGCAGTCGGTTTTTTGCGCACGGCGCTGATGGTGCCGCCCGGTTCAGCGTTTGCCTGGGTGAGACCAGTCGCACCACGCACGACTTCTATGCGCTCGTAGATGGCAAGATCGCTCGGGCTTTGTGAATTGTGGTAGGGATTGCCATAGGCGCCGTGCAGGCTGGTAGAGAGGCCGTCTTCTTCAATTTGGTCGATATTGAAACCGCGCGTCTGGTAGCGGTAGTGGCCGCCTTCATCGCGGACAACATTCACACCGCCAGTTTTCAATGCGCCCGCCATGTCATGGATACCGCGTGCTTTCAGTTCGTCCTGATCAATCACCGTCACGCTTTGCGGGACTTCACGCTGGCGCAGTTCAAGGCCGGTGGTGTTATGCAGGGCGGAGATGCGGTAGAGGTTAATTCTGCTATCGGTGGTGGTCTTGGGAGCAGCAACATTGACGGCTGCCGGTGCCGTGTTGCCTTGTTGCGCGGCGGCACAAGTGCAGGCAAGTAACAGGGCAGTGGCCAGGGTGGTACGCGGGAAGGTGCGATGGTTCATGGCAATTCCTTAGTGTTTACGAATGAATAAGGGGTTAACCCGCCGTCATGATAACGGCTTTCCGTCAGGCTTGGAAAGGCTTAGTGTCATTTCTACCACAATTTTCCCGTCATTTTTTGTCATCAACGGCGTCATCTTCCCGTCAGCTAGCTGGAAATTTATGAAACTGTCCAGTCGCCATACTCACCACATTAGCACGCCCCCACAGACAAGAATTGGTGCGAACTGCGTCTTTCGTGTATTACTTGATCAATGACATCGCCAAAAATTTATAGTTAAACATCTAAAAAAATCGTAACGGCGTTGCGTCGCCTGACCGGGGTCCCTGTACTGTCTGTGGCGATTCGCCTTATTACTCTTTTTTATCCATTCAACGATAACCGCCTGCGTTTTGCTGACGGCTGGTGATTTATCCGTGATAGTTGAGGCGGAAGAAAGCGGTAAATTAATCGCTGCGGCGCAGTGCTTCCAGAGCGCGGCGTACGGCGGCGAGTTTTTTCGGTTTGTAGA
>ERZ772772.404-NODE-404-length-26715-cov-6.840998_pt1 | contig 26715 bp, 27 predicted proteins | sample MGYA00511484_ERZ772772 | MGnify/ENA primary metagenome ERZ772772 (study PRJEB29015, sample SAMEA2737913) | human oral metagenome | biome: human oral; feature: human-associated habitat; material: dental | place: China | collected 2088 ... | reverse complement strand
TGACAGCGGCCGACGGGCCGGGGCGCCGCCTGTCCCCCGGGCCGACCCGACGACGACGAAACCGCCGCCACCGGATCGCGTTACCGGTGACGGCGGGAAGAAATACTCCATTTCTCACACGGAAGGATACCACACATGACAACCATCGGAATAGGCATCGAGAGCGTCAAACGCCCCTGGACACCGGCCATCCGGCCCGGTGAGTCAGACCGGATGGCCGGCGGGCCCGTCGGAGACGTGGACATCGTCGACGAGGGACAGGTGGCATGATGACGACTTTCGCCGTCACCTTCACGGCCGCCGACGCGGCCTGCCACATCTTCGCCGACCCGCACGGGTGGCTGGAGATCCACGCCCCCACCCAGGCCGAGGCCCACCAGATCGCCGCCAGATGGCTGGCGCTGTCCTACCACGACCTCATCCCCCTCGACCGGCTCGACCTCGCCCAGCACCCGGCCGGCTGCCTAGGCAGCGCCACACGCTCCAGCATCATCTGGCGCAACCAACGCCTTCGAGAGGCGGCGACGCGATGAACCGGACCCCGCCTCATGCACCAGGAGATGAGACAGTCACCCTCGACATCTCCGTCACGCCGTTCCGGCCCGGTGAGCGCCGCGGGACGATCCTGCGCCTGGGAGCCGACAGTTTCAAGCTCTCCCAGGAGCAAAGCGAACGACTGGCCGGTGACCTGCTGGACGCCGTGCGCCCCGACCTGCGGGTCGAACCGCACGGCCAGGACCCGTCCGGCCTCTGCGAGCGGGCCGGGTCGGGCGCGCTCGCCCCCGGCGGCGCCCTCACACCGGGCGAGGACCTGACCGATACGACCCTGACAGACAACCCCACAGGCACCGACACGGGCAGGCCGATCGGACTGAAACCGTCCGCCGTGTCGGCCCAGCGGCCGGAAGCCGAAGGAGGTCCGGCCATGGGCCGTGAGGAGACCGCGCAGGCCGCCCAGACGGCCTGCCGGCAGCGCACGAGCGATCACCGGTGCGGCGTCCAGCCGACAACCCGTGAGGGGATCGGGCAGTTGGCGACACGACCCGGCTCGCTGGCCATCCGCGGGGACATCCCCGGCGGCTGCGGCCCCTGCGGCCCGGCGATCTACACGAACAGAGAGCCGGCATGAAGACCCTCATGCACGCGAGGAGCAGGCTGCAGCTCCGCTTCCCGATCGACGATCCGCTGCAGCCAGTCGGCCGGCTGCTGGCCGAAGCCAAAGCCCGCACCGTGATGGACGCGCACAGGCGCGGACTGGCTCCCGACCCGCGGAGCATCACCGCCCGCGTCTGCCACGAGGCGCGGACGGTGGTGGCCACCGTCGCCTGCGCGGGCGACGACCCCAGCCTGCACGGCATCACCATCCACGAAGGAATCCCCGCATGAAGATCACCGAAAAGGGCGTCTATCCGGGCATCCCCGAGAGCGTCTACCACGCCGACCCCGTCGAGGCGGGCAGCATCTCCTCGACCGAGGCCAAACTGATCCTCGACTGCCCAGCGGTATTGAAATGGCGCCGTGACCACCCCGCCAAGCCGAGACCGGCCTTCGACGTCGGATCGGCCGTGCACGCCAAAGTGCTCGGGACCGGCCCCGACGTGGCGGTCATCGACCGCGCCTCCTCCAGGGCCCGGCGGGCCGAGAAGCTCGTCGCCACGGCCCGCCGGGCCGGCAAGATCCCGGTCGCCCCGGCGGTCTACGACCAGATCCGAGCCTGCGCGGAGGCGGTCCTGTCCTGCCCGCAGACCGCCGGCGTCTTCGCCCACGGCACACCCGAGCAGTCGATCTTCTGCCAGGACCCGGTCACGGGCGTGTGGATGCGCGGCCGGATCGACTGGACGACAACGACGGACCGGGGACGCACCGTGCTCGTCGATCTGAAAACGGCCCCGTCGGCCCGGCCCGAGGCGTTCGCCAGGCACGCGGCCCGACTCGACTACGCGGTCCAACGCGAGTGGTACCGGATGATCTGGGCCGAGGCCACCGGCGAGACGAACGTCGACTTCCTGCACGTGGTCGTCTCCACGAGCGAGCCCGTCCTCGTCTCGGTCATCGAGATGGACGAGGACTACGCCGCCATCGGACGCTCCAAGACCCGTCGCGCCCTGGACAGGTACGCCCACTGCCTGGAAACGGGCCAGTGGCCCGGCTACGCGCCGACCGTCCACCGGATCGGCCCGCCCGCCCACTACGCCGCGCAGGAGATGGCTCATGCGCCAAACCCGCGAATCCGACGCCCCGCCGGCGGGAATCCGCTCGCCGTGACCACCCCGCCAAGCCCAGACCGGCCTTCGACGTCGGATCGGCCGTGCACAGAGTGCTCGGGGCCGGCCCCGACGTCGTAGAGGCTCGGACTCACGGACCGGTCCTCGGCCCGCGGCGTCTTCGCTGACGAGACGCCGATGCAGCGGCTGGCTCAAGACGGCTACACGAGAGACGACAGGATGAAACCTTACTATCAGGAAGATGCGGTCACCATATATCAAGGGGACTGCATCGAGATCATGCGTGAACTCCCCGCCGACTCCATCGATGCCGTGGTGACTGACCCGCCCTACGGGATCAGATTCACGGGCGAAGCGTGGGACGGCGCAGACATCGCGAAACGTCAGGAGTGGGGGAAAGAAACCTCCCCCGTGCCCGATGGCGTCGGCGGGCCGAACGGCGGCTACCGATCCCTGGCTGCCGAAGCGGGCCGCTACGACCGGTCCCTGAAAGCCTCTGTCGCATTCGTGGACTGGTGCCGACAGTGGGCGACCGAATGCTGCCGGCTCCTCAAACCGGGCGGGCATTTGCTCGCTTTCGGGTCACCCCGCCGCTACCACCAGCTGGGTATGGGGATCGAGCTCGCGGGCTTGGAGGTGCGGGACTCCATCGCCTGGCTTTTCGGGCAGGGCTTCCCTAAAAACCTCGACGTCGCGAAGGCGATTGACAAGAAGCTCGGCGGCGAGCGCAAAAAGGACGCGATGGCGGACGCCACGCCCGAACCCCGGGCGTGGGCGGGGTGGGGGACCGCGCTCAAACCCGCGTTCGAGCCGTGCATCGTCGCCCGCAAGCCTCTCGCGGGCACGGTCGCCGACAACGTCCTGGCCTACGGGACCGGGGCGCTGAACATCGACGCCACACGAGTCCACGTGGAGGGCTCCGATGGCAGGTGGACCCCGAACGTCGCCCTCGACGAGGGCTGCGCGACCGAGCTCGACCGTCAGGCGGGCACGCCAACAGACTCGCCCCAGTCAGGCATTGCGCGGCATGGCGCGACCACCGGGAGGCTCGGCGGCGGGTCAACGTCAACGGTGAACGAGGTCGAAAGCGGGCCCTCCCGGCTTTTCCCGGTGTTCCGGTACGAGGCGAAAGCCTGCGCAGTCGAGCGCCCGAAAGTCGGCGGCGTCCAGCATCCGACCGTCAAACCCCTCAAGCTCATGCGCTGGCTGACCCGCCTAGTCGCCCCGCACGGGGCAACCATCCTCGAGCCCTTCGCCGGCTCGGGCACCACCGTCGAGGCATGCATCGCCGAGGGCATGCGCTGCATCGCCATCGAACGCGAAACCGGCTATCTGCCCCTGATCATGAACCGCATTTCGAAACCGATCGATATCCCACTGTCTCTAGGAGATACGGCGTGAAGCTCTATATTTCCGGCCCCGTCACTGGGCTACCGGATTGTAATCGCGAGGCGCTCATGGACGCCGAGAAGCGGCCGCGCGACATCGGATACGAGGTGATCACCCCGGTCCGGACCACATTCGGGCCTGATGCCGCACGGCACGACTACATGCGGTCAGCGATGCGGCAGATCGCCGACGGCCTAGCTCAGCTGGAGGGATGGAACCACTCCCCCGGGGCGCATATCGAGGCTGGCTGGGCACTCACCGTCAAAATTCCGTCCCACGACGTCGATACGGGGATCGAGAAGAGAAGGTTCGAATGGCTACATACTCTATGGGTTCGTTGTTCACGGGCTATGGCGGATTGGATATGGGCGTGGCAGACGCGCTCGGGCCAGCCAGACTCGCGTGGGTCTGCGACGTCGGACCGGGGCCGTGCAGGCTCCTCGCCGCCCGCCACCCGGGCGTCCCGAACCTCGGCGACATCACGGAAATCGACTGGGGCGGCGTCGAGCCCGTGGACGTCCTGGTGGGCGGCTCGCCCTGCCAGGACCTCTCGCTCGCCGGCGGCCGGGCCGGGATGAGGCCCGGCACCCAGTCCGGGCTATGGGAATCGATGATGCGCGGAATCGTAGACCTTCGTCCGCATTTAGTCGTATGGGAGAACGTCATTGGAGCCCTATCAGCGTCAGCCTCTAGCCTCCTGGAATCCCGGGAGAGACATTTGGGAATCCATGGCGATGGACCTGTTATCCGGGGAGCCGGCCGTGTGGTCGGAGACCTTTCCACCCACGGGTATGACGCGTGGTGGACGGTTGTACGCGCTTGCGACGTCGCCGCCCCACACCGCAGAGCCAGACTCTTCCTCGTCGCCGCCGACTCCCACCGCGACCCCTGGCACGAACGGTGGGCCGCACAGCCCGCACAAGCAACGCTCAGGCAATCACCCGCCGAGCCGAGCAGGCGTGATCGAGAAAGGCTGAAACTCCTGCCGACACCTACCGCCTCACAGATGGACGGACGCAAGTCCTCGGGGTTTTCCGGCAGCGATTCCTTCTACGACATCGTTGAGCGCGGTCATGGCGGGTTCGCCCCGTATGCTCCAGCTATCCGGCAGTGGGAGACGGTGACCAGAAAGGCTCCCAGCCCGCTGGACGACGGCAAACTGTCCACCCGGTTCGTCGAGTGGATGATGGGTCTGAAACCAGGCTGGGTGACGGCGCCAAGAATCGGGCTGTCGCGCTCGGAACAGCTGCGGGCACTCGGAAACGGGGTCGTCCCCCAGCAGGCGGCGTACGCGATCCACGCACTGGCGACGATCGCCCGCGAGAACACGGAGGCGGTCGCGTGAGCCTCCCGTTGCAAGACTGGCGGCGCGGCACAGAGCCGGCGCCCCGACAGCACTGCGCCGACCGACCTGCGCATACTCAGCCGGCCCGGCCGGACCCTCGTCAATGCCCGGCGAGAAAAGACCAACGCGTCCAGTCTACTGAGCCGGCAGGGTGTGCGGACGGCCACCGCGAACTGGCCGCTGGAGGCGACAGGACCGAGCAGACCCGCCGACGCCTGGCCAACAGGAACCCAGCCTGCCGGCGCCCGCCAGGCCGACCTTGCCACGCCGACGTCTCTCTAGAGATCGCCAACAGCCTGTCCGAGCGGCTGATCAAGGCCGAGATCGAGCGAGGCAACGACGCCCACACCGGCCTGACCGTCCATAGACGCCACGGCAAGGCGGCACCCAGCGAGCAACCGGTCACCATGACCCTGGGAAACCTCGCCGTTCTCTTTACCGGAAACAATGCAAACCTTTAACGAAAGGAAAACAGATGGTTGAGTATGTCGACAAGCGGTCCGGAGAGGTGATGGAGCAGAAAGGCGTCGAATTCGCCACCATCCTGCTCAACCTCTCCAACGGAGACTCCCACCGGGAACTGACCGAGAACCTGCGTGAACTCGTCCAGGCCGTCCAGGACACCGGCAAACCCGGAACTTTGACCTACACGATCAAAATCAAACCCAACGATCTGAACGCGAACGCCGTTGCGGTCATGGACGAGATCAAACTCAAAAAACCCGAGTATGATCGCGAAAAATCATTGTTCTTCACAGACAACCATGGTAATCTCACAAAAAATCCCCCCAGTCAGCCTTCGCTTTTCGAGCAAATAATGAAAGAAACAGACGAATAAACGACATTTTTCGCATGAAAAATGAAGTTTTGATCGAATCGATGTGTCTAACAGCACGGACCTGCGTCCTCCCATGGATCGACCCCACGAGGCCAAGGACGTCGTGCTCCGCGTTTTCGTCAAGGCTCTCGCGAAGCGCGTCGGCAACCGCCCCCCAAAATCCCACCGTCTACTGCTAGGTGAAAAACCGACCACGGGACCCAACCATCAGAGCTCTCGGGGAGCGGAAGATCTTCCGCTCCCCGAGACCCCTGATCCGGAGGAGGAAGACAATACACGAATACTCCGGGAACTAGATCCCTATCCGAATCTATTCATACCTTCGAACGTCTTCAACGGCAGCGCAGAACCCCTACTCACGAGCCCGAACCGGACGGGCCGGCCGGGCGGCTCTCCACAGTTTCGTTGCGGGTGCCGACCACCCGCCACAAGGCAGGCCGATTGACCATTGACGGACAGCGCTTGCCGCCCGCCGCCCGCGGCCTCATCGCCATCGCCGCGATCACGCTCGGGCAAACCGCGTGACCCGCATCTGGCGAAGACCCCACAGCGTTTCCCGTCCTGACCGGAGCCTCCACACCGGGCCGGCGACGCCGCCCTACTGCCTAATCGCTCACCAGACAGCACGACCCCCTGCCGGGAGCACTTCCACGCTCCGCGTCCCAAGCCACCGCGTAGGCGGCCGGACCTCAACGCCCCCACGTCACCGACCCGACCGCGTCCACGACGTCCAGCCCGACCCACGGCACCCGGCCCATGTGCCCTTGCTCGTGCCCTTGTTCGGAGAATTTTTCGGCGTGTACGCCTATGCGTCCCCATGCTGCCTCACGCACCACCATACCAGTCTACCCTCCCGTGAAAGTCCCGCCACGGCAAAGAAAAATGCTTCTCCACGTCGATGAACGCATCAACATGCCTATGCACACCCGCGGGGATGATCCCCACGACGTCCTCCGCGAGGTCGAAGGGTTGGAGTGCTCCCCGCGTATGCGGGGATGATCCCAGCCTGTACGCGACGGGCCTGTCCATCCGCGAGTGCTCCCCGCGTATGCGGGGATGATCCGGCGGCGTCGGCAAGCTCAAGCAGTCCATGTCCGTGCTCCCCGCGTATGCGGGGATGATCCGGCTCAGCCTCCGGGCCGAGATTGCACAGGCCAGTGCTCCCCGCGTATGCGGGGATGATCCGTCCCTCACCGAGAAGCTCGGGGGCCTCGCCTAGTGCTCCCCGCGTATGCGGGGATGATCCCAAGGGCTCCAGCTCGGCGACGACCATCTGGTCGTGCTCCCCGCGTATGCGGGGATGATCCCAAGTTGGATAAAAATGGCCAGAAGAATGCCTAGTGCTCCCCGCGTATGCGGGGATCTCCAGCCATAACACGGCGCCATCGCCTCGAACCCTGCGTTCGCCCTCGCTAACGCGGAGGGCGAGCGGAATTTGTCGGATTCCCCCGTAAATCCGGCCTTGACAGGAAAATCGGGTATGGATTGTACCCTTGTTTCGTCCTGTTGGTCATGGCCTTGGGACGGCTCCGCACAATATCGGGACATAAATTATATAGTTGATATTAAACTTATCGGGCGTCTGGCCGTGACGCGGACCGAAGCCGCCCAGCTTCTGGGGATCGATCCGCGAACGCTGGCCAAGGCGATCGATGCGGGTCAGGTGCCGGCCATCATGATCGGACAGTTCGTGTGAGTGCCCACGTCTGGCTCCGCGACCAACTGAGATAATAGTCAGCATCGGCAACATCGATGACGCATCCGCCGCCAGTGGCCCGACCCCGCCCACAAGCCCCCCATCGGCGTCCACCTGTCCCACGTTCCCGTTTCCCTTGACCAGCACACCCCCGCACCCGCGCCCGGGCTCGACGCCGGGCTTGACGCCGGGTGCGTCGAGCCGGCCGTGGAAGAACTCAGCCGGCGCGTCGAGTCGGCCCCCACCGCGGGCAAACGCCGACACCTGGCCGTCCGCCTGGCCTGGGCCACGCTCGTGCCCGGCGCCGCCTACGACCACGGCCTGCCCGCCAGCAGGATCAGCGAGCTACAGGCCTGGGCCCACCGGCCCGACGCGGTCCGCCACGGCCAGACCACCCACGACCAGCGACTCGTCGAACCCTTTCTGCCCGGCCGGGACACCCAGATCTTCACCGTCTACGACACCCACCCCGACTACGCCCCCGACCTGTTCGCCCTGGCCATAGACGGCCTGACACCCCCCTCCGCCTGAGCCGGCCCGGCATGGACGAGGACTACGCCGCCATCGGCCTGACACCACCCTCCGCCTGAGCCGGCCCGGCCAGCCGCAGCCACCCCGCGCCTGAGCCGGCTGGCCTGTCCGCACACTGTCCGGTCGATCACTGTCGTCGTCAAGGAGTCTGTAATGAGCGCTACCGCCTACCTGACCCAGCCACGCACCCCCGACGGCCGATGGGACCGGACCGGCCGGACCGGGCCGGCCGGGGTGCGATTGGACCTCACCGACGAAGCCGACGTGGCCGACGTCCTGGACCGGATCCGGGCCGCCGCCGCCCGGCGCATCGCCACCCTGGCCTACGTGGCCGACCGGCGCGACCTGGCCGAGGAATTCGAGGCCAACACCTTCGAGTTCGTCTACGAACGCGCCACAGCCGCCGACCCCGACCACCCCGCCATCACCGCCGGGGAGGTCTGCCGGATCATCGACGGCTCCTGGGCCCGGCACGTCCACCACATGCGCACCGACAGCCTGCACACCCGCATGAGCCGCGGCAACTCGCACCTCATGCGCGCCTGGGCCGGCTACGCCGCAGCCGCCCGCCAAGCCCAGACCCGGCTGGGCCGGCCGCTGAGCGAGGCCGAACACGACCAGCTCGCCCAAGTCCACGCCCGCCGGGCCGGCACCGCTATGGACATCCGCCACACCGGCGTGGCCGCCCGCCACTCCTACGAGGACCTCACCGATGGCCAGGCCCCCTCCTGTCCCGGCGCCGAGGAGCAGTGGGCCGCCCAGGCCGACCGGCACGCCGACGAGCGCTTCGAGCCGCCCGAGACGGCCCGCGGACGGCGCGCCCTGACCGAGCACTACTGGCAGGCCCAATTCCCCGGCGCCATCGCCTTGCAGACCATCCCCCGCCGGGCCGCCACCAAACTGCGCCGAACCATGGACGCCTGCCCCGGCGGGGTCCTGGCCGCCGCCCGCCGGTGGGAGGCCGGCCAGGACGACGCGGCCACCGACGCCCTGTTCGCCCCCTTCCACGGCCGGGACCTATCCGACCGGGAGAAAACCGAGATCGTCGACCTACTACGCGCCCACCCCGCCCTAGCCGAGCAACTATGGCGCTCAGCAGTCATGATCGCCACCACCCGCCGCACCCCGACCCGCCCGACCACAGCAAAACCGTGAAACCGCCCCCACCCCGGATCCAATACCCGGCCCCGCCCGACCACAGCCGCTCCAGCCAGTCCTTGACAACCTCCCGGCAAGCGCCCGCCGGGCAGGCCACGACGCCGGCCCGGGGCTGTCCGCACACTATCCAAGCGAGCCGCAGCCGCGCCCGCCCCCACCCGCGAGAAGGGAGAGCCCCATGCACAACGTCTTCCAAGACCTGCCCTCGATCATCGCCGCCGTCAACGCCGGCGGGATCATCCACGTCCTCGGCGCCATGTCCATCCTGATCGGCCTGTGGCGCTGGCTGGGCAAAGGCAACCGCAAAACCGGAATGATCCTCGTCCTGCTCGGCGCCTGCGCGGTCATGTACACCGTATCCCTGCCCATACTGGGCACCATCATCGGAGCAGCCGCCAACCTCCTACTCAAAGGCTTCCACTTCCTCGCCTCACGGATGTAACCCATGACCACCCCCACCCCCAACCGTATCGAGCATGACGAGTCCAAATCAATTTCATAGTCATAATTAATGTTTTACATGTATTATTCCAACATAGTGAAGTAATAATTATTATAAATATATAACTTATGTCCGGCGACATGATAGCGTTAATCGTGTCAACTAATGACAAAAAGTAAATAAAATGCAATAATTCAATTATAATATTTTATTATTAATATTTTTACTTTCGACAAAAATACAACTATCAAATCAACTTTTGTAGCCCTCTCATATATTTTTATCCAGATTATTAATTTGCAATAATGCGAATGCTTCAATCGCCTATTTTACAATATGTTATTTATTTAGCTATGCGTAATAATAATCATTACATTCAATTATTTTATCATTATTCTTCTACATATAATCTTCTGATTAATTCTAACAATTCATGACCAAAAATTTGTAATAACGTGTTATATATGTCGTTGAACATGTCGGTCGACATCATTCCGTGGAAATAGACTCTCGACTTTCAGCTAGTCTGCTACTCGATGATAGGTAGGGACGGTGAATTTGTTGCCGTCATCTTAACTGACGAAAATGGGTGCGGCAGCACATGAGTCGGATGACAAGATTGACAAATTTGCTCAATTATCAGATAATGCACACTCTACTCGCTGTGCTCAGCTCTGATTTGCTCCCGGTGACAGGAGAGGAACTCGCCTTAACGTTTCTCACTCAACAGCGCACACGCCGCCCAGTTCTTCCTGAGGTCACGAGTATGTCCTTAATAGAAAATTCCACCATTGAATTTTAACAGAAAAATAAAAAATGATTAGCCACTTATTTTAATGTAACATTACATAATTTATGTTATTATTCATAATTTAACGAGTCAATGCGACTTTCGAAAATTTCGCTGTGTAAGAATATCGAGATTGCACCTAATTTATATGACGTGGTCTGTGACGGATCGGTCGGCCGACGCCATCCGCCTGGGCCGATTTCGCTCGGGGAAAGGGTCGCCCCGCTGTCATAGCATCCGAGATATCCTTGGAATTTATGAGCACACGAACCGCATTGATATTCGAGGGTGGCGGAATGCGTGGCACATATACGGCCGCACTGGTCGCCGAAATGATTGACGCTGGTATCGACTTCCCATGGGTCGGCGGGATCTCCGCCGGGGCGACCCACACATGCAACTTCGTCTCCCGCGACGCGTGGAGGGCACGTGCAGCTTTCGTCGAACTCGCCAAGGATCCGAATCTAGGCGGCCCGATCAGCTTTGTTCGCGGCAGGGGCTACTTCAACTCCGAGTACATTTACCAGCACACCTCTGGTCCCGGCGAACTCCTTCCCTTCGACTGGGACACTTTCAACGCGAGCGCCACGCAGTTCAAAATCGGCTCGTTCAACTGCGAAACGGGACAAACCGTCTATTGGGGCCGAGAGGACATCTCCACGCAGGAAGAACTCGTCACGTACTGTCAAGCTTCCTCCTCGATGCCGATCATCATGCCGCCAGTGGGGCTGAACGGCGTGGCCTACCTGGACGGAGCCATCGGAGACACAGGGGGTTTTGCGATTGACGCCGCGGAAGCCGACGGATATGAACGTTTCGTTGTCGTTATGACGCGTAAGCGTGGATATAGGAAATCCCCGTCGAAAATCCCACCGGCGATTTATAAGGGAATCTTTCGAAAGCATCCTGCCGTAGCCGAGGCTCTTCTCAATCGACCGAAAAAGTACAATGACTCTCTTGATCGTTTGGAGAGCCTCGAAGCCGAAGGACGTGCTTATCTCTACTATCCTGACGAGATGCCCATCTCGAACGGAGAACGAAAAGCCGTTAGCGTTCAAGCAGCATACGAGGAGGGCCTTCAACAAGCTAAACGAGATCTTCCTAAAATTATGGATTTCATTTATACTTAAATAATATAAATATATTGGATTAGAATTCCGGGATTTGTAATGAAATACAAAGAAGTTAATGACAAATAATTAACGATTTTCGATGGTTCCGTTGCCATCTATCGGAATGACTGGACCCAAGTACTTTGGTTTCGGCTTAATAACGACTTGAACGAAATCCTTAGTTCTCGCAATCCACTCGCGAACATCACGCTTGAATTGCTGTGAGTAGTTATTCCCTCCCGAAGCAATGCCCCAGACATCCAGACCAAGCTCACGACCTATATAAATAGAACGCGCTAAATGGTATCTTTGCGTCACAACGACTATTGAATGTGCTTTAAAGATGGCACTTGCACGATACATTGATTCATAAGTTGAAAATCCCGCGTGGTCTTCAAAAATATCCTCTTTAGGAACTTCGTGCTTTTCCAACCATTTCCGCATGACATGTGTCTCGTTATAGTGAACACTAGAATTGTCTCCGGATACAAGGATTTTCGGCGCAACTTTCTGCTTGTACAATTCCAGACTCTTTTCCAGCCGCTTTCGGAGCATATGCGAAGGCGTTCCATCCGAGCGTACCAACGCTCCAAGAACTAGTATGCAGTCAAGTTTCTCAGCACGAATGCCGCCGACATCCGAAACGACACGATCATTGGTCGTCACAGTGACATATATGTTAATCCCACCCACAGCGAATAAGCCCGAAGTGACGATAAATCCCAAGGTAATCACGATTCGCTTCTTCCAACCCCATTTTCTATGTTCACGTAATAGAAACTTCATAGGAGAATCATATCCTCTCCACGAAAGAAAGAGACAGGCACTACTCGCCTAGCATCTCTCGGGCCTTGTTCACAAGTGGAATGATCGCAGCACGTGAGGTGTGGTCATATCCGTGCGCAATGTTGTCCGCCACTTGGACTACCCACTCTCCGCGATGTCGGTATCTCTGAATCCGCTTGGAGAATATTTTGAGCAAGGTTTTTTCCGGAAAGCTGAGTCCTTCATAGCGAACACCGCCTTGGAAATAGAAGAAGGGATAGCATCCACTGGCGAGTTCTTTCTTCGTAAAAGTTCCAGCGGGGACTCTCCAGTCACGTTGAGGGTGGACCGGCGTACCGCCATTGGCCCAGACGACGACTTTCCCCATGAGGTTCTCCCGCTTGATTTTTCTGCGGAATTCATGGAATCCTCGAATCCTGCTCATGCGCACGCCAGCGCCGTAGACAACCAGATCGGCTCCTGACAGGTCGACTCCCTTGGCTTGCGACCACGGATACAGACGCGCTCCCAGATCTTCGGCAATCCACTCTCCGTATGTCTGCGCGAACCCGGTGACGGTATTGTAGACGACCACGACATCGGCCATTGCGCTCTCCCTCCGCATGCCTTTGTTCCAACAGTCCAACTGTAGACGGGCGCCGGCGTCCGTTCCACCGACATGTCGCAATGTCGAAATCGGAAAACTGTTGTGAACACTGATATTTGAAGGCGCATAGCGAATTTAATGACGAAACTGTCGCAAAATTTTGGAAGTTCGCACGCCGACGGTTTCGGGTGCCCGGGACACCTGGGCACCCGAAACCGCCTAGTAGGCCAGAAGTTTACTTGTACTTCCTTCGGGTGTCGATCGAGAGCTGGTCAGCGAGCCGCTTCGCCGTCAACGTAGTCGGAGTCCACCGACGCGTTCCAGGCGAACATCTTGCGGATCTCCTGCCCTGTCTTCTCGACGGGGTGGTTTTGACCCTTGGCCCGAAGGGCCAGGAATTCAGGAGCACCGGCATCCTGATCGTCGATGAAGCGTTTAGCGAAGGAACCGTTCTGTATATCGCCCAGCACTTCCTTCATATGGTCTTTGACATCTGGGGTGATCACTCGGGGGCCGGAAACGTAATCGCCGTATTCAGCTGTGTCAGAACATGACCATCGCTGCTTAGTCAGGCCGCCCTCATTGATGAGATCGACTATGAGCTTGAGCTCATGGCAGACCTCGAAGTAAGCCATTTCAGGCTGGTATCCGGCTTCGACGAGCGTTTCGAAACCGTACTGTATGAGCTGCGAAATCCCTCCGCACAGAACAGTCTGTTCGCCGAACAGGTCCGTTTCCGTTTCCTCCCGGAACGTTGTCTTGATTGCGCCCGCTCGGGTGCCGCCGATTGCCTTGGCGTAAGACAAAGCCAACTCCCATGCATGCCCTGAGGCATCCTGCTCGACGCACACGAGGACGGGAACGCCTCGTCCTTCTTCGTACTGACGTCGAACCGTGTGCCCGGGGCCCTTGGGGGCCACCATGCAGACGTCATGACCGGAATCCGGTGCGATATAACCAAAATGGACATTGAATCCGTGGGCGAAGAACACAGCGGCATCGGACTTGAGATTCGGCTCGATGTCATTGGCCCAGATCGATCGCTGAGACTGATCAGGGGCGAGGACCATGACGACATCCGCTTCGCGAACCGCGTCGCCTACTTTCGCCACCTCGAAACCTTGTTCTTTAGCCTTGTCAATAGATTTTGAGCCTTCACGCAATCCAATAATTACATTTACTCCTGAATCGCGTAAATTCATTGCATGGGCATGACCTTGTGAACCATACCCAACTATGGCTACTCTCTTAGATTGAATGACGGAAAGGTCTGCATCGTCATCATAGAAGATTTTTGCCACGTTTTTCTCCTTAATTTTTCGGTTATGGAGTTTAGGCGCACCAGCCGTTTCCGGACGGTGCCGCGCGTGCCGGACCAGTCAGCCGCCCAGCGCTTTCGCTAATCAATTATGCGCGCAGAAGCGACAATTCGGCAGAGACACGTTCGGAGAGCGAACGCGAACCGCGTCCGATCGCCACCGCTCCGGATTGGACGATTTCACGAATTCCATACGGTTCGAGGGCCGACAGGAATGCCCGGACCTTGGATTCCGAACCGGTTGCCTCGATCGTCACAGTGTCGGGAACGACGTCCACGACATGCGCCCTGAAGAGATCGACGACCTGGAGGACATTGGCGCGAGTGGAATCACTGGCCGACACCTTGACTAGGAGCAACTGCCGTTCAACCGTCGACTCAGGTTCGAGCTCGACGATTTTAAGCACATTGACGAGCTTGTTCAATTGCTTGGTAACCTGTTCGAGCGGGCGTTCGGCGGCATCGACCACGACGGTGATGCGCGAAAGCTGGGGGTCTTCGGTCTCCCCAACAGCGAGCGAGTGTATGTTGAAGGCGCGTCGAGCGAATAGAGCGGCAACACGCGTAAGAACGCCCGGCTTATTTTCGACCAGAACGGAGAGCGTGTGACGTGTGTTCATCTTTTTCCTTCCTTTCAGGCCGCGAACGGATCGGTCGTGGGACGAACGGAACGAGCGTAAACGATGTCGTCATTTGACACCCCGGCGGGAACCATAGGCCATACTTCGGAGTCCGGAGAGGTGACGAACTCCAACAGCACCGGACGGTCGTTGATCTCCATTGCTTTTTCAAAGGCGGCGTCGATGTCGTCGCCCTCTTCGACGCGCCATGCTTCGCAGCCGTAAGCCTGGGCTAGCTTGACGAAGTCAGGTATGCGGCGCGTTCCATGACCTGTATTGAGATCCGTATGCGAATAGCGTTCGCCGTAGAAAAGCGACTGCCATTGGCGGACCATGCCCAGCGAGGAATTGTTGATGATGCAGATCTTGATATCGATCCCCTCGAGGCAGCAAGTGGCCAGTTCCTGGTTAGTCATTTGGAAGGAGCCGTCCCCGTCGATCACCCAGACTGTTTTGTCGGGTTGTCCGACTTTGGCTCCCATGGCAGCCGGGACTCCGAATCCCATGGTCCCCGCGCCTCCCGAGCTCAGCCACTGTCGTGGGTGTTCGAAGTTCAGGAACTGATTCGCCCACATCTGATGCTGGCCGACGCCGGTAACGTAGATGGTGTTGTCAGACCCGACGGTTTTTGCTAGACGGGAAATGACATGCTGCGGCTCGAGCAGGCCGTCGTCGACCTCCTCCCACCCAGCTGGGTACCTCTCTCGCAAACCGGCCAGCGTCTTCCACCACTCCTCCAGATCGGGCACACCGTATTGACGGTGGGCTTCGCGCAATTCGGCGACGAGATCCGACGTGGCGTCTTTGAGATCCCCGACGATCGGGACGTCCACCAGGCGGTTTTTCGAGATCTCCGCCGGGTCGATGTCAATGTGAATGACTTTGGCATTGGGAGCGAAATCGGAGACCTTTCCCGTCACGCGATCGTCGAAACGCGCCCCCAAAGCCACGATGAGGTCGGACTTCTGGAGGGCGGCCACAGCGGGAACCGTTCCGTGCATACCGGGCATCCCGAGGTTGTTCGGATGTGAGTCGGGCACCACGCCACGCGCGGTCAGAGTCGTGACAATCGGCGCGTTGGACAAATCGACGAGTTCGACGAGGTCACGGGACACTCCCGCGCGCATCGCCCCGCCTCCCGCATACAGCACCGGACGCGACGACGTCGCGATGAGTCGTGCGGCTTCCCGGATTTGCCGTGCGTTCGGTTTAGTCACAGGACGGTACCCGGGCAGATCGAGTACGGGCGGCCACACGAAGTCCGCCTCCTCGACCTGGGCGGATTTCGTGACGTCGACCAAAACCGGCCCGGGACGACCCGTCGAAGCCAAGTAAAACGCCTCGGCGATGCGAGAAGGAATCTCCTCTGCACTCGTGACGAGGAAGGAGTGTTTCGTCACCGGCATCGTTATGCCCACGATGTCCGCTTCCTGAAAGGCGTCCGTGCCGATGGCGGCAGCGCCGACCTGGCCGGTGATCGCTACTATCGGGACTGAATCCATGTGCGCGTCCAGGAGCGAGGTGACGAGGTTCGTCGCACCCGGACCCGACGTCACGATGCAAACGCCGACCCGGCCGGTGGCCAGCGCGTATCCTTCGGCGGCATGTCCCGCCCCCTGCTCGTGGCGCACCAGGATATGCCGGAGCTTAGCGTGGAAGATCGGATCATACGTCGGGAGGATCGCACCTCCCGGCATGCCGAAGACGACCTCGACGCCGAGCTCCTCGAGCGCGCGTATGATCGACCGCGCCCCCGTTGACTTCTCGCGAATCACTCGCGGGGTGGCGGCCTGTTCATCTGCGCCTGTCGACGAGTCGGTCGGCGTTTGCCGTTTTGCCATCTCTTCCTCCTTCGTTGTGGCGGCACACCGGGCATCGCAGGCCAGGGGCCGTGCTTCGGCAGGCATGAAAAAACCCCTCGAACGAGGGGCGCGCGGCACGTCGCCAACGGCTTGTGCAGCGCGTCAGTTACGTACCAGAAGAGTTCTCACAGGTTGACCATAGCCGCAGAACCGGCCAGATGCCAAGCCAGTCGGAGTTTGTCTCACTATTTGAATCACGATCTCGCAATGCGAGCCACTTGATTGTCGAAACGGGCTTTCCCGGCGCTCTCCCTCCCGCTCCCGCCTTCCGCCAGTCCTCGGACACGCACCGGAGAAGGCCGGCGGCGCATATCGCCCCACCGGGAGGTCGATCGACCCGGTCGCGATTCGAGGACACCTGTACACCTCGGACTTTCGGCCCCCTCGACAAATCAGTGAATTGCTTATCACTGTGGTTTGAGTCGCTGCCGCCCGAGCCTCCCGGCCGTCCCAGTCCCGCACGCCCTAAGGTGGAACGGTGAAGCAAACTGACGACCACCACGTTGCCGCCCTCGATCGCCTTGCCGACCAGTTGCGCGTCGTGATGAGACTCGGCGAGATGCTGTTGTCCGCCGGCGCTTCGGCTTTCCGAGTCAAAGACGGCATGGACCGGATTGCACATGCAGTGGGCATCGACAAGATCTCCATCCAAGTCACCTACACTGAAATCACCGCCACCGCCTTCGCCGGCGGGACGTTCCGGACGGAACTCGTTGAGCAGCGGGTCATGGGAATCAACGCCGAACGCATAGACGACCTCAATGACTTCGTCCACAACCTTCCCGGGAAGATGTTGGTCGAAGACGCCGACGACATGCTTGACGCTTTCGCGAACAAAGACCCTCTGTACTCCATGCCCGTATCCGCCCTCGCTTCGGGCGTAGCATGCGCAGGCTTCGCATTCCTCAACCAGGGTGGCTGGGTCGAGTGCCTGGTCGTCTTCTTCGCTGCTCTGGCAGGCCAGGCGACCCGCAAGACGCTGTTGCGCCGCCACATGAATCACTTCGCCGTGTGGATGGCGTGCGGATTCGTCGCCACAAGCCTCTACATGGGAATCGTGTCGGTCTTCCATATAGCCGATATCGTCGACGCCTCCCACCAGTCCGGAGTCGTCTCCTCGGTGCTTTTCCTCGTCCCCGGCTTCCCTCTCGTCACCTCGATACTCGATCTCATCCGACAGGACTATATCGCTGGAATCGCGCGGGGCGTGTACGTCGTCATGCTTCTGATCTCGACGGCGGCCTCCGTATGGGCGGTGACGGGACTTCTCAACTGGAACGTCAACCCGTCCGCTGACGGGTACCACCTGAACACCTGGCTCCTACTACTCGGGCGCATTCTCGCGAGCTTCGTCGCAGCCTACGGCTTCGCCATGCTCTTCAACGCTCCCCAGCGCGCAAGCTTCATCGCAGCCGTCATCGGCACGGTCATCAACGTTCTCCGACTCACCGCCCAGGACGCCGGGCTCGGACGGATGTCGGCCATCGGACTGGCGGCGTTCCTAGCGGGGCTTCTCGCCGCTCTGGGCGCCAAGTGGACGAAGTATTCGAGGGTGACGCTTTCCGTTCCGGCCGTTGTCGTGATGATCCCCGGCGTCCCGCTCTACCGCGCACTGTCAGCGCTCAATGACGGGCTCCAAGTCAACGCCGCGATCCCGGAAATCGTGACGCTGTGCCTGGCTATCACCGCCATCGGCGTCGGGTTGGCGCTGTCACGTATGGTCACCGACCGCAATTGGCTCATGAGTTAGGACGGAGGCCGCTTGGCCAGCGGGATCCTTAGAAGGAGCCCAAAACGTGGGCAAGGAGGATCTTAACGATCATTGCAACGGGGTATACAAGTGCGTACCCGAGCGCGACACGTGGGTCGGCATTTGTGCGGCCGTTTGCGAAAGCGAGGACCGCAGGCTGCGTCTGAGCGCCACCCAGAAGGCCGGACAGCTTTGTCCCGCCCATTTTGAAGATCTTACGCATAGTCGCATACAGCCCGATGGCGACAACGAGCGTGACCAATGCGCCCAGTATGAGAATCTTCCACCAGTCGCCAGAGGAGAAAGCGTTGAGAATCTGGGCGCCGGCCTTCGTGCCAGCTCGAGCGAGGAACATGAGCAAGCCCAATTCTGCAAGAACCGAATCGGCGGTGTTCGGAAGCACCGTCACCAGCGGACCGATTCGTCCGATCTTGCCCATGATGAGGCCGACGATCAGGATCCCTGCGGCGTACCCCAAAGCGAAGTGGGCGCCGCCGGGAAGTGGGATGTCGATCTCACCGAGGAAGTATCCGAGGGCAAGGCCTATGCCGAGAGACACGGGGTTGATATCGGTCATTCCCTTGGCGGAGTCGCCGAGCCATTTTGAGATTTCCCGTAGTTTCATCGTCGGTCCGACGACGCGGAGACGGTCTCCCATCTCCACCACGAGGTCGGGGATCGCGAGCATGTCGGCGTCGGCGCGCCTGACACGCGAAATTTTCGCGTTCCACCGCTTATCTAGAATCTCGTCCAGTTCGGCGATCGTCTTACCCACGAGAGCCGGAGTCGACAGAGTGATGCGCCGAAAATCCAAAAAACGGCGGTCTGAGCGAAGCGAATGACTCGACCGGTGACCGAGATGGTGAAGAGCGTCATTGACATTCTCCAACGTGCCTACAACCGTAGCGAGGTCGTCCTTCTCCAGTACGTCGTCCTCGTGAGGTATCCAAATCGGCCCGGTTTCGCCTCGCCGCAAACGCGAAATCTCGATGGGGCCGCCGAGTTCGGCGGAAACTTGAGCTATCGTCGGGCAGTCGTCTCTTTCGACTCGCACATTGAAATGAGTGACGGGGGTAGGCTCATCTGGATCGTCATCAGCTTTCCGCAGAGCGAAATGGGCCGCTCCTATCATTCCGACCACACCGAAAAGATATGCCACCGCGTACCCAACCGTTGCCAGTGGCTCATTGCCAGAGGCCTCACCCGCAGCCGCCAAAGCGGGTGTGTTCGTTATGCCTCCCGAGAAGGTCCCCGCAATAAGGGCTCCATCCATGTGAAATACATATCGCCCTAAGACATAAGCAACACCCGCCGCAACAATGAAGACTGATATCATCATGGCAATAGGTCCACTAGCTTGTTTAAGTGAACGAAAAAAGCTCTTTCCCGCACTATTACCAATAGCGAAAGCGAAAATCGCCAGACCAACAGTTCCAAGTTCTTCATCAATAGTGACGCGTATTCCAAGATGCGCACCCAATGCGGATACTCCAATAGCAAGGAAAAGAACAGCAGCTGCCTCCAATCCTATTCCTCCTATTTTTAAACGCCCCAAAAGCATTCCCAAACCCATAAGGAGAAACATGAACATTACTGGATATTCATCCAAATATTCCATGACGGTGGTCATTAGAATCCTCCTTCGTGTACGGCCACCGATACATAATCGACCAAAGAGAAACTGCCACTGTAAGTATGACGCAGGTGACATGTATGAGTCTGGGGCTGGAGTCCCATGCTCTCCCTTTGGGTCACTCCCTGACGATACGCACGGCACCCTTGTCCGCTGAGGCGGCCATGGATGCATAGGCCTGTAAGGCCTTAGAGACTTCACGGACCCGTGACACCGGTCTCCAGGGGAGCGGACCTCTCTCCTTCCGACGGCGGTCAAGCTCCGCATCGTCTATGGCCAGGCTGATGGTGCGGGATGGAATGTCGATGACGATCCTGTCCCTCTCCCGTACAAGGCCTATGGCTCCGCCGGAGGCAGCCTCCGGCGATATGTGCCCGATCGACAGGCCCGATGTGCCACCTGAAAAACGTCCGTCGGTGATGAGCCCGCACGCTTTGCCCAGCCCTAGACCTTTGAGAAAGGTCGTCGGATAGAGCATCTCCTGCATTCCCGGGCCTCCCCGCGGCCCTTCGTATTGGATGACGACGATATCGCCGGGGACGACCTGTTTGGAGAGGATCAGTTCGATAGCAGCCTCTTGAGATTCGACGACGCGGGCAGGGCCTTCGAAATGAAACAACGACTCATCCACACCCGCGGTTTTGACCACTGCGCCGTCTTCAGCCAGATTTCCAAAAAGGATCGCAAGACCGCCGTCTGCAGTGTATGCGTGTCCGACGTCGCGGATGCATCCATCGATCGAATCTTTGTCAGGGCCATCCCAGCGTGAATCCTGCGAAAAGGGACGCGTCGTCCGGACCCGGCCGGGAGCCGCGAGAAAACGATCCCTTGCAACCTCACTGGCACTGGGGTTCCGGATATCCCACTCCTCAAGCCACGATTTCAAGTCCGAAGAGTGCACGGAATGGACGGTGTCCTGCAGCAGTTTCGCGCGGTACAGCTCGCCGAGAAGCGCTGGAATCCCACCGGCTCTGTGAAAGTCCTCGATATGGAATCGATCTGAGTTCGGAGCGAGTTTCGCCAGGCAGGGCACGTGTCGAGACAACTCGTCGATATCTCGCATGGTGAAGTCGATTTGCCCCTCCTGTGCGGCAGCCAAAGTGTGCAAAATCGTATTAGTTGAGCCTCCCATGGCAATATCCATGGACATTGCGTTCAGAAAGGCATCTCTAGTCGCTATTGAGCGGGGAAGAACCGATTCATCATCGGCCGAGTAGTAACGGCGGGCAAGATCGACGATGCGGTGTCCGGCTTCGACGAAGAGGTCCCTGCGACGTGTGGCTGTTGCCAGCGTCGATCCATTGCCGGGAAGCGAAAGGCCGAGCGCCTCGGTTAAGCAATTCATCGAATTGGCGGTGAACATCCCCGAGCAAGATCCGCATGTCGGGCAAGCGTTCGATTCTACGAGCCCCAATTGATCGTCGGAGACGTCATCGTTAGCTGATAGGGCGATGGCGTCAATCAAGTCGGTGCGATGCTCGATGACGCCGTCAACAGCATTGCCCGACTCCATGGGACCGCCTGAGACGAAGATAGTCGGTATATTGAGGCGAAGCGCCGCCATGAGCATTCCAGGAGTGATTTTATCGCAATTGGAAATGCACACAAGCGCATCAGCCGTGTGTGCATTAACCATGTATTCCACGCTATCTGCAATTATCTCTCTCGAAGGGAGAGAATAGAGCATTCCCGAATGCCCCATGGCTATGCCGTCATCTACAGCAATAGTATTGAATTCCCGACCGATTCCGCCGGATTCCGCTATCGCATCGCACACCAAAGCACCCATATCCTTTAAATGAACATGGCCTGGGACGAAACCCGTGTAAGAGTTGGCCACCGCGATAATGGGTTTGCCGAAATCCTGCGAAGTCATTCCGGTGGCGCGCCACAGCGCACGCGCGCCGGCCATGTTCCTTCCGGTTGTCGATGTCGCGGATCGTAGTCGTGGCATAGAACCTCCCAGGGTGCAAGCATACGCCGCACCCCGGCCGGCCTCTACTTAGGCCTTCATTATGTGAACAGCGCTTGACCCACGTGATCCTCACCGTGTTCGATCCTCGGCGAAATTCGGTTAGGCTTTCCCAACTTTACTATTGTGATCGAGTTTGGGGAACCCCGAGTCGGGAAACTAGACGTTCCGGTGGAAGAAGTCGGCGAGCATCCCATCCGATTCTTCGATTCCGACGGGACTTCCAGAAGCGACCAGCATTCCGCGATCCATGAGGAGCACACGATCTGCCGCTCTCGCACTCTCAAGGCGGTGAGTTATCTCAATGACGGTGACTCCGGGAATCTTCTTAGCCAGATTGCGACGTATTGAATCCTCGAGTCTGCGATTGAGGTTGGCCGCGAACTCGTCGAGCACGAGCACCCGCGGCTGCATGAGTAGAGCGCGCGCTAGACACAGGCGCTGGGCTTGCCCTCCCGACAGTCTCGAACCGGACTGCCCCACCGAAGTATCCAAGGATTTCGGCATGCTGCGGACCTCATCCGCCAGGCAGACTGTTTCCAGAACCTCCCAGATCTCCTCTTCCCCGGCTTCGGGGACGCCGAGATTCACATTCTCCCGAATGCTGGCATTGAGGAGTTGGCATCTTTGAGAGACGAGGACTACCGCGTGGCGAAGGGAATCGACGGTATACCGTTGAATCGGCATGTCGTCGACTAGGATCTGGCCCGCAGTCGGATTGTCGTATCGGAGAAGCATGGAGACGGCCGTGCTCTTCCCTGATCCGGAAGGCCCGACAATCGCGATGTGCTCTCCGGCGGCAACCGTGAAACTGACGTCTTTCAAGGAGAAGGCTCCCGTCGGATAGGCGTAGGAGACCCCGGCGAACTCAATAGAAGGCGGACACGACGGCGCATAGACCTCCTGTCCGTCTTCGACGATCTCCGGACTCGTACTGATATTCCACAGACGCCGTGCAGCCGCCAGGGAATGATCGAGATAGCCCGCAGCGTCCTCAATGCCTCGCGGCCCTTCGAAAAGGCGAAGAGTCCCAGCTGCGAGTGCCGCAGTCAACGGAATGGACAGACTCGCCTGCCTAGCGCCGTACACTGCGCCGATAACAGCTGCCAGGCTCAATACGGTGTTGCTCGCTCGCCGTATCGCGTTGCCCGCCCTGGCCACACACGCGGATTCGGCGATTCTCGACCCGATACGGTCCATCTCGGCCAGACGCTCATCCACACGTCCGTATCCGACCACCTCCTCCGTTCCGAATATGGAATCCGTGACATGATGAGTGAGTTCGCGCCGCAATCGAAGTGTGCGGCGAGTAGCGAGCATCGAGCGTCGCAATCCGATGAAGGGGACGATGAATAGACCCAACATCACGCATATGGCGGGGATGATGACAACTGACCATCCCACGAGCACGCCCGCTCCTAGGAGGAAAGCCGGAGGTACGACGATGGCCGAGACGAGTGGTGCGAAAGTATGGGCGTAAACGACTTCGATGCGATCCACGTCGCGTGTCAAACTGGCCAATACGTCGCCCGACCTGCTTTGATTGACGATCGCCGGGGCTTTCGGCCACAGCTGCGCGAAAGCCTTCGTTCTGAGGAGCTCGAGGGCTTTGAAAGCAACGTAATGGCCGGTTAGCTGTTCCCCGTAGTAGCAAATCGCCTTGAGGACCGCGATGAGGATCAACCAGACGAGAAGGTTGCCTGCGTCTCCCCCACCGAGGGCGATCAATGCCACCCCGCCAGCTGCGAGCCCGAAGAGCAAGACATCGAGGCTGAGGCTGAGAATCCTGAAGAATGTCGAGACATAGAGGAAGCCGTGGACGGGATGCGTGGCAGAGGTCAGCCACTTGGAAAGCTCTCGCAAAGACGGTTCGCTCACGGCCGGTCTCCTCTCTCCAGGACACCGTCCGATAAACGCCAGATTTCATCGACAACCCGCAAAATCGCACGGCGATGTGTGACCACGAGAAGCGTCCACTCGCTCCCCAAGGATTCGATGGCCTCGATGATTCGGGCTTCGGATTCGATATCGACCTGTGACGTGGGTTCGTCCAGAAGCAGGATCTTTCGGCCGGAGAGAAAAGCGCGGGCGAGGGAAATCCGTTGTGCCTGCCCTCCCGATATGAGGCCGCCCTGCTCGCCGATGTCGGCGTGGAGTCCGATGGCGGCGAATTCGTCGGCGACATATGCACGACGGAGCGCTTGCCACATTTCGTCGTCGGTGGCCTCGGGCTTCGCGACACGAAGGTTGTCTGCGATGCTCCCGGTGAAAAGCCATGTGCGCTGAGAGACCTTCGCCGTCAGGCTCCTCGTCTGGACCGGTGAAAGGCCTTCGATAGACCGCCCTGCGATCCTCACGCTCCCCGTCTGGACTGGCAGAGTCCCGTTGATGACTTCCAGAAGAGTGGTCTTCCCGGCACCAGACCGACCAATTATGGCAGCTTTGGTTCCTTGGCGGACAGTCAGTCCGACATTCGTAAAAACGGCTCCCCGCCCATAGTCGAAACTCAGACTGTCGACGACAATGGAACCTTCGCGGCTTCCAGACGGCAGCCCCCCATGCGATGCGATAGATCCCCGAGACGCCAGATAGGCTGCAATCGCCTTCTGTGAAGCCAGTCCGCCCATGCCGACGTAGAAGAATCCAGCCACCTGGGTGAGAGGTTCTATGAGGAGCACCGTTAGGAACATCGTTGTCAGAGCGTCCGGCAGATCGATGGCTCCTGCGCGGAACCGAGCGATCGTCAACGCAGCGGTGCAGCAGATGAGAACGAGTGAGAAAAGCCCGTCCACGACGACGATGACCAATTGGTTTCCTGCGAGGAGCCGCATAACCGCACCGCGATTGCGTTCTCCCTGTTCGCGTAACTGGGCCTCGATTCGCGCTCCGGCGCCGAAAAGGCGAATCGTTTCCAGATTTCGTATCGCATCCAGATAGCGATCGGCCAGCGCGGCGCGTTCGCGACGTGAATGCGCCGAAGTTTTACGGAAAAACTTCATGAAAAGGAAAAGGAATATCGGTATTAGGAAACATAACAATATTATTGTTATCCCCAGTAAAAGATCAATAGAAATTGAAACGTAGAAAAGCACTATAAAAGGTATAATTATCGCTGCCATTGCTGAACCAAAGTATGCTTGCCTATATTCCGCAACTCGTTCCACGTTATCGGTATGAAGTGCGACTAGATTGCCGGATGAAAATTCCGAAGATTCATCATCCCGAGAAGAACTCGAAGCGAAAACCGCTTGGAGCAATCGGCGTCGCATAGTGCGCTCTTCCCTTCTCGCCGCCATTCCGCCATACCATATCTCAAAGAAACTCGCACACCCTGCGAACAGCATGGCAACTAGAGAAAACATCCACCCACTGCCACCAGCTATATAATGAACGATCGACACAAGTATAGCGCCGGTGGACAGACTCACTGCCACACGCATAAAAGCCACAACACGAGTGTCAATGCGCCCACGAGGGGAAATCACTGACGATTTAGGTATGCTATGTTTCATTTTTCTGCGAAAATTCTAGAGAAAACCATCCACGAAATGGAGACTAAAAGCGCATTTCGACATTGCATCTTCACATTTCGATATATCGAAATAAATCTCCATCAATCTCATCCTTTATCTGAGACGATGAGTGAAACCGAAAAAGGAACTCCTCTCTGTTGACGCCTCGGTGCAATGGCACCCGTGTGCTCAAAACGGAGTTCCCACGCTGACAGAACCAGCAGGCGAAGGCTCTCCGTCGTCAAGTCTACTTGCTTGTGGGCGATCGGGCGGACTTGCAGGGCCTCGGCCGAAGGCGGCAGACCCAAAACGCAATCTTAGGAATTCCGGGAAAGTGAAGGACGCCCGCAATGCGGCGTTGCGCGCGAGCTAGAGCTGCGTAGTATGGAGGGGTCCTTGTGCGCACTTCGTACCGGTTTGCACAATCAGCCGAGGCAAGAGGAGGGTATATGGCCTTATCGGGTTGTTGTTTTATGTGGTTGGGCCGCACGGAATCGGGGGGAGCCCCCCTTTTTCGCCGTGCGGCCTGATACGTTGGGTCATATCGGTTTGTGTGGTGGGCGGGAGCGTGTCTGCGTGTTCCCACCCGGGGTGTGGGTGACGGCGGTGTCCTACTCTCCCACACCCTGGCGGGTGCAGTACCATCGGCGCTGGCGGGCTTAGCTACCGGGTTCGGAATGGGACCGGGCGTTTCCCCGCCGCTATGACCACCGTCAAGCCTGTCGGATACCCTGCCTGTCGCTGCCGCGGGCGGGGCGTGGGAGCCGGGAATCGTATAGTCGACGCGAGACCACCCCGTCAGGGGCGTGATGGTGTAGGCGGTCGGTCCATTAGTACCGGTCAGCTCCACCCCTTACGAGGCGTCCACGTCCGGCCTATCAACCCCGTCGTCTGCGGGGGACCTCACCCAGCACACAGGCTGGATGGAGAACTTATCTTGAAGCAGGCTTCCCGCTTAGATGCTTTCAGCGGTTATCCCTCCCGAACGTAGCCAACCAGCCGTGCTCCTGGCGGAACAACTGGCACACCAGAGGTTCGTCCGTCCCGGTCCTCTCGTACTAGGGACAGCCCTTCTCAATTCTCCTACGCGCGCAGCGGATAGGGACCGAACTGTCTCACGACGTTCTGAACCCAGCTCGCGTACCGCTTT
>ERZ772772.403-NODE-403-length-26721-cov-5.795245_pt1 | contig 26721 bp, 28 predicted proteins | sample MGYA00511484_ERZ772772 | MGnify/ENA primary metagenome ERZ772772 (study PRJEB29015, sample SAMEA2737913) | human oral metagenome | biome: human oral; feature: human-associated habitat; material: dental | place: China | collected 2088 ... | reverse complement strand
TATATAATATCAGTTTGAAATAGATACTTATTATCATAAATGGCGATTAGTATCATAAGAAAGTGGAGAGATTTTTATGTATATTTCAAGTAATATTGGCAACTATGAATGTTATACTATTGATGAAATGAAAGGGTATATTCTAAAATGTGCAGAAAATGTATTTGATGAACTATGGATTAGCAAAGATAAGAATGATTATCCTATCCTTGTTATTTTAATTAATGACAACTATGCATGCTTGCATTTTTTCATAGATGATAAGGGTACTGTCTTTCAATCCGTTGGATACGGATATGAAGATATATCTTTTAAACTTAACAATGATGAAATTATTATGCCGGCAAATTCCATAATTCTTCTGGATGATGCAATAAAATGTGCAGAACAATTTTTTATAGATTATGACAAATCAAACTGTATCAAATGGAGACGCCTGTAATAAGTCATATAGCTATCTCAAATTAAAAAATTAATTACTTATACCATCTTATTGTTTCAGATAAAATTTAATTTCACTATATTAAGTTGTATGAGCCTTATACTCTCATTATCTTATGAATTATAATTTAATTATTATAATCGGAGTAACACATTATGATAAATTATCTAAAAGCATTGATTATAATGTTCCAAGCACACAAAGGGCAAAAAGACAAGGCTGGTAGAACATATATATTTCATCCACTTACAGTATCTTTCGGTGTAAAAACAAAAAACGCTAAAATTGTAGCCCTATTACATGATGTCTTAGAAGATAGCAACTACACCATAGAAGATTTAGATTTTCTAACAGAAGAGCAAAAACACTCTTTAGTATTACTAACTCATAAAAAGAATGAATCATATTTTGACTATATAGAAAAAATCAAAAACGATGACATAGCAAAAGAAGTAAAACTAAGTGACTTAAAACACAACAGCAATTTAAAAAGACTCAAAAATATAACAGAAGAGGATTTGGATAGAGTTGAAAAATACAAAAAAGCAATGGAGATATTGAGTAGTTAATATTCATAAACCATCCTCGATATCTCCAGTAAAATATTGATTATTTTAACTCAACTAATCTGTTTTCATTATATGCCCATGTAAAGGTTTGTGTATGTGGTATTCCTATCCCTCTGCCATATGAGACAGGATATCCTACTCCCACGCTGTAGCCTTTTACACTTTCTTTTCTTCCATTTATTGTTGTTATATAGGCATTTACTTCTTCATTTCTATGAGTATGACCGAAGAAATATATTATTTTAGGGTCTATTTTTAATTTGGTATAGTATGTTGTCTCTTCTCCACTTGTACCTTTCAACCTTAAAAGTGGCACATGACTTACACATATATCACATTTTTCATAAATTTCATTTTCATAAAATGTGCGCCCTCTTTCATAAGACTCATACATATAATCCGCCTTTATATAGTATTTATCATTCATTCTATTGTTAAACATTTTAAAAACATCCGGATTATTCATATTATACATAAGGGGCAAAAAGCCAATTTTGAGCAATTTTTTACTACATTGTATCTCTTGTACAGTATTTGCTACATACTTTATATTGGGATAATCTTTCAAATCTTCTATTAGTCTATATAATCTATTATCTCCATTGTCTTTGTCTTGGAAATAGTATTCGTGATTACCGTCAATATACCAAATATTATTCCATATTTTAGAGGCTTTTTTTAAAAACTCTTTTGAATATGAATTGTTATTTGCAATATCTCCGGCTAAAATCAAAGTGTCTGTTATTTCTTTAGTTTCTCTCATCATAATATCTATATATTCATCTACATTTGACATTATCTCTTCAATTACTTTTGAGGGAAGTTTGTCTAAATTTCCCAAGATATAATCATAATTTTGCTTTTGAGAGTTATTCGTCTGATAATATAAATCAACATGTACATCAGAAGTTATGTTAAACATTTGCTACTCCTTTTAAAATTCTTTAATGTTGTTTTAAACATATTTTATTATCTTATTAGTTTAAATCAATTGATACAAAAGCCTAATTTAGCTAAGTTCTATTGCTTCTTAAATATCCGTTTTTTTATATTTCATGTGCTCACCTTCCATGTTTAAATCGTGAGATCTTATTTTCTAACTTTTACTATCTTATGACTTTAAATATTCCATGTCAAGAAATAATTAAAAAAGAGAGCAAATCAATTATAAATTCACTCTCCATTACTTTTTTATGCTGATAAATAATTTAAACTACAGCCATATTCTATACCAATTTCTTTGATAAATCTAAAAAACTTTATTTATTTATACTAAAATTCAATAGAGTAATGGGTAAATTTCAGCACAAGAATAAAACTAAAAGAATTTTTAATAGTAAATAGTCCTATATAATCTTATATTCATATTTTTATATTCACTACACTATCATCCTTTTTAGTGATGTCCTCTTAATATAGCATATACGCAGTCATCATTAACATAATTTATATTGTTTTTTTCTGTCTTAGATATTACCTCATCATCAAAAGTATGTGGTTGGAACCAAAGATTTTTTACACCTTTTTTTACAGCTTCATCCACTACATTTAGTGAAATTTTAGGATTTACAACTACATCCACGCAGTCCACATCCATTGGTACTTCTTCCAAAGAAGAGTATACATCTATACCAAGTATTTTTTTGCCGGCATATTTTTTGTTTACTCCGACCACATTATAGCCTTTTTGAACCATTACCATAGGTATCTTGTAGCCAAACTTCTCTACATCATCAGTGATTCCATATACTACCCAATTTTTCTTTGCAAGCATTTCTTCTTTAATACTCATAATTTCCTCCCTATTATTGACGCTGATACTTTGTTTAATAGAAAAATCTATCTATCATACATAAAATATTATTTAATCTTTCATTCCCCAATAAACTTCTTAGTTATTATATATCTAATTAATTTTTTGAAAAATATATATAAAAACTTCTTTTAAATTCCATAAAAAATCACAAAATATTTATTTAATCAGACTTAGTTTATCAGATTTTTAAAAGTAGCATCATTAAGTTTATATAATAATAATCATAGTAAAAAAATAAATTTTTAATATAAGATGTTAGTCTCATTTAAGTAAACAAATATCAGTATTGCATTTAAATGTAATTATTAATTAACTTGTTAAATAGATATTGTTGATGTATAATCTTAGTGCTTCTTATTTACCCAACAATAGATAATTTAATTATTAAAATAAATCGGTGATATTTATGTTTAAAACTTTAAAAAAATTATTCTGGTTTTTCAAAAAAAGGAAAAAAAACTATATAATTGGAGTTTTGGTATTACAATTAGCAAATTTTATCATTATATTTCCACCCATTATAATAGGTAAGGCTATCGATTCCATTGCTAAGGGCACTCTAACTTGGAATGAATTGACGACTTATGTTGCTCTTATGATAATCTTGTTTAGCTCAGAGTATATATGTAACTTTACATGGTCATACAACGTGTTTTCAAATTCCATAGTTATAGATTTTGACTTGAGAAATATGATAATGAAAAAAATACTTTCAATGCCAAGACCATTTTTTGAAAAATTCTCATCAGGAGATTTGATGTCAAGAGCTACAAGTGATGTAACTACGATAAGCGATTTACTTGGTTATGGTACTATGGCTTTTTCTGACGGTATATGCTATCTTTCGACTGTTATAATCGCCATGGGAGTCATAATTTCTTGGAAACTGACTTTTTTCAGTATCTTACCACTTCCTTTTCTTGTTTTATTTTCCAACTATCTCGGCCATCATATTCATAATGAATATACTAAACAACAAGAGGCTTTTTCTACAATGAGTGATGTAGCACTTGAAAATATCAACGGACTTAGAGTTGTACGTTCCTATGTTCTTGAAAATCAAAGCATTGCTAATTTTGAAAAAAGTATTACTGACGTCTATAAAAAATCACTAAGAACTGAAATAATTGCTGATATTTTCTGGCCGTCTTCAAAGATATTTACCTCACTTAGCTATGCAATTGCCATATGGTATGGCAGTAGTCTTATAGCCTCAGGTCAAATTACACTTGGAGAATTAATATCTTTTAATATTTATCTTGGATTTTTAGTATGGCCGATGTTTAGTATAGGAGACTTTATAAATATTGCTCAAAGAGCCTCCACTTCAATAGAGAGAATTTATGAAGTTCTTGAAGAAAAGGACGATGTCACACAAGAAAATGAAGTCAAGTTAAAAGAAGATGCACCTTGTGATTTAAGATTTAAAAACTATACTTTCAAATACCCTACTTCATCTTACAATAATTTAGAAAATATAAATCTATTCATACCTGAAGGCAATACTTTGGGCATAGTTGGCAAGACAGGTAGCGGAAAATCAACTCTTATAAAGCAAATTCTAAAAGAATATGAATATGGTAGTGGTGATGTCCTACTGGGAAATAATCCTCTTAAAAATATTGAAATTTCAAGCCTAATGTCTAAGATAGGCTATGTACCTCAAGATAGCGTCTTGTTTTCAAAGACTATAAAAGAAAATATACTGATTGGTAAAAATGATGCTGATGATGAAAAAATAAAAAGGGCTATCTATCTTGCAGGATTAAGCAAAGATATAAGCAACTTTTCTGAAGGAGTTAATACTCTTGTCGGAGAGCGTGGAGTATCTATATCAGGAGGTCAAAAACAGAGGATTTCCATAGCAAGAGCATTGCTCAAAGAACCTGACATGTTAATACTGGATGATTCTTTATCAGCTGTGGACTCCAAAACTCAGATGAATATAATCCAAAACATTAGGAACATAAGAAAAAATAAATCTACCATAATAGTCTCTCATAGACTATCTTTAGTTTCTCATGCTCAGGAGATAATAGTAATGAACGACGGCAAGATTGTGGAAAGAGGAAATCATGAGAATCTTATGGAGCAAAACGGATGGTATGCAACTCAATATCAAACCCAACAATTAAAGGAGGATGAACAAAATGACTGATACAAATCAAACTCCTAAAAATGAAAATAAAAAAGAATATGATTTTAAAATTATTTGGAAGTTTAGTGAAAGGGAAATAGAAAATGAATAGATACAGTTTGAGAGAAAAAATAGAAAAGAATTTAGAGATTCTTAATAAAGGTCTAGTTGGGAAAGAGAAAGTTATGAAGTTAGGGCTTTTAAGCATTCTTTCAGGAGAAAATATGATACTTGTAGGGCCTCCGGGAACTGCCAAAAGTGAAATTTCAAGACGTCTAAGGGAGATAATTGCTGACTGTGATGATGGAGCTTATTTTGAGTATCTGTTTACAAAATTTACAACGCCTGAAGAAATATTCGGTCCTTTATCAATAAAAAAGCTTCAGAATGATAAATTTGAGAGAAATACGGAAGGATATATGCCTTCCGGCAGAATTGTCTTTTTAGATGAAATTTTTAAGGCAAATTCCTCTATACTTAATACACTTCTGACAATACTAAATGAAAGGGTTTTTCATAATGGACTGAAGAGAGAAAAAACACCGCTTATTTCACTTATAGGGGCATCAAATGAACTTCCGTTTGAAAATGATGAACTGACGGCACTTTATGACAGATTCTTAATTAGGGCTGTAGTAGGATATGTAAGTGATGATGAGATAGAGACGCTTCTGGATGTGAAGGAAATGAATGTGGTAATACCGGAAGAAATTAAATTTACTGAATCTGATTTGGATGAAATAAAAAATGAATCTGAAAAAATAAAAATTACTTCCGTAATAAAAAGAACTATTATTCAGATAAGACAGGACTATAATAAAATTTTTGCTGAGGATCCACATGAAATAATTTCTGACAGAAAACTGGTAAAAATAGTTAAACTGCTTAAAATATCGGCATATCTAAATGGAAGAGAAAAAGTTGATTTTTCTGATTTAATGCTTCTTACGAACTGCCTATGGAATAATCCTGAAAATATTGAAAAGGTTACCAGGATGGTTTTAGATGCTGTGAAAAGAAATGTTGCAAAGGATGAAGAATAAATTAATTGATGAGCAGGACTGAAAAACTGATAAAATGGGAAATCAGACTGAAAATACAGCAGCCTGTAAATATAGAAATAGGGAAAGGAGAGCTGCAGACAGGGGAAATTTTTGTACCGTCTGTACAGTATTAAATGACAATAGATGAAATAAAAGGCATTACTGAAGAGGAAATAAATCTTGAAATATTGGGGATATTGAATGAAGAAAAAGAAATAAACCTTTTTGAAATGACCAGGGAATGTGAAAAGGCTGACAGAAAACAGTTTATGAATTTTATTTTCAAAGAGCTGATAAATATGGAAGATAATGATATAGACAGAAACATAGACGATTTTTATCGTGACAGGAAACTGAAGATTATTTACATGGACAGACTTTATATCCAGTCAAATATTATAATATTATTTAATACGAAAGATTCAGGACTTTTCTTTTCAAATGAATTTTGGGCATATAATAACAAAGGGGTTAACAAAAGGGATCTGACTATTGAGACAGTTCAGAAAATAGTGAGAAAGATGTCAGAGATAATCTTAAAGGAAAAAAATACAAGGAAAGAAATTGAAAATTTTCTGGAAAATAACAGAACCGGTTCTGAAGAAAGAATAATGAATGAGCTTCTGCTGAAACAGATTAATGATAACATATGGCTGTAAAAAGAGAAAGGAAATAGAATATTGAAAATTGAAGTTTCGCTGACATCACATCTTGTAAAGCCAATAAAATATTATATAAACAGTATCTACAGAAAAAAAGTTGCTCCAAGGGAAGGAAGTATAATATATAGTGATTTCGGTCCTGCCGGAGTTTATATAGGCGATAATCGGATAGTTACTATAAATGAAAATGGACTTTCGGCTGAAGATGATGAAGTAAAGTGCATGACAATGGAAGAATTTATAAAAAATTCCCATTTTCCTGAAAGTCTGTATGTATCATCAAATGAAGAAGGGGCAATTGAAAATATAAAAGTTGCAGAAGCCGCAGAAAAATATATTGGGGAAAAGAATAAATACAGGCTTGTATTTAAGGATAGCTGCAGTTTAGTGAAAAAATGTCTTGATTATTCTGAAGAGAATTTTTTTGGAAATTCAGAAGATATTACTGAAAGCAACCTTAGTGAAACAGGTCTTTTAAAACAGAAGGCAAAAAATAAGGCAGGAGCTGTAAAATGGTTTTTACAGGACTTGAATTATTATAAATCCGCATCTGACGAACTGGAGCTGGAAAAGGCTTTTTCCATAAATGAAGTTTCAGGTAATGAAAAGGAAGAATTCAGAAAACTGAATATAGGAAAAATTATAAAAAATTATGAGGAAGTTCCACTTAATGATGATATAATGAAACATCTTAATAAGGAATACAGGGAGATGCTTGATTTTTTCAGGGAAATAAATAGCGAGAAAATACCTGATCCTGTTATGAAAATTGTAATAAAAATTATTAGAGTGCTTGAAGAAATAATACTCGGATATGAACATAATGAAAATTCAATAAAAGGTCTGGGAGGAGATTTTACTTTTAAGCAGCTTAAGGAAATGGGAGATGAATTTAGACATCTTGTACAGGAAATGAACAGAAACAGGCATATAAGGGATGTCCTGAAGAGGCTTGGAAAAGGGAGCGCCTCTGTTGAGAAAAAGGACGAAAGTAAAGTCGCAAAGATAAAAAAGGATGAGCTGTTTGGAATAAATAAAAGTGGAAATATATCAAGAATGCTGCCTTCAGAACTTTTAAACCTTGAAGATGAGAATCTGAAATATCTTTTTTATGCAAAATATCTTGAAAACAGTCTTTTAACTTATGAAATTAAGGGAAAAGATGAAATTGAAAAAAATGAGACAGAAGAGAAGATAAGTAATAAAGGCCCAATTGTAGTATGTCTTGATACTTCAGGAAGTATGAAAGGAACGCCTCTCTTAAGGGCGAAAGCGCTGGTGCTTTCAATTACAAAAATATTAAGGGAAGAAAACAGGGAACTATATGTTATACTGTTTGGAGCAAAAGGTCAGTTTCAGGAAATTTCACTGGAAGGGGAAGAAGATATCTGCAGGGCAATAAAATTTCTAAAAAAAAGCTACGAAGGAGGAACTGATTTTGAAACACCGTTAAGACGTGGAATAGAAATAATTTCTGAAAAGGAAAATTATAGAAAAGCAGATATATTAATGGTGACAGATGGTTCCTGCCGTATATCCTATCAGTTTAAGAGAGTGCTGAAGGAAGAAAAGGAAAGACTGGATTTCAAAATATATACTGTCATCTGTGAAGCAGACAGGGTGGAAAAGGATTTCAGTGATGGAGTAATAGTTATTTGATTTATAAATAAAAGAAAGGAAGAAAAATGGAGAAAAAAAATATAAATAAAATGATACTTCTGATGTTTTTCTGTATCATAGTCTATAATCTTGCACATCCAGCAACTCCGGGACTTATAGAACTGAGAAACTGGAAGAAAAGTATTTCAGGAGAATTTCTGGCAGTAATGAGTACGGCAATGTTTATTTCATCACCGTATTTAGGGGCATTAGCAGATAATATAGGAATGAAAAGGATATTTGTTTTTATGCCGCTTATGTATGGAACTGCACAGGTGTTTTTTGGATTTGTAAATTATCTGCCGGTAATTTTTCTGGCGAGAGCTTTCTCAGGATTTGCTTCGGGTGGTACATATGCTGTGGCTTTTGGATATGTGAGCTATCTGTCATCAAAAGAAACAAAAAGTAAAAATATAGCAAAAATCAGTTCAGCTGCAGTAATTGGAGGAGCAATAGGTCAGAAGACAGGGGGAATGGTTGCTAAAATTGATACAAGATATCCTTTCGGACTTCAATTTATATGTGGATGTATAGTTTCACTGCTTATATTTTTAATCTTAAAAGAAATAAAAGATAAAAAAGATGACGGAACGGAAGTAAGGGAAAAGAAAAATCTTAATCCTTTTGCAACTTTCAGATATATATTTGAACTTGATAACTTTTCAAAGTTTTTCTGTTTTATAATATTTCTTTCAAGCATTGGAATATATTCGTATGCCAGTGCACTGAACTATTTTCTGAAGTTTCAGGTTAAGGTAACTTCAGATACAATTGGAACATTTGTTATGTTTTCTTCGCTTCTTGCATTTTTAGGAACGAGCGTACTTTTAGTAAGGCTTATTAAGAAATATGACGAAAAATTAATACACAGAATAATGATTTTCATTGGGATTATACTGATGTCAATTATATTGTTCAGACTTAATTTTGGAACAGTTTCATATGTACTGATGGCAATATACACAATGACTTATGAAATAGTCAGATCCCTTGGAAATAGTATCATTGCTCATAGGTATAAGGATGAGCAGGGGAAAATACTGGGAGTAGCTTCTGCTGTAGGATTTTTAGGAAATGCAATGGGCTCGCTGCTGTCAGGACATCTGCTTAATGCAAATTCACGTTTACCTTTTATAGTAAATATTTCCGTAATGTCTATTGTACTTGTATTTCTCCTTGTTCAAAGAACAACAGAAAAAAAATAGCAGATCATGCTTGACATATACCAAAAAATGTTATAATATATCATTAGACTGATGGTCGGTTAAATAGCTGGGAGATGTTGACATGGATAAAAAAGTGAGAATTGTAAAAAAGCATAATGAACGGAAACAGGAAATTATTGATACAGCTCTTAAAATATTTATTCGGAAAGGGTATGAAAAATCAAGTGTAAATGACATATTAAGAGAAATTGGTATAGCAAAAGGAACATTCTATCATTATTTTAAGGCAAAAGAAGAAGTTCTGGATGCAGTAATAGCTGATACTACTGAAACTATTGTAAACAAAATAGAAAAAATAATAGCTGATAATTCTCTAAATGCTGAAGATAAGCTGCTGAAGGCTTTTTCAGAAATGAGAGTAGCCCCTGATATGGGAGAGAAGTTCCTTTCGGATATTCATAAGCCTGAAAATGTACTTATGCATCAGAAGATACTTACTTCATCAATCAAAGCGTTTGTTCCGTTAATGGTAGAGATTGTAGAAGAGGGTATTAAGCAGGGGAAATTTACTAGCCAATATCCTAAAGAATATATGGAAATTGTCTTGTGCTCTGCAATTGTACTGTTAGACGATGGAATTTTTGAAAGGACAGAAGAAGAAAAGGTGAAATTACTTGCCGCACTTATTTCTTCCCTCGGAAAAATGTTAGGGTCAGAAAATGTATCTTTCTATAATAAGATTATGAAAATTCTGTAAAATAATTTATAAATATAAACTGTCAAAAAATAAGTAACAGACAGTTTATATTTTACCCATATTAAAGACTGACGGTCGGTCTATTTTGGTTACATATAAATATAAAGGAAGGTAGTAATTATGAAAAATTTCTATAAATTATGGCTAGGGGAACTTATTTCAAGTATAGGAAGTGGAATGACGGCATTTGCATTATCTGTATATGTATATAAAAAAACGGGAAGTGTAAGCTATGTTTCGCTTATAACTTTACTTTCATTTATGCCGTCTATCGTTCTCAGCCCGATAGGCGGTCTGCTGGCTGACAGGTATGACAGAAGACTTCTGATGATAATAGGAGATCTATTTTCAGGATTGGGACTTGTTTATATTTTGTAGAGTATACAGGCAGGAGAAAAAAGTATAGTGCCTATTTTTGTCGGAATTACATTTAGCAGTATTTTTACTTCACTTTTAGAGCCTTCCTACAGGGCAACTCTTACAGATATTCTTGAAGAGGAAAATTATGCAAAAGCAAGCGGACTGATTCAGGTTGCAGGCAGTGCAAAATACTTAATTTCTCCTGTCATCGCAGGAATGATTCTTTCTGTGGCAGATATCAGGGTAATTTTACTGCTGGATATTCTGACTTTCATTACAACCTGTCTTATGATTTTTTTAGTCAGAAAAAGTATGAACAGTGAAACGCAAAATTACAAAAAAGATTCCTTTAAAGGATTATTGGAAGGCTTATTCATAATAAAAGAAAATAGGGGAGTATATTTTTTAGTAATTATTATGTTCTTTGTATGCTTTTTTATGGGGTTTATTCAGATACTCATAAGACCTATGATATTGGCATTGAGCAGCGTAAAAACTGCAGGAATGATGGAATCGCTATGTGCTGTAGGACTGCTCATTGGAAGTTTATGGATAGGAATTGCAGGGATTAAAAAAAATTATTCGAAAATATTAGCAGTAGCCTGTTTTTTCTGCGGAATTTTCATGTCAATGACAGGAGTAAACGAAAACCTTGCTATTATAGGGATAAGCACCTTTCTATTTTTTTCTACATTACCTTTTATGAATTCCTGTGCTGATGTACTTGTAAGGGTTAGCATACCAAATGAATTACAGGGAAGGGTATGGGGTCTTATAAGTTTGATTACGCAGATGGGAACAGTTGTTGCCTATATAATTTCAGGTATTATGGCGGATTATGTTTTTGAACCTATGTTTAATAAAAATGGAATATTAGTAGAGAATATAGGAATAATAATAGGTACAGGGAAAGGTCGTGGAATAGGGTTTATGCTAATTCTTTCAGGAATAGGGATGCTTATTATGGCAATTGTTATCTGGAAAAATGGAGAAATTAGAGAAGTATCTGAAAAATGCGTTGATTTGAAGTTTAAGTAATTTATAATAGAAAAAATGATGTTTTGAATTAATTTTCTCAACATCATTTTCTTCAAAAATTTTAAAAGTCTTGAAATCCACATTTCTTACAATTTCTTTTATCTGAGGGTTTACCGTTTCGTTAGTAAAGTGAATTGTATTTTTTTTAATATAACCTCCATTTATAATGCTTCCTGATAAAATAAGAAATATTAAAATTTTTAATAAATTCTTTCTGGCTTTCATAGTATCTTCTTCCTTCTCACTAAATTTCCTTTGTTTTTAAATAAAACGGCATAAGCAGTCTGAAACCTTTTAAAAATTCCTGAGTTAAATCTTCAGGTGTTTTAAATTTACTGATTTCTTCCACATCATATTTAACCAGAACCTTTCTTATGAGTCCATTTTTCATATCTTTAAGGAGTATTTCCCTGTTTGTTTTGTTTCCTTCTATCCTTTGGAGTTTACAGTCATCTTTGCTGTTTTTATATTGAACAAAATAATATAAAGGTGGCTCAATCGGTAAATCTAGCACTTTATTCTGCCTTTCAAGGGTATTTTTTCCAATTTTTCTTTCTATAAAGCCAACCTCAAGGGAGATACCTACTTTCTTGGTTTTCTCATTTTTAAAAACTCTAAGTGCAAATTCAGGTTCTTCCACACTTTCGTCTTCCCTTTTGAAAAATACCCACAGAAAAGGTCTTGCAATCTGCGCCTGATTCATCCAGCTGCTGATCTTCTGCACATGAAAATTATCCAGTTTTTCTTCCAGAGATTTGGCAATCTGTGTGAAAATTTTTCTTGCTTCCTGTCCATTTTTGCGGAAAAGCTCCATATCTTCTTTCAGGTCTCCTGCCTTTTCAGGTTTTATATATTTTTTTTCAGCATAATCCGTGTATCTGATAAGTGGTGTATAATCAAATTTTTTATTCATTTTCTTTATCCTTTTCAATTTTATTTTTTAGATTATAGCATATTTTTTTGAACATTTTATTTTTATTTCTTTAATTTTTATAATATTTAGTATGAAATAGATATTTATATGTAAAAAACTATCTAAATATGGTTTAAAGATATCTTAATCCATAAATTAGATAGTTTTTGATTAGGTATGTCAGATAAATTTTAAGAAAATAGCTTAAAAAAGTATTGTAGATTTTTAAACTTCAAACAGTTTATTTATTTCATTAACAGTAAATTCAACATTTCCTGAAGAAGTTAGCTCAACAATACTCGTTCCTATAATGACTCCATCGACATATTGTCTCATTTTTTTTACATCTTCATTGGTTCTTATTCCAAATCCTAAAGAAACAGGAAGTTCAGAAACATTTTTAATTTCTGAGATGAAATTTTTTAGTCTTTCCAAGTCGACCTGCTTTGTACCTGTAACTCCTAGAGAACCGATTGCATATATGAAACCATCTCCCAGTGATGCAATTTTTGAAATTCGTTCTTCAGAAGTAACACTTACAAGAGGAATAAATGATATATTATTCTTTTTCAGTTTTTTTGAGATTTCATGTGCTTCTTCAAAAGGAAGATCAGGAATAATAATTCCTTTAATACCTGATTTTACACATTTTTCAATAAAATTATCAATTCCATAAGCAAAAACAAGGTTGTAGTATACTAGAAAAACTAGAGGTTTTGTAATTTTATCCTTTACTGAAGTCAAAAGTTCAAAAACAGTATCAGTAGTAATTCCTGCTTCCGAGGCTATAAATGAAGCATTTGAAATAAGTTTTCCATCAGCCAGCGGGTCTGAATAGGGAATTCCTATTTCCAGAATATCTATTGAAGTTCTGTCTAAATTAAGTAAAAATTCCCTAGTAAAATCAGTACTTGGATAACCTGCCACAATATATCCTATATTAACTTTTTCCTTTTCATTAAATATATTAGAAATATTTCTATTCATTTACATTTTCTCCCTTCAGTATAGAAAATACAGTGTGCATATCCTTGTCCCCCCTGCCGGAAACATTTACGATTATAGTTTCTCTTCTGTCTTTTGACAGAGTAGGACATAATTTTTCAAGGTATGCAAGTGCATGGGCACTTTCAATTGCAGGAATAATCCCTTCTTTTCTTGTGGTAAGAATAAGTGCATCCATTGCTTCATTATCAGTTATTGCCTCATAGGACACCCTTCCAGTTTCAAACAGATGAGCATGTTCAGGACCTACTCCAGGATAATCAAGTCCTGCTGAAATAGAGTGAACAGGACTTATCTGTCCGTATTTGTTTTGCAGTACATATGTTTTCATCCCGTGGATGATTCCTTCTTTACCTAAAGTCAGTGTAGCGGCATGCATATCTGTGGTAATACCGTGCCCACCAGCTTCAACTCCGTAAAGTTTTGTAGTTTTATCATTAAGAAATCCTGAGAATATCCCTATGGCATTACTTCCGCCACCTACACAGGCAATGATATGGTCGGCATGTTTTCCAAGATTTTCTATCTGTCTTCTTGCTTCAGTTCCGATAACTGACTGGAAATCCTTTACCATTGAAGGATAAGGATGAGGGCCTACGGCAGAGCCTATGACATAAAAGACATTTTCTATCTCTGCAACCCACGATTGTATAGCTGCAGTTGTGGCTTCCTTAAGAGTTTTTAGTCCATCTTCTACAGAAACAACCTTTGCTCCAAGGAGTTCCATACGGAAGACATTAAGTTTCTGTCTTTCAATGTCAACAGCTCCCATATATACTTCACATTCAAGCCCTAGAAGTGCCGCGGCAGTGGCAGTAGCAACTCCGTGCTGTCCTGCACCTGTCTCGGCTATGACTTTTTTCTTTCCCATTCTTTTAGCAAGCAGCACCTGTCCGAGAGCATTATTTATCTTATGAGCTCCTGTATGGTTTAAATCCTCTCTTTTCAGGTAAATGTCATGCCCATAGTGATTACTTAGATTTTTTGCATAAAATAACGGTGTTTCACGTCCTACGTAGTTTTTAAGGAGATACTGGAGTTCTTCCTGAAAATCCTTATCATTTTTGACTTTTTCATATTCCTTTTCCAGCTCTATCAGAGCAAACATTGCAGTTTCAGGAACATACTGTCCTCCAAATTTACCAAAATAGGCTTTTTCATTAAAATCATTATTTTTAGGGTTATTTTTCATCTCGTTTTCCTTTCTTTCATATGATTAAATTTAACAGATAGATTTTACTGTAAATTCTTATTTTTGATTTCAGATATTACTCCTTCAATCAGTTTTCTGTTTTTACGGTTATTTATTTCAACTTTGCTGTTTACATCAAGTATAGCAGGACTGTATGAAAGGGCTTCAGCTATATTTTCCTTTTCAAGTCCTCCTGCAAGTATAAAAGAACATTTTTCCATACTGCTTAAGATACCCCAGTCAAATATAATTCCATTTCCACCTGCATTTACTCCCTTTGCATCAAATAATGGAAATTCAATATATTTACTGTATTCTTTTATTTCAGGCAGGCTGTCCTTTACGCTGAAGGCTTTCCATATTTTTATTTTTTTATTATATTCCTTTTCATATTCTTCAAGTTTTAAATAGAGTTCTTCACAGTATTCGGGAGTTTCGCCCCCATGCAGCTGAACAGTATCAATGTCAGTCTTTTTAATTATATCGACAATATTTTCAATCTTGTCATCAAGAAAAACTCCAACTGTCTTTTTTTCTGCTGAATGTGCAATTTCAGTAATTTTTTTTGCAAGTTCATTAGAAACAAATCTCGGACTTTTTGAAACAAAGATACATCCAAAGTAATCAATTGGCAAATCTTTTAATTCCTCAATTTCCTCAATACTTCTTATACCACATATTTTCAGTCTGGTAAACCTGTTATTATTCATATTTCTTCCTTTCCTGTTTTAAAATATCAGTCCCTTCATAAGAGCTTCTCCAATAAGAAGGGCATCAACATTAAGATTTTCTGCATATTTAAAGTCATCCTTAGATAAAAATCCGCTTTCGCTGACAAGAAGAATATTTTTAAGAATTTCTTCAGGAATAAATTTTATAAGTTCCCCTGTTGTTTTTATATCTGTATTGAAGGTATTAAGATTACGGTTATTTATTCCCAGTATTTGTAAATCCGGTATTTTTAAAGCCCTTTCAAGTTCGCTTTTATCATGGATTTCCACCAATACATCAAGTTCAAGTTCGTGAGCCAGACGGTGCAGTGTATGCAGTTCCTCATCATTTAACATTCTTACTATAAGAAGTATTGCAGAAGCTCCAAGAAATTTAGCATGAGCCACCTGAAAAGGAGTGTAAATAAAGTCCTTTCGCAATATCGGAATATGAGGGAAGTTTTCAGAAACAGTCTTTATAAATTCGTTATCCCCTTTGAAATATTCCTCTTCCGTAAGAATTGAAAAGGCTGCGACTCCATTTTCAACATAGTGTTTAGCCTGATTTAAAAGATTGAAGCTGTTATCGGCTATTTTTCCTTTGGAAGGTGAAGCCCTCTTGATTTCACCTATTATTTTTAAGCCTTCCTGCTTTAAGGCATCTCTGAAAGATGGTCTTTTATATATCTTTTTTTCCTTTTGCAGCTGTATTTCACGTTTTTCCTTTATTTCAGATAATATATCCATTGTTACCTCGCTTTTTTAGTTATAAAATTCCTAATTTATTTACCTTACTGTTTTTCAATATAGTTTTTATAAAAATCATAGACTTTTCCACTATTTATAGCTTCAAGTATTAAAGGTTTAGCTTCTGCAGGATGTTTAACAAAATCTGCAGCATAGAGGGCAAACATTGCATTTAATATTACAATATCTGATTTAGGTGAATTTTCTTCTCCTTTAAGGGTTCTTACAAGAATTTCTGCATTTTCTTCAGGAGTTCCACCTTCAATGTCGGCATGAAAAGCCCTTTTAAATCCAAATGTTTCAGGAGAAACAGTATATTCAAGTATTTTGTCGCCTTTTACTTCTACAATTTTCGTCTCGTCACAGATGGAAATTTCATCAAGACCGTCATTTCCCCTTACAACAAGTGCATGCTCCCTTCCAAGAAGCTGTAATGTTTCAGCATAAAGTCTATGAACGGGTTCATGGTAAAGTCCTACAAGCTGATATTTCAGTTTCCTGTTTGGATGAAGAAGAGGCCCCAGTACATTAAATACAGTCCTTATTCCAAGTCTCTGTCTTACTTCCCTCACTTCACCTACAAGCTTATGGAAAAATGGTGCATGGAAAAATGCAAGATTGCTGTTTTCAAGTTTATTCAGCTGATTAATAAGTGATTTTTCCATGGTTAATCCCAGTTTATCAATTACATCGCTGCTTCCGCTTTTACTTGTTACAGATTTATTTCCATGTTTTGCAACTTTTACTCCCATAGCGGCAACGATAAAGGCAACAGTTGTGGAAATGTTTATTGTTTTCAGTCCGTCTCCTCCTGTTCCGCACAAATCAATCATAGGAGTATCATCTGAAAAAGTAACACTGTATTCGAGAATATTTTTTACAAAAGCTGTAAGAGATTCAGGATAGAGGCTTTTTTCAGAAATAAGTACAAGGAGCGCTCCCAGCTGGACAATATCGTAATTTTTAGAATTTATGACTTCACATATTTCCTTAAAATCATTGTCGGCTAAAGGGATATTATCCTGTAATTTTTTCAGATATTTTTTAAAAACTTCATCTGCTTTTTTTCTTTCTGCTTCTTCGGTATTTTTATCATTGCTTTGTAATATTTCTTTTTTTGTATTTGAAATAAAGTTCTTTATAATATTTTTACCATATTCTGTAAAAAATGATTCAGGATGAAACTGGATGCCGTAAATATCTTTTGTTTTATGTTCCAGAGCCATTATAATTCCGTCATCGGATTTTGCTGTTACTGTAAGTTCTTTAGGAAGATTTTCTTCGCTTACGTATAGGGAATGATAACGCATTACATTAAATTTTTCAGGCATGTCCTTAAATAAAATGGAATTTTTATCAGTTAATGTAATTTCTGAAGTCTTTCCATGCAAAGGTGTTTCGAGTTTTTCAATCTTTCCATCAAAAACAAGACCAAAAGCCTGATGACCAAGACATATGCCAAGGATAGGAGTATTTTCAATGTTTTTAAGAATTTCAAGACATATACCGCTGTCCTTAGGATGTTTAGGTCCGGGAGAGAGAACAATCCTGCTAGGGTTTAATATTTTAATTTCCTCAAGTGTAATTGCGTCATTTCTCACAGTCTTTACTTCTTCATTTGTAAGCTCCCTCAAATATTGTTCTACATTAAATACAAAAGAATCATAGTTATCAATCAGTAATATCATTTTTATTCATCCCTTTCCTTACAGTTATTTTTAAATATATTTAAAACAGATGCTCTTTTATGAGTTATCTCTTCATATTCTTTTTCTTTTATAGAATCATATACAATTCCTGCACCTGCCTGAATAAATACATTAGATACTTCATTTTTTCTGAAAAAATCTGAATTTTCTTCAGGAAGTTCCTCTTTGGAGAAATTCTCTGACAAATGATTTTTATTCGTAAAGAAAGCACTTCTTATAACTATTGCAAGCTGCATATTTCCGTTAAAATGCAAAAACCCTATTCCTCCACCATAAATGTTTCTTTTATATTCTTCAAGTTCACCAATTATTTCCATTGCTCTTATTTTAGGTGCACCACTTAATGTACCGGCAGGAAAAACTGAAGAAACAATATTAAAAAGTGAAACATCATTTCTTTTCTGGCCAAATACTTCTGAAACGATGTGCATTACATGCTGGTAGTGTTTTACATGCATCATATTTTTTACAATGACTGAACCTTTTTCGGCAAATTTTCCTATGTCATTTCTAGCCAGGTCTACTAACATTCTATGTTCTGCACATTCCTTAGGATCATTCAGTAAATCCTGTGCAAGAAGAGAATCTTCATTTGCATCCTTTCCACGAGGTCTTGTTCCTGCAATAGGAGCAATGTAAATATTATTGGAAAGAATTTCAGCCAGTATTTCAGGACTTGATCCTACCACATCTCCATATTTTGTAGGAAAATGATACATATATGGAGAAGGATTAGCTTCTGCCAGTTTTTTATAGAATTCAAGAGAATCCATATTTGATTCGAGGCAAAGCTGTTCACTTAATACAACCTGAAAAATATCTCCGTCTTTTATATATTCTCTTGCCTTTTCCACCATATCATAAAAATGTTCTTTTTCTTTATTTAAGTCAGTTTTTATTTTATAAAAAATTTCATTTTTTGCAGGCTTTTCAGTAAAGGATTCATTTTCAAGAAAATTGTAATATTTTTCTTCATCCCCGTAGAAAGTATACATTTTACTAATTTTTGAGTAGTGCAGGTATGCCTTAGCATTGGCAAAAATAAACTGTGGAAATTCAAACTGGCTTTTTTCTTTTTTCTCAATTTTTTCAAAAAAATGTATAGTTTCATAGGAAAAAACTCCAAAAAGTCCTGCAAATGGAGCTATTGATTTCTGGTTATTGTAAAAAAGTTCCAGTGTTTTGTAGTTATATTCGTAAGAATCTACATAGTCACAGTCGATTCCAATTATAATCTGGTTTGCATCTTCAGCCAGATAAGATTTTTTAAATTTTTCTCTTATTACGGAATAGTAGTGTATTGCATTTTTTGTCAGCATAATATCCTCCTAATATTTTATTTAGTAAAAAAGAAAGCCCTCCGTAATAGAGGACCTGTAAATAAAGAAAAAGCATCGTATTTACACACCGATGCCTTTACCTGTATTTATTATAATGAACAGACTATATGAAATCCTAAATTGCCGGTGAAATATTATTAAACTGTATTTAATATGTTCCACCATAACCAATTTAGTCTTTTCATTTTAATCTCTCCAATCTTTTTTAATTTATTTTATGAGGTAAGTATACAATAAAAAGATATATTTGTAAAATATTATTTTTCAATAAGATACATATATATTTTAAATGATTATATGACCATGGTCATAAAAAATGTATTAAGGTATATTTTGGAGTCACAGTAATAAATCTGGTATATTACTTGAAAAAAATCAAAAAATAGAGTATATATTATTAATTTAAAAATAATGACAGGAGGAATAAATTATGGACAGAGCGAAAATTTCAGAAGAAGTACAAAGATTTGGAAGATCATTGCTGTTACCTATTGCAGTTATGGCACCTGTGGGTATGATACTTGGTATTGTCAATGCACTTACACAGGCTTATTTAGTATCAAAAGTACCTCTATTGGGGAATCCTGCAATTAAATTATTTTTAACATCGGTAAAAGATTCAATGAGTATAATTTTTAGTAACATCCCTATTTTATTTGCAATGGGAGTGGCTTATGGAGTTTCACGTAAGGAAAAAGGAATATCAGTATTTTCTTCGGTAATTTCATATATTGTTTTACTTGCAGGTTCAAATGTATATTTGAAAATTACAGGAACGCTTATTAAGGAAAAGGAACTCATGGATAAAGCCGGACAGGCTATGGTTCTTGGTATACAGACTGTAAGAATGGATGTGTTTGGAGGAATTATAAGTGGGCTTATAGCGGCAAAGTTGACTGACAGATTTTATAAGACAGAGCTGCCCGTTGCTTTTGCCTTCTTCAGTGGGAAAAAATTAGTTCCTATACTGTCGATATTTGTAACTTCAGTAGCATCTTTCATAGCAACACCGCTTTGGATGTACTTTACAAAAGTGCTTGCCGGAATGTCAGTGATATTGTTACATCCGTTAGGCCCATTTGTAAATATAATTATGGTAAGACTGCTTATACCTTTTGGACTTCATCATACATGGAGTGCGCTGCTTAGATTCACTGAGGCAGGAGGAGTATATGAAATAGCCGGTAAAACTTACGTAGGAGTGCTTCCTGCAGCAAATGAGATAATATTTAATTTAGGTCCTAACAGTCCTGAATGGCAGATGATGCCAAAACTGACAAGATTCTTAGCACAGAATCAGATGATAGATACACTCTTCATGTTTCCAGGAATTGCTTTTGCAATGTATAAAACTGCCTATAAGAAAAATAAGCCTCTTGTAAAAGGAATTCTGATTACAATGGTTCTAACTGCGTTTTTAGGGAATATAACTGAACCGCTGGAATTTTCATTCCTGTTTATTTCGCCTGTATTATATCTAATGTATATTTTAATTGGTGCTGCATCTTCATTGGCACTTGCTTTTATGGGAACTGCTGTAGGTTATATAAGGGGAACGATTTTTGATTTCATAATATTTGGGGTAATGTATGAAAATAGTAAATTCTATAATATTATAATAGTAGGAGTAGTTGCAATGTTTGTAAGCTATTTCACTTTTAAATGGTATATATTAAAAAGAAATCTTATTACTCCTGGAAGGGAAGAGGAAGTAAGTGACAGTAAACTTTTAGTTGAAAAAAGATATAAGGAGATAGCAAAAATAGTAGTTGAGGCACTAGGAGGAAAAGAAAATATCGTAAATGTCGAAAACTGCATATCAAGATTAAGAATAGATCTTAAAGATAAAAATATTATAAACAAGGAAAGATTAAAAGAAAGCGGTACTCTAGGAATATTCTTCCCAAGTAAGAATCATATTCATATTGTATTTGGACCGCATGTGGAATTTGTAAGAAATGAGGTCGATGAACTGTTATAAGAGGAGCAGCAAATGAAAAACATATTTAGAAATTATGATAAAATGAATGCGACAGAAATAAAAATATTGCAATATATTATTAAAAATATTGATGAAATACAGAAAATAACAGTAAAAGAATTAAGCCAGAGATTATTTGTATCTAAAACAACTATAATAAATCTGGCAAAAAAATTGGGATATGAAGGATTTTCTGAATTGAGATTTTTCCTGAAAAATATTTCTGAAAGAAAGACTGAAAATCAGGAAGAATATATTTCTGAAAAAAATGATGTAAATGATATATTTGAAGAAATGTCTCATGAAATAAACAGAACCCTTATGATACAGGATAGGGAAGAAATAGAAGAAGTTGTAAAAAAAATCATAAAATCCAGAATAGTATATATAATTTCAAGAGGTGGTTCTGTTCACACTGGAGAATACTTGAATTCGAGACTTGCAGCCTGTAAAATAAAATCTATATTTATTTCGGATATAAATCTCATAAATGCTGTGATTGAAAATGTACTGGATAATGAAATGATAATTTTTCTTTCACAGTCAGGAACTACAAGAACAATAGTAGATGTGGCATTAAAAGCTAATCTGATGGGAATTGAAACAGTTGCAATTACATCTTTCGGAAAAAATGAACTGCAAAAGTACTGTACAAACAATTTGTATTTTTATGCCAATGAAACTGATACGAAAAAAAACGATGTAATTTCGAGGGTAGGAATGAATATAGTCACACAGCTTCTAATAGAATATATAAAAAAGGATGTGAATCAGTAATGGAAAGAAAACCGATGAAAGTTACCATTGTTGGAGCAGGAAGTACAAGGACACCGGCATTGATAGGAAGCATAATAAAATTAAAAGAGAGATTTCCAGTAAAAAAGCTAGTGTTTTATGATATTGATATGGATAGGGTTGAAAAGATGCGAGTTTATATGGAATTAATGATGAAGACACATTCTCCTGAAACAGAGCTTATCTTTACAGGAAATAAAGATGAAGCGTATAAAGATATTGATTTTGTATTTTGTCAGATGCGAGTTGGAGGCAGTGAGTATAGAAGTTATGATGAAAAAATACCTTTGAAATATGGAATTATAGGTCAAGAAACTTGTGGTCCGGGAGGATTTGCATACGGGATGAGATCAATAGGGGATATGATAGAAATGGTAAATGATGTAAGAAAATTTTCAAAGGAAACATGGGTGCTTGATTATACAAATCCTGCTGCAATAGTAGGACTTGCATTACAGACTGTCTTTCCTGATGATAAAAGACTTATGAGCATATGTGACCAGCCTTATTCAATGCTGAAAACTTTTTCCCAGATTTTAAATGTTCCTCAGAAGGATTTAAAACCGAGATATTTTGGACTGAATCATTTTGGATGGTTTACAAATCTTTATTATGAAGGAAAAGATTTGTTACCTGAATTGAAGGACTATATAAAAAATAATGATTTTAAGCCATATAACGCAGAGCAGAGAGATAAATCATGGCTGGATACTTATCTGAATGTAAATAAGATGATGAAATATTTTGATGATTATGTACCAAACACATATTTACAGTATTATTTTTTTGGTAATGAACTTGCTAAGGAGGAAAATCCTGAATTTACAAGAGTAGATGAAGCAAAAGCCGGACGTGAGAAGAAAGTTTATGATATATGTAAAAAAGCTGAAGAGCAGGGAAATTTAGATAATCTTCCTTTTCTTGTAGGAGAAGTTCACGGAAATATGATGGTTGAGATTGCTGAAAGTATAGCTTATAATTTAGAAAATGAATTTGTATTAATGATGAAAAATGATGGAATAATAAAAAATCTTGATGAAAATATGCTTGTGGAAGTAGGTTCAAGACTTGGGAAGGATGGTCCTATACCTTATGGTTATGAAAAAATAGATGATTTTTATAAGGCTCTTATAGATAATCAATATATTTATGAAAAATTAACAGTTGAAGCATGTCTTGAAGGAAATTATAGAAAGGCTTTGCAGGCATTGACATTAAATAGAACTGTTATTAATCCTGAAAAAGCTGCTCTAATACTTGAAGATATGATGAAAGCAAATAAAAAATACTGGGAACTGAAGTAATCTTTAAGGAGGAACTGATGATAATCTATTCTGAAAATATCTATACTCCTGAAGGAGTAAGAAAAGGATATATTGAAATAGAAGGTAAAATAATTAGAAATATCTGTACTGATGAAAATGAACTGAAAAATAAAAGTGATCAGATAAAAGATTATACGGACTTCTATATAATACCAGGGTTTATTGATAATCATGTACATGGCTGGGGAACTGGTTCATTTTGGAAGGAAGGAACAGAAGAAGCCATGTACAATATGAAAAAAGATCTTGTCAAGGTAGGAGTTACTTCTTTTTTAGGAACAACAGGTGCAGATTCATTGGAAAAAATAACAGACACATTGAAAGAGGCAAGAAAAGTCATTGATAGAGAAAAAGAGCAGATAACAGGAGCTGAGATGACAGGAATACATCTGGAAGGTCCTTTTATCGGTAAAGAATATAAGGGAATGCAGAAAGAGGAATACTGTATTAATCCTGATATAGATATTTTAAAAGAATTTCTCAATATTATGGGAGAAGAGAATATAAAATTGATGACATTAGCTCCTGAACTGGATGGTTCTCAAGAAATGATAAAATTTTGTAATGAGAAGAGCATTGTTGTACAAGCAGGACACACTTCGGCCACTTTTGAAGATATGAAAAAAGCTGTACAGGCTGGACTAAAAGGAGTCACTCATACATATTCGGGAATGAGGGGATTTCATCATAGGGAGCTTGGGGTAGTCGGAGCAGTCATGTACTTTGAAGAATTATATGCTGAATTTGCAAAACAGACTGGCCTAACAGTAAAACCTGAAGCTTTTGATATTATGTATAGACTAAAAGGTGTTGATAAAATGCTTCTTACTACTGATACAGTTGGATTATCAAGAGGAGAGAAGGAATTTTATCATTATATAAGAAAAGCCAGATTTATTCCTGAGGGAGATAAGATAAAAGTATTATATGATGACGGTCATGAAGAAGTGAAGGATAGGACAGACTATGAAAATATAAAGGATTTGGAGTTAGGATTCTTAGGTTCTGTTCAGAATATATTAAAAAGAGGAAAATATTCCCTGGAGGAAATTGTAAAAATGGCTTCCTATAATCCTGCTGAATATATCGGGATTAATGACAGAAAAGGAAGTTTGGAATCAGGAAAAGATGCTGATATTCTAGTTTTAGATAAGAACTATGATTTGATATGTACTATCTGCAGAGGAAAAATAGAATTTGAAAAATAAGTTTATTTCAATCTGCAAAATACTCTGAAAAGCATAACTTTGAGAATAAATGATAAATTATATTTATAATCTTATGAAGAGATTATAAATGCAGTTTGAAATTTAAAATTTTGAAGTTATGCTTTTTTCTGTATATCTTATTCCATAAAATATGATATTTATACTTGTAACTTATCATCTAAAATATTTCTAATAGAATTAATGACTTTTTATAAATAAAATATATTATAATTAAAAACAAAATTTAAAAAAAGGTGGATTGGATATATAGAGGAGATAGTAAGGCAAAATAAAAAGAAAGGAATTGGTATATGAAAATCAATACAATTGCAAAGAAAGGAATAGTGCTGATGATATTATCCGTTATAATATCATGTGGAGGGTCTAAGAGTTCAGATAATAAGTCAAATGAACAGGAAAAGAAAGAAGTAAAAGCTTCACAGGAAGAGATGAGCAGTAAAAAAGAAGTAAAAAGTTATGAAGAAGAATTGAAAGAGAGAATGGATCCTATTGAAGCAAAATTAAATAAAACTATCGAATCAGGGGAAAACATGCTGTCAGCATCATTTGAGCTGAGTGAAAAATGGAAAGAAGAATATGAAAAAATTTATAATCTTGTTCTTTCAAAAATTTCAGATTCTGAAAAGCCAAAATTTGAAGCAGAAGAACAAGAATGGTTTAAAAACGAAGAAGAAAAAATAAAAAAGGAACTTTTAAGTACAGATGGCATGGAAGAAGGAGCCAGAGATTATGAGATGCTATTTGCATCAGGTAAAGCAGATTTGGCCAAAAAGAGAGCAATGGAACTTGCAAAAAAATATGATGAGTTAAATAAATAGAAATAAAAATAAAAAATAAGGAGAAATAGTATGAAAATAGCTAAAAATAAGTTTTTTATGTTAGGAATAATGATAATAATATCAGTAAATTTAGTATTTTGTGGTAAGAAAGAGGAAGTAACTAATAACGCTGATAAAACTGAAGTTGTACAGAAAGTAGAAGAAAAGCAGTCGGAAAAAAGTGAAACTGCAGAAACAGAGGCAAAAGAATCATCTGAGAGAGAAGTATCTTTTGGAAAAGGAATAGATGAAGAATTTACAACAGATGGAAAACTTCATGAAGAGAAATTTCTAAATAAGACTTTTGGTTATCCAGATACAGCAGACAATTTCAAAATAGAAAAGGACAGTGAAGGTTATTTTATAACTGATTATATTGATGAATCTCCTATTCTTGAAAAAGATGTTCCGATAAAAGAAGAAAAATCAAGATTAAAACTGGAAAATGGTGTATATCTAGTACATAATGACGGAATGGCATATGCATATGATACAAAGCTAAAAAAAGTAGTACTTTTAAATAAGGAAAATAATTTTAGAATAATGTTTATAGCAGAAGAATAAAAAGAAGGTAGAAAATTAATGATGAAAAATAGAGAAAAAATCTTTCTTATATTTGTAGTAATAATATCCTTAAACTTAATATATTGTGGCAAGAAACAAAGTGAAAATACGGCTGATTTAAATAATGTACAAAAGGTAGAAAACAAGGAGCAGAATAAAAATAATGATACTACAAATGAAACAAAAAAATCTTCTGAAAAAGAAGATGAAATGAATTATGGAGAGGGAATAAATGAAGAGTTTACAACAGATGGAAAACTTCATGAAGATAAATTACTTAATAAGAAAATCGATTATCCTGATTCATCGAACAGTTTTAAAATAGAAAAAGATGGAAATGACTATTATTTAACAAGATATATGGATGTATCTTCTGAAGAAGGAAGTAAAAGTAAGATAAAAGAAGAAAAATCAAAACTAAAATTGGAAAAAGATATTTATCTTGTGGATGAAAATGGACTTGTTTATGCTTATGACACAAAGCTGAAAAAGTTAGTATTTTTAAATAAAGGAAATAATTATAGGATAATATCTGTATCTGATGATGAATAATTATTAGAATGATATTTATAGCAGAAGAATAGAAATCCTGAAGTTTCTTAAAATAGAGAGGGAAATAAGAATGAATTTTATTCAAAAAAATAAATGGATGATAATATTAATGCTACTGATAGTAGTTATAGTATATTATGTTGTATTGTCTTGTATGATAAATATATAAAATATTTATCTATACAACCTCCT